>Ga0206123_10001085_pt1 | contig 26119 bp, 29 predicted proteins | sample Helgoland_Spring_2_FD_160086 | JGI IMG/M metagenome (GOLD analysis project Ga0206123, IMG submission 160086) | Pelagic subsurface seawater microbial communities from Kabeltonne, Helgoland, North Sea - Helgoland_Spring_Bloom_20160316_1 | ecosystem: Environmental > Aquatic > Marine > Epipelagic ...
GCAAGTTGATCGCAGTGGTGTCTGTTGCCGTCTGTGCTTCGGTTTAAGGGCTCGAACTTAATCGTGCCGCTCTGTGTGGCAGCTAACGCGGGTTGGTGGATTACACAGGATTTTGGCGTGCAACTGCACGGTATGTGGTAAAAGAAGTGTGTTTGATTTGCTCGTGGTACTATATGCAGGCAGGCATAGTTATAGTGGAACTAAGCAGATGAATAATGAAGAATAAGAAGCACTGATTTGTCAATCAGTAGGTCCGCGGTTCGAGTCCGTGTCGGGGCACCACAATCCATCATAAAGATATTATATATCAACGTATTAATTATTATAGATGGAAATAGTCCCCCCTTTCGTACCCCCTTTGGTTGACCATACCCGCTATTTCCGCCACGCGCCCGCACGCCTGCGCGTCGTTGCAAACATGTGTGGTTGTGCATGCGGTTATGCAGCTGTTTGCCTGCTGAGGCCGCTATGGTCCGCTTAAGGCGCTACGAGGGCTGGGTGTGGGGTTAGGTTGATTGTACAGCCCTAAATGAACGCCACTTCTACTCACGAGACAATTTCAAGCTCAATCGAACTGCTGCTCTTACTGAGTGGCGCCAACTATTGAGCGCATAGGTTCAGGCTGCGCTTACAATCCGATGCGAGTTCTCATTCGTCTGACAGCACCATTTTCAGATTTATAGAAATCGTCAAATTCTGGAACAATGCCCAGTCTTATAAGGAAACTTGGCGTTCCAACTTCTCCGCTGTTTGGATCCTCAATGACCATGTATGCGTTGGCCCCCGCGCAATCCTCTGATAGAGCTTCCCGTTCGGCTCTGTTTTGTGCTTCCGACGCTGTGGAGTATTCAAATTGCTTGGCAATTTTGAGACCTGCCCCCCCATCGCGCCCAGCCTTCGTTTCAATATATGCCTGGCAGATATAGTGAATTTTTTTTTGCGGTTTGCTCTGAGTTTGTCATGGATTTATCCTTAGCGGAAACGAGGAAAATATGGATTTTGGGTAGCGCCCCAAGATCAACGCGTTTTGCGCGCTAATGTAGTTTTGATTTCTGGTGGTGTATCACCTTCTCTTTCGAGGCGGGCATTGCGAAGTCGGGTAATTTTAGCTTGCCGTTCTTCCGCATCTTCATCCACCATCTTCCTGACAACACGCGTCGTCTTGTCCATTTTGGTCTCTGGTTTAGCATCACACGCTTTAAATACATTCTTTTTTGTGAGTTTCGCCATTTGTCAGGTTCCATTTTTGGGCCGGCACGGAGGACAGAAATGTCCTCACCGGCGTATTTTGAAGTCCGTGGTGCTGTGCTTTGCGCCTAGTCGTTAAGCACGCACAGCCCCTTTGATTTTTGGAAGTTCTTGTCGCACTCCCAACGGTTACCTGAGCTGTCCAGATGCGCGTATCCGGGAACGTCGATCAAGTCGCATGTCTCGCCAGATGCGGCGTATCCACGATCACATTTCCACCCTGTGCCGTAGGTTGCGTCGTCGAAAAATCCATTTTCAGGGATCATGACGGCTTCGCATAGACCGTCGTGTTCAAAGAAGCCACGCTCGCATGTCCAGGGCTGACCGTATCCTGATCCATTCAGATAGGCGTTGGCCGGAACCGCAATGGCAGTACACAGGTCGCCAGTTACTTCGAATCCACGTTCGCACGCCCACGTCGAGCCATATGAGGCATCTGCCAAGTATGCGTTCGCTGGCAAGACAATCTCCTGACACGTGTCATCAACCTTTATGAAGCCGCGCAAACAACGCCACCGTTCGCCTGACTGGTCCAAATATCCACCTTCAGGCACCTCTACTGCAACACATGCAGTTTCATCGACACTACGAAACCCATGCAGACATTCCCATCCGGACCCGTAGGACCGGTTCGTATCGTATGCGTTTTGCGGCACAATCACAGCAACGCAGGCATTTTCGTTCAGCCGGAAGCCAATATTACATTCCCAACCGTCACCGTAACTTTTGGCACTGGCGTTCTCAGGCATTGGCTGAGCGGCAGTTTGGGCAAATGCTGGCAGGGCCAACAGCAGGACTGCAATAATCGACCCAATAACTAGGGCCATGATCGTTGGTATGTCCGCGGCGATGTGGGCAATGTTAGATTTCGGAGGTCGCGGCCCCGTTGACTGTAATTTACGATCCATCCAACTCAAGCCTCGCAAAACATGCGTCTGCCAGATCCCGGTTTGGGGTATCAGTGCCCGGCAAAGTGGCCCAGCCAGTTTCCATCATGGCTTTGGGCCGCTGAAAGCTTGAAGCTTCTTGCAGTGCTGCCAGTTTTGCAGTGCGTTCCGTATCAGCCTTTGACAGATTTAGGCAAACGGGCACCATCGCTAATGTAACTTTGTCAGCAGCAAAGCTTTGGGCCATCTCGTCTGCACTGCCTGCAGTCGTCCAGCCGCCCCAAGTGAAGTCAAAAATAGAGACAGCAACTGCGCTAACAAAGGCGCCGTAAACACCGGGTTTCGTACATTCGGGAAATGTCATTTTTGATCCTCTGACGGAGAAAGCGCCGCCGCACTATTTTCGACTAAGTTATTAGTTTGCGTTTGCCTGATCCCACGCCAGAGCCAACTCCAGGTTACGGTGAACAACTGCGCGCAGCTCTGATTTTCCTGCGTGCCTATTGATCAATAGAAACGTCGCGGTCCGTCGGTACGCTGCAAAACTGTAGCTTTGCATGACTTGGTCATCTGCCGACACTTCTTATTCGCCCACGGGAAGTTCATCGGTGTATCCCACGACCACAAACGGGTGAAGAAATGTCACAACTGACGTTGTTGGGCGCGATAACATCGGCAACCTTTCCAAACATCAGATCCCCGCTACAGGATGTGACAGCTGAGTTTTCATGATAAAGGATTGTGGTCAGCATTGGCAGGCTGATGCGCCTATACCGCAGAGAACAACAATTTTCTTAATTCCTCCCTAGACTCTTAGCGTCGGAAATACAACGTCGGTGATTACGGCTCCATTTCTCAGAGCACCCGCGCTCTTGGTGAGGTCAAGATTAGCAAGCCTCCAATGTGTACATCGGTAGCCCAGAGGCTATCCGTCGGGCTGTCATACTGCTTGCGCTGACGCCATTCTGATCCGCTTTTGGGGCTATACAGGTTAGCTGTGAAGCCGCGGGAACGCCACCTCTATTCGCAAACCAATTCCAAGCTGAACTGCGAAGTTTTTTCTCTGAGTGGCTTCAATTCTTGAATGCATAAATTCAGGCTGCGCCAGAAATCCGATGCGAGTTCTCATTCGTCTGACAGCGCCGCTACCGATGCTGAAAATGGATGTGTCTGGGTGCTCCAAGAGAAGCATTCTTAGCCTGACGGACCGTGCTTGATCGCAGCGGCTCAAGAACTCAGCTAAACCCTCTTTGGGCAGTAGCGGTAAGTGGCCTACAACCGTGTTGGCCCAACCAATATATTCCAGGCGTCGCTCCAAGGACCAACCGTCAGGTGGCGAATTAGCAATAGCACCGATGTTTGAGGTTGTATCAGCGAGTTTTACCAAGCTGGCCTCGTTACTCTTTTTTGGAGGCATTCAAGATTTATTGCTTCTTTCTCTCTGCCTTCGGTAAAGACTTGTCGTCGGTAAGCTCAGCTACAATGCTAGCTATTTCTTTGCCGAAAAGGGCCTCTAATTCAGCCACAGAGGTAGGTGGGCTGTCCTCTACAAAGTCATGCAGTCGAGCTGCAGCTATGGCTCTCTTTTACTACAATCCAATACAAGTTTCTATTTGTCTGATTGAGTCAAGGCGAGGGATGTTTACCTAGTGGCTGTGGCCATGACCGTCAGGTCCATCGTCATCTAAAGAGCCATGGATGGCAAATTGGTTCAATCCCGCATCTTGCGATTCAATCATGCGAAACCCCTCTTTCACGCCGGAGCCTGTCAACTCGCGCACCACTGTGAGCAAAGTATTAGGGTCGTGGTCGTTGCAAAGCTCGGTCATATGCACCAATTCTTCTTCTGCAACTTGGCCTGCTTCCTCTAGGGACGGGGCGCCATAGATTTGAACAAAGTGCCGTGCTAAGGAGTCCTTGAGAAACGCGTATTCTGATGGTTCAATTTTGGTTGTAGCCACAAATGTTACGCGGCCAAAGGTCTCCACACCAAGCCAACCGTTGGAAAAGGCTTGCCGCGACTTTCCAGTCAAATCAGCTTCTGTCCAATTGGAAAATTCAAAGCCGCCCGAGATACACCATTCACCAGTGCGCGCAGGCGAGTGAAAGACATTCATATCGCTTTCGTCAAAATGTATTGCGCGCGCCAGCATCATATCAGTTGCCCTCCAGTACGGAACTTAATGGGATGAGTTGGGTAGTCACTTCAGATCGAAGCAGCATTCCAAATTTCTCGTCTACGCCAAGAAAAGTGCCGGCCTGTCCATGAATCTTTATGTCTTCGCCAATGCCATGCGCCAGACCGCGCCAATTAGAATGCAAAGATTTTACCCCATCTTCGCTCCAGGTGTTGATGCCAACCAAAGTGTGTTTAACCCAAGACTCCAATAGACCCAGTGCGTTAACCTCTGCGCAGCCCTCAGCATAGAGTGCAGTGTGGTCTGGTGTTTCGCCCGGTGCATCACTTTCTGGCCAGAGGGGCAGGGTCAATCCAACTACTATCCAATCGGGCAGCGCATCGGTATCCACGGTAGACGCTGCAACCCGTAAAGCGCCGCAGCGGGCTCCATTGATCCGCAAACCGCCGGCCCACTCGAGCTGAACTGCCACCTCAGGTGGCGCCAGAGCGCCCAAGGCGTTTTGAAAACCAATACCACAAAGCGGCAGCACGGCCATGGCCTCTTCGAGCGTCACATCTGGAGCGAAAACAATCGCCGCTTCAAGCGAATTAGCAGCCAAATTATAGACTACCAACCCGGCATCACAGCCACGGGTAGCCTCTGCGCGGGCCTTTTCAAAGGGATTAATCTGGCCGCTGATGGCCAGTCCGCTGAAGAGTGGGGGAAAGCTTGGTCTTTGATTTTCTGTCATGCCTGACCGCTTTCAATCAAAGATTTTGCCAGGCTGCGGAAAGCTTGTGCCTGAGTAGAATTGGGTTTGGAGACAACAATCGGTGCCCCACCATCGGCAGCCAAACGAATGTCGAGATGAAGCGGAATTTCGGCTAGTAGCGGTACGTTCAATTTCTTGGCCTCCTCGCTAACGCCACCATGTCCAAAGACATGCTCTTCATGGCCACATTGCGAGCAGATATGCGTGCTCATATTTTCAATCATACCAATGATAGGTGTTCCCAATTGATTAAACATATCAATGCCTTTTCGTGCATCCATAAGTGCAACATCCTGCGGCGTGGACACAATAATTGCCCCATCTACATGGGCTTTCTGGGCAAGGGTCATATTTACGTCGCCTGTGCCAGGCGGCAAATCGACAATCATTACATCCAACGCGCCCCATTGTACTTGTGTGAGCATTTGTTGCAAGGCGCCCATGAGCATCGGACCACGCCAGACCACCGCTTGATCCTCATTGGTCATTAGTCCAATAGACATCATCGTCACACCAAAATTTCGTAGTGGTAAAATGATCTTGCCATCCGGGCTTTGCGGACGGCCAGACACGCCAAGCATGCGGGGCTGTGATGGTCCATAGACGTCTGCATCAAGCATGCCAACCCGACGCCCTTCTGCGGCCAAAGCACAGGCCAAATTGGCCGCAACAGTTGATTTTCCTACGCCGCCTTTGCCGGAGGCCACAGCAATAATGCGATCTACGCCTGGAATTTTTTCTGGGCCTGCGGGCTCTGCCTTTCTGGTGGGCGATAGGTCAGGCGGGGCGGAAGGTTTGCTGTGAGCCGTCATCACGATGGATACTGGCGCACAACCAAGGGCCGCAAGTTTTCTTTCTGCTTCGGCCTTAGCCGGTTCAAAGGGGTCGGGGGAGCTCACTTCCATTACAAATCGGACAGCGCCACCGGTTACTGAAAGAGCGCGAACCAATCCTGCTTCGACCAGATCTACGCCAGAGGGCGCTTGGATCGTTTTGAGGCAAGCGAGTACCTCTTCGCGGGTTACTGACATTTAATTACTTTCAATTTTACCGGTGACGACATGTTCGAAATCCAGTCCCTCAAGGGTGAGGACCATTTTGGCAGAATAGCTTTTCCCGGCGGTATTTGGTACCGCACGCAATGCGTCTTCAATCGCTTGCTGTGAGGTAACTCCAACTTGCTTGAGAAATTTTCGCATGGACATATTTAACTCTTCGCTCATCGAACGTTCCTTTTAGTTGCTGCAAATGTTGACGTTTGAATCCTACTGCCCCTAGGGTGAATTGCAAGTTGGGGCAAATTGGGGAAATAGGTGAAATGTTTAAAGCTTTGGTGATATGTTGGGCTCTGTTTGCCGCACCCGTTTTGGCCCAAGAAAAATCCTTTACCCTGCAAGCCCCCTCTGCCTTTAAAGACAGTGGCTTTCTGAGGTATCTTTTGCCTCGTTTCTCTTTGAAAACAGGCACAAAAGTCTATCTCTTGCAAGGTGGCGCTCAGGCGCGCTTCGGGGCAGAAGGCACGCCTGTGTTTCGCGAAGGCGCTAGATTGTGGCGGTTTGCTTCGGGTGGTCATCCCGCCGCTGAGCGGTTTGAAATTTGGCTCTTGTCGGATACGGGCAAACTCACAATTGAGGAGTTTGCCCCAAATGGAATCGCGGTGTTTCAAGCGAAAATTGAGACGGCAGCTGTTGCGAAACCTAAGCCGCTGACTGGAGACGCGGCTCTGGGTGCGCGGGTTAGTTTGGAAAAATGCGGTCGTTGCCATGTTGTTCATGAAAGCAATCGGATGAAGGCCATAGGCTCGACCCCTTCGTTTGCGCTCATGCGCAATTTTAAAGATTGGCGTCGCCGATACGAGGCATTCTATCTCCTCAATCCACACCCTGCGTTCACTCAAGTGTTTGAGGTGACCGATCCCTTTGCCGCTCATTTGCCCTCTCCAATCGTACCGATTGAGGTCTCCTTGGACGAAATTGCGGCCATTGTGGCCTATGTGGCGACCATTCAGCCGGCTGATTTGGGATCGCCTATCCAATCTCAATGATCCCGGCGCTTTGACAGATAATCGTCTGTTGTGCGTACCCGAGGGCGGGCGTCACCTTGGAACGGATTGTCTGTTGAGTGATACTGTGCCTGAATACGGCAGTTGTCGCACATTTGGATCATCTTTGACGCGGCCGGATTTGCAAACATCGCATGATTTCCCGCTAGTTTCTCAGTGATCTTCTCAACCGTAGATTTCACGCCAAAAAGTGATCCGCATTCGATGCAGGCGAAGGGTTCTTCTTCATGCAAAACCTTTTGTGTAAAGGCTTGATCTGTGAGATCCATCTGCGGTTTCAAAGAAATGGCCTTCTCTGGACAAATATTGCTGCAGAGGCCGCATTGCAGACAGGCGTCTTCTTGAAACCGTAGTTGTGGCAGATCTTCATTGTCTCCCAAGGCACCAGAGGGGCAAAGGGAGACGCAGGCCAGGCAGAGGCTACAGGCTTCTGTGTCAATTAGGACTGCCCCATAGGGCGCCCCGATCGGTAGGTTGAGCACATTTGCCTCTGGCTGAAGAGCTTTAGCAGCTAAACGTGCCACTTGCCGCCGAGAACCGATTGGCAAAATCGGAGCGCAGGCTATTTCGACTGCCGTCCCGGAATACAACATGTCGCATAAAGCTTCTGGGTCCGTAGGTTGCAGCCTATGCACTGTATCTAAACCACCTAGAGCTTTTGCCAAATTTATTTGCTCATCAATCACGTCGGTTTCGGAGGTTGGAAAGGTCAAAATATTGACCTCGGCAAAACCACAGGCCAGTGCGGCCAGAATTTCCGCATGGCCGAATCCGGCCAGGCCGTTAACTTCGAGGGGAACGACAGAGCCTGGGAGGCCACGACCAAAGCGCGCCGCCAATGAGATCATTTCGGCGCCCGCGTCGCCATCATGGACCAACAGACGTGGATTTTCTCCGCCTGCTTTGCTAAAAATTTCGGCCAAGGTATTTATGCGGCGAAATAAAATATCAATCGATGGAGCATCGTAGCTAATCGCGCCAGAAGGGCAAACTGCGGCACAGGAACCGCAGCCGGCACAGATCATTGGATCAATGGTCACATGCTCTCCTGCTGAGAGAATCGCTCCAGTTGGGCAGACGTTCAAACAATTCGAACAGGCTGGTTTTTCTGCGCGGCTGTGGGCGCAAAGGCTTTCTTCAAGGCGGACATAGAGCGGTTTTTCAAAAGTGCCTATCATCTTCGAGGCTGTCAAAACCGCTTTCGCAACTGAAGGGACGTGCCGGGCATCTGCACGCAGGTATCCATCGCGTTTTTCGGGTGCAGGGAACAGTGCAGGTGGACCACGAAAATCTATAATGATGTCACAATGCGAAGCCGCGCCATCCAGGGGATCTGTCAGTTCAAAAGCACCGCGTCCCCCTAGCCGAACTTCTTGCAGCGCATCAATCTGAAGGGAAAACCCCCCGAGAGCGCCGGAGGCATGCTGCAGCTGCCCAACAACGCAATCGAAGCGCCGATCTGTGGGAATTTCCCCGCCTTGTGGCAGCAAGACGGTAACGGCCAAAACATCGCAGAGATCGGCGGCGGCTTGCAGAACGGCTTCATGTCCTTTTGGACCGGCAATTAACAGGCAGGTGCCTTCAGACAGAATGTCAATTGAACCGCCCATTTGCCTGGTAAGGGCTGGCAAAGTAGCTTCTGCTGCGAGGGCGGCCATCTTGGGGGTGACATTGCCTTCGCCCCAACCTGCGCGGTCTCGGATATCAACAAAGGCGGGCAGGTCGGCCTGCAATTCTTCGGACAACTCTTCGAATTTCTGGCGCTCTTGTTGGCAGGCGATGAGGGCCTCACCTGCTTCGATGCCTTTTGCTGCGAGATTGATTTCATCACCGCAAAGGTTGTTATGAACACGAGAACAAGCAAGCCCAGTTGCCTTGGAAATGGCGTCTACATCGATTGATTGAGATCCTAGACAGTCGCATAAAATTAAGGTTTTAGTCAATTGGTTCTCCCCAGAGGCGGCCAAACTAAAAAGCCTTAATGATGTTAATCGTGCTTTTGACGGTTCGTAAACCGCATATTTTGTAGAAAGGCTGTTGCAACCTCCATGCTGCATGTGCAGTGTTTTTTTTACGATCCTTAATGTTCGTGAAATACTGTTTTTTTTTGTAAATAATAATAAGTAGTTAAATGCAATAATTGTAAGCTCCTAAATGGCTGCATCGTAGAAATTTAGGAGATTTTCACAATAATTATTTAATTTCTTTGTATAAATTCGAAACCTCAGACATAGTGTTTGTAATCGTAACCACGATTATGGAGGTAGTTTGACTCAAGCGGCTCAAAAATCGATATCCATGGCGTTGGGAATAGTGGTACGCAGGGTGCCCGGCGTAACGCGCTGGGTTGACTATGTTTGGAAGGCTGTTGCGGTTTTGCCAGGAGCGGGTCCCGCTCATTGGAAAGAATTGCGCCGCGATGGCGATGCAGTGGAATATCACGCGGCAACGGTCTCTTTGGAATTGTTCCGCACCGATACCGAGGCCTATTTGCAGGGTCTTTCAACCAAAAATCCGGCGATTTATGTTGTAATGCGTGACAGCGATGATGTGGATCCATTAGATGTGGTTATGGCTACGGCTTCGCCATTTGAAGCGCAAGATTATGCGGATACGGGCGAAGAGTTGGTCGAAAAAGTGCCCATGCCTGAAGGTTTGGTCGCCTGGGTTCGTGATTATGTCGAAGCGCATCACGAAGATCAGGTGTTTGTTAAGCGCCGGCGTGACAAGGCGCGGGTGGATTTGGATCAAAACGGCATTGGTGATTCTCGGATTCGGCAAATCTCGGATGTCTACCGTGCACCAACTGCAAAGCAGACAGTCCATTGAGTGGTCAGCAAGACTTTTGGGCCCGTCGTAAGGCGAAGGTTGAATTAGAGGCTCAGGCCGATCTGGCGGCTGTCGAGGCTAGAAAATTGTCTGAGGAACACGCCGAGTTGGATGAACTTTCTGATGAGGCTTTACTGGAGAAACTAGAGCTGCCCAATCCTGATGAGATGGCAATGGGCGATGACTTTTCGGGCTTTATGTCTAAATCTGTGCCAGATCGTTTGCGCCGTAGGGCCTTGCGGACGCTTTGGCGCTCGAACCCGGTCTTGGCGAATGTGGATAATCTTGTCGATTATGGCGAGGACTTCACAGATGCTGCCCTGGCGGTAGAAAATATCCAAACGGCCTATCAAGTGGGCAAAGGCATGTTAAAGCATGTGCAAGAGATGGTTCGGCAGGAGGAAGAGCGCCTAAACCCAACCATCGTAGAAGCGGAGCTAGGTGAGGACAAACTTGAATCTGAGGCGGAGGCCGAAACGCCGATTAATCTTGAGCGGCAAGCTGAAGAAGACGCATTAGCCTTTCAAACTTCTCAAACAGGAGATGAGCCGGATGAGTTACAGGTTGAATGCGCCTCGCCGATGCCGCGCCGTATGAAATTTATAGCCAAGGAGAGTGCAGCGTGAATCCTGCTCAAGACATAACGATTGGGTCCGAAGATCGCTTGCGCGCGGATCTCTACAATTTCATTGGTTTGATCTTATCTGCGCCGCCGGATCAGCTTTTGCTCGATCAATGTATAGGTCTATCGGGCGATGACAGTGATTTGGGCAAAGCAATCAGCAGCCTGTCGCGTGTGGCGCGGGTGACCAATCCTAAGAAAGTTGAGAGTGAGTTCAATGCGTTGTTCATCGGTTTGGGGCGTGGAGAGTTGCTGCCCTATGCCAGTTATTATTTGACAGGTTTTCTACATGAAAAACCACTGGCCACACTGCGTTCTGACATGGCGTTGCGCGGCATGGTTAGGGCACCCAGTGTTTATGAACCTGAGGACAATATCGCCTCTTTGATGGAGATGATGGGGGGGATGATCGTTGGTCGGTTTGGAATACCGGCTGAGCTCGCTGACCAAAGGCAGTTTTTCAACAAGCATATCGCGCCCTGGGCCGGGCATTTCTTTACTGATTTGGAAGCGGCAAAAAATTCGATCCTCTATGCCTCTGTCGGTAGTGTGGGTCGAGCCTTTATCGACATTGAGCGCGAAGCGTTCAGAATGACTGCGGCATAGGCGCCGCAATAACCTGGCGACACGTTCGCCACGCAACAGGAGGGAGACATCCCAATGAGCAAAACCTCTGAAGATGGCGCAACGCGCCGAGACTTTCTGAAGATTGTGGGCACAGCGGCTCCGGCAGCTTTTGTCGCGGTTGCTTCTGGCACATCTGCCGTGGCTGCCAGCCCTGCAGACCTTTCATCCAATGAGATGCAAGATACGGCGCACACCCGCGCTTACCTGGACAGCGCCCGCTTCTAAAGCGCTGCCCAGCAAGACCGAAACCTCAAGCGACTGGTAGCGTGACGCCCGACTGTTTGAGATCAAATTAGCCAAGCAAGCACGGGCAAAGCTCGCGCAAGCAAGGGAGGAAGAAAATGTTAAGGAAAAAGACCAACGGGGTTGCGAGACGCTCCCAACGGACTGGTATCCTGTCAGATGTTGCACAGAAATCTGTAGACCGACGCGCGTTCCTGCGTGGGAGTGGTTTGGCGATTGGTGGCCTTGCGGCTATTTCCGCAACAGGTGGCGCTGTGACGCAGGCTTCAGCTGCTTCAGCTGTGGACGGTGCGGTCCAGACGATCAAATCAGTGTGCACACACTGCTCGGTGGGCTGCACGGTGATTGCTGAGGTGAGCAATGGTGTGTGGACAGGTCAAGAACCTGGATGGGACAGCCCATTTAACCTGGGCGCCCATTGCGCCAAAGGTGCCGCGGTACGCGAGCACGCTCATGGGGAACGTCGTTTGAAATACCCTATGAAAAAAGAGGGTGGTGAATGGAAGCGCATCAGCTGGGACCAGGCGATTGATGAAATCGGCGATGGCATGATGAAGATTCGCAAGGAGAGCGGGCCAGATTCTGTTTATTGGCTTGGATCTGCAAAACACAGCAATGAGCAAGCTTATATGTTCCGCAAATTTGCGGCTTATTGGGGAACGAATAACGTCGACCACCAAGCCCGTATTTGTCACTCAACAACGGTTGCAGGTGTTGCAAATACATGGGGCTACGGCGCCATGACCAACAGCTATAATGACATCCACAATTCAAAAGCAATATTCATCATCGGGGGCAATCCAGCTGAGGCGCATCCGGTCTCCCTACTACACCTTTTGAAGGCCAAAGAGCAGAATAATGCGCCGGTGATCGTCTGTGATCCGCGGTTTACACGCACCGCTGCTCATGCGGATGAGTATGTACGCTTCCGTCCCGGCTCTGATGTGGCGCTAGTATGGGGTATACTGTGGCATATCTTCGAAAACGGTTGGGAAGACAAAGAGTTCATCCGTACCCGTGTTTGGGGCATGGACCAAATTCAAGAAGAGGTCAAAAAATGGACCCCGGAAGAGGTTGAACGTGTAACTGGTGCACCTGGTGAACAGTTGCATCGAGTTGCGCGCACTTTGGCCAACAACCGGCCTGGTACCGTGATTTGGTGCATGGGCGGAACACAACACACCAATGGTAACAACAACACCCGTGCCTATTGCATCTTGCAATTGGCTCTTGGCAATATGGGAACAACTGGCGGTGGTACAAACATCTTCCGCGGTCATTGTAATGTTCAAGGCGCGACTGATTTGGGTGTGCTTAGTCATACACTTCCAGGATACTACGGTCTGTCCGCAGGCGCTTGGGCCCATTGGGCCCGTGTTTGGGAGGAAGACGCAGACTGGCTTAAGGGGCAGTTTGATGTGACCAAAGACGCTCAAGGCAAAGAGAAATCTCTCCAAAACTTAACTGGTATTCCAGTATCGCGTTGGATTGATGGCGTGTTAGAAGATCCTGACAACATGGACAATCCCGATAAGGTGCGCGCCATGGTTCTTTGGGGGCACGCTCCTAACTCACAAACGCGACTGAAGGAAATGAAAACTGCGATGGAGCAGCTCGATATGCTCGTCGTCGTGGATCCATATCCAACTGTTTCTGCAATTTTGCACGACCGGACAGATGGCGTTTACTTGCTGCCAGCCTGTACCCAGTTTGAAACGCGTGGTTCAGTGACTGCGTCCAACAGATCATTCCAGTGGCGAGAAAAAGTGGTTGATCCACTATTCGAAAGCTTGCCTGATCACGTCATCATGGCCAAATTTTTGAATAAATTTGGTTGGGCGGATCGTTTCTTTAGAAATATCGAAATGGAAGATCCTGAAACGCCAAATATTGAATCGGTTACGCGAGAGTTTAACCGAGGTATGTGGACAATTGGTTATACCGGCCAAAGTCCGGAACGCATTAAGATGCACATGGCCAACCAACACACCTTTGATCGCACAACGCTGCAAGCAGTTGGTGGCCCAGCCGATGGAGATTACTACGGTCTTCCATGGCCATCTTGGGGTTCTGCAGAAATGAACCATCCGGGAACTCCAAACCTTTACGACATGTCTAAACGCGTGTCTGAGGGCGGCTTGACCTTCCGCGCCCGCTTTGGCGTGGAGCGTGATGGGGACAACATGTTGGCTGAAGGCGTCTACAGCAAAGATTCGGATATCAAAGATGGATACCCTGAATTTACAATGCAGATGTTGATGGACCTTGGGTGGGACAGTGAACTGACCGCACAGGAGCGGGCTGTTATTGATGGGATTGCTGGACCAAAGACCAACTGGAAAACCGACCTTTCCGGTGGGATCCAGCGGGTAGCCATTGCTCATGAATGCGCCCCATTTGGAAACGCAAAAGCACGGGCCGTGGTCTGGACATTCCCAGATCCCGTTCCCGTTCATCGTGAACCACTTTATACCAACCGCAGAGATTTGGTTGAAGATTATCCAACATATGAGGATCGCAAGTTCTATCGCCTTCCGACAATGTATGCTTCAATCCAGAAGCAAGATTTCTCCAAAGAGTATCCCATGATACTAACATCAGGTCGTTTGGTGGAATATGAGGGCGGCGCAGATGAATCGCGTTCGAACCCATGGCTTGCGGAGTTACAGCAAGATATGTTCGTCGAAATAAACACGCGAGATGCAAATAATCTTGGTGTGCGTGACGGTGCGCAAGTTTGGGTGGAAGGTCCTGAGGGCGCCAAGGTCAAAGTGATGGCCATGGTAACTGAACGGGTGGGTGAAGGCGTTGCCTTTATGCCATTCCACTTTGGCGGTCATTTGGAAGGTGTGGATCTGAGGGATAAATATCCTGATGGCGCAGACCCCTTCGTTTTAGGGGAAAGCTCAAACACCGCGCAAACCTATGGCTATGATTCAGTGACCCAGATGCAGGAGACAAAAGCCACTCTCTGCAAAATCTGGACAGCATAAGGAGACCTGAGAAATGGCAAGAGCAAAATTTCTCGTCGACGCGGAACGCTGCATTGAATGCAACGCTTGCGTGACTGCCTGTAAAAATGAGCATGAAGTACCTTGGGGGATCAATCGCCGGAAAGTCGTCACTATCAATGATGGCTCGCCGGGCGAGAGATCAATTTCGGTAGCCTGTATGCACTGTTCGGATGCGCCTTGTATGGCTGTCTGCCCTACGGATTGTTTCTATCAGAACGACGAAGGGATGGTCCTACACTCTAAGGATCTGTGCATTGGTTGTGGGTATTGCTTTTATGCATGCCCCTTCGGTGCACCACAGTTTCCACAGGCGGGCAACTTTGGCTCCCGCGGCAAGATGGACAAATGTACCTTCTGTGCCGGTGGTCCAGAGGAAAACCATTCAACAGCTGAGTTTGCAAAGTATGGCCGCAACCGGATAGCAGAAGGCAAATTGCCAATCTGTGCCGAGATGTGTGCCACCAAGGCGCTGTTGGCTGGAGACGGTGATGTTGTGTCGGGCATTTATCGCGAGCGGGTTGTGTCCCGTGGCTTTGGATCTGGCGCTTGGGGCTGGGGTACAGCCTATAGCCAAAAAGGCGGATGATCCGCAATTTTTGACATCCTGAAATGGAGGGGCGATCCAAATATGGATCGCCCCTTTGACCTAAAACTTTTGGGGATCCGCCATGACGCGTATACTGATTGCTCTAATTTTCAACCTATCATTTGTATCGTTGGCGTTTGCGCAAAGCACAGAAGCCCCTGACAGAAATTCAACGGGCGGCGCTCAGACGCTTGAAGATATTATGGCGCGGCAACGTGGTGAAGAAGTGGACAATAGCTTTCGCAGTGAAGCCACTGGGGACGCTGCCAGTGCTGCGGAAATTTCAAAACAATTGGGCACTTTAGGTGGAAATTCTGACCCGGAACTCTGGCGTGCTCTACGCTTTGGCCTCGCTGATATTACGGCCTCCAATTCAGGACCGGCTGCAGAGGTTCTGATCCAAGACGGCGGCATGAGATGGCTTAACCTACGGTCAGGCCCATTGATTAAATATGGTGGCGGTCTTTTACTTTGGATGATTGGCCTTTTGGGACTATTCTATTTAATCAGAGGTCGCATCAAAATTGATGGGAAAAAAACAGGCAATAAGATAACAAGGTTTAAAGCGGCGGAACGATTTGCTCATTGGCTGTTGGCAGGATCTTTCTTGCTGCTGGGTGCGACGGGTTTGATTACCCTCATGGGACGGAAGTTTCTCATTCCAGCGTTTGGACATGAGGCATTTTCAGTTTTAGCAATTGGCTCAAAATGGATTCACAACAATGTTTCCTGGGCTTTCATAATCGCTCTTGTCTTAATTTTTGTTTTTTGGGTAGTCGACAATATCCCCCATCGTTCGGATATAAACTGGCTCGTAAAAGGTGGTGGTATCTTTTCGCGAGGGCATCCACCCGCGAAAAAATTCAATGCCGGTCAAAAACTGATTTTTTGGTCTGTGATTGTTTTGGGCAGTTCTATTTCGGTGTCCGGAGTGTCGTTGTTGTTTCCGTTCCAATTTGAGATGTTTGCTGCCACTTTTGTTAAGGTAAATGCCACTGGCCTTGGCGCCTATTTGGGCTTTGGCGAGCTGCGAGAGGTTTTGGCTCCGCATGAGGAAATGCAATATTCGCAACTTTGGCATTCGATCGTCAGCTTTGTGCTGATGGCGATTATTCTGGCGCATATTTACATTGGCTCGCTTGGTATGGAAGGCGCCTATGACGCTATGGGTTCTGGCGAGGTAGAGGAGCAATGGGCCCGGGAGCATCATTCTTTATGGGTTGAAGAGGTTTTGGGTCCGCAAGTGCCGAATGCAACTGCAGCTGCAGCGAAAAAGCCGACGGCACCGAACGCCTCTGCTAAGATCTCTAAGAAATCCACTATAATGAAATCTGCGAGGTCGTCAGAGGTGAAACATAAAAAGGCCACTGACCCAAAATCAGCCAAGTCTGCTCCGACCAAAACCACAGCGAATAAAACGACGGCAGCGAAGCCGAAGAAACCAGCAAATGATACATAATTGGATCCCGCGGTCACTTGAGGTGCAGGTTTTGTGTTGAGCAAGACCATCTACGTGTCAGATATCCACGTAAGGAGAGAAAAATGAAATCGATGTTCGCTGCATTTTTTGCGATACTGGCTATTGCGATCGGGGCAAACCTGTTTTTAAGTCAGGCTGGATTCTCCAGTCAAGAACGCACTTCCAGTTCCGCTGTTCGGCTCGATCCCTAAACTTAGTATAATCACTGGGACAGCTTTAACATGATTGAAATATGGGCTGGCATAGCGGAGGCATTCCGGCTTATTTGGTCCTTAGATGAAGATCTGATCGATATCACCGTAAGATCTTTGAAAGTCAGCTTAACCGCCTTGGTCATCGCTTCAACGCTTGCACTGCCTCTTGGCACATGGTTGGCCATTCACCGCTTTAGTTACCGTCGCTTTACCATATCGGTGCTTAATGCTTTGATGGGGCTGCCACCAGTTGTTGTGGGATTGATTGTCTATATGCTGTTGTCGCGCTCTGGTCCTTTTGGTGTTATGGGCCTGCTGTTCACGCCAACTGCTATGATTATTGCTCAGGTCATCATAATCAGCCCATTGATTGCATCAATTACACATCAAGCTATGCGTGAACTTTGGTTTGAATATCATGATCTTCTGATTTCTCTTAACACCACCAAGCGGCAAAGGGTCGGCGCTCTCATTTGGGATGGTCGTCGCACATTGCTGACCGCGGCCTTAGCTGGATTTGGTCGCGCCATTGGAGAGGTGGGGGCAATTATGATTGTGGGGGGGAATATCGATCAAGTGACCCGTGTTTTGACAACGGCGATTGCCTTGGAAACCGGCAAGGGCGATTTTGCGCTGGCATTGGGGCTGGGCTTTATACTTATAACTCTGAGCCTCTTAGTGAATTTGACAATACATGCCCTGTCGCGCACCGAAAGCGAGGGCCGCTGGTGAAACAAGATATGTCAGTATCCCTGCAAGACGTGGTAGTAAGACGCCGCGGTAAAATTGTTCTGGGGCCAATAACATTGGACTTGCCGAATGCAGGATTTACAATGGTTCTTGGACCAAACGGCGCAGGCAAAACCACTTTGCTCAAAGTATTACATGGAGTTGAGCGGACCTCGAGCGGTTGGATGTCCTGGTCCGTTCCTTCGCAAACTGCCCGTGACGGTCAAGCCTATGTATTTCAGAGCCCCATTATGCTGCGACGCTCGGTGAGAGCTAATCTCGCCTATCCGTTGCAGTTACTTGGCTTGGATAAGGCGGATATTTCCGCAAGAGTGACTAAATGGGCAGTTCGAATTGGTTTGAGCGCGGCACTTTATTTTCCAGCCCTGAGCTTATCGGGAGGTGAACAGCAAAAGCTGGCTCTGGCACGGGCCTTGATCCGCCGCCCAAATACATTGTTTCTTGATGAGCCCTGCGCAAATCTGGATGGGAGTTCCATTCGTGAGATTGAAGAGATTTTGCGAGAAGCGGTCCAGGCAGGTGCTCAAATTATCATGACCACGCATGATCTTGGACAGGCCCGGCGTCTGGCGGATCATGTGGTCTTCTTAAATAAGGGGCAGATTGAGGAACAAGCCTCTGCCACTGCGTTTTTTGACGCGCCCGGTTCTGTCGGTGCGTCTGCCTTTTTAAATGGAGATATCGTAGAATAATCCTTCTTATGGCTATTCTTCTGGTGTTGTCAGACAAAGCCTAACAGGTGCTCAAAGCACCACGATCATACAAATTTATAAAGTGCAGATTTGAAACCACTCAATGAGAGCGTCACTGCGTTTTCGCTTATAAGTCTGTGTGCTTTCTGGGTGTCTTTCATAATTGAAGTGATTGTATATTAGACTGTGATAACGAACAAATTTCTGAAGTGCCGCAACCGTCTTGAAACGCTGCATCGCCCTTTCTCGTCGTCGAAATGGCATGTGCAAATTTTCACACTGATTTATTTGCCCGGCCGCTGCAAACCTGTGTGTCAGCAATTCCAATCCTACGAAAAGCCGCGCCATAAGACGCCAGCTTGTCTGTCGTGATAATCTTGGGTGATCCGTGTTTTCGAATTATTTTTGAGAAATTTCTTTGCTGCGGCCTTGTTTCGTCGCTTTGTAACAAGGCATTCAAGAACTTCGCCTTTGTGATCAACAGCGCGCCACAAGTAAAAATGTTTTTCCATTTATTTTCACAAAAACTTCATTCAGGTGCCATTACCAGTTTGAATGTCGCCCTGCTCTATTCTTACGGATTTCTTGCGCGAACTTTGACCCAAACTGATATACCCAAAAACAAACTGTTTCGTGACAGATATCTATTCCACGTTCATGCAAGATGTCTTACACTTGGTGAAAGATCAACGCATAACGTATGTACTACATTACTGCCAATCGGATGATTTTGGGCAAAGTCTTGAAGTGCTTAAATGGTTTTTGTGTTGTTATTCATAAAAATTAGGTATCAACTAACGTTACGTCAAATTTGTCTGATAATACCGCACAACTGGCCAAACTGGCCCCGATAACGGTCATCGTGATAATTTGTTTCATATTCCTATCTAAGCTTGCATGCGCATCGGCTTCAATCGCCCTTTTCCTCTTGCCCTGCACTAGGCGCATCCCTACCTATAGACCTATGAATGCACCTCTTGTTGACCCCTTCGCACGCGCCATCAATTACCTGCGCGTTTCCGTGACGGATCGTTGCGATTTTCGCTGTGTCTACTGCATGTCTGAAAACATGACGTTCCTGCCCAAAAAGGAACTGCTAACGTTAGAAGAATTGGACCGCATGTGTTCAACCTTTATCGGTCTGGGTGTTGAAAAACTGCGTATTACGGGTGGTGAACCTTTGGTGCGCAAAGGGATCATGACCTTCTTTGACAGTATGACCCGCCACCTTGTATCTGGAACGCTCAAGGAACTGACGCTGACCACCAATGGCAGCCAGCTTGAGAAACACGCAGACGATCTGTTCGCTGCAGGTGTGCGCCGCGTGAACATCTCACTCGATACACTGGACGAGAAGAAATTCGCAGACATCACCCGCTGGGGCCGCCTCCCCCAAGTGCGGCGCGGCGTCGATGCAGCACTCAAGGCTGGGCTAAAGGTCAAGATCAATGCGGTGGCCCTAAAAGGCTTTAACGAACCTGAACTGCAACATATCACCCAGTGGTGTGCAGAAATGGGCATGGACCTAACATGGATCGAAGTTATGCCAATGGGTGACATCGGCAACGAGGATCGCCTAAGCCAATATTGGTCACTCAAGGATGTTCAGGCCAAATACAGCGAACATTACACCGTTACAGAACTGGCCGAACGCACAGGTGGCCCTGCGCGTTACGTGCGACTGGAAGAAACAGGGCAGAAAATCGGGTTCATCACCCCACTTAGCCACAATTTCTGCGAAAGCTGTAACCGCGTGCGCCTGACCTGTACCGGCGAAATCTATCTGTGCTTGGGCCAAGAAGACATGGCAGACCTGCGCGCCCCGTTGCGCGCCCATCCATATGACAACGGCCCACTAGAGGACGCCATCCGCGCCTCAATCGCGATGAAGCCAAAGGGGCATGATTTTGATTACTCGCGCCAACAACTCGACGGCCAAATGCCAAGACACATGAGCCACACTGGCGGGTGATTTGAGGGTAGTTTGTGGGCGAAATAAAACTCTGCCTTAGCGAACCGGTTACCTTCTCTGGAAAAAAACATACATTTTGAACGTAAACAGACTGATATGTTAATACTGGAAAACTTCCTGATGGCTTCGTAGATCATCTAGAGGTCTTTAAACAGGCTATCTAAACAGGCAAGTACTGGCAGTCCGCTTTATAATCCCAAAACGTGATAAATGGGGCAAGCCGATAAATACGCCGCCACCAAATATTCCACGAGTTACTGTGATTTTATACCAACTGACAGAGAATCTCAGCATATTGTGAACTCCGAAGATATCAGCCGCAGACTTGGTAGTTTCACCGCTCATAGTGATTCCAACAGATGCTCCCGCGCGTTTTAGGATATTCCCCAAAAGCTACACGATTACTTTCAGCCAAGCTGGCAGTAATGACTGTATCTAATAATTTTGCGGTTTGCAGGTTTGCGGCGCGTCTGGTTGTTTTGTTGTTGCGTGACAGCAGCCCAACCGAAGGTGATCCACCACAATGGAAACGAATAAGGAATGAATGCCCTAAAGCTGGCCATTGGGGACGGTACCATGGGGTTCTGAGCAGCAGTGGATGAAGTGTATCCTGAGACCCATCGGCAGCGGTGCAGGCAACAAAAAACGATGAACGTACTCAACTGCTCGCCGAAGCTATCTCAGCCAAAGGCCAAAGACGCGATTCACAATATCTGGCAATCCGAGACCAAGGTGGACGCGGAGAAGGCGTTCAATCTGTTCATCGAAACGTATGAGTCAAAATACCCCAATGCGGCGTTATGCCCACAAAAAGACCGCACAGAACTCATGGCATTCTTCGATTTTCTGGCCCAGCATAGGCAAAGCATCCGCACTAGCAATCCGATAAAATCCGCCTTTGCAACGATCCGGCTCAGGACCAAGCGCTCGAAGGGCTGTCTGTCATGCGATGGCATGCTGCACATGATGTTCAAGCTGGGCATATACGCCGAGCAAAACTGGCTAAAATTTGACTACATTGCCAAAGTCATCACAAGCGTCATGTTCAAAGATGGAATTGAAGCCACCAAACCTAACCAGATCGCCGCATGAATAACAATCTTTAAACACTAGTCTCGACAATAGCTCCCGAGCTGATATTCGTAATTAACACGAAATAGATAGCAATGTGGTGATGCTCCCCTTTTACCCAAGCCATAAGGACGTTAACCGTAGTGGTATGAATTGGACAATACCTGACATACTGTCAGCCATCCGTCTTGCCACCTAACTGACCGCGATCACTGGAAACGACCATTCCCGTAAAGTGGTCCCGTATCTTAAGGACGAGAAGTAATGGACCTTTTGTACTTTGCGTGGGTACGTGAACGTATTGGCATCCCGCGCGAACAAGTTGAAACATCTGCTGCAACAGTGTTAGATTTAGTGGGTGAGTTGCGTTTGCGCGAAGAACGTTATGACTTGGCGTTTTCTGACCTTACCGCCCTTCGTGTCGCAGTAGACCAAGAACTGGTTGACTTTGATGCGCCGCTTGAGGGTGTGCGTGAGGTTGCATTCTTCCCACCCATGACAGGCGGCTAAGCCATGCGCATTGTTGTTCAAGAACAGCCCTTCGATCTTGGTGCTGAAACGACAACCTTTGCGGCTGGTCACAAAGAAATGGGTGCGATTGTGACCTTCACTGGTATCGTACGTGACCTTCCTTATGATCCGTTAAGGGCGATGGAAATCGAACATTACGCCGGCATGACCGAAGCCGCCCTGACAGAGATTGCGCAAACCGCGATTGATCGCTGGGCGCTTGGCGACGCTCTTATCATTCATCGCCATGGACGTCTTGCACCGGGTGAGTTGATTATGATGGTGGCCACCGCATCTAAGCATCGCAAAGATGCGTTTGAAGCAGCTGAATACCTTATGGACCACCTCAAATCCCGCGCCCCTTTTTGGAAGCGTGAGATCGCTGACACTGGCGAACACTGGGTTGCGTCAAAGGCAGATGATGAGGACGCACTAACCCGCTGGTGAGCTTGGGTTTACAGAACCAACACCTCTTTAGACGCTCTGTGAGCAGGATGGCTTCTTTCGATGGAAGCGCTGCGCGTAGTTTTGTGTCATCCACCAAATTTGACAACTTCCAAAGTTAGCGCATTTCGTAGCTTTCTTTGATTTTTGGTAAGAAAAGGCAAAGGAACGGGATCATGAACCGCTGGGTTAAAAAGTTAAAAACCATTATTACGAGATAGACTGATTTTATTGAAAACATGCATAGAGTTAAAACAGGCTTTTGCAGACTTACGCAATAAACAATTTATTAGACTGCTGTACCATTAATTAGGGATTATTATGCTAACTGGACGTCGGATTGGTTGGTCTCGGAATTTTATGAAGGGCTACACAAAACCTATTTAAATACTTCAAGAATTTTGTCAAAATCATTTAACTAGTAGTGAAGTTTTAGATACGTTACTTATGGATTCTCTGGGTGGAAGACATCATTTGTGAAAGTGGAACCCATATTTGCCACGAAACGGTACGGTCTTGGTGCCCTGTCGCGAACGCCCATACAGTAGACGGATTTTGTGGCGGTGTATGTCATGTGGAGCTCTTAGATTATCCTCAAACGACTAATTGTCAAAAGGTAGGGATGCAATTGGCAAGATCAGATAACATGGGTGAGTACTTGGTCGCGCCTGATCCGGCAAAGGTTGGACTGACCCGCCGCGTTGTTGGGACAGACCATACTGGTGCGGAAACGACTTTGTCCGTTGTAGAAGAGCGGCCGTTGACGATCTTCCTAAATCGCCAAGAAATTGTAACCGCTATGACTATTGGGGATTACCCTGAATATCTGGCTTTAGGTTTTTTGAAAAACCAAGGAATGTTGGCTGACGATGATGTTGTCACTGGCATTGATTATGACGACGAACTGGAAACTGTCGTCGTGCGCACACAAACAGTGACCAATCACGAAGAAAAGCTAGCAAAGAAAACCCGTACCAGTGGGTGCGCTGTCGGGACTGTATTTGGCGATATGATGGAAGGTCTTGAGGGACTTGAACTGGCGCAAACCAGTGTTCGTACTTCGTGGCTCTATTCTTTGGCGGCCAAGATCAACCGAACGTCTAGCCTGTATCTTGAAGTGGGTGCCATTCACGGAACTGTCTTGTGTCAGGAAGATCGTCCCTTGGTTTATATGGAAGACGTTGGCCGTCACAATGCGGTCGACAAGATTGCGGGTTGGATGCTGCAAGAAGGCATAAGTGCTGAAGACAAGATCCTTTATACTACAGGGCGTTTAACTTCAGAAATGGTGATTAAAACGGCGATCATGGGCATAACTGTTCTGGCGTCGCGTTCGGGATTTACCGCTTGGGGTGTCGAGATTGCGCAGCAAGTTGGGCTGACCTTGATTGGGCGGATGCGTGGGCAACGTTTCGTGTGTTTAAGTGGTAAGGAACGCCTTATTTGGGACGCTGATCCAAGCGCCGTTAAAGATGAACCACGCAAGTCTGGGCGTAAAGGTGGCAAGACATGAGCGGTTCATTGGGCGTCGTTCCGGCAGGGAGATTGGCCACACGGCTAGACCTCGAGGATGAAGGGATGACGCAGCCTTTGGTTATAGCAGCGACACCTGATCCTACACGTGGCACCTCTCGCCCTCCCACTTTTGGACTTTGGCCCGTCTCTTTGTGTGAATATTTGCGTGCGGCCCGATTGGGTGGTGTGCGTAAAGTTGTGCAATGGACCGACAGTCATGATGGGCGGTTGGCCATGTTCCCTATTGATCAGGTAGATCCGTTCTTTAACGTAAAAATACCCGAAGATTTGGCACAGGCAAAGGCGATGATATGAAAGTTTATGGCGTGGTAGGTTGGAAGAATGCGGGTAAAACTGGATTGATGGAACGGCTAGTTACAGAAATCTCTGGATACGGTTTCAGCGTTTCAACTGTTAAACATGCCCACCATACTTTTGATGTGGATCAGGAGGGCAAGGACAGCTACCGCCACCGAATCGCCGGTGCCCGTGAAGTTTTGTTAGCCTCGCGCAACCGGTTTGCATTGATGCACGAGATGCGTGCCGATGATGAACCAACACTGAATGAGTTGTTGGGCAAGCTGGCACCTGTCGACTTGGTTCTGATCGAGGGGTATAAACGCGATGGGCATTCAAAGATCGAGGCGTTTCGCGCTCAGACAAACAACCCTTTAATCGCGACGGGGGATCTGACTATTCGCGCTGTTGCATCTAACACACCGATGCCACTTGATCGTCCTGTGTTTGATCTGGACGATACTGTCGCGGTTGCCGATTTTATTCTGAGTGAGGTGGGGCTAATTAAATGAGTGGCCTAATCACGCCCCCACCACTGCGTAACGACTGTTTTGCATTGCCTGCTGGTGTTCATTGGACACCTGTTGATGAAGCATTGGCGCTGCTGCGTGAACGCTTGACGCCTGTAACGGGGAGCGAAACCGTTCATGTATCTCGGGCAATGGGGCGGGTCTTGGCAGATGACGTGGTTGCGCCACGTGCTAACCCACCTTTGCCTAACACTGCTGTGGATGGATATGGGTTTGCTGGAGGTCGTCCAGAGGGTCCACATGTCTTGCTGCTATCAGATGAACGCGCTGCTGCGGGCCCGCGATTGACCAGTGTTGTTCCAGTGGGGCAGGCCGTTCGTATATTAACCGGTGCGGCATTGCCAACTGGCGTGGACACTGTGGTTCTTCAAGAAGATGTGACGGTTGCTGATGGCCAGATTGCTTTCAACGGCCCAATTAAAGCGGGTGCCAATACCCGCCGCGCTGGTGAAGATGTTCATAAGGGTGATGTCATCTTAAAGGCGGGTCTTCGCGTGACTGCCGCAGATATGGCTATATTAGCCGCGACTGGGGTAGATCAAGTTGATGTACGTGTGCGTTTGCGCGTGGCTGTTGTCTCAACAGGTGATGAGCTGGTTGAAGCGGGTGAAACAGCTAAGCAAGATCAGATTTTTGATGCGAACCGTCCGATGCTGTTATCGATGATCACTGCAATGGGCCACGTGCCTGTGGACATGGGGCGCTGCGCCGACGATCGTGCCGCCTTAAGCCGCGTTTTGGACGATGCGGCTCGCAAGGCTGACGTTGTTATTACCAGTGGTGGTGCGTCAGCAGGGGATGAGGATCATGTTTCGTCACTATTGACAGAGGTTGGCGCAATGCAAATGTGGCGGATCGCGATCAAACCAGGACGTCCTTTGGCCTTGGGTCTTTGGAACAATACACCCGTATTTGGTCTGCCTGGTAACCCTGTGGCAGCAATGGTGTGTATTTTGGTATTCGCAAGCCCAGCAATGGCCCAATTGGCTGGCGCGGGATGGGTGGCTCCTGTCGGCTATGATGTGCCCGCAAATTTCACCAAATCGAAAAACGAGGGGCGGCGCGAGTATTTGCGTGCTCGCATATGTGATGGACAGGTTGACGTCTTTGGTTCTGAGGGATCGGGTCGTATTAGCGGACTGAGTTGGGCTGATGGCCTTGTTGAATTGACTGAAGAAGCACAACAGATCAATAAAGGGGATCTTGTGCGTTACATTCCTCTTGGAAGCTACGGCCTATAACCTAGGGCGCTTTTGCCCCGTCATTGGGTCGTTTGCAGCCTTGCTTGAGGCGGGCAAGTGGTATTGTCAGATCAAACTCGGTTGAAGTGGCCAGTGTGGGTTTGTAGTGTCCGTAAATGACAAAGTACTCGCCTTTTAGATAAATCGTGTCGCCTCTGTAGCTGAGTGAAGCCTACTATTGCCTGTACAGATCCAGAGTGGAACAGTAACTTTATGCGAGTTTTATTTTCCTGACAGCACCTCAGTTCTACTGTGTGATAAATCAGTGACTCCTCAAAAGAGACTGAAGTAAAACCTTTGTGCGAATCTGAAGCTTCGTAGAACCTCAAGAGTCTGGGGAGAAACTATGATGTTTGCTTATAGCGAAGATGGACAGCATTTTTTAGGCTTTCGCACGAACGCCGTTGGGAAAA
>Ga0206123_10001086_pt1 | contig 26099 bp, 42 predicted proteins | sample Helgoland_Spring_2_FD_160086 | JGI IMG/M metagenome (GOLD analysis project Ga0206123, IMG submission 160086) | Pelagic subsurface seawater microbial communities from Kabeltonne, Helgoland, North Sea - Helgoland_Spring_Bloom_20160316_1 | ecosystem: Environmental > Aquatic > Marine > Epipelagic ...
AGTTCTGAAATCATTCCTTGCATTTTTCGATCTTTCTTTGTTACTACTCTCTTATTATAGAGAAAGTGCAAGAACTTGTCAAGCACTTTCTCAGAGAAAACAGAAAAATTTACGGGCGTAACCGCAGGGCGGGCACCGGCGGTCAGGTCAAATTGACAGAACCCATTGATCTATTCTCCCCAGAGTCTTGAAGAACAAGATTCTCAGTAGAGTTAGATCCCCCATTATGTTTAGAGACTATGTGTCCTCTATCGAATCGATTCAAATCAAGAATAGATACCCGATTTCCTTTTGAGTCTTTTCGGTCGTTTGCTTCCCATACGACTTCTTTCTGCGACATTGGTACTGAAAGAGCAGCATCGATAACGATGTTGTCATTTTTCAAATGTTCCTCATTTTCGATGAATTTTTTGCAGAGCAATTCTACCCGACAACGAATAAACTCATCTTTGGATTCAGAACATGCCCAGAAGAAACCATTCGGTACTTTTGTAGGTGTTGGTAATTTTACTCCATCAGTACCATGAGTGATACGTCCAGCAGGGTCATCTCTCATTAATTTTTGCGCTGCATCATACTCTTTTACAAAAGCTTCTACATCTTTTATTTTCCATAAAGGAGTTGTAATATCCGTATACACTCGATTGTCCAGTTGATATCGGAAATAGATATAGTTTCGTACCATTACATTGTTATACGTTTTTGCAGAAGACATGGTCTTCATTCCTTTTGCAAATTCACGAAGATAACCCCTTACTTGTTCTACTTGAGTTTTTGTAACACTCTCTGTACCAGCAAACATGAGTTCATGAGCACCGATTTTTGAAGAAGATGGTTGTGTGCCTTTCGCAATCCAGTAAAATACTTCTGACAAAAACAATTCGTTTCCTGCAAGGTCTTCACTATATGTTTTCCCAGAAACACTTTGCAGTGCAGTAATTGCAATTTTGTCATGAATAATTGATGACAATTGACGGCGATAAGTTGAGAACCAGAAACGTGTAATCATTTTCTGCCATTCTGTCCATGGATATCCTTCATTTTTCGCAATCAATGCGTTTACGAGTTCTTGAATATCTCCTTCTTCTGCAACCATGTACAACAATTCGATGTTCAAAAATGCGTGTTGAAGAGATTCGTGCAACTCTTTGAAACGTTTTCCTTGTGCATACTCTACAACCTTTCCATTCTCATCTACAACTGGAATATCTGTAGCCCCAAGAGAAAATTCGTTGTTGATAAACGGAACAATAGCATTTAAAATTCGGTTTTGTCCGTCAATGATATAGTTTTCAACACCAGCGGCAACATCTTTTCGAATTTCTTCAATCTCCTGTGCAAGCGCAGTTTTTCGTTCTTTTTCAATAGTGCGGTCGTGTTCATTAATTAAACCTTGCAATAGAAGGTTCGCAGGCACAACGATAATTTTATCCAAGAATTCCAATCCTTGAATTACAGTATTGAGATAGGACTGCCTACGGTGGTTGTCCCATGCATCTTTTTGTAGTTTTCGTTGAAGTAATCCTGCCGCAGTTGATAATACTGCATATGGGGTGTTGTTCCCCGTTTCATCTTTTATTGGTGTTGCAAGTTTGAATAAATCACCAACAGTAATAGTTTCCAGAAAAAATCTAGTTTTTTTTGCGAATTGTAGCTTTGACATCGCATTCTCCTTTTTAATAAGCGTCTTCGATATTCGATAGACTGTCCAAATACTTGGATATTCTTTTAGGTCGTTACCAAGTTTATCGACTCAAAGTGTGGGGGGCATTGCACCCCCCTAGTTTTTATTATTATGCTGTTTGTGCAGCCAATGCCCTATAACCAGCAGCAACAACTGAGCGAGGTGGTGTACCAAGACGATAGAAAGTCTTAGTGCGTCCCTTAGTATCAGTGTGCTGGTTTGCAAAAATTGCAAAACCCTTCATACGAAGGCTAGATACTGTCGCACGAGCATTTCCAACCTTGTACTGGTTTTCAATCTGAGCAGCAGTCAAACCCCTATCATTACTACGAAGAGCCTCAAGGACTCGGTCTTGTTTTGTCACAACATTTGCATTAGCCATGTTTTACATTCTCCATTTAAGTTTTAAAAAATGTTAACACTTTATATGTTAACTGTAGACAGTATATCACAAATAACTCCACTTTGTCAAGAAGTTTATTCATTAATATACTGAATTATTTTGGACTTTACTGTTCCACCAGCAAGTCCAAGATTGACAACATATAATTCAGCATCATCATATGAGTCAAATATCACAGGCACCATGTTGAAGTCACATCTGCCAGTATCTTCAGTAATATACATCCAAGTATCCTCTCTATCAGAAGGATTAATCATAACAACATATCTATCATCATTCGACATTTTATTTACCTTTTAGAAATTTATACAGTTTTACATAGTATGCAAAACTTTTTGGATAGTGTACAGGACTTGGATGATGAGGAAACATCAATAGAAATTTTTTGTATTCTAGTTCTGCTTCCTCATTGGACATTATACAATTAATCCACTAGTCTGTTCTGTCCATGCCTTTGACACATCTTCATTCGATTCTGTAACGAATACGGCATGACGAATTTTCATTTCTTTAGGGTCTGAAATACCAGTTGCAGCAATACCATGTGCGAACCCCATGTTTTGATTTTCACCAAACACAATCATTCTGGGATTACTAAGAGTGATCCCAGTAGCATCATCTTCAACTAATCGTCCAATAAACTCACCAACAGGTGTCACTACAGTGATAATTTGATTTTTTTCATAACTCATTTTAGTTTCCTTTAAGTATTTAATCTAGATTGGGTTTGCATTCTCTCTTTTAGGTAAGTTTGATAGTGAACCCATTCACCATCTTTAATAAATCCCCATTCTTTCTTCTTACCAAATCGAAAGAACAATGTCCACGCCGAACAACCTTGAGGAACTTCCAAATAGTGCAGACTTCCTGCCCTTGAAAATCTCATGTGTCCAGGCCCTCTCCAAAACTTACCTTCTGGAGTATGTTCCCAATAACCACCTTTTAGAATAATAGTAAAATAATCCCATGGATGGTCATGAAAAACTGGTTCATCGGATAAAAATATTTTGTGTAGATAAGCGTTAAACGGAACTTTTCTTCCCTTTGAAAAATTATCTACCTTATCTCTAAACAACAAATGCCAGCGATGCATATATGGTGTAATACCATCTCTGTCATAGATAATTCTTTTCCTACCGAACACTTAGGTCTCCAATTCAAATATTACGTTTATATTACACTAAACATTATGTAATGTCAATATGTTTTTATAAAATTCTTTCATACACCCATTCAGGCGTTTCTGTTCTACTCTTACCATTTACTACACCATCTGCACCAAAAGATGCAGCCCAACTATTTGGTTTTAACTTTGGTTCAATACCAGTCATACCAAGAACATAACCCGCCGCCTCTGATGCAGCGCAATTAGAGCCGTGTTGGGGATTTGTATTAATGTCCAAATGTATTTCAATATCAAACTCATCGATAAAAGGTATTACTTGTGTATATAATTCACATACCTTTCTTACTTCGTTCAACATTCTTAGTTTAGGTCTGTTTTTCTTTAAATCATAATCATCTTCATATGATATATTAGAGAATATCCGACATCCACTATTTCCATTCATATGGACAATACACACTGTGGCGTATCTGGCCTTCTTCTTTCCCCTTTTAGTGAGAAATCGAACACTATCGCACCCTAGATATATCTTTGTTCGATTATCTAGGGTAGATAACAGTTCTACCATATCTTCAATTTGATTAGGTTCTAACATTATTGCAACATAGCTCTTAAATTAAAAGACATTGTTGTTCTCTTATCACCATAAAAACTGGAGTGTTGTTTCATCACATACCATTTTCTGGATACTTTTCTGTTTCTTCTGTATTCTCGTCAACAGTGTTTTCTGTATTCTCGTCAACAGTGTTTTCTGTATTCTCGTCAACAGTGTTTTCTGGGTTGACAAATAATTCCTTTTCAATTTTTGTCTCAGTACCGTCTGCACCAACCATATTAATTTTAGTAGATGGTTGTGGTGCTACTTGCATTCGCTGATTTCTCATTGCGTCAGCGATCATTTTTCTAATGCGGTTTTCTTGCAATTTTTGAGTATTTTCAGCAACTTTCAACGCAAGTCGATGTTTTCTGCGTTTAGTGTTATGCAATCCATGTTTTTTTGCCCTTTTTGCAACACCAGCTCTGTCTTTTAGTTTATACATTTAATTCCTCTCCAAGTTTTTTAATTCCAAGTGCCCAATTTTCCGCAGCATCCTCTACATATTTTATAGATTTTTGTGGAAAATCTTCTGTAAAAAATAACAGTCCTTCATTGTCAAAATATTTGATAAAATTAATATTTTGTACAAAATCGACATGAACTTCTGCATATCCTTTTTGATTATCAGCATAATAGGTAGATATTTTTTGTGTTTTCATTTTTTTCTCCCTGTATAAACTGCACATTGTGCATAAAAAAGGGATGTAAGATTTTCTCTACACCCCTTTGTCTTTAATTCTTATTCTTACTCGTAATCCGATTCATCATATCATTAAATTCATTGGGATCTATTAACCGATCTCTATTTTTTTCAAAATGGTTATCTAATATTTCTATCTTAACTAACTGCATCAGAGTTTCCGCAATTTGTCTTTTTTCCGGCGAACATGAAGTCAAATATATTTTTAATTCGGTTGGTGTTGTACAACTCCACAATTCGTCCATTATACCATGATATTTTTTTGGTATGTTATCGACTCTAAATTCCATATTAGTCTCCTCAATCATATTTATTACCATTTTGCCCGATAAAATATATGAGAACCAATACGTCCAATACGATCTTTTTTAGTTGACCAATATGGTTTCACATAGGTAGCGTGATAGTGAGTCGCACCCTCAGTCAATCCACGATATGAACCAAGATGAAAATCTCTTGCAAATTTTCTAGAGCGATCCCATGCAGTGATATCACTTGGAACATCAGATTTTCCATCACAATACCAAGAGAACTGACAACGATTTCGAACCATTACCATTTTATTTGGATCTTTCCAAGATGGTTTTTTTTCACCTTGATAAACAACATCACAAATTGTGTCTGGAAAATGTTTATGATTTATTCTGTTTTGAACAACATCACTGACAGCCATTGCATCAGCGAGCGAAACTGCCCGTGTTTCCCAATATATATTAAGTGCAAGACACTCAATGGATGCAATATCATCAACAGTCATCTCGCTTTTTTCGTCCATGTGTGTCGCTGCGGATGCGACTGAGAGCATACTAACAACTATAAGTCCATTTAATGCAATAGTTGCAGTATTTTTAATTTTTCTTCCGAATTGTGTAAGTGCCATGATGTGCCTCTTCCCATATTAAATCATCACCAATATCCCAACCCATCTGATTTAGTAATTCGGTAGGTAGGGGCAGTACAAGGTTTCCTTCATCGTCTTCTTCTAATTGTACTGACTTCAACTCTTCTTCTTTCGCCCGTTCTTCTCTAAAACGGCGGCCCATATAATCCCAATAAGATTCTCGCTGGATATTGTCAACCATTAACTAGGGTCTCCCTTATTTACATTTTTATATGGCACAAAATTATTACCATTTAGTATGAGACAACCATATCCATTTGGAAATACCGCAATAACACTATATGAACCTTTCTCTGGATTCATTAACCAAAAAGTCTCAACTTTAATCCACTGTCCATTTAATATTCTTATAGTTGATATTGAACTACCTAGTGGGAGTTCTCCATATTTGTTTTGAACCAATTCGAATAGATAATTTGATTCAGTATCACAACTATGCATGGTTGCTAATGGTGTTGGTGTTGGCCTCGGTGTTGGTTGAATCTCTTGTCCGTTTGCAATCCCTGCTGTCATAAAGAGCAGGGGTAACGCTAATACTGCTCTTTTGAACATCTTGATACCTCTCTGTAGGTGGAATACCCATCTAATATTTATGCGGCATCATATTCCTTATATGAAACCACATCGAGAAGACGGTTTACCAGTTCACGACCATAGTCTGTAAACAGAATACCTTGGTTGTATACCCAATGTTCCACATCTTGCGAATGATAAAACTCTTCACTTTGAGTTAACCAACGAAGTGCATTTTCTTCATCACCGGCACCCATCTCAATTGTATTCTGCACTAGAGATTTAAACTCGGCCAAAGCCTTAGACTTACGAGCCTCATCACGCTCAACTTCACGAGCAACCTCTTCGGATAACTCATCAGCCCACTGATTAAGTTCATCCATAGTCATGGCGTCCCAGTCGTAGCCACGAGGCCGGAAACCATATGCATCTTTATGTGCATCTGAGATATAACCAACTACTTGATGCCTCTTATAATCTTCAACAGTAAACACGCCCATCTCAGCCCAATGTGCAGGATCGGTAACAGTGGTAGTATACCACTCTGCACCATTGGCCTGACACTCTGCAACCCACTTGGTATTTTCGGTTTCGATGTATTGTTGAAGTTCTGTCATAACTTTCTCCTAGTAATCAATCGGGTCTTCATTATTATCATAACGAATTGAGTCAAAGTTGTCAAGCATTTTTTCACTATTTGACGAAAAATAATCTTCCCAATATTCAATGACGTAATCTTCGAAAAGATCTTTATTAAAATGACTATACTTCTTAGTAATCCATTCTAGGATATCATCGTATACCATTTCTTCTAGTGGTTTTTCGATAATACTCATCGCACCATTCCTTCTCCGATACCATCAAGATAGATCAGGGACTGTTCTTCAACCCAATCATCATATGCTTCTACCTCTACCAATTTTTGATTAAGAAGGTTTTCCAGAGTAGTAAGCGCCATGCGTTTTTCGTCACTTGCACCTTCTTTAAATGCAATGATTGCATTTTCTAAAACCTCAACTTCTTCAAACATACCAAAAGTCATGTATTAACTCCCACAAAAAAGTTCTAAATTTCCATCATCTGTCATATCAAAATTTTCAATGAAGATATGATGGGTATCACCAGATTTTTCAACTGCCTCATTGGCAGCACGATATAAATCTAACCAAGTATTTCCTTCAACCTTAACTTCCAGTCCTTCATAAAGAACATAACGAGTCTTGGTTTTGAGAGGCACCTTTTCATTACAACAATTGATATGGTCGTAAATACTCCAACGAGCAGTGAAGTCATTTGCATCCTTTACACCATCCCAATATTGCATTTGACGTTCAAAAGGTAATTGTCTTAGCATCATACAAACTCCACATTATTTTGGAACATATCGAAAGCAGATACGAAATCGATCTCCCCATTAGGGAGTTCAACAGTAAATTCAATATCGGGATGTGAACCGAATTTAACACGGCGGTCAACAACCATGTTACCTGAGATTGATGAAGCAGTCCAAACTGCGTCCATGAAAGATTTGAGTTCTGGAGTAACTGTCATGACGAATCCTTTTTTATTAACCTTACATATATAATAAGGGATTTCGAACCAAATGTCAAGCTTTTTCTTCAAAAAAGAATCGTTTAAAATCAATGACTTATGATTTTTTTTGATCTTTTTTTAGATTTCCTCAACCATATCCGTATACTCGTCTAGTATATCAGATAAATCGTTCAATGTAAAGACAGAAATTTCACCACTCCTCCATGCCTGTTCAACGTCTCCATAAACCTTGAGCACCTTGGCAATCTTATCTTCATAAGACATCATAGGTGTTATTCCCAAGGGTGAAACCGTTACATCTTCTTGCATTATTGTATTTCCTCTTTACGATAAACTTTAACTGCACCATCTTCATACATGACGGTAACTAATTCGTCACCATTCGCATCAGTATGAAGAGATGTTACTTCACCATTCACTGTCCAGTACCCATAATCAGTAATGATAGGGGCACCAATATCCAACTCTTGGAACATTACATTCATTATGATGCATCCAATTCTGCATATGTTACTTTGGGGGATTTGCGGATCTTGTGAAAGAACGCTTTTGCCTGTCCATACGATTCAAATGAATAGACATGGGAGTATTTTCCGTAGATTTTGTATATCACTTTGTACATCATCATTCCTTTATCAACCTTACATATATAATATAAGGGATTTCGAACCAAATGTCAAGCTTTTTAGAGAAAAAAGTTCAAAAAAAAGTCCTTGAAAAACAAGGACTTATAATTTTTTTAAAAAAATGTTAAATATTTACACTAACACCGCATCCACAAGAGCTTTTTGCCTGTGGGTTGTCTACTGTCAACATACTACCAGTAAGACTTTCTTGGTAATTAATAGTACTACCTAATATATACATTAAACTATAACTATCTACTACAAAAACCTTACCATCTGATAATTCTATAATTTCATCTGAGTCTTTTATAGGTTCTTCACTACCAAGTTTCCAAAAATACTCAAACCCAGCACATCCACCACCTTGTACTCCAAACATTAAATGAGTTTCATCATTTTTGATTAGGATATTCAGTAAGTGGGTCTTTGCACTTTCGGTAATCGATAATACTTTTGTCATTTATTCTTCTTTCTTAGTTTTTCACGCAGCGAGTCCATTTCACTACTGGAGTCTTTTTTCTTGTTCCTCTTTTCCACTTTAGTAGACTGTTCCCGCCGTAAGGAATGAATATAGTCTGTTTCAGTGAGTCCTTTTCTAAGTTCTGCAACTTTTCGTTTAATATCTTCTGTTCTTTCTTGAAGTCCATAGGCTGGTTCACTTCGTTGTTGCTCTAAAAATTCCGTCCCAATCTTCTGGGAGATCTTGCGTTGACATGAAATCACAACGTTCCATCCACATATCGTAATATCCATCCATTTTGCCATCAAATTGTCCTTTCAATAACTTGCACAGTTCTATGGCCTTGTCGAACTGTTTTTTTCTATAAAACTTTAACATATTTCTATGTACTAATTTATACTTTGACCAATCGGCAGTTTCACCATCTAAAACTGTGTAGATCGGCAAACCAATACTTTTTCCTTTTACCGCAAGGTCGTCCAATTTTAAATAAAAGAAATCTTTTTTAGTCCTTCTATATGTTTCTGGGCCGATGATCAACAGTACACCATATGCCTTACACTGTCCCTCTAATCGTGCAGTAGTAGAAACCGAATCACCAAGAACATCATAACTATATCTTTTAGTCGAACCCATCTCTCCAATATAACCAACACCAGTATTAATACCAGCACCCATACCAACTGGTGGTCTTCCATCTGCAACAAGTCTATCATTAAATTTCTCAACCGCCTTCAACATTTCTAATCCTGTTCTTACAGATGTATGTGCATGTGATTCATCATCAACTGGTGCGTTATGAATATGCATAGATGCATCACCAATATACTTAATTATCATTCCGTTATTTTTTAGTACTGGTTCTGAAATTGCATCCATATACCCATTCATTATCTCTGTCAGTCCCTGCACATCATCACCAAAGGATTCGCCCAATGGAGTGAACCCTCTCAAATCTGAAAAACAAATACTGATCTCTCTTTTCGTACCTTTCTTAACAAGGTCTGGATTTTCTTGTAAAATTTTAACCACGGCCGGTGATGCATAACCTTCAAATTGTTTCTTGATAGCCTGTTTCTGCAAGAACTCATCTAAAAATTTTACAACATATCTACTAAGTCCAACCAATAGTAATATTGCAGAAATGGTTGCACCATCAATGAGTAGATTCTCTATTCTAAATGCATATATTGATCCACCAACAAATCCTACTATTGATACAACATAAAATCCTAATCCTAGATATGTCCACTTTGATAATAATATAATAAGAAGGCCTGCAACCACTAATGCAGTAATTTCTCCCCATGCCTTTGCATCTGGATGTCTTACTATATTGGACTCATTGAAAACAGTTCCCAACATCGCCGCTTGTATTTCGTGTGGCCACACTCCCCCATTTGCAGTAGAAATTGGTTGTGTGACTCCAGATGCACTAACTCCAACAAATACAACCGCACCCTCAAAATCTTCAGGCAAATCTACTGCACTGACACTCTTATACCCCTGCGACCAATCAATCCAAACTTCCCCCAATTCATTTGTTTGGATAGGCCCATACTGTGGTATTCTAAGTTTGTCTACTCCTAATGGCGACAACTTAATTTGAAATGATTTATCACCAGCAAGGCCTCTTAATACTTCCATCGTCAAACTAGGGTATAATACACCACCAGATTCAAAAACTAATGGTGCTCTTCTCGTAACTCCATCAATTTCTGGATAAGTATCAACTATCCCTGAACCAAGTGCATAAGTTTCAAGTAGTTTAATATTAGATGTGATGCCAGATACACTTGGAATGAGATGCATATACTCAGAATTAATAATTCCAGCGCCAGGGTTAATCGGTTCATTTTTATTCTCTTCTGATCCTATAATACTCAGAATGACTGGATATTCCATCATCACTCTTGAGAGAACTTCATCCTTTTCAAATCTATCACTTTCACTCATGAGTACATTAAACACAACTAATCCTGCACCTCTGTCGTACAGGTCTTTAATTATATCTGCATATATGTTTCTTGGAAATGGCCATTGTCCATATTGATTGATAGTTGCATCATCAATATTGACTGTGTAGATATTATTTTCTTGGATTGGTTGATTGACTATAAGACTATCGAAGTATCTAAGTCTTAAACTTTCTAATAAATTTGGATTTGTATAGTATCCGTAAGTACATAAAAGAAGTATAATAATACTCCATATGGGAGACAGTAAGAGTTTTTTCATTCTGGCAATTCTCCATCCAATGACTTCCAAATAAACACATGCAGTGATGTGTTTACAATTATTAAAGTTACGAAAAATAAATATCCCGCTAAAGTCTCCATTAGTACCTCATTTCGTGACTATTTATAAACAAAAACCCGCATTAAGCGGGTCTTGTTTTTAGTTGTAACTCCAATAAATTATGAAGTAAGGAATAGCGAAAGGCAAAGTCATTAAACTCATCATTTGTAGTAATTCGCAGAATTTACACACTTGTTCATTCTGTTTCACTTCTTCAAACTTTGTATCAATGATCTTCGCAGCCCGCTCGAACGCAACTGCTGTAGTCATTATAGCCTCCAAGTATGAAATGATACATGTGATTGATATAATCACGAAACATATTTATAAAAAAACAACCTCAATTGTTTCCGTTTATATTTGTGGTTCTTTCTTAGTATTGTGTAACTGTTACATCACAACCATTTGAATTTGTACAATAGCTTGTGACGCTTGCCGAGTTTAATCCTGTATCTTGATAGCTTGATCCAAGTTGACGTATAGTTGCTGTAACCGGGCCGCCTGCATTAGTTACGTCTATTGAAGCACTATTATTCATTGACCTTTGATAAAGTGTTACATCGTTGTCATCACCAGTTACTTCAATCTCACTATATGCTTCTCCGTAACTATCGCTCTGAACCTGTACATAATTGTCATCGCCTGTGATTAGAATATTGGTTTCTTTAGTGCCGCCCCAATCTTGATTGCTATAAGTGTGACTTCCACTACTGTGGTTTGAAAAGAAGTTTTGTACTTTGTTGCGATCACCTATAATTCCAATGTTTGATTCATTGATGTTGTTGTTGTCTTGTCCAGTAGCGTGTGCTACAACAACCTTATTGTCATCACCAACCGTACTACTATTCACTATAGCATTGTCACTTGCGACACCATCTGCCCAGTTATGTGCGTTGCCGTCTACATCTGTACAATTTGAATCATTACCATTTGTACAATACTGAAAATAGTTGTCCTCGCCTTGTTGGATCACAGTTAGTTCAATGTTATCACCAACTTGGCTGATATAAATTTCGTTACTACTGGCTTTGGGTGATATCGATAGTGTTAGTACCAACACCAAGGCGGTAATCGTATACTGCTTCATCTCCCTGCTCCACGTTTATTGTGTATCCGTTTTCTTGATGCAGTTTCAAATCTAGTCTTTGAGTAACACCAGCATCTTCTCTTATAATTCTCCACATAGGATTAATATCTTCTATGGTGATTCTTGTTGTTTCGTCATATCCATAAACCCTTTGTGCAAAAAATTCTTCATTCTGTTTATCTAATTCATCTCTAAATATTTCCGCAAGTGCCAAATTTAACTGATCCAACATATCGTGTAATAGTTCTTGCAAATAATAATTCGAATCGTGTAGTTCAGTTACCCATATATTTTTTACATCATCAGTTAACGCATCTTGATCTAAATCATCAAATTCAAGAAAATCTATATCCAGAAAATCAAACATTTTTCTGGCCTTTCTCATAATTTCCTGTTCTTCTTCCTCATAAGGTGTCTTTTTTCTTAACATTAATAAATTATTAATATCACCTTCAGATATATCTAGTGTAATTGGCGGCAATGGTTTCGACCACATACTTTTTACAATAGTAGATTGAAACGCCTGAGTCATTATGACAAACCCTGTATCGGTTTCAACCAAAATTTCACCAGTAACACAATAACCACCTATATCACAACTTGGTAGTAATGTAATCATACTACCACCAATTTCATCAACAACCATAATAAAATCAGTGCCCCTTACACTAATCTTTGCACTTGGGGTTCTGATGTTGACTCTTTGTCTACTGTTTGTGGCAATTTTACCACTTGCATAACGAATAGTACCGATTGTGGCCCTCAATCCAAGAGAACCAGTCCCACTGTTAGGGTCATAAACAAAATCATCTATTAATAGTCTAGTGTGTTCTGTCAAGTCCACTCTAGTATCATCAATGAAATCTATTCGCATCTTACCACTTTCAGTAACTGCGACATCCATAGACTCAACGCCTATACCGTAATCACCAATAATAACATCAGTATCTCTTTCCAATACTCCACTTCCACTCAGGTCAGTTATAGTCCCTGCAGCACCATATAGGTTATGTGGAAAACATAACACTAAGAGTAATAAGAAGATGTACCTAAACATCAGTCTCGTTGTGTTATATTAACGTCTGCGTTATCACCAGAAAAAGTGGCGTCAATTAAGTTATCATAAATTCCTGATTGGGAAATTTTAAAATTTCCACCACCACCAGTAATGTCTAATGTAATACTGTGTCCGTTAATATCCCCATTTCCAGTTTGATCTATATCAATGTAGTTTCCTGGCGCACTTGTAGAAAGTCCTGTAGTTCCATGTGTGATTGTACCAGATGCAAGACTTGAAGAAGAATCAACTGTAACAGTGATATCTGCCTCTGTTCCGTCCTGTACTAAATCGATTACATTACCGTCACCAGTAATTGTGAAATCTGCAACTAAATTTTCTGCGTCATTGTTCTCGCCGATATACATCTGAAATTGGTTATTATCCCCAGTTGTCGTAATATCTAAAGTAACAGTTTCACAGTTTACACCCGAAGCAGTATCACAAGTCAAGTCCACTGTATTTGTATCTCCAGTAAATACCCATGTTCCTGTATAAGTATTACCTTTAATTACAGCGTCAATTTCATTGAAATTGCCCGTTTGGGTAATATCAAATGTCATTGTATCGCCTTGCAGTGTCATATCAGTAGTCGAATCACCAATTTTATTGTCTTGTCCATCTTGTACAATATCTAAGTCCAGATCATCGCCAGATTGTGTAATGTAGATTTCATTAGCGTATACTGGAATAGTGTACAGAAGTGCAAAAATTATTAGTATTTTTTTAAACATATTAGTCCTCTTGATTTAATCCCATTTTCCAGAGTTGTTTTCTTACTCCACCATAAACTAACTCGATCACACCCTGTTCTATTGCTGCTCTGACAGCATAATTAACAGGTTCATTCGATGAAAAGCCGGTTTCAGTTTCTACGAGTTTTGTACCAAGATCTAAAAATTTAAATATATCTGCTCCACTTCGATAACTTGCAATGGTTTTATCCGTTGCGATACTCATCAACACCTTACCTGTACTAACACTTACTAGTCGCATAACCACAGTAACAGTATCTATTCTATATTCTGTTTGTGCGCCAACTCCTAAGTATCTAGCGCCGATACCGCCTGTCGCCGTATTTGAATCATAACCAACCACTCCCCCCTCAAGGATAAGTCCTGCAAAAATCATAGGACTCAGTGGTTCTGGGCCTCCTGGCCGTTCTCTGTCATAGACATCTCTTGTTTGTCTAATCAATTGTCTTTCTTTTATTAAATTGTCCATACCAACACGTTCTACAACTTCAAACCATGTACCATTACCTACATCTTGAAGTGCCTTTATAACCCAAACCTCTGATCCTTGAGTTACTGCAGAACTTAAACTTGCAATATTAGATGCAGATTTTCTTTGTCCAGTCTTATCTAAAAACTGATAAACAGCAATCGTAATTTTTGGCCCATCAATTGGTGGAACCGCCGCAAGACGTTCCTTAATAGGACTCTCTTGTAATTCTGGAGAAATATTAACATTGTATAGAGTCTCAAGACTCTTTAGATTTGCACACCCAGATAAAACTAAGAGAGAAAATATTAATGGTAGTAATTTTCTCAAAAACCAAACTCCCCCGTTGGAATTGTTATTTCAGTAACACTTCCATCTTCTTCAACAACGGTTAATGTTATAGTACCAGCAATTGGATCCTTTATCCAAGTTATGGTAGAACCCTCAATTTCAGCGGTTCCAGTATTAGAACATGTGTCACCGCAATCAGCAAACATTGCATCAACCATTTGTTTAGATAATGTTGCATAAATTCTAGATTCGATATTTCTTAGAAACTTGGCCAGAGTTGTATTTTCAAGTTCTCTCTGAATTCTTGCAGCCTCTGCATCTGCCTCTTTTCTCAAATCCTCTTTTCTATTGTGTTGTAACTGTTCAACACTCAAAACATGAGTCGAATAGCCATTTCCATAGTGAAAGGCTGGATTCTTAAACCCCCATGTCATCTCAGAAGCATATAGATTACTGCTCACAAATATTAAACCTATAACTGTCAGTATTTTTTTCATAAGTTTTCCTCTAGGAATTTTCTTTTCGTTTTTTTATAACTTCTTCTACTTCTTCGTCAGATGGGACAACAACTCCCCTTTGTTGTAAAATCATATTTAACTTTGTGTTCAATCTTATTAAATCATTGTCCAACATTCTAACCCTATCGATTAGTGCTATCAGAGTCATATGCGATTCTTCGATAACAGGATCTACCTCTTCTGTTACCCAATACCAGATATAGTATATGAAATAACCCAGCCCAAATGCGGCTATGATAGGAAATCCATATTGTCCTATTAATGATCCTAATTCTAAGTCCATTTTACTCTCTATTTACACCGTCATCGCCAGAGATATGACATAACCAGCCCTTTTCGTTCACACGAAAAAGGTCTCCAGGCTTATACAGAAAGTGTTCTTTCTCACTTCCGTCTGCAGCTATTCCCATAAGTTCACCTTCCCATTCACCACGAATTTTAAAGTTCCTTCCAGCTTGCTCGATCATATATTCCAACCAAATCATATCGTAGTATCCTCTGCAACACTTCCAATTTTTTCAAAATAACCGTTAGGCCCAACTTGGTATAAATCGCCAATCTGCAATTCAACATCATCAAGGACAAAAAATTTATCATCTGGGTCTTTTGCCGATGTAATTCTAAATCCGTCTTTAAATTTAATTAATAGTAAGTCTTTCCAAAGCATTAATCTTTCCTCGCATCTTTTTGTCCATCAGCTCTTGCGATTCTATTAAGATCTGCAGGCAATAATGGAATGTTAAATGATCTACACATTAGTATATCAATTCGCAAGAGTTCATTATTCATGGTCTTTACTCTATTATCTAAAGATTGTACAAATCCCCTTTGTGTTTTGATATTATCTAAAACACCAGCAAGAATAAATTTTAATGTCAAGAAAACAAAAAATCCCCCTGCGAGAGCAGAGGCAATTGGAAATCCAACATCGGCCACTAAAGATAAAAAGTCCATAAAAGAATCCTCCCATCCCTATTTATGATTTTGATTCATTCTGGGCCAAAAAAAGGCAGTAATTAATACTGCCATTTATAACATTTGTCAGATTTGCATCAAGTTATATACCATATTACCAAAGATGCAAGAACAATCCATAAAGAATACTGGAAACCAAACTTAATAAAACCAAATACGATACTAAGAAATATTCCTATAGAAACACCTAACACTGCAAGTATTGATATCACATCAAGTGCCAATTGTAAGTCGCCACCCATTTTAAACTCCTAATCTATGATGATTGGTCTATCCAATCTTTCTATTCATAAAAATTTATGTCCTAGTAATTAATTCAACAAGATTTAAAGCAACAGAAGTACCAGATATAGAACTGCCTATCATAATTGCCCTGTCGCCCCATTGCATTCCTACTACAACCCATCCTATACTTGCAATTACATATAAGATTTGTCCTACCATTTCAAAACCAGCACTCAGAGAAAAAATACCCAAAACTGCAAAGATAGTAGACATCCATTTAACATACCAGTCAAATGTACCGACTGGTGTTGTTGGAGTAAGGTCGTCCACTTCACTTTGCAGTTGGGCAAGTTCTTCCCTAAGTCTTTTTCTTTCTTGAGAAAGTTCCATAGCGATTTTGCCTGCCTTGGACATTTCACTGTTTTCAAATTTTTTCTTGATTTCTGGGTCTACATCATCAGTTTTCATAATTGTCTATCATTTTTAGGGATGGCTATTCTTTTCTAGTTCCACAATCCTTGCTTCAAGTTCGTCAATCTTACTAGTCATTTTGGGATATCTTTTCCGCCATGCATCGGGTGGTTCTTGCAACCAAGAAATACCCCACCTCTCTGCAAGATACGCCATAAAAATATCGAACTTGGCGTATCCCCATAGTCCCATACGAGTATCTTTGAACCACATTAAAAATGCAGCACCAAAAAGACTTCCTGCGATGCCCGTATAAATCCACAACCTATCGGTTGCCATCCTCTCGATCATTTCCCACATTTTTATTCTCCAATATCTTTAATATTCTGCAATTATTTCTGCAGTCACTTTTTGTCGCCTATGGACTCTTTTAGTCCTTCCGTATATTTTATATAATATTTCATACCATGGTCATAAGCACCATCAAAGAATTGTCTTTTCTTTAATGCGGCCCATCTCCCTCTCATTCGATCTTTAAATCTCTGCCATGGTGTCAATTTACGAATATTACCATAAAAATTAATATAACACAACTCACCATGATGTTTATAAGTAAAGATTGCAGGCGGTACACTTGGTACTATATCATTATTGTTTACGAATCTAATATGATTTGTAATATTAGATTTACAATATTCACGATTTCCGACTCTTGGAGAACCAAAAGTACATAAACATGTTACTGACGGCAACCTTCCTGCAACGATTGTTGCCATAGCACCACCCAATGAATGTCCAGTCACAAACAACTTTCTATTTTTTTGAAGTGTCTGATTAAATCTCACATCTAAAACTTGTTGTTTTACCAATTCCCATAATTTGGAAACTTCTTTTTCAAATCCTAAATGAACTCTTCCTGCAAGAAAAGATTTCTTCGGCCATGCCTTAAGGTCTGCCTTTATATCATTAAACTGATCGGGTTGGGTTCCTCTAAATGCAACAATGACATTATCTTCGTTCCAAACTACATATGCTTGGGCACCAGAATTGTCATAATATTTTACATTCGGATAACCCATTTTATAGAACTTTGGGTCTGCTTCATTCTTTGTTAAATATGCATAACTTGACGCCTTTGCCAAGTCATGAACAGTTACTTTGTACTCATACATTTTTTGCCTCATATACTCTATTGTGGGTGTCATTACACAAAATAAAGGTTGTACATTTACTTAGTCTTTTTAGCTTGTCTGCACCGACATAAGTACACGCCGAACGCAGTCCACCAAGAATATCTTGGACAGTAGATGCGACAGTACCTCTATATGGAACAAGTACTTCTCTGCCTTCACTTGCACGATAGTCTTTTAATCCACCAAAGTGTTTTGTGTTTGCTGCATCTGAACTCATACCATAAAACTTCACAAATTTTTTCACTTCTACTTTGCGTTTATGATTATCTAAATGATTGCCTACTTCATATACAACTTCGTTTGTCTCGTAGTACTTATTTATAACCTCTCCACCACCCTCAACATGCCCAGCAAGCATACCACCAAGCATTACGAAGTCTGCACCAGCAGCAAATGCCTTTGCTACATCTCCAGCACAAGTACAACCCCCATCAGCAACGATGTGTCCACCAAGGCCATGAGCGGCATCAGCACACTCCATGATTGCGGATAACTGCGGGTACCCAACCCCAGTCTTAATGCGAGTAGTACAAACACTACCAGGCCCAATACCAACTTTAACGATATCTGCTCCATTTAAGATTAACTCCTGTGTTTGATCTGCAGTTACAACATTTCCTGCAATGATTACAATTTCTGGATAGTTTTGACGAAATGATTTTACAACCTCTACAAATCTTTCTGTATAACCATTTGCAACATCAATACAGACATATTTTAAAAGAGAACCAACCTGTTCATAAACCATTCGAAATTTATTTTCGTCTGCCCGTGTAATTCCAATAGACATCGCAACATGTGCAGTTCTTTCTGGAATATTATTATCGAAATAGGTAACGAGCTCGCCGGCAGTATATGTTTTAACGAGACATGTAAAAAGTCCGCCCTCTGCGAGTTTGTCTGCCATATCAAAAGTACCCACCCCATCCATATTTGCAGCCATAATCGGCACACCTTCGTAATGTATGTCACGAATATTATCTGGGAAATCTGCAGTATAGTTTCTGTATGTAAACCTTCGTGTAAGGTCAACTTCTTTTCTAGAAGTTAATGTACTTCTTTTAGGACGAATGAGGACATTGTTGTAATCTAGTTTTAATTCACTGTCGATTCTCATGCGGTTTCACCAATTGCATGTTCATTGCGCCATTCCTTCAGACTTACGACAAAACTTGCTGCATCTTCCCATTGACGATTACTCAGGGATTCCCACATAACATCTTGGAAAAAGTCTGACGATTCATCATCTTCCCATTCCAACTCATCGTAATTGTATTTTCCATTCAACTCTTTAGGGTATTCTGCAATCACAGCATCAAAAATCTCTTCATATTCATCTTCCCATCCATCGTATAACTCATCTCCATCATATACATAGGCGCCTGCAAAATTGGGGGCCTCATCTTCGTATGTAAAGATAGTAATTAGTTCTGGGTCGAGTTCACTCAATTCTTCCAATAGATAGTCTAACGCACCATCTGGCGCACTCCATGCAGATTCTCCGTCCAAGTACCCTTCATCTGCATCCATATCTTCGATATAACTCCACTTCGGCCCTATGTGCTCAGTAGTCCAACTATACTGTTCGGTTTCTTCGTATGTTGTAGAACCATTAGGGTCTACAAAAATATCTCCTAACCATTGGTGAGGAGTATCCTTTCTAACACGTTCTAGAATTTCTTTTAATTTTTCTTTTGCTGCATCGTTGATAGAATCAAAGTTGATGCTCCAGTGTACATGATTTGCCATTATTAATCTCCAAAAGGTCTATCAGTTTTAAAACACAATACTTCATAGTTCAAAGGCTCCCCAAGATTGGAAACAATAAAAGATTTTGCTTCCTCACATCTCTGTTTGGTTTCGAATAGTTCTTGGTCGAAGATTGTTACTTCGCCGGTGGGGCCTGACATTAAAAATACTAAAATCCAATATAAAGGTAATTCAACCATAAAGTAATCTCCAAATTTTCAATAACCATAATATATCATTTTTTTGTCTATGTCAAGAAGATATTTGAATATTCTCTAAGTTTTTCTTTCTTTATTTGAACTCTTTCATCAATCTCGTTGAAAGACACTAAGTCAAATTCGTGCAGAAGGTCAATCATACATTGAATGTCGCCTATTTCTTCTGCCAGTTGTTCTGTTTTTTCAGAGTCCCTTCCAAATCTAATCATTTTAGAAGCAACTTTCTGTAACTCTGAACACTCTTCGATTAAAATTACTAGCATTTCAATCTCTGGATCTGTAAGTCTAGGTTTGTTCATTTTTTACCTCAATGAATTGTCTTTGGGAGATTCCTTATTAAATACTCAAGTACTTGAGACCAGTATTGGTATCCCCAACTAGATTTATTATTTTCAAATTTTTCAACTATTCTAGCCACGTTTCCTATACGTCTGTTCATTAATTGTTCGTATGTCATTGGTAACTCCATTTTTTACTATACTAACACCATTCATCATTTCTGTCAATATAAATAGTAGAAAAATTATAACATTGGGCGCAAAATGGCAACAAACTATACAAATTATGTAAATCCAAGTAATTTCCAAACAGTATGGATTCATCATTTACCAAGTTCGGATATTGATGGAGCAGTCAATACGGAAGTTCCATCACTAACAGTTAATGCTAGTTCTTTAAAAGGAACTTGGTCTTTAATTGTAGATGGTGTTGTAATATTAAGAAATTATGATTTTGGTTCTAGAGCACCAACACTAAGTCTATTAAATGGAAACTCCTACGAGGCGGCCGATGTCATCGACTCTTCATCATATAATGTATTTACAACGAATACTATTACAGAGAATGTTACTGTGTATGGAGAAGACTTTCAAAATGTACTAACAGGTAGTCCTGCAACTGGTACATTGAATTCTGGATGGGTAGAAGCGACTGCAAGTGCAGAACAGGGAAGTACTACAAGTGGATTTACTGGAATCCAAAATATTACTTCTGGAATCACAACTCAATATAGTTCTTTTGGCGCTGGGAGTTATTCTGCAACTGACTCATCATGGGCATATGATGCAGATGGAAATGTAAGTTTATGGTCTCCAGATTATGTCTTAATGATGTCAAACTCTGAATTTGATGATATGATTGACGAAGGACTAGCAGTCGGAGACACCATTCTTTCACCTTCAGTTTTAGCAGGAAGAAAAATAAAATCATTAATTAATCATCAAGAGAGCACTGTGGTTTATGACGGTGCTGCAGAAAATTTTGTTGGTGGACCAATATATAGTACTGCTCGATTTACAGGGATTGTTGTAGATGGAAGAGTCGGTGATACTTTGTGGAATTATACAACAACTCCAACAGCAATTACTGGCGCAACAGATCAAATACTTCATCAATTTTGGATGATGGGAAATGGGACTCGCCCCGCAAATATGACATATAGTATTTTTGATGACTGGAATAATCAAACTATTATTACAACATCAAGGCCGTTTGGTGGTTTGACTGATGGTACAGTAGGAAGTTGGGGAATAATTGAAAATAATAATATTGTAACTGGGCAAAACACACCAAGTGCAACTACCCACACAACTACTTCGAATTCTACATATACAAGAAAACAATTAGTTTCCCAGTATCAAGGTTATAATGTATATAGAATGGATATTGATAATCCTGATACTACAATATCCAGAACAAGAGATGTTACTATTGCAGAAAGTTCTGATTATCGTTATTATGATGTCATGGCAACTGCTGCAGAAGAAGTAGAAAATTTTGATGCAAATGTTGCCGTTGTCTTTCCAATTGATATCATGATGCGAAGATTGGAAACTGCATTTGGAGGCAACCAACTCGATTGGAGTTTTATCAAAGTCGCAGAAAACATGAACGCAGCAAATGCCGAAGTTCTGCATTTAAAAGAAACATATGGAGTAACTGCAATCGCAGTGCCCTTAAAAATGACAGTAGGAGCAAATTTCGTGAAAATCACATCAAATCAATTAGAAGATTTTGACACATTCGGTGCTCAAACAGATGACATTCTTCAGTACTACGAAACAGAAAATCTACAAAAAGTTTGGAGAAATGTAACTCTAAATCATGCACTATCAGAAACATATGAAAATAAAATTTTCATGGATTATGATACTCCATCAGATAGAACTAACAATCTTGCATTTAGTTCAGTTCAATCCATTTGTATGTTTTTAGATACTAACAATAACGAAGCGAATAATTATTTTGCAGTATTCAATGACTATAATACTGATACATCTCTCAGTAAAGATGATGCAATCTTTAGAGTAGATGAAAACGGCGACATTATAGGAACAAATGATTTAAGTATTGCAAATGATGCAACCATCTCTAATAATTTAACTGTACAAAACGAGTTAATTTTTAATGAGGGTGCATCTATTAGTGAATTTGGTGGTGAGTTATTAATCAATGCAAGTACAGAAGGAAGTAAGGTTGAATTTTTTGTACCAGATTCAGATTCTGTAACTATTAACAATGATCCAATTGCAACACATTCTCATGTATCTAGTGCAATTGCAGCACTAGTGGATGGTGCACCAGAAGCACTGGATACCCTGAACGAACTTGCAGCTGCCATCAATGATGACGCATCGGTTTACGATACAATCGTAGATGCACTTGCACTTAAACTAGATGCCGCAGATGCGGTTATCTCGACAGTTGGAACAACTGCACCATCAAGTCCTTCTACTGGAGATTTCTGGATGGACACTGGTGGTGGTGAGTTCTATGTAAGAAACAATTCAAATACATGGACGCAAGTAAATATTTCAGATATCAATCAATTAAGTGATGCATCTGGACTTTTAAGTAGTGGGGGGATCACAGGAATTGGTTCTACGACTACTCCTGCTAATGGAAACAATACAACAGTAACAGTTGCAGCGGCTGCAGGACGCACAGTTGTTGCATGGTCACCTAGTTTCACTGGCAGATCACAAACACTAATAGCAGATGCAAACGGTTCATTTACAATCGGTGGGTTTAATGCAGCTGACACTGTTCCATGGTATTATATTTATTAAGGAAAATTATATGGCAAACTTTCCTTCCGCACCCTCTAATGACGATGAATATACTATAGGAAGTAGAACTTGGGTCTATAACTCAAGTAAAGTTGCGTGGTTAAGAAAGGCAATAATAGATCTTCCTGCACCAGCGGCACCACCACCCCCAGCAACTGACCCTGCACCAGAACCGAGTATAGATAGTTTTTCTCCAGACTCTACAAGTATATCAGAAGGACAGACTGTAACATTTACAGTAACAACATCTAATGTACCATACGGTACAGTATTTAATCTTTCTCTTGTAGGAACATCTTCAAGTGCAGATTATCCAGCAGCATTACAAATAGGTGATCCAGTTCCGAGTACTATTACTATCAATTCCAATACAGTACTTTTCAGTATTACATTCGAAGATGATGGTTTGAGCGAAGGAATCGAAACATTAATTGCAACTATAAGTGGAAATGTAACCTTTACTGATGGAACCAACACTATAAATAGATCATTATCAGAGACAGCAGATACAGTTTCAATTTCTGATCCAGATGTTCCCACTTACTCAATTTCAAGTCCTGCTTCTATCAATGAAGGAGACACCAGAACATTTGTAATCAATACAACACTTGTCCCAAATAATACAACTCTATGGTTTACTGTAAGTCCTTCAGAAGATCTTAGTCCTGCAAGTGGTTCATTTACAATTAACAACGATACAGGAAGTTTTGATATTTCTGCAACTGAAGATACAACCACAGAAGGTACTGAACAAGGAACAATTGAAATTAGAACTGGAAGTGCAACAGGAACAATTGTAGTAACTGATACATTCGCCATTGTTGATACCTCAACTGCACCGGCAACATATGCAGTAACAGCACCAGATTCTATTGATGAAGGTTCTTCTGGTACAATGAATGTAACAACAACCGATGTTGCAGACGGAACAACATTATATTGGGCGGCATATCCAGCAGATCAATTTATGAATGGGACGGGTTCATTTAGCATCACAAACAACTCAGGTTCGTTTACTGTTGTGCCTACTGCAGACTCATTGACGGAAGGGGATGAATCCGCAACCATTGAGATTAAAATAGGTTCCAGTGCCCCAACCAGTGCTTCGGTTGCCTGGGATACCTTTATTATCAATGACACTTCATTAACGCCGACAGATCCAGTTAGTTTTGATGATAGATTTGACATTTCTGATTGGGAGAATCGTCGTCGATTTAATAACACTGCTGGGTTCGTTGAGGCATGGTGTTATATAGGATTTAAGCACGATCCAACAAACGAAAGAATAATTGTTACAAAGGCATCGGGAGATAGTGGTGCAATGGCCACACCTGTTGATACATATATTAACTATACGGGATTGACAGGTATCACTTCCGTACAGGCAAAATATGTTGTGCAAAGACAATCGGCGGATGGTGATTTGAATGTGAACAATTATGCATTTGGCCCAACTCCAGTTTTAGATGCACAAGGGCCCTACCAGTCTAATAACTTCTATCCTGTACCAAACACTGGGTCTGGACGACTTACATTTGGATGGATGGCGCAAGCAGATCCAAATGAATTCTTCGGTGTACAGGGAAGTACTGTAGTTGAAGCCCAAATGAATACTTTTAACAGAATTCCAAGAACCCCAGAGGATGGGTACTTCGATTTCCAAGTACAGGTTACTTGCGACCAAGGAAACTTTAATTCATATGCGATTTCCCCTAATAATGGTATAATTTATCTAAGTGCCCAAGTATCAGCAACTGGCACACTGGAGCAATAAGTACTGTTTAAAAAATATATAAATAGAAGAAACATAATTATAAAGGTTAATTAGGATGGCAGATACAAATCTATCAACATCAATAAGTGCAATTCGGACAAAAATACTGAATGATACTCCAACAGCAACTGTTGACGAATTGGTGTCTCTATCAAGAGCGGCAAAATCTATTGGACTTACAGAAGACACCTCAATAGAAACTGCAATCAACTCTAGAGCAAATACTTTATCATCCAATGCAAATACGAATGATATGGTAAAGTTGGCCAATACTATAAAACAACTCAGAAATACAACTGCAGGAGCAGTATCACCATCAACAACTTCAGATGATATTGTAGAAGGAACTACTAATAAATTCATGTCTGATACTAATTTGCAGGCATTGGGTTCTGCAATTATTCCAGCCACGGATGCTACATACGACTTGGGCTCTCCTACAAATAAATTTAGAGACTTATATCTAGACACCAACACTCTCTACTTTGGTACTACTCAATTTACAGCAGATGATATTCTCAACTTCGATCTCTCAGTACAACCAGAGACACTAGAAATTCAAGTATCAACAGACGAAGCAGGTCATGGAACACATTGGGATTGGACATGGACACAATCCGCACTTCCATATGCTCGTACCACGATTACTGAAACGCCATTGAGTGTTGTGCCTTTGTATATGCAGGGCACATATCAAATTAACAACTTTGCTAATACTCAATATGGGTCAATGACGCAAACCCATTCATTTAAATTGAAGTGGATTGAAGGTGCTGGAAACGACAACTTAGTTTCATGGGCAACTACAACTACAGTAAACCACAGTCATCCAGATATCAATGGCGGAAATTCAACAAGTGTTGAGAGATTAGCAGTAAATGTTCCATCTACAATTACTCCACCAACTCTCACAGCGCCGTCTGTTACATACACTGTTGGTTCTATAACAGGTGCATATGTATTCTCTGGAACTGCAGTGGGAAACAATCCAGAGATTGGCCCATTCTATAGAGGTGGTACATATACAATCAATATCAATGCTTCTGGACATCCATTCTACTTTACAACAGATAATGGAACAAATTTTGCATCTAATACATATTTCGGAGAATATACAAGCGGCGTGACTGGTTCTCGCACTGATAACGGTACAATTACATTTACAGTTCCTACTGGAGCGCCTGATGTGTTGTATTATCAGTGTGGAGTTCATGGTGCGATGCGTGGCACAATTCGTGTTAAAGATCTTGCAGTAGAAACCAATGCAAATGGAAACTACTTGATTTATGGACAACATACACAAGAAGGCCATGCACAGACTATCGAATTGCGTCCTATTCCTACACTCACATCTCAAATGTGTCTTGTATACGATTCATCAACAAATAAATTCGTTCCACAAGACTTATCGACATATGTAGAAAATACTCCAGCGTTTGAGAATAA
>Ga0206123_10001087_pt1 | contig 26094 bp, 35 predicted proteins | sample Helgoland_Spring_2_FD_160086 | JGI IMG/M metagenome (GOLD analysis project Ga0206123, IMG submission 160086) | Pelagic subsurface seawater microbial communities from Kabeltonne, Helgoland, North Sea - Helgoland_Spring_Bloom_20160316_1 | ecosystem: Environmental > Aquatic > Marine > Epipelagic ...
TTATTGACCTATGTGAATGTGAAAAATGTACCCAATGTGATTCTAATAGTATTAATTGTGAATGTGAAAAATGTACCCAATGTGCTAATCTTATTGACCTATGTGAATGTGAAAAATGTACCCAATGTGATAAATTATTATTTAATGGATGTACGTGCGAATCATTAAACTTAAATGATAAAATTAAATTTATATTCAAATATAGTAATAATTGGAATTTTGAATATTTAAAAGAAAAAATTAAAGCTGAAAATGACGGGATTCTACATTGCTATCCAAAATCAGTTGATTTAATAGATAAATTATATACACTACTTAAATAGACATTCGATTTATATGTTTTTAGATATCTATTTTGTATATCTATTAATCCCAAAAATTTAATAAACTTAACATTATCCCCTTTTTATAATCATCAGGATATGTCTTTCCCGCATATTTATCCATTTGATTATCTGGAGTAAACAGCATTTTAATCATTGCTTTAATCATTGGATTAAATTTTACTATATCACCCTCCTGATGTTCTTGTATATTTGTTGACTCACCATAGAACGGATGAGTATCTGGCAACTTTGTGCGATCTATTGATGGATGCATCTTACTATATCCATAATTATAAGCAATATCAATAAATTGTTCTCCATCCTCATATTTTAGGTGTTTAACAGTAATGGTAACATCGCAATATATTTCTGGGTCCTTATCACAATTGTAAGATTTAAATGTTGTGCGATTCTCACTTATAATTGTGGTTACCATTTCCTTATTAATTTTATAGATAATATTTAACAAATTTTTTTACCAACACTATTATTAGTTTAATAATTATCTATTAAAAATACATCCATACTATATAAATTCCAAATTAGTCTTCTTAGTATCAAAAATTTGATACCAATAATTTATACAATAATTTAAAGTATCAAGAACCAACATGCAACACCATGAATGCTCTATATGTCTGGAACACACTAACCCTGAAAAAGATGTAACATTATCGTGTGGCCATATGTTTCACCATCCGTGTGCGATTGGTTGGTTGATGGAAAATGATACCTGTCCAATGTGTCGTAAATCTATTGGTATTACTTCAACAACAAATACTCGAAAATGTATTACACTCTATGATGATAATTTTAATATCCTAGACATCACCGATCTAAACCGTATATATGATACGATGATTGGTATTATATATACCGATGAAACTAATCCTAATAAAATTCAGTGGGACTCTTCAAATACGATACAATATATTATTAAAGGTGGACGAAAAAATAATAAAAAAATTATAACCTATGAGATATCTAAACACAATAACCACTATACAGTGTATTCTAGCTATGTTGATTTTTGGAGATACCCAACTAAAAAATATGGTGATAGGAAATATGTTAATAATAGGAAATATGTTAATAATAGGAAATATGTTAATAATAGGAAATATGGTAAAAAACAGTTTTAAAATACTATCTTATAATTACTTTATATTTTAGAGATTTTTAAATGTCCAATTTAAATTCTTTCGCCAATATTCCCTATCGTAAACTATTTTTTTTATTGGACTACACACTGATTCTTTCATTTGTTTTTCCATTTTTATATTTTAAAATTAATTATTATTTTTATTATCAATTTTATTTACTTTTATAATGAATGTGTTTTATTATTATATCTACCTTCAGAATTTATTTTAAGTTATGTTTTTTAAGTAGACTCTTACTATCCATTTAATATTATCATCTCTACATCAGACTCTATTGTTTTTTTAAGACGTGGATCATTATCATAGTCAAGCTGAAAATTACTAAAACGATCTTTCCGTATTGCTTCTAATTTATCTTTTACCTCGTCATAATAACAGTCGATTATATTATATCCATTATCTACTATATTCTCTATCACATCTTTCTTCTTTTTAAATTCCCAATTCCCTGAATTATACACATTTGCATATTTCTGTTTTTTATTTGATATTTTTATATTATGATTCTCTGGATGCTTTGGATTAAAATGTATTGTTTTTAATAAACATTGAACTGAATCAAAGGGTTTATAAATTAGCCCCGTTAAATAATTGTTTGTTAAATAGTCTAAATTCTCTTTCCCATAACTGTTAATTGTTATATTTTGTTGCACATTTAATGTTTTATTATTATTAATTGTTGTATTTTTTATGAGTAAATCCTCTACCTGTTTTTTCAGTTCTTTTTTTTCTTTTTCTATTATTTTAATATAATTTAATAATTCTCCCTGCTTAGTATCTAGTTTCTTTTTACAATATCTATCTATATGTCTGCTTAAATTATCTATTCGTGTAAACACTTTATTACAATAGTTACATTTATTGTGAGGGATTTGTGAGGGTTTGTGAGGGTTTGTGAGGGTTTGTGAGGGGATTTATGAATTTTGTCCCTTCTCCACCTAAAACGTCCTTATTAGAATAAATTTCTAGACACATTTTCTTCCTACTCAAATGACTTTTCATATTACACTTAATTGTTGTAGAATATCCACATCTTTCACAAATATACATACTTAGTATATACACAGATTTTTTTAAATATTTGTAAAATTCATAAATGATTTATGAATTTTATGAATTTCATAAATCATTAGGTTGGGATGAAGTTAAACTTATGAATTTTTAACGTTTTTGTTAACTATTTTATATAAATTCATAAATGTTTACATCATAATTAGAGGGGGGGGGTTTTTTCAGTTTTGAAAAAAAGTATTTGGGAAAAGTAAATTCCAAAAAGTTTTATTTAGATAAAAATTATAAATCTATTAAAATTATATATCTATTAAAATTATATATCTATAATATATTATGTATCATAAAATAAAAAATCCAGAAACTAATAAATTTGTATCTATTTATGGAAAAACGGGACGACAAGTTATACAAAATTATCTAAATCTTGTACAACAATATGCGGGTGCGAGTGAGGGTGCGAGTGAGGGTGCGAGTGAGGGTACTACAATTTCAGATGAATACGAAAGTGCTACTATAAATGAACTAAAAACCTTTTTAGATAATTTAGATTTAACTGATCAATATATAAAGGAACTATACCAAACATTTATTGATACCTATGGTAATCCAAATCCAACAATAAAATATATTATTCGTCAAACATTAGAAAGTTGGTCTGGAGGTAAATATTATTTAGGAGGTCAATTACAATTAAGTTTAAAAGATAAAATATCAGCAGAAACTATACAAACAGTTAAAGATATAAGTATGGAAAGATGTCGTAAATACGGAGGACCATGTAATAGTAGTGAGGATGCAAGTATGCGACGTTCGGAAAATCAATTAAAGATCATTGAGAATTTATTGGTATTATATAAAAGGATCTCAATTCATATTATTAAATAAAAATAATTTATTATTTAATAATAATATGGATTATTTATATAAATTATTACCAGTAGAATTAGTTTCAATTATTGAAAAAAAACTCCACGAAATGTATTTTGTAGATACTATTAAAAAGTTAAATGCCATAAATAATTTATTATTGACTGAAAAATATCCTAGATATACCAGTTATAATAATAAATCAAAAGAAGAAGTTGACAACTATTTTAATACTTTGGGGAAAGAGAAAGGAAAAGACTTTTATATGAATAAATCCAGTAGTTTATTAGATTTGATACAAAGAAGTGAAATGGGTATTTTCTTAATGTCTTTAGAAATATTAAATTAAATAATAATATATATGTGTAAGGAAAAGGATAAATTAAATAATACGACTATGTGTAACGAGTTTAATACTATCTTTTGGGATTGTTTTAGACATAATAATTATAGTATTAAAGTGTGTAATAAATCTTATTATAATCTAGTAAAGTGTATTACTAAAGTAACCAATCTTTAGGTAGAACAGCTAACTCATAATAATTACCATCATGACTCTCCTCTAATGTATATTGTTTATTAACACCTGGAGTAGTTGACTCAAAAAACGTTCCCTCCACGTGTGATTGTAGAACAAGTGCCTTTTTACCATTATCATCTAAAATTATTGCTACGTGTCCTTGGTCATTTACATCTCTATAATCTCTTATAATTAACGTGCCTTTGGGATAACTATTCGTTATGTCAAACGGAACCGCAACATCTCTATAATAATAAGCATACGCACTTGTTCCACCAATTCCATCATTTTTATAAGGAAGTTCCTTTCCAATATATCTAATAATTAGATTTACTAATCCTGCACAATTCGCACTTGTTATTTCACTTCCATCTGGAATTGGTCCATTTATAGCAAACATAGGAGCGGTTGTTTGATTATCTCCACCTTTCCAATAATCATATGGTATCCCTTGAAGAGAAAGTCCAAAATCCAACGCATTTGTTATAGTATTCATTTGATTTGAGTATTGTTATTAATATAATAATCGAATCAATTATTAATACTATATTTTTTTTATAGAAATAATTTATTATATTTCTATTTCCATAGTAGTATTTTCTACCGTATCTTCCTCTTCCTCTTTTTCATTTTTTCTCCTTTCTAATATTTTTATATAACCTATTATACAAGTAGCTATTAGGGTTACTGTATATGATGCAGCCACCCAACTATCTAATATTAAAGCCGCATAAATTAACCATGAAATACTACCACAAAATCGTAACATTACAAATGTTCCCGATATATTTTTAGTACTTCTATTTTTCCAAACCAAATAAACTAATGGTATATTATATGCTAGATTTAAACTATTTCCCAATATCGCAAACGTTAAAACTGCTGGATGTGTTTCTTCCATCTTATATAATATAAATTATATTATATAAGATAAACAAATTTATATAATTATATACAATCTTTATCTGTTAACCTATAGGCCCAATATTGTAAAGAGAATCGTCAGATAGATTATTTAATTAAAAATTTGATAAATTGGAACTATATAAAAACAAATATATATTTATACTATATATGCATAATGATTAATGTCAATCGTAAAATTGAAGATACATTTTACAGGTACAAGATGCCTCCTGTAGAAACTAAGGTAGAAGGACGTGGAAATGGAATAAAAACAGCTATTCCAAATATAACAGCTGTGGCGAAAGCACTCGATCGACCACCATTTTGGTTGCTTAAATATTTAGCCATCGAACTTGGTGCAGGCTGTAAATTACAAGACGGACAGCAAGGACAGCAAGCAAATGATGAAGATAAAAGATATATTATTAATGGAAAATTTGATACGACGCGATTACAAGAGTTGCTTGATGGGTTTATTAAGGACTTTGTGTTGTGTGCAAAATGTGGCAATCCCGAGACCAAACTAAGGGTAACCAGCAAAAAACTTATCGAATCTAAGTGTATTGCTTGTGGTTATAAGTGTTTCACTAAAATGATCCATAAACTTACCACATACATTGTTAATAACCCTTCTACAAACAATGTAGCTGATAATAAAAAGGATAAGTTGACAAAAGCCGAGCGACGGGCTCTCAAAACAGTTAATCAAGATGGCGGAGAATCGGATAAAGATAAAGGACAATCCAGCCTTTTATCCAATGTTGACCAGCGACTATATGGCGGAACAATCGACGCCCCATTTCCAGTTGAAAGTGGAGTTGAAAGTGGAGATGAGGAAGAAGAGTGGAGTACGGATGTTAGTGACGAGGCAATCCGGATTCGAGCTGGACAACTTGGAACTGGCGTTACACATTTGACTATGACCAATGATCTGGATAAATCAATGGGTGAACGGCTTGAAATATTCAACACATTTGTTATAGAAAAAAAAAAAGAAAAAAGGTTCCCATCTAAAGAGATTATTGGTGAAGCGGGTCGCCTCGAATGTTCCGATAAGGGGGTAATGGTGTTGGTTCAGCAACTGTGGAGCAACGCAGACAATGTGGTATCAGCGATGGCAAAATACCAAGGACTGTTCCAACGATTCACTATGGATAAACCCAAGGCACAGATGTATACATTACAAGCCACTGAGAAACTGATTGAGTTGGACCCAACAAAATTAAATAAAATACCATATTATTTAAAACAGATGTATGACCTTGATATTGTAGACGAGGAAATTTTCTTTGAGTGGGCTAAAAAGCCAGGTAAAAGTATCCCCAACGAACTTGCTGTATCGATCCGAGAAACAAGCAAAGACTTTTTGGATTGGTTAAAAAACGCTGATACCGAAGAATCCAGTGATGATGAAAATGTAGAATTTGAGACAGTCACACACACTATTGAACAACCACTTGTTAAGGAGGAACACGATTCGGATGAGTTTGATATTGATGATTTGTAATTATACTAATTAAACCATAGATGATAGTATTTAGTTTTAAAAAAGATACTTATTTAAAACTAAATACAATAAAATATATAATGGTTTTAGGAGATATACAGAGGCTAATTGTCACTATGGTATTATTAATAAAAAACTACGTATATATAATGGAACTATAACTGATACTATTGTTAATATTATGATAAATATCAAATATCTGTTACTAAAGGAGGAGAAGTATATGTAACTCTTCCACCCACATATTAACATATGTGGCTATTAAATAGAATATTAAATTTGATACGAACTATTTTATTTTATAATTTAAGTATTGCTAATGGCACTTAAAATGCAATCTCCCTTAGATAGAGTTAATGATGTAAAACAATTATATCCAAATGATACTATTTCGTCTACCCTATCTTTTGATGGATTAGTCACAACTGAAAATGAAATATATAGAACAATTATTAAAAATAGAAAGTGCCGTACAAATAATCTTAGAATGTATATATTTAACCGAAATATATTACAAAAATTACACGAAATTATATATCTGGTTTAGAAGATTAAAAATACTTTATATGGAGTATTTTTATTCTTAAGTTCTGCTAATACTATTTTTTTTTAATTAATTTGAAAAAATGGTCCAAACACGTTCTCAATCTAAGGCTGTTAAAAGAGAAAGAGAAACACTTTCTGGAGAAATAATAAAACTACTATTTGATTATCAAGATGACGCGTCTTTTATAGATAAGCAACAATATACTAAAGATGAAATATATGATTTTTCTGGTGGAATACTTTTAAGTGTATTCGATAAAACTTCAGATACTATATTAGTTAAGTATTTAAGTTACGATCGTCATAATGAACCTGTTAATTAGTATTAATAAGATTCTTAATACAGAGTGTGATTATTCTATAAATTTTTAATTATAAAATTTGATAACTGTTATTTTATTTTATAATTTAAGTATTGTAGATGTCATTTAAAACACAATATCTATATAATATAGATAAAATAACCAATACTAAACTTTATCCAGAAGAATCTAACATATCTTTTAATAGATTACTCATAACTAAAAACGAATTATATAAAAAAATTATTCTAAAATTAAATAAAAAGTGTAATAAAGATAATCTTAGAATTAGTATATTTAACTTGCTTCTATTAAAAAATATACGTGAAATTACTGATAAAATTAACTTAAAACCTTGCTATACGTGTTCAGGTATTCTACCTATATCATTGTACAGTAAAAGACAACTCAAAAATGGTGCTCTCCGTAAATGTCCGCCTTGTGCTCAGAATGCTATTCACAATAGCAGTCATAAAAATGTATAATGATATACATTCTTTTTTAAAAAATATTAATACAACTTGGAATATTTCATTTGTGATACCGCTGATGGTTTTGGAACTGAGCATATAAATATGATTATAGATAGTATGATTATAGATAGTATGATTATAGATAGTATGATTATAGATAGTATGATTATAGATAGTATGATTATAGATAGTATGATTATAGATAGTATGTTTATAGATAGTATGATTATAGATAGTATGTAATAAAAAAACTAATTTTATAGTTTTTTTAGTCATTGAAAAAAATATAGTCTTATAAACCACTAGACTATAGGGAATTTGAGTTGTGCTGAAAACATTGGGGGTCATCCTCCTTACCAACGAGGCTGGGCGAATCTTGAATTCATCCCAGGCGGGTCTCGAACCCGCGGCTCATAAGAGCATAAACGATTTAAGTGTTTGGTTTGAGAAAATTGCTGTGTGTTTTCATAAGTTGCATCGTGCAGGGTTCGAACCTGCGCCTCCGAAGAGAGTGGGTCTTGAATCCACCGCGTTAGACCGCTCCGCCAACGATGCTTTGAGTTTGAGTTTCAGTTTTCTTTGATTGGAAGTTTAACCTGTACTAGGTCTTTCAGACTTTTCATAAAAATTGAGGTTTTTTAGAATTGCTGGGAGAAAACTTAGAGAAGCCCCGAGAGAGTTTCGATCTCTCTACCTATCGATTAACAGTCGATTGCTCTTCCGATTGAGCTACCAGGGCTAATTAGTGTCATTTAAAGTCTGACCCAACGACTTTTAGTCTGGAAGACTTGTGCTCCCACTGGGGCTCGAACCCAGGATCTCCACGTTATAAGCATGGCGCCTTACCGACTGGGCCATAGGAGCAAGGAAGACAACTTTCTTGGTTTGATAAAAGCCACCTTAAACCACTCGGTCACGTACCCTTAACAGGTACGGCGGGATTCGAACCCGCGAGGCCATTAGGCCAGCTCCGCTTAAAGGAATAATCAATAATTGCTGTGAGAAAGTTTTATAATATAATGGTCTCGACAGATGAGTCAAACCAGTGTACATCGTGCAGGGTTCGAACCTGCGCCTCCGAAGAGAGTGGGTCTTAAATCCACCACCTTAGACCACTCGGTCAACGATGCTTTTACTGATTAGAGATTTCGTCTTTCACGAGAGTCATCCAGTCTTTCCTGGATGTCCATCTGTCTTTTCAGATTGTCAGAAGAACGATAATGAAATCATCCTCATTATAAATGATTTTTTAGAATTGCTGTTTCTAATCATTATTGGTCTGGCTCATCAGTGCAGGGAGACCAATCCCTACAGACTCATTTCCATCGTGGAAAAGAGTTTCGCCTTTATACATATAGTATAATATTGCATCGTGCAGGGTTCGAACCTGCGCCTCCGAAGAGAATGGGTCTTAAATCCATCGCGTTAGACCACTCCGCCAACGATGCGTGTGTTTCAGTTTTCTTTGATTGGAAGTTTAACCTATACTACCTCCAAGGTTTTCATAAAAAGTGAAGTTTTTTAGAATTGCTGGAAGAAAACTTTGGGAAGTCCCGGGAGAGTTTCGATCTCTCTACCTATCGATTAACAGTCGATTGCTCTTCCGATTGAGCTACCAGGACATTTAGTGTCATTTAAAGTCTGACCTAACGACTTTTAGTCTTAAAGACTTGTGCTCCCACTGGGGCTCGAACCCAGGATCTCCACGTTATAAGCATGGCGCCTTACCAACTGGGCCATAGGAGCAGAGTTGACAACTTTCTTGGGTTGATAGGTGCTCTTCCACTGAGCTAAAAGAACCGAAGTTCCTTACAGGTTTCGATCCTGTGTCCACCGCTTTTAAATGCATTCAGAATTGCTGTGAGAAAGTTTTATAATATAATGGTCTCGACAGATGAGTCAAACCAGTGTACATCGTGCAGGGTTCGAACCTGCGCCTCCGAAGAGAGTGGGTCTTAAATCCACCACCTTAGACCACTCGGTCAACGATGCTTTACTGATTAGAGATTTCGTCTTTCCCGATAGTCTCCAGTCTTTCCTGGTTGTCCATCCGTCTTTCCAGATTGTCAGAAGAACGATTCGGAAATCACCCTCATTATAAATGATTTTTTAGAATTGCTGTTTCTAATCATTAAATTGGTCTGGCTCATCAGTGCAGGGAGACCAATCCCTACAGACTCATTTCCATCGTGGAAAAGAGTTTCGCCATATTGTTTTCAGTTTTCTTGATTGGAAGTTTATCCTATACTACCTCCAAGGTATTTTTGATTAAAAGTCAAATTTGATTTAAGAATTGCTGTAAGAAAACTTTGGGAAGCCCCGTGCGGGGCTCGAACCCGCGACCCTCAGATAACTTACCCATATTGGGTTAAAAGTCTGATGCTCTGCCAACTGAGCTAACAGGGCTTTACTGGAAACAATTTTGGAAGTTTAACCTATACCACTTCCTTAATAAGGTAATTTTTGATTAAAAGTCAAAGTTTTGGTTTGAGAATTGCTGTGTGTTTCCTCCATTTAAGTCTGGAAGACTTGTGCTCCCACTGGGGCTCGAACCCAGGATCTCCACGTTATAAGCATGGCGCCTTACCAACTGGGCCATAGGAGCTTGTTTGTTTGGTGTACAACTTTCTTGGTTTGATACGGTGCTCTAACCAACTGAGCTACTAGGGCAAAATACCCCAGGCAGGACTCGAACCTGCGACCCCCGGCTTAAAAGGCTTTTCAGAATTGCTGTGAGAAAGTTTTATAATGAAGTATTATTATACTTAATATCTCCTTAAATACAGGTCGAAAGCAATCAAATTTTTTTTCTAATCGCCTGTTTTAATTCGGTTTGATGAAATTTCTAATAGTATATACGCCAATATACTATTTCTTCATATTCTTTATAAGGTTTTAGTCTTTAAATAAAAATACTTTTTAAATATATATCCAATATGTTTAAATAGGTGTTTAATGATAGTGTGTTAGACGACTAACATATCTATTGGTATAACCCAAAAAAACTACTTACTATAATTATATTTTTCATTTCCTATACAAATAAGATTCTCTAAATCATCCCTCCAACCTAATTCATCCACTAATTCTCTCACTCCTATATCACACTCTCTTAGAAGTGCCACATCTCTACAATTTTTTCTTTTACTAAAATCAAATCCACCTGATATTTGGTAAAAATATGGAAAAAAACCCGCGTTGTCGTCGCTCCTATATGCCCCTACTTCCTCCCTATTTATAAGCAAACGTGGTACATTTTTATCTACTTGGTCTATAAGAGAAGCAAATGGCTGAACTTTAAGAGATGTTCCCATTACAATAAGCAAATCACATTTGGAAAAATCCTCATTAGCACATTGGAAGAAACGTTCTGGCATTTTTTCACCAAAAAATACTATATCTGGTTTCACTAATCCACCATATTTATCATTCATTTCTTTCCAACCTTTCTCCCCTAAAAGTATCGATTCTTTAACCTCCTCTGTATCCACTTTTTCTCCTGTATCAATACACGTGGCTGTATCAAAATTTCCGTGGGCCGCAACTACCTTTAAAGGATTTAAGCCAGCCATCCGTTCTAAACTATCTATATTCTGTGTAAAAACACGTAGTAGAACCCCTTTATCCGCCAATAGTTTTAAAAAATAATGAGTTGGTGTCGGACAATGTAATCCAGGATAAATTTCCCTGGCAAGTGTATAAAATGGTTGTGGGTTTTCACGAAAAAAATCAAGAGTAAATATTGATTCTGGATTTGGTAAGTTATACGACTCAAGTTTAGAGTACAATCCCGTCCCAGGTGTTCTAAAATCAGGTATTCCTGCCGATACACTTATACCAGCACCAGTCATAACAATTATATTCTTTGCACCTTCTAAAATATATTTCGCTATTCCATTTAAATCTATAGATGAAAGTATCCTATCATTATCAATCTCTTCTGTCATTATAATATAATATCAGTATAATTCTTTAAATCTATTTTAATGTACAACACCAACCATCTCCTATCTCCTATATCCACACTCTTCATTGTCCCCCTTTGTAAAAACATTTGTTTTTCGGTCCTTGTTCCTTCCCACTATTAATTCTCCATTATTTAGTATATTTATATACCATATTTTGATAATTTTATGTAAAAATAGTATCATATTTTGATAATTTTATTTAAAAATAGTATCATATTTTGATAATTTTATGTAAAAATAGTATCATATTTTGATAATTTTATGTAAAAATAGTATCATAATATTTATCTAATTCGTTTACAATCTTATTAGCAATTAATAATTTATCATCCTTACGAATATGAATATTATAGTAAGGTCCACTATTTATTTCTATTATACTACCATTTCCACTTTCTTTAAAAGATTTTGTTAAATCTTTAGAAATATAATCAATACCACCTATCGTACAATCTAACTTTTTCATCATATCTTTTAACATTTTCAATGTATCACTATGAACATTATCTATCGGATAAGCAATAATATCACTTCCATTATGATAATTTATCGTTTTTGTTATATATACATATCTACCTATAGCAGGTATATCAATATTTATATTTGTATATCCTTGTTGTTTAATATAACTTTCAGTAATTATTTTAGTCTCAGTTCCTCTTTTTCTCTTTTTATTTCTTTTATCAATTAATTCTTTAATTGATGATTTACCATCTCCTATTATATAAGGAACCGTTCTATGAAGTATATCAATTATTTTACCATTTAAAACTAAAATTCTATAATTTTCTCCTTCTATCATTTCTTGTATTTGCAAAATGTTATACTTATTAAGTGCATTATTAATATAATAGAATAATTCATTAATCGATTTAATATTAACGTGTACCCCTATTCCTTGTGACTCATTAACAGGTTTTATGACAATTGGATATTTAATATTATTTATATTTATTTTGTTAAGAATACTATTTTTAGTGTCTATAGTTCTATCATATTCTATGGATTTAGGAAAAGGGACTTTTATATCTTTTAACTCTTTAAATTTATTCATCGTTTTTAATTTATTATTTATTACTGTTCTACATTTCATAGAATTAAATTCTTTTCTTTTAATATGTTCATTATTATTTCTTGTTAATATGTTATCTTTTTTTTTATATTTAAAATAATATTTAGGAAATATATCTATAAAATGAGAATGTCCCAAATTTATAAAATATTCATCTAAATAAAAAAATTTATTTATTATTATTTTAATTATTAATATTATTATTAATAATATTAATAATAGTGTCATTTTATTTATTAATGTATTCATTATTTAAAATATATAAATATATTTATTTTAATTTATATTTAATTAATAACTTCACCTTTTAAACATCATTTACATCAATTATAGATGGTTGTTCGCTATTCCACTTAAATTAATAGATGAAAGTATTCTATCACTATTTTTTATGTTATTATAAATCTATTTTAATGTACAACACCAACCATCTCCACATCCTTCATACTGGTCATTGGTCCCCTTTGTAAAAACATTTTTTGTATGTCTTTCACACATTTGCTTCTCGGTCCTAGTCCATTTATGTCCTGTTTTACCACCATTAATTCGCCAATCTCTATCTTCTTTAGTATATTTGTATGGTATATATTGAGTTTTTATATCTTGAGTAGTTACACTCTTGTCTTTTATTATTGATGGTTTTGTTGTTGATGATTTTTTTATTAATGGTTTTGTTGTTGATGGTTTTGTATACATATCTATTAACTCTAATAATACATCTCCATGACACGCGTCTGGATAACACCAACAACCTAAACGTTTACCCTTCATATTAATTAGTTGTTTCATTAAGGTTTCATTTTTTCCTATATTATCTATAATATAACTTCGATATTTATCTATAACTTCATCTCGGTCACCATCTTTACCTATTTTAAATGGATTGTGGAAAGGCGAACTTTTTTTTGGATACCGTTCACCATCTATAAATACTATTCCCGCTCTTCCAATATATTCATTTTTAGTATCTTTAACCCATTCTTTTAGATTATTATAACCTTTTGGACGGATATATTTAACTTTAACATTTTCTATAGACATACTATTATATACTAATAATATAACAAAAAAATATTATCAAATTATTAAATATTCTATAAATTTATATTATAATTAATTCTATTTCTTCTTTTTCCCTTTACCTTTTTTAATTTTTATACTTTTAGTACCTGATACTATACCTAATTCTTCATCTAATTCATCACTGATACTTCCAGTATCATCCATATTAGTTGTCGTATTTCCTAAAAATGAACCTCCGAATAATGAATTAAGGCTTAATCCTGAAGAAGATTTTTTAACAGTGTTTATAGGTTTATCAACACTAGGCGCTTTAATTGACATCAGACTTATATAATAATTTTCCAGTATAATTAAATCATCTTTATTTATTTCTTCTACGGCATTATTTGTCGAACCTGTATATGCTGTCATATATTTTAGTTGATTAGCCCTACATATATATCCTATCCTATCGATATTATTACCGATCAAACATACTGTGTTTATATACTTTGTCCAAAACATATCAACATAATAGGTATATAGATGTATATTACTGTTTGGCATATATCCCATTATTTGCACTGCTGTAAGGTGTTTATTTCCCAGTGTTTTATACAAATGAGTATAAATTGTCTTTAGTATTTCTAACACCTTTTCTACCTTTTCTTTAGAATCAATAAACCCATCAGACTCTAGTTTTTCTAGATAATCTATTATTTCTTGTGGTTTCTTATTAATCATATCTGGGTTACTAAATAAATTACTAATCAAATCCTTTGTAATACGATATCCATACATAACCAACTTATTAAGATGGCCAAACAATGAATCCACAGGTTTTACTTTAGACTCAATATCTTTAACGTAATAATTATTTAGTGCGGATGTAACCTTATTATTAAGATTCGTTAAAACCTCAACATCTCCATTAAATAGTCTGACCGCATTATCTAATATAACCTTTGCCTCTTCGATTTGCGGCAAAAATGTATCTTCTTTTAAATTCCATAGGGAGTGTTCCCATGAATCTGGACAACTCTTCTTATCGATAAATCCCATTAAAATATTTTTATCCCATTCATCCAAATATTTACTAAAAATCGTTGAGAATATTTCAGCAGTATCTATACCTACATTTATCCTTTTCTCTAAACTTTTATATTGTTGTAGAAATTTATAAAATAGTTGAATATCAGCAGATATATCTATCTTAGTGTTGCCAACTATTTTAGCAAGTCCTTGTAAAATATGGTTATTAATATATATTTTTTGATTGATAGGCGATAGAAACTTATTAAGAACTTTTCTAAATCCATTAAAACCTGTAATGTTCATCGTTTCGTCCATATCAATCTCTACTAGTAGTTTATTAATTTTGTTGCGTCTTTGTTGTTCAGTCAGTTTATTCCACCTGGTTTTGCCATACTCATTATAACCAAACTTGTTTAAGTATTTCATATCTAGTTCAAACCCTTTCGTATCTTTATTCCGATCATACATTCTATATATATAACTGTCTTCAGAACTCAATGGTTTAATCTTATAATCTAAACTAGGGAATATGCTATCTACTTTTTCTTTTACTAAGCTTTGTAATTGGTCCATCATTTCTTGATGCTCCTCCTCCAATTTAGGTTTACCCTTACTCGATAATGACATCTCGTCGCATTTATTGGCCAGAATAACGAGTTTATTATGTATGCCATGCTTTTCACTATTTACTTTACAGTTTTCTACAATTTTAACCAAAATATCCACTTCATCACTGGTATTTAGTGCTGAATTGATATCCACAACAAATATAACAATGTCGAACTTGTTAAAATTATTTTCGATATACTCAAAATATACGTCTTTGGTTCGTCCATCATTCAATCCTGGAATATCATATATAGTTAGATATATGTCTTTTTCCAGTTCTGTAAAATCGTGAACCTTTGGAACTAGATATACCGTTTCCTTAATATCATCTAACGTTACTGTCTCCCCCGCCTGTGTTTTTGCTATTAATTTATTATTTATTTCTGTATTTTTCTCATTAATTTCATTCGCAGTTTCAGTTTTTGCCGCATCCGTTTCTAAATAGATCTGTGGGGTCATTGTCGTTCGTTTAATTTTACATTTAGAAAATGTTTCCGCGAAAATGGTATTTACCAGTGTGCTTTTACCCGCACTAACCGCACCCAAAATTGCTATATTTATTTGATTTCGAGATGAATCGGTGAATTTTTCCATTTTATTATTATTTATATAATAAAAAAATAAAAATATCAAATTTATATTACCATTTATATTACCATTTCTATAAAATTTGATTTATAAAAATAATAATATAATAATAACACTTATGCTAAACATCTTTTTATATCTACTCATTTCCATTATTAATGTCACTTATAGTTATCCATTTAATAGCACATTATGTGTAGAATGTATTACAAAAATTAATTATATTCAAAATAATAATAATACTATCAATACTATCAATACTATTGAGCAAAATATAAATAATATGTGCGATTATTACAATATAAGTGGATGTAACGAAAAAACTAAAAATGGGAAACAATGGCTACTTGAACCACCTGAAACTATTTGTAGAGATTTAGATTATTGTGATCGTTTGTCGTATGAGAATATGATATTGGATTTATCCGCCTGGCTTCATGCAACGTCGGAAAAATTATATAGATATTATGATTTGATTGTTTTACTAAAAGAAGATATTTTATTAGATCGTCATATTGTGAATCATACTAAAATTTGGTCCCTTAAAATAGATGAGCCATTTAAAAGTGTTACTGTTATAGACATTCGTAATATGTCTAATGGCGAGACCTCTTGCTTATATGAATGTCCAGATGTTCCACCCCTAAATATCTACCCATACGCAGGCACATATATATTAAAATTAACAACCACTAATTTACTTTACTATATAAATATAACTACTGGAACTATATTATCCAAATATACTATAAATAATATAAAAACTAATGTAGCATTAAATTTATCTCCATATAATAATACTTTTTATGATACTACCTATAATGGGACACTATATACAAGTATTATTAATGCTAATTTTGAACAATCAACATGTAATAAAACGAGCGGTAATGTACAGTGTTTAAATTTTCTGGGTGTAGATTTTACATCTGTTCAAACTACTTGGGATAGTCAGTTTCCCACTGAAAACCCAAGGTGTGGAGAAGCATTGGAATTATATTGTCCACATAACTTCAAAAATAGAGAAGATTGTTTAAACTGTGTTATCAAAAATCGGGATATATTTTCGGTTTGTTCTATAGAAGATGAAGAAAACTGGTGTGATTAAAAAATTTGATACTTTAAATTACATTCAATAATATTATATACACAATGTTCCAATACTCTCTCATTCAACTCTTTCTTTCTATCTTTATCAGCACTGCGGTTACCTCTAGTTGTCCAGATATATCTCTACAAACTGACCCAAAAGTTAATATTACCGAATATATAAAATCATCATGGTATGTTCAACAACAGCAAGTCAATGGCTATCAAACTATCGATGATCTATACTGTGTTGTTGCTACATACAATATTGATTCTAACTCCCACGTTCCATTCTTTAATAAAACTACCATTTCCGTCTATAATTATGGCAATTATCAAAAAATAAATGGAAAAAGTATGGGAACAAATATGATTCTATGTGCACGGGAATACAACCAATCTAGTCCAGAAAAATTATCTGTAGCCCCATGTTTTCTACCAAACCTTTTCGCTGGACCATACTGGATTGTTATGGCTGGACCATACACAGATCGCTACGAATGGGCCGTTGTATCTGGTGGACAGCCATCCGTTAACGTAACAAATACTACTTGTACAACTAGGGAAACTGGTGTTAATGGTTCTGGTCTATGGATCTTTTCTCGAAATCCAATTATGAATACAACACTCCTCCAAACTATTCGTTCGGAACTTGTCAAAAAAGGTGTTGCCGTATCTAAATTACTAGATGTTCCACAACAAGGTTGTCTATATAATAACTCTTATATTAAATCATAAAATAATATTTAATTATAAAATAATATTAAATTATAATGAGGAAAGACGATGGATATAGACAAAAAAAAATATTTTTTTTTGTCTATACCAATCTACATTTTAATTAGGTATGAAAATAGGTGATTCGGGTCGCTTCTCCTATTATCTCTTGTAGTGCATTTTCCACTAACTCCAAATACTCTTTATTTTTAGAAAGTTTATAATGTCCAAGTTCATAGACATATTCTGTGTTGTAAAATGGACATCCATAAGTTCCCCCAATATCTGAACTACTATCAGTATCCCGACGAATCATATACATATACACTGGATTCTTACCTTCTACTGGAGTCGTTTTGCTGCTTATCGCAAGTGTTACATTCCACTTACCATCTACTTCACTACAATATCCACTTGTTTTATAAATTACCACATTTAATTGTTGTAGTTTGATCTGTAGTTGTTCCGCAAATGAACATATATCATCGTGTGTATAGATATTAGACCATTTGATACTTGGGTCTATCTGAACTGATCTAATTTTCCAAGTAGGAATTTGTTTGTATGTGCGGGACATGATTAAAAATATGTAAATATAGATGTTTTTATAATCAAAAATTTTCATCTATATAAAGATATATATAATATAAAATATATGGAGTTTTTTGTATCTAATATCCAACCTTATATCTCAACCTATATAATTCGTTTTTTAATTAAAATATATATTATAGTATCTTCATTTTTATCTTCAAATAAACAAATTGTTAAACAAGTTATAGATAATATTAATTATAGTCGTTCTGATAAAGTTACTATATTAACAGAAAAAGCAAATCAACAACATTATGAAATTCCAACTGAGTTTTTTATATTACATTTAGGACCAAAATTAAAATACTCTAGTTGTGAATGGAACTATAAAACAATAGAAGAAAATGAAATTATGACACTTAAATCATATCAAAAATATGCTACATTAGAAAATTTATGTGATAATAGTAATGTATTAGAAATGGGGTCTGGGTGGGGTTCATTGTCATTATTTAACGCAGAAACATATCCAAAATTAAATTTTATAAGCTTTTCTAATTCAGAGTCCCAGGTAGATTATATTAATAAAATTGCAGAGAAAAAAGGATTAACTAATTTAAATGCACACGTTGAAGATTATCAAGATTTCTGTAGTAATCATTCAAAATTAGAAGGAAAAAAGTTTGATAGAATATTCGCAATAGAAACAATCGAACATTCTCGTAATATTGAGTGCTTATTTAAATATATTAGTCATAGACTAAACGATAATGGAAAGGTTTTTATTCAAAGTTTAGTTCATCAACATAAATCATATATGGTAGACAATACTAACTGGATGGGTCGTAATTTTTTTTCTGGTGGTCATATGTTAGCAATGCAAAGTTATCTACATTATAATAAACACTTAATTGTTACGTCAATGACTCCTAGAAATGGTAAAGAATATTCTAAAACATTAGAAGTATGGTTAAATAAATTGGAAAAATCTAAAGATATTATATTAAAACTATATGGACATACACATTATGAAAAGTTTCGTATGTTTTATATGCAATCAATTGAGGCGTTTGCTGCTAAAGATGGTTCATTGTATATGACTTGTTATTATGAATTAGAAAAAAGATAATATTACTAACCAACTCTTTATTTAAATAAACTAACCATTAATTCTCTCGGTCCCGATTAAAATGGACTGCTCGATGATGTTTTGGAATATCTGTAAACGCCGACGACATACCTACATCCGCCAACTTCAGTTTCCCGCCACATCGCTCACCAATCTCGCCTGGCTCAAACCCCATAATAGATGCCGTTATCGTATGTCCAACGACCATAATAGTTGCGTCCAATTCATCCAGAATGTTATCCAAGACTCCACACGAATCTCCTATAGCATCCAAAGATAAACGTCTATCCCAAAGTATTTTGTCAGCGATCTGCCTCTCACCCCTAAAATATCCAGCGTTAATTTCATCTACTCCCAGTCTCGCCACTTCTAAAGACGAAATTCCCCCGTGTACCATTACCACATCGTTCCACTGATACACAATGGGCTGCTTCCGAAGCCAGGCCCCAACCTCACCATTAACAAATGCTTCTTGTCGCGCCTTAAGAGAGCAAAAACCTACGCACGAGGAGGAAGGGGAAGGGGAAGGGGAAGGAGAAGGAGAAGGAGAAGGGGAAGGAGAAATTTCCATTCCATCATTCGCATAGCGAAAATCACCATTTAGTTCCATATATTCGTGGTTCCCAAGCAGCTGTATCCATTCACCACCCGCAATCGCCGCCTCAAGTTGCATCCTCTGGACAAAGGCAATAACTCCTGGGTCATCTGGACCACGACCAATAAGATCTCCAAGCTGCACAACCGTTCGGTTTCCTGCTATCCAGTGTGCATCTGAGTCAGTTACTCCATTCGCAAAAAGTGTTGCCTGTAGACAATCGGGACATCCGTGGACATCCCCTACAACAACCAGATCACCTACCAATGAAGGATCTATACTATGCGATGGCACCTTTATGATCTGACTCTTTCTCGCACCAACAGGCGAATAGATTAAAAGTAGTATCAATAGACCACCTTTTAAAAATGAACAATTATGGGAAAACATTTTTTATATAGTATCAACCAATGGAAAAAAAATATCAAATTTATATTCCATTAGTTCGTTGGTTGATATTATATTAAAAATTTGAATATATACTTATGGAATATATACTTATGGAATATATACTTATAAAAAATACTTATAAAAAATACTTATGGAATATAAAAAACATTTATCAGAACCTTGGTTTTCATTAATAAAATTAGGGATAAAACAATGTGAAGGAAGATTAAAAAAAGGTGATTTTTCTAAAATAAAAAAAGGTGATTATATTCAGTTTGAAAATAATGATTTTGGTTTTCCACGCTCATTTAATTGTAAAATCACTTCTGTTGTTAATTATAATTCATTTAAAGATTATTTAGAAAACGAAACATTAGAAAAATGTCTTCCAACTATAGATACAATAGACCAAGGACTTAGTATTTATTATAATTATTATACTAAAAATGATGAAAAACTATATAAAATAATAGCGATTAGATTAAAAGTATTATAATCCTGATTTAAGCAAGTTCGTTAATGCATTTGTTTTTATATTTTACCATTAATTAATCCGCATAATTTTTACACGAGGTTTCGAAAAGCCTCTCCCAATCACTATCCTTCGCCTTAGTACTAACTCCTAAACTCCTAATTGCTTCTTTTTCATGAATAATATCTGTTCTAAGAATATATTTGATTCCCTTTGTTGTGGGAAGTCCCTCGTGGAGAATATTTTGATCCTGAACCACCATCATCCCTGTTTTCGGTGTAACTATTACCTGATGATCCTTCTTACAACCTTGCTTCTCCTCGGCCCGCCGAAATCGACAGTGAATACCATTATGATCTGGCCAATATCCTGTTTGTCCACCTTTAAAATCCTCGTTAAGATAAACTAAGATTGTAAGAAATGATTGCTGGATATATTCGCGACCATCTCGAAAAACAGTTCTTTTTACTTTATAATCAATATGCTCTGGAAAACTATCACCTACTTCATATTTATATACTCGAAGTTTATCGTAAGCAAACTTTGGGGTCCATTCGGCACCCTTTGTTACAGAATGAAAGTATACATTTTGTCCAATAAAAGTAAGATCGGGTGGCAGTGAACTCCTAACAGTATCGTAAAGACGCTCACTTATTTCCGTATCGTGAAATACGCAAAATTTGTTCGTTCGCGGGTCCTCCTTTCCAGTTCGCCCGTGTCCTCCACCAGATGGTGATGAAGTATTCCATCCTTTAGTATTTGCCCTATCAATTATAGCCTTACATTCAGTAGTGCTAATAGCACCATCGAGTGTAAAAATCTGTTCGTTGTGTAGTTGTGTTTTCATTATTTAAATTTTAAAATGTAATTTTAAATTTAAATCAAATTTTAAAATTGACTATTAATCTATAGTTTTTTTTTTAAGTTATTAATTTTAATGTTTCCTTTTCATTTAATATCACCAGTTCAACATCTGTCTCTATCTTTTGTCGGGTTTTATTATCTTTATCATAACTACTTTGATAATTATTAAAACGATCCTTTCTACTAAATTCTAATGTATTTTTAACTTCATCATAATGACAGTCTATAATATTATACGCCGTATCAACCATATCTCCTATCACCTCCTTTTTAACTCTTAATTCCCACTTCCCTTTACTATAAAAATTTCTCTTTTCTATTTAGTATTTTTATATTGTGATTCTCTGGATGGTTCGGGTTAAAATGAATATGTCTTAATAAATCCAGAATTGATCCATATGGTATTTTCAGTAAACCATCTAAATAGTCACCGGTTAAATAATCTAAATTTTCCTGTGTAAAGTTGTTCGGAGCTACTATATTAATAGTGTTGTTCATTATGTTAGTAGTACTATTTGCACCTACCTTATCTATTAATTTTTCTATTTCTTTTCGCATTGCTTTCTTTTCTTTTGTTATCAATTGATTTTCTTTTCGCATTGCTTTCTTCTCTTTCGTTATCAATTGATTTTCTTTTCGTATTGCTTTCTTTTCTTTTTCTATTATTTTAATATATTCTAATAACTTTGTATTATCGGATTCTTCTTTGATTGATACAATTTTATTTTCATCTTTTTTTGTACATTTCTTCATATGTCTATGTAAATTACTATTTTTTGAATATTTTTGTTTACAAAACTTACAGGTATAAATTGGATAAGAATCACCAGGAGTCATTTCAGAGTCATTTTTATGGTTTTTGGAGTCATTTTTATGGTTTTTGGAGTCAATCGGAGTCATTTGGGAGTCAATCGGAGTCATTTGGGAGTCAATTATATGGTTTTTTTTATTTACCCTTAACTCCTCCTCCATTTTAACCTTATTTTTATGTTTCTTCGTAATTTGATGCCGTGTAAAATCAGTCTTTAAATGTGTACATAAATTACATAGTTTACATTCATATATCTTCTTTTTAACCATTATATTACTAATATATTTTATTTTTTAAGTAAATTATTTTTATAAAAAATAAGGTTTTTTAAACCTCCTAAATAAGATATTTAGGAAATCATATTAGTTTTAGTAAGGGGTTTTTATGATATTTTACTAAAAAACAGTAGAAAAAGTAAGGTTTTTTTGATAAAAACCTTATTTTTTTTGGATTTTAAAAAACCTTACTTTTTGGATTTTTAAAATTGGGGGGGGTGGGAAATTATTTTGTGGAAAGTGTTTGAAAAAAATAAATTCTGAAAAGTTTTTTTGCGGTTATAGAAACTTTTTCAATTATTTACATTTTATTTAAAAATATTATTTCCAATACAATTCTTCTGTCGCTACACATTTTATTAAATGTTCATATTCTTTATCTACATATAGGGTTAGGTCTTGTTCCTTTATTAATGGAGAATTTGATGTCCATCTTTTATCCCCTAGTAATAAATTTAAATATTCCACTCTACCTTTTCCTCCCTTAAATTGTCTGGATAACTTCGGTTTCCTACTTTTTACTTTCCATTCACATTGCATCGCTTCCGATTTATTTTTAAACCCATCAATTATACATATTGGATACCAATTCTTTTTTTTTTTAGTATATTTTGCCCCACCTTTTAATATACCATTATGTTGTTGCCATCTATTTAAAAAATTATTGGTCATACCTACATATGATAAATTATCACACACTATTATATAAACTAAATACATATTTAATACTATTGATACATTATTTTTATATTATTAATTCATAGATTTGTAATTTAATAATTTTATATTTGTCTATTAAATTTAATGGTAAAATGCTCAGGTTTTTTTCCAGACTTATTAAAAACAGTCGAAATACCCAACTACTACTAGGGAGATGGAATTCTATTAATAAAGAGGAGGTTAAAAACAAAAATATAGTGTGGTCTAACTATGATAATTGTTTTACCAGTATAATTTATAAAAAAAAATCTACTAATAGTAAGATAGGAGGTAAATTTGATTAACACAATATACCCATATGATATAAGTACATCAACCATGAAAAACACCACCTATTACACAGAATACTCACCGAATTCTTCACTTAGGATTAAGGATTCTAACAACCATATTTCATCGGTTAAAAATAGAGATGTCCGCAAATTCACCAGAACATGGAATGGGAAAAATACTAGGGGCGCTTATCGTAAACAAAACAAGATTACAAATCAAAGATCACTTAAAACACAGAGCAACCACTCAATACTAATGTAAATATTGTATCTAATAGAGAAACAATATTTACATTAAGTACTAAGTAAAATTATTTATTTTTTTTATTATAAAACTAAGTATATTTTATGTATAGTTAATGCTGGTGTCCATAATTCTTTATTATTTTATTGAATAATGGTTTTATAGTATTCATTTATATATTCTAATCTTTGTATAAAATAAAAAAAAATTTAATTCCATAAAGCCCTAATAATTCCCTAAACTATATTAACAATTATTTATAACTAAAACAACCAAATAAGTGCAAGGATTACCAATTTGGTTACGGTGATCCGAATCACATTGTAGTACGCATTCATCGCGATCGCCGAACCCAACACAAAAAGACCACGTGTTGGAGGGAAAGATAGAAGTGGATAAAACAAGACGCAAGCAGAGAGAAAATACAAGAAAGAAAATGGTATTTTGGCTGGTTCATCCTGACCGTCCTCCTTGATAACACGAAAAAGATCGGGATCCTCGAAAAATAGCGGGCAAACACTATCTAGACATTCCGCACCGACGCTAGAAAATTGTATACCTAGTTGGAAAAACACAAGGATTTTAGAAATTGTTGCCATTGTTTCACAGTGGGAGGAATAGTGTTATGTTCCTCAAAGATTATCCGCAAATTATCAAATTTTTTATACCCTTTTATAGAAAATTTGGTAATACGGAGATAGTGTTGGATAAATATAATTAATCATAACCTACTTTGTAACAGACAATGATATCTTAAAGATACAGGTATTGAATATCATAAAGATATAATTATATTTTTGATGAAATACCTTTATGGAATTAGTATAATGTGTTAGATATTTTTTTTTTAAATTTGACATAAATTGAATATGAATTGAGTTTAGTAATGTTACCTATAATACTATTGTGTTTATCTGCAACATTAACTATAATATGGACTCTGCCTCTAATTATTCCAAAAATTATAGGATTACATCTGTTTAAAATAGATAGTAGGGAAAAAGTAGCTTTATTTCTAAGAAAGATGGAACCATATTCTAGTATAATTAAGGATGAAAATCAAGTGGCTGGATTTATATTTGGATTTCCATTTATTGGGTATATTTATGAATATACAAATCAGCGTGGGATCAAAAATCTGGAGATTTGGCTATTTACAACTAAATATAAATATAAAAATCTTATGAAAAATAACGATAGTAAAAATAAGGATGAAAATACAATGATTAATATATACGAGCGGAAAGGTTCTTTTTGGCGTTTTGATTTTCCAAAAAGGAAGCTTAATATTAACAGATATAGAGCTAAAACACAACAGGGGAAAATAATTAATAAAGTTAAAAAATATTATGAACAAAATGATAAATGTGTTATTTATTTACAGGGTGATCCTGGTTGTGGAAAATCGTTACTTGTTTTATTAACCGTAAAAGAAATGAAAGGTAGTTATTGTTGTTCACATAATCCAACTGATCCCGGGGATGAACTATCAGTTATATATAATTCAGTATTACCTACAAAAAAAGAACCATTAATTATTGTTTTAGAGGAATTTGATATCATTATTGGACAAATTCATAACAAAGAAATAATAAAACACAAGAATATTCCTATTTCTGTTAAAGACAAATCATCTTGGAATCAATATTTAGATTGTATAGATTTAAATATGTACCCTTATTTAATATTATTTCTTACATCTAATAAAAACAAAAAATGGATAGATAATTTAGATCCATCGTATATTAGAAAGGGCCGTGTTGATTTGTTTGTAAATTTGTGAGACAGTGGTAGAGAAAACTAGGGATAGAATTACCAAAGAATTTGGTCAAAAAAATCTATTAAATAGATTGTTTTTTAAGTTATGTTTTTTAAGTAGACATTAATTTGAAGGTTTCGGTTTCCTTCTCATTTAATATAACCAGTTCAACATCTGTCTCGATCTTCTGTCGTGTTTTATTATCTGTATCATAACTACTTTGATAATTATTAAAACGATCTTTTCTACCAAACTCTAATGTATTTTTTACTTCATCATAATGACAATCTATTATATTATACGCGGTATCAACCATATCTCCTAT
>Ga0206123_10001091_pt1 | contig 26036 bp, 22 predicted proteins | sample Helgoland_Spring_2_FD_160086 | JGI IMG/M metagenome (GOLD analysis project Ga0206123, IMG submission 160086) | Pelagic subsurface seawater microbial communities from Kabeltonne, Helgoland, North Sea - Helgoland_Spring_Bloom_20160316_1 | ecosystem: Environmental > Aquatic > Marine > Epipelagic ...
GTCAATGTCTGAATAGCTAATGATCTAGTGTCTTACAGGCTGCCGCGGTGATCACCTAGGCGATTTAATGTCGGGTAGAAGTGATTTGGCTGTTTATCCAGGCATAATTTAGGATTGGATAGCTGTCGCAGGTTTAATTGGTGGCGGTTGCGGCCTCGGCGGCCCCGTTAGATGATCCAGGACCTTCTGGATTATGTCTGGATCAGTGATGTCGGCAATAACCCGCATGGTGCCGCCGCATATTGGGCACAAGGTAATATCAATGTTAAAAACTCTCTTGAGTCTTTGAGTCCAGGTTGAAGGAGCATCAAGTTCATCTCGCTTCGCGGGTTGTTCGGTTTTTTTACGTGTTTTGTTATCCCCTTTGTCCTCAACTTTCTTCGTCTCTCGTTATTCTTTGGGACGATCTGCTTTCTAAACTTCGCATTAGCCGCGAATACACCGTGATATCGCACAAGATTATGTCGGGGTCTGGGTACCAGAGCAGCAATTTTGCTTAGAAAATCCAGGGGTGAAAACAGAATATGCGTAGTTCCATTCGATGGCGGCCCCCACTAAACGGATTTTTCAGCTCATATTGGATCTTTCCATCTGCTCTGACTGCGAGTCGGTCCAGGCAAATGGCAGATCTGGTGACATAGCTGCGGGGACGCCGAGTTATAATCGTTCCAATCGATCCCGCTGATAGGGCTGACATGACACAGCTGCATTGAGCGAAAAGCCATCTCGAGCAGCAGTCAAGGTCTTAACGGGTCTGTCTGTTCGGATGAATGATGGGTCATGTAACGTAAGGGTACGGCTACCGGAATGGGAACCTATGGCGATTCGATATCGTCGGTCCGACGCCTCGGTCGATGCGGCACTGAGTGAATCCAATGGCTCATGGAAGCCAAGATCAAGCCATGGTTGCTCTGGGTCGGGGATGAGTAGGCCTTCTATTTCGAGTTTACGTACTACACGTTGAATCACGCGATTGAGTAAGGTTCGCAACTCTGTTTGATTTGGTGCCTTTACACGATGAAATTTAGCTTTGCCTGATTTGCCAAAGGTGTAAACGCCGTCGAGTGCGATCATATGCAGGGGAATTGGGCCGCATCCGGATTGAGGTTTAGTGCAGATCCAAAGCGTTGGATCAGTGTAACAATGCCCGTTTGGGCATCGCTTGCTCGAGTTAGTCCGGCACGATGGATGAGGTCTGTTTCTATTGCACGGATAATAATAGCGAGGCATCGGCTAAGTGTGTCGGGTTGACGAGCAAAGAGTAAACGCAGCGGCCATGGAAAGCTGAGAACTCATTGTCTTACCGGTACTGTAGGAATCACTGCGGTTCGGCGTTCCGATCAGTCAGGTGTGCCGATGTTTCAACCATACGACGAGCACCGCAGGATGGGCTCGGCGCCCCCGGCAGTAACCGCGAAGCTTGCATGAAAAGCTACCAGGTGTTCGAATCTGCAACCATTGCACTTTACGCGGAGAAAACCATGTTCCAACAATCCGCATCGCGCATCGAAGGTATTTGCGGAATTCATCGTGAACGAAAGCTGGTAGCGAAATTTCCGCATTGGAAAGATGGGACTGGAATGAAGGAAGGTTTTGCTCAATGATTTTGTAGAGGTCAGTTTCTTCTGGTTTGTGTCGTGGGTATACAAAACCACTGGGAAATTTTGAAAGTGAACTCAACTGCGCAGCTTTTTCGCCCATTGCAGCATCTTGCGAGCTTTACAAAGCTGTGGATGTACTACGGTGACCAGACCTGCTGCGAGAAATGGATTATTTCGTCTGTGAAATCTTGCTTTAACTATGCAGAGATTCCGTATGACGCTTCAAATTTTCCTAAATGCTGGCTACGTGGTCTCCAATGTGGACCATCGGATTTTCCCGACTTACCGCTGGTACCCATACCCCGACATAATCTTGTTCGGTATCACGGCGTATTAGCGCGGGGCTGCCGTCAGCCAAATTCACGAATGAGAAAGCTCATTATTCCAAAGCGCAGCAGAAGAGTGAAAAGAAAAGAGGTTATTAAAACAGACAAAACGTTTGAAGATGCTACGAGCCAGGATGAACTTATGGCACCCCTATCCTGGGCCCAGCGTCGCGACGGCGAACCGCTCAAACGAGTCTTCAACATAGACATTACCCTATGCCCAATATGCGGCCGCACCATGCGGGTTATTGCCGACATTACTGATCCAGGCATAATCCAGAAGATTCTGGATCATCTAACGGGGCCGCCGAGGCCGCAACCACCACCGACTAATCCTGCGACAGCTATCCAATCCTAAAAAATGGCTGGGTTAACAGACAAATCACCTCTGCCCGACTTTTAAATCTACTAAGTGATCGCCCCTACCGTCTGTAGGCTAGTAGGTCAGTGGCCACTCAGACATTGATCATTTTCTGCCGAAAAGATACCACCCTGACTTTCTGATGTAAAAAAGCCTGATCAAGATACTTTGGCAATCTGGGGGAAATGCGGTTTAAAATACTTATCTACTACGCTTGATGAGTCGGTTGCACCCGCAGGCACTGGGTCTCAAAAGACCTTTCTTGGTGCTGCGGATAATTTCGTATTCATGATTGGCACGAGCACATTCACAGGTCAGAACGGCAGGGTGCAACAGAATGCCGCTGCTGGAGATTTTTTCTCCATGACTATTGGCGATAGCAACGGCACTGTAAACGGAATGTTTGGCAGCGATATATTCACCAAATTCACAGCAAATTGGAATGGCTCAAATTTGTTTGGGGGCGATGCGGGTATTCTTGCGCATGATTTAACCGAGGCTGACTTTGGGCTCCGTAACATCACGCTGAGGTTTAATGACATGACTGACGGTCCGAATACCGTGATTGATCATGCAACAGCCATTAATTTTGGTTCCCTGTCCCCGGTACCCCTACCCGGCGCCGTCTGGTTGTTTGGTTCTGCCTTGTTTGGTTTAATCGCTGCACGCAAAGTTCGTAAGTAACTTAAGTGGCAGAGGATCTCGAGAAGGGACGAAGTTGATGTCCAAAACGAGTCGCTTAAACAAGCTTCGGCTCAGGTGTCGTAAGAGGTGACCATAATAGGTGGAGCGGGTTTCGGCAGATCTTACCAAGGGGGTGTGATGCGTAAAAATAGATCTGTCCCCCTTCGCCCAAATAGCAGATTTTTAAAGATCACTTCTCCAGCGTTGAACTCAATGACTGGTGCGGAGAATACACCAGGCCAGTTATGGTTGGAGATGACTTGAGGTACCAGGTTTAGGCAGCATCAATACTCACGGTGTGCCCGCACTTAACAGCAAAACCAACCAACGTATCGAGTCGGAAAGACTCAAAGTCACCCTTCATGAGTGTACTTACTCTAGGCTGGGAGATGCCAAGCAAATCCGCTACCTCCCGTTGCTTCAGGCCACTGGCATTAATGTGCAAATTAATCACGTGGATTAATTCGGATCTCAATTTGAAGATTTCACGCTTAACAGGATCATCTTCGATTGCATCCCAAACACTTTCAAACTTCTGCTTGGTCATTTCAGCTCCTTCAATGCGGACTTGATCAACAAGACATCTCGCATTGTTGTTTTCTGGGTCTTTTTCTGGAATGCATGTAAAACATAGACTGCATCCTTCCGATTTACGACGTAGACTAATCGCCATGTACCGCCAGTGTGAATCCGGATTTCTCGAACGCCGGGTCCTATGGCAGACATTGATTTCCAGTCTTTAGGTTCAAGACCGCGCTGAACCTTATCGAGTTCGTAACCCGATTCTTGTTTCACACTAGAGGGAAATTCTCGTATTAGTTCCAGCGATCGGCCCAGAAATACGATTTTCCTCATTGCTCAAAATATACATCTAGAAATATATCAAGGCAACACCTTCTTCGACAGCTATACACCTAAATTTCCTTTGAAGAATTGCAATTAGATGACGATAACTACTCAGTCGTACGTCAAAAAGTGGTAATGAATTGTAATCGTGTGAGATTTAAACCCGGATGGAGCTGGGCTAATGGGCGTCCCCTTTCAACCGACTTCGCCTTCGAGGCCAGTCGCTCTGGCGTTAAGGATGAAAGTGAACCCAGCGCCAAAAGCCTGGAAAAAAGACCACACCTGCTGCCAACCACCACCAGCGTCCCAATAGCCCCTGCGACCACCGATATGATCGGCGTGGTCAGCTCTGCCACCAGCCCCGATTCGAAGCCACCCAACTCATTGGAAGAGCCAATGAATATTGAACTCACGGCGGAAACCCGTCCTCGCATTTCGTTTGGCGTACTCATCTGGGTGATGACCTGTCGAATTACCATGCTGACATTGTCGAATGCGCCAGTTAGTGCAAGTGCTGCCATTGAAAGCCAGAAGTTCGTAGAGAAGCCGAACACTATGGTTGCTACGCCGAAACCGGCAACAGACCAATAGAGAGAAGATAAGGGAAACAAACCACATATTCTAAAGAACGGTCAAGTATGATATTCGCCATGATCTCATCAGTGCCGCCGGCAATAAGTAAACTAAGTGATCGCCCCTACCGTCTGTAGGCTAGTAGGTCAGTGGCCACTCAGACATTGATCATTTTCTGCCGAAAAGATACCACCCTGACTTTCTGATGTAAAAAAAGCCTGATCAAGATACTTTGGCAATCTGGGGGAAATGCGGTTTAAAATACTTATCTACCAGGTTTTGACGAATTTGGCAGCCAGTACATCAGAACCGGCAACTTTGACCGATATTGTTACGCTCACGAGGCATCGTATTACAGCTACTCGGCCACGAACTCTCATTGCGAAAAGCTGGCCGACTGTTCCAGGAAATCCTGGTGTTTGCCTGGGGTGCCAGTCAGGTACAGATCGACTGGAGTAACCTGAATGTCCTGCCCCTGATCTTTACCCTGGGCAGCTGCGTTGCATTTTTCCACGGCCTGTTGATCTTTCAGGCCACCCTCGCCATCTGGAAGCTTGAATCCGTTGAAGTGATGAACACCGTAACCTATGGCGGCGTGCAAGCCGCCCAGTATCCTATCGACATCTATAGCACCTGGCTGCGACGGGCTATCACTTACATTATTCCCCTCGCCTGTATCTCGGACTTTCCCGTGCTGCTAATCATGAATAAAACAGACCCATTGGGAACAAGCGCACCTTTTCAAGCAGTGTCGTCGGTGCCAGGGTTTGTCTTTCTCGGCGCGAGCCAAATCACATTTCGATACGGCATTCGACAGTACGCTTCAACCTGCAGTTGACTTCCCACTGCCATTGAATCAGATTGCGCTCATATTGCATTCACACTATATAAGGGAACTACCATGTATTTGGCAATGAATCGATTTCAAATTGAAAAGGCTTTGAAGAAGGCTTTGAGAATATCTGGCGCTAGCGCGATACCTATCTATCTGAAGTCCCTGGCTTTCAAACCTTTTCGCTTCTAGAAGGTCCTGAAGCAGACGATCATGTGCTGTACGCCTCTCACACTGTTGGGAAAGCAAAGAAGCCTTTGAGAACTGGACCCAGTCTGCGCTTTATTCGCTTGGCCGATGCACAGGCTTCAGCGCCCAAATGGACCTATCTGGGACATCCTGGTCTAGAGACCGTTGAACAGGTATTATAATCAGATCTGTGCAAACCGCCGATGATTTTGAGCGGGTTTTAGCTAGGAAGTGGGCACTACCTCAGGGAGTGTTTTAATAACCTGCTCTATTGAGTCGTCGTCGACGCCCAACAACCTCAGGTGCATTCTGGTCAGATCATCAAGGCATGCTGCTTGTGAGCCGGGCGATTCCCACACCTTGTTCCACATTCCGATCAACCCCCAGAGCACGAAAACTCTCAGATTCTCTAAACTATAGCGCAAATTGAATCTCCCAGCTTCAACTCCACTAATATTGGTAGCAGCAGAGTCTTCGCTCAGAATGTCAAACAGTTCTTCAAACATCACAGATGGTCGCTGGCTGAGCCAACGCATCGCAGGGTCTTCAATGACACTCACGAAGGTGAAACGCAGATTTAGTGCCGCAACGAGGGCCGGGTCGTCGTAGCCAAATCTCAATTCCCTAACTCTCACTAAATGCCCAGCCAGCTCATCCCGGGCAACCAGCGGAACAATGTCTTCTACACCGGTGAAGTAGTTGTAGAAGGTGCCATAAGCGACATCCGCCGTCTCAGTAATATCATTAACCGAGGTGGCCGAGACGCCTTTTTCGAGAAACAGTTGCCTGGCCGCATCCACTAGAGACTTACGGGTGCGAATCTTGCGACGTTCCTGACGGCTTACTTGTGGATCACTGGAATCAGCCAAGCCTTGTTGCTCCATCGATTAGAGAAACCTCAATAGTAAACAGAAGCGCGTAAATACTCTACATTCATTCATTATTTGATTGATGACGTATATTGACTGCTTGTTTCTTTATTCGGAATACCAGGGTCTGGATTTGTCTAGCATTCTCAAAAACATCTGCCGGAGGGTGGCAGGTATGTCCGTCGGCAGTTCTGACGCTTTCGGTGCGGGCGGATCTGGAAAATCAGGCCCCCACATCCATCTCGCACCCTTGTCATGGGGGTAGTAGCTAGCCTCATAGCTCTCCGTCAACTTATCACCATCTGCATAGTGCTCAACCTCAGCTCCCGCGGGATCATACCAATAATCGAAGAATTGGCTGCCTTGAATATGGCGGCCAATACCCCATTGATGATGCCAACCTTTGCTTCTCAAAAACTGCTGACCCTGGCCGAGACAATCAATGTCCAATACTTCAAAAGCTGTGTGTCTCAACATCGGAACAGGTGCGGTACCGATGGCAACCGTATGATGATCGGCAGGATTGGCGCCGCGATTCAGGCGGCCAAAGACCAGCACAGGCGTGCCATCATCGACGCACATGACGTCAGAGGCCAACAACCCAACGTACTTCTTGTACCATGCGACCATCTCTTCGAAGTCAGGCGCTACCAACACCACATGTCCAAGACGAATGACGGAAGCCGGTTCCAACTTCGGTCTAATCAAATGACCCAGGCGATTAGTTTGAAATGGCGTGTTTACGCTGAATGGTTCAACCCTATCCAGCGCCAGCGGTTCAACGGCCTTCCGACCATAAACAAGATCCACCACAAATCCAGCAGGATCTCGAAGCCGAACTCTTTTGCCGCCTCCAGGTACCTCTACCGATTCAATTGTCAGGTTGTCCCCTGCCGACAAAGCTTTTTCAAGGTCTTGTTCCAACGTCACGGTAAAGCCAAGCCCGACAAACTTATCTTTCTCACCTCGCACCACATGGTATAGATAAGGTGATGTGCCAGCCCCACGCATAAAGAGGCACTCGTCACTTTTGAGCACAGTTTGCAGCCCGAAATCTTGCATAAACTGTTGCTGCCGATCTAAATCAACTCGTTCATAAATGACGTAAGCAAGGCTATCTGCCTTAATTAGGGGCTCTATGTGTTTGAGGCTTTGGCTGCCGGCTGCTGACAGTTGAATTTCACTAAACCGTTCAAAGCCTGGATAGTTGTAGTACTCATCTTGATTCTTCATCACTTACTCCGCTATTGCTACTAATTTCTCGGCATCCCTTCATAACCAAATGCGCTACTCTGATTATCTGTTGGCAACACGACCTGGTTTTCCTTTACGTAGGCTTGCCAGCCAAGCAACATTTGTTTAAAAGTATCTGGATGATCATCCGCCACATCTCGAGACTCAGATGGATCGTTTGCAAGATTAAATAGGGACCAGTTACCCTGGCCGGTACCTGAATCTATCCAGACCAGCTTCCAATCACCCCGTCGGATCGCTCGATGCCCGAAAAGCTCCCAGCCAAAAACTCTCTCATGTTCATGAACTGGGCTATGACCATTCAGAATATGGGACAGCATAGAATTGCTGTCCGTAGTAACTGAGTGATTGGTTTTTTGAGGCGTTATCGCTGCAAGACCCAACAAGGTAGGAAAAATATCCCTTACGGTAACAGGGGCATCAGAGAGACGAACTTCTCTTTGAGCAAGTGGTGGATTGACGATCAAAGGCACCCTGATCGCGCCTTCTGTTGGAAATGCCTTAAACAACCGAAAGGGGGTGCTGCTAACCTGAGCCCAAGCTGGTCCGTAATAGACGTATGAATCCCGCCTCCCCATGTTTTCGTAGCTCAGGTCCCATGCTTGCGGCAGCCAGGTCTCGTTAGTGGCAATGCGGGATCGATCATTTCCCTCGGGACCATTGTCCGACATTACAAACACCCAGGTATTGTCCAGGGCTCCGCTTTTCTCTAAATAATTCAAGACCCGGCCAACCTGTGCATCAGCGTGTTCCACCAATGCGGCATACAGTTCCATTCGGCGAGCTTCGAGTTTTCGATCGATTTTGGACAACGATGACCATGCAGGCACACCCTCTAGACGTTCAGGGAAGTCTTGGTCTGCAGCCACCAATCCAAGTTTCTGCATTTTCGCAAAGCGACGCTCGCGCGCAACATCGTAACCTTCATCGTACTGACCGTGATAACGATCAAGGTAGTTATCTGGTAGCTGGTAAGGCCAATGCGGTGCAGTCAAAGCGAGATAGGCAAAAAATGGCGCATCTTCGGTTCCCGATTCAATAAACTCGATCAGTCTATCCGCAAAGTACTCGCTTGCATGGAAGTCGTCCGGAAGTGACTCGACGATTTTGTCATCTGCCACATAACTAGCTTTGGGGGTCCGCTCTACCAACCCTCTCATATCACTGAAGTAACTTGCTCCGGCGTTAAGCAAAGCAAAACTTCGTCCAAAACCTCGGTCAACAGGGTGGTTACCTTTTTGCATACCAAGGTGCCATTTACCGCTGAGATAAGTCTGATAGCCATGTTGCTGCAGCACACTCGCGACGGTGTCAACCTGTTGGTTCAGAAACCCTTCATAACCTGGCCGACCACGCTGGTTATTACTCATGTGCCCCGCCATATTACCCAATCCAGATTGATGAGAATCTACCCCGGACAGCAACATGGCTCTTGTCGGAGAGCAGGTCATTCCAGAATGGAAGTCAGTAAACTGCACTCCCCGAGACGCAAGAAAGTTTATGTGCGGTGTCTGTATCTCACTGCCATAAACTCCGAGATCTGAGTAACCAAGATCATCCAACACAACCACCAGAAAATTGGGTCGCTGCTTCTCGGTATCGGCCGCCGCGTAACTATGGGCCAGCAACAGAAGAACAACCGGCGCGATCAGGCTGCGAGTAATTTTATTCATCAATAATTGTGTTGCTGAGAACACCCAGTCCGCTAATCTCCACCTCGATGGTATCCCCTGGCTGCATCCAGAGCTTAGGTTCACGAAAAGCTCCCACACCACCAGTTGTGCCGGTTGCAATAACATCACCGGTTTGCAGCGGCCAAATTTTAGACAGGTAAACAATTAGATCCTCAACACCAAACAGCAGATCGCTGACGGAGGTATCCTGCATCACAGCGCCATTGAGACGAGTTTGCAGATGCATGTCCTCAACGGGACCGGCTTCATCGGCTGTCACCAGATAAGGTCCGAATGAACCGGATCGATAAAATGACTTACCGGGCAGAAACTGAGATGTATGCCGTTGGTAGTCCCGAATAGATCCATCATTGAAACAGGCATAACCCGCAACGTGTTCCAATGCCTGCGCTCTGCCGATATGCCGACCTGCTTTACCAATAACAAAAGCCAACTCGCCTTCGAAGTCAAAGTTTGTCGACACTTTCGGTCGTACCAAAGGCGCGCCGCTCCCAACCAGAGAATCAGGGTATCGTGTAAAGAGAATCGGGTAATCAGGTGTATCCCTGCCGGTTTCCGCTATGTGCGATTTATAGTTCAAACCGACACAAACAATCTTGCCTGGATTCGTCACTGGAGACAGCAAGACAACAGACTCTGGATCAACGACTACAGCATCCTTGATCGCAGTCTCCACCCGTCCCGGCAAAGAGAGCGCGGACTCAAGCGTTGGACAATGACTTTGCAACAGTTCACCGACATCAGCAATCCCTGCATCAGTCATAACACCATAGGACTCTCTGCTGCCATCCTGAAATCTGACTAACTTCATACTTAAAACTCCTCTCAATAAAACTTATTCAAATCGGTACCGGGCTTCCAAAAAAACAAGCCGGGGTAATTTAGTATTGGCCCATACTGCACCCGGTTGAAACGGCAGGTTGCCTGCAAAATTAAACAGTCGCTCATCAGTCAGATTCTGACCAACTAAAGCGATTTCCCATCCATTTTCCGGGTGTTCGATGGCGATTCTTGCGTTCCAGAGCACATAGGATTCGGCGATGGTCGACTCGGTTTTATCGATCTGGGTGTGGTATTCATCGGAGAAACTAGCAGTAAGCCGAAAACGTATCTGTAAGCTTTCATTGATGGCACGCTTGTAGTTGAGGTAACCAGAACCACTGTATTCCGGTGCATAGGTAATCGTTTCACCCCCTGCATCCCGAAAATTCCCGCCGACACAATCTGCCTGAGGTACAGGCGCACAAGGCGCATTAGGAAAGCTGTCATACTCGGCATCAAGATAAGCCAGGGCCGTGCCTAGTGTCAGTGCACCTGTCACTGCCCAGTCCGCATCCAGCTCAACACCCCGGGTAACCGTGGTCGCTGCATTATTAACGGATTGCGCAACACCGTCGTAGGAGGACACCTGATAATCGTCGAAATCTGTACTAAAGATGGCAACATTCAGCCGCACACCCTGTTCTTGAAACAACGACTTAACACCAAATTCCCAACCCTCAGCACTCTCTGTTTCATATTCGATTCCAGTAGGTAGCGCACTGTTTGAATTAAACCCACCTGATTTCTCAGCCTCGTTATAGGACAGATACATCATGGTAGCTTCGTTGACTTCCCACTGAATTTTTACCGCCGGGGTAACTGAGCTTTCGTCTCGATCCCCTGAAAATGTGTAGTTAGGAAATGGGGGGATACCACCGGGGATTGGGTAAGCTGTCGCCAAATCTCCCAAAACAAAACCGGTCTGGAAGCTGTCGGCATTCTTTTCTTCATCGACATACCTCAAGCCGCCAGTCAGCCTCACGCTGTCCGTTAACTGCCAACCGATTTGAACAAAAGCAGACTGGGTCTTCGTGTTTTCATCGAACTGGCGCAGTCGAGTAAATGGGGGTAACGGAGGAGGTAGCTCTGCAAAATTGCCATGGAACATCCATGCTGGAATTTCATAATTGCGGTCTAGAAAGTACAGACCCGCCATATAGTCGAGCCTGCCGTCTAGATTCGATGTAATCCTGAGCTCGTGTGAACTCTGATCAAATTCGTCCCCACCTTCGCTGTAAAGTGCAGGGAAATCTCCGAAATCCGCATCAAAGCCAAGCTTCGAGTCATACTCAGAGTAACCATAGAGATAGGTCAGGGTGTTATTCGTCAGGGACCAGTCCGCCTGTAACAAATAGGTGTTTGAATCAACGGCATTCGGCTCTTCGCCACTACCCAGAAAATTACCGTCAGTCTGCTTATGCAGATCGTGCATGGCTTCAGAGTTCGGGTCTTTCATCTGGTAAAACGCTCCCGCTGGTCCAGGGCCAAAATCAAGGATCTGAAATTGAGTCCCCTCTCGCTCGAACTTTGCGTGATCGACCTTGGCATAAATCTGCAAGTTGTCGGTCGGGTCCCACAGAATTGACAAGCGATAGGCGTTGAGACTATCGTCAGCCTCCGGCCCGGAACCAGAATTTTCCAGGTAACCACCCTCCTCCCGTTTCATTACGGCCAGCCGACCTGCGAGGCGATCTGTAAAAGGAACATTCAAAACACCTTCCGCTGCCCAGCCTCCATATCGGGTTTCGCTATGGCCACCGACTTCCCAGGATAATGTCTGTTGAGGACGCGCTGATGTGACACTGACTGCACCAGCGTTGCTGTTCTTTCCGAACAGCACACCTTGCGGCCCGCGGACCACCTCAACACGCTCAAGATCTAGGAATGGTGCAAGAAACTGTTGTGGGCGCCCCGTGTAAATACCATCTACGTAGAGCCCCACCGATTGTTCGAACGCGCGGTTCGAGGTTGCTGATCCTATGCCCCGGATGTTGACCGTATGTTCGCCAGGCGAATCCCCGATGTTGAAGTTCGGCACCATGACACTGAGATCTTCCAATCGGCTGTATGCATTTTCTTTAATCACCTCGCCGGATACCGCAGTCACCGATAAAGGGACATCCTCTAGTGATTCCGCACGCTTTTGCGCCGTCACAATCACCTCCTCCAACTCAGCCACAGCAAGCAGACTGTTCGCCGCGATCACCAAACCCGCTAGCGATCTAATCCAGCCCAATGGGATTTTTCTCTGACTCATTCTCCTCACCCTCTAGTTTTCTTTTTTTGGTTGTGCTGTCTCAATCCTGGTCGCTTGGTAGCCCTGGAAGAGCAGGTTTTTGAATTCAACTATTATAATGAGTACTTGTCAATATGTTACATGTATATTTTAATAGCCAGGAATCAAAATACTTTAGGAAGACAGGAAATGAGACAAATTCGAGATGCACTCATCCAACAACCGCTAATAAAAAGAATTGCGCTGAACAAACATATTAATCCTCACAACCATGTCATTGGTGGCTGGGTACTCGGTGAGATGGACTATGCCTGCGGGATTTTGGGTGAAACGGTCACGAAAGGACCAATTGCCACAGTCGCGATCACGGAAGTGAAATTCCTTGCGCCACTATTGGCCGGTGACTTCATCACGGTCTATTGCACAGATTTCAGAATTGGTAAAACCTCACTCACAATTGATCTGGAAGTTCGAGGTGAAAAACCCGCCCAAAATCGCAAGGTCCTCGCGGTCACGGGAACATTTGTCATGGTCGCCATCGATGAACATGGCACACCCAGGCAAATCGATACATCGTCACTCAGTTAATCCTCATGCAGCCTCTGATATAGCGCTCGGTAGGCGCGTCTTCCGAACAGGAATACACTGCCGCAAGCAACACAGGACACTAGCACGATGATCCAAAGTGCAGTTCCGATACTTTCCACAAATCCCGCGTCACTGATCAGCGCTGGCAGCAAGGGACCAAGTGTCATACCGATAAAGTTAATGAAGAAGAGAAAAACTGCCGATAGTTGCGCTCTAAGCGCTTTCGGAGCAATCAATTGTATTGCAGCCGGTGCAGGCCCAGCAATAATGGCCATGAAGAAGAAAGTTGAGCCAATCACGTAGGGAACTGCTTCTGCGGACAGATCCATTGAAGCAGCAATCAGGAATGGCACACAGGTTCCGACCGAACTCACTAACCCCAACATGAGCGGTGCATCGGCACGGCCTGCTGCCAGCAGTCGATCACAGATTACCCCTCCTACCACAACACCAAGGCACCCCATTACAAATATTGAACTGCCTACTGACTGACCAGCCTCAGCGACAGACAAACCGAATTCCCGAATCAATTGTGTTGGTAACCACGCAAAAGTTGCAAAAATTGCGATCGCATGGATTGAAAAGCCGGCATAAATTGGAAAGTACTCTCGCCAGTGATCACGTAGATACCTAACGGCTTCCCGCAGGGGTATCGCTTCATCTGCACTCACCTCGCCCGAGTCATGAGACCGACGTTCTGGCTCCCTTACTGCTAAAAGAATTAACGCCGACAGGAAAATACCGGGCGCTCCCGCTGCGAGAAATGCTAGCTGCCAGCCTCGCATTCCTTCAAAAAAAGAACCGGGATCAAATTGAACCGATGACAGGTACACCACCAGATGCCCGCCCGCTGCGAATGCAATACCACCTCCGATATAGACGCCCATTGCGTAGAATGACAACGCCTTAGACAGTTGCTCGCGGGGAAAATAGTCCGTGATAATCGAATAAGCGGCTGGTGTTAATGTCGCTTCGCCAATGCCTACGCCCATTCTTGCCAATGACAACATCGTGAAGGTTTTTGCAAATCCGCAACACATCGTCATAAAACTCCACGCGAATATCCCAACAGATATTAAATTTCGCCGATTCTTTGTGTCTGCAAGTCGGGCAATAGGAATACCAAGGATGGTATAGAACAATGAGAACGCCAGACCTTGCAGCAACCCTATTTGGGTGTCAGATACGCCAAGGTCTGCTTTGATATCCGTGACCAATAGCGACAAAATCTGCCGATCAAGGAACGAAAGTGTATAAGCCAACATCAATAGGCCGACTACGAGCCATGCATAAACCAGTGAGTAACCTCGCTCTTCTGACTTAGAAGCATTTCTGGTTAGTACCGCACTTTCTTCAACACTCAAAGCATTCCTCCAGCTCAAATATTTTCAGCAATTTAACAACAGCGGTTCGTTCCGCTAATCCGAGGCAATTGCGTATGCGGGTATTGATCATCTGCCTGGACTGCTCAGGATATGGACGCGCTAAATAACTCGTCTCAATACCATGGGTTGTCACTTCAAAACTCTTTTCAGACTTTCTAATAGCAAGGGCATTCGCCAACAAGAACGGTTTGTAGCTCCGCGCCATCTCACCGAGTGCCTGGCCAGCAAAGTCAGTAAGTTCGGTTATCGAATTCACGGCACCTTGACCGTCCCAACTATTTGCCCCATTGCACCACTGAACCAGCACAGGATAGGCACCTATCGTCTTTTTCGGATCCGGATCATTGAGAATATGCGCTCTCAGCCCACCGAGAAATGCATAATCCACCGCTGTCGGCCGATCACCCATTAGAAATCGTGTCTGGGTCAATTGCTGTTCTGCAGCTTGTAGAAGCTGCTGATATTCAGCTTCTGCGGCCAAACCCAATTCAGGTGTGCCAACGCCCGTTGCACGGCAGGCTCGAGGACCCCAGGCGCGTATATTTTGCGCCACAGCCTCATCGTCATTGGCAATCTGCCTTGACGCGAACGCGGCGCTATCCGGATAATTCCAGCGGTAATGAACCATAACCCTCGCTACCCATTCGTCCAGGAATTCTTCAATCAAATGGACAAGCACACCTTCCGACGCTGGCGGGAACATTGCTCTACCCGGATAACGACTATCCAATAGCATCATCATCGGAGTTGTATCTGCGATCATCCAATTTTCTGGTGTCAGTAGAATCGGGATCTGATGAGTACCGGCCCGTTTCTCGACCTCCTTTTCCAGCCCGGAGCCCCGCTTTCGTCGACACTCGAATGAAACGCCATAAAATATCAGCGCGGCTTCAAATTTCCGGGTAAACAGGCTCTCCGGAGAACCATAGATTGTATAGTCTGCCAAAAGGGTCACTCCTTCTTTATAGCACTACCGCATCGCCATAGGTGTGAGGTTCAAATGCGCACCGGCATCAACGAGTAAAGTTTCTCCGGTAATATGGCTTGCTTGTGTAGATCCAAGAAACACCGCAGCCGCCGCGATATCTGCAGCACTCGAGATCACTTTCAATGGTGCGGCAGCCTTAACCCGCTGGCGCATTGCCGCCACCGCATCGTCGGTCATGCCCTTTCCGAACCAAGGTGTGTCCATAAACCCAGGACAAACTGCATTAACTCGGATGGCCGGAGCGAGGGCTCTGGCGAGCGACAATGTCAGTGTAATAAGCGCACCTTTTGAACTCGCATAGGCCATGGATGAACCGATACCGGCCACGCCAGCGAGCGAAGCTGTATTCACTACCGATCCGCAGCCGGAAGGGCATGCTTCCAATAACGACCTCACAGCTCGAATCATCTGGAATGCGCCAACTACATTGACACGATAGATATCCAGAAAGTCATCTGATGACAACGCATCCAGGTCGCCCATAGACTCAGTAAAAGTTGTGATACCCGCATTGTTGAACAGCACATCAATGTGGCCAAGAGACGCTGCTATTTTGGCAATCTCGACTGCAGTCACTGGGGCGCCGATATCGCCTTGCACCAGATGCACAGTCGCTCCGGCTGCTGAGACAGACTCTGCACTAGCAAGCGCCGCCTCACGATTGTTAGCATAGTTAATGATGACATTTTTAGCACCCAGTACCGCAACTTCCCGGCTGATTGCACTGCCCAGACCACTCGACCCACCGGTGACAATAACATTACATCCATCCATCACATCACTCTGCATCCACATGTCCTATAGCAACCAATTGCTTGCCCAGACTAGCGCCGTTAACCATGCGAAAGAATGCCTCGGGCGCACGTTGTATTCCTTGAACAATGTCTTCTTTAAACTTAAGCTCACCGTTAGCGATTAGTTGTTTCAGTTCAGCCTCTACCCCTTCTCTTTCGTCCAGGTGGTCGAGTACAACGAACCCTTGTTTTCTAACGCGCTTCACTAATGCTACATTCTGGTCCCGACGTCCAATGTCGTCTCGAGTATCCTTGAGATGCGCAATCGCAACCCGACCAGTAACGATGTGCCGAGCAAATATATTGTATTGATCCATAACAGCCTCGGTAATATCACCACCGGTATTGTCAAAATAGACATCAACACCATCCGGGCAATGGATCGCAATCTGCTCGGATAACTCATCGATACTGCGTCCACGATAAGCAATAGCCGCATCATAACCCCACTCCTCAATCATCTGACGAGACTTCTCAGGGGTACTAACAATTGCAACCGCACGGCAACCTATCCGCTTAACCAATTGGGCGGCAATTGAACCAACAACACTGCCACCAGAGGAAATCAAAACTGTCTCACCGGGTTTCGGTTCACCAATTTTTCGCAACGCCAGCACCGGCGTCAATCCAGTCGTCCCCAGTACACCAAGATACCAACGTGCCTCTACCCCCTGTGCATCCACGCTCCTGGTTGAGCTCGTATTATTGAGATACACAAACTCTCGCATTCCGGTTTGACCAACCCGAACATCTCCTACTCGAACCGTAGGATGACGACTCTCAATCACCACACCAACGCCATTTGCCTGCATTACATCACCTGGGGCAATTCCGACTGTGTAGTTGTCTTCATCACGCATTCGACTTAGCAGCGCTGGGTCCATCGCTAGATAATCCACTCGTAAGAGAAATTCACCCTCTTCAAGTACTCGCATCCCTTCAGACTGAACATCAAATATATCTTCCGTCAGCCGTCCCTCCGGTCTGCGAGCCAGTCGTACAACTTTTTGCTCGAGTTTCATGTCTTGAGAATCTCCTTTGGAATTAACACCATAACAATTTAATTGACATTACCTCAGTTTTATATGTATCGTCAATATTAAATAAATGCATGATCATTATTGGATAGTGATTGTTTTTTAATTGAATGTCATAAAGGGAGATGAGATGAATGAGGTCGAATGCGACGTCGTAATCGTGGGAGCCGGACCAGTTGGTCTGACGCTGGCACTTCAACTCGAGCAAGTTGGTGTTCATGTTCTCGTCCTCGAAAGAAATCAGGAGATCATGACAGAGCCCCGTGCGGTGGGAATTGACGGCGAATCATTACGCACCTGGCAAGCGCTCGACCTGATAGAAGATGTGAAACCCTACGTACATTTCATGCTAGGTGGGCGTTACTTTAATGCAGATGGGATCGAGCTGTTCCGGTTTGACTACACCGGTTTGGAACCCTGTGGCTATCCCCTTAAGCAGTCCTTCGAGCAGGGCAAAATAGACCAGGTTCTAGCAGATGCACTTAACCACCGAACACCAGGCAGCCTTTTGTTCGGCCACGAAGTTCTCTCATTCACCGAACATAATGACAGCATCACAGTGTCTTGTACCGACAACGGCGGCAAGCCGCTTGCCATCACGTGCAGCATTCTTGTTGGGTGTGACGGTGGTAGGTCAACTATTCGACAACAACTGAACATCCGTATGGTAGGAGATTCGAATGAGTTCCCATGGCTGGTCATAGATACCCACGATCCGGTGTTTAAATCTGGACCACCGGTGATGTTTTTTTGCGACCCGGCTCGACCCGGCATGACCCTTCGAGTATCAGAAGAGCAACGACGCTGGGAATGGATGCTGTTACCAGGTGAAGATCCTGAAACACTACTACAGGAAGACTCCATTGCAGGGTTGATTGCTGGCCATACCGACCCCGATCAGGTCACCATAATTCGCAAACGGGTATACAGTTTTAGCGCGGTGATCGCTGAACAATGGCAATGCGGCAGAGTGTTGCTGGCCGGGGATGCAGCACACATGACACCACCTTTTGCTGGGCAGGGTCTCAACGCCGGAATTAGAGACACACGGAATCTTTATTGGAAGATTGCCCTTGTAATCAAGGGTGATGCTCGCCTTGATTTGCTAAACAGTTACGAACAGGAGCGCCGGGATCACACTCGTGAACTGATCGATTTTGCAGTGAAACTTGGTCAGCAAATCCAACCGTTGGATCTTGATTTAGCTGCCGCGAGGGACAAACGTTTCCTGGATATGCAAAAGGATCCCGAATCACTGCAAGCTTACCTCGACGAGATATCAAGCGCGCAGCGCATCAGACGGATTGAATCCGGCGCCGTGGTCGATCGGACTGGTGATAATCTGTCTGGACACTACATTCAGCAACCAGCAATAAAACTGTCTGATGGCTCAACGATGTTACTGGATGACTTACTCGGAAGCGGATTCACGATTCTGGGATATGACTGCAATCCAGCATCCCTTCTACCGTACGAGTTATACGACAAATGGCAAAAACTTGGCGTCCGGTATGCCCGTATCAATCGCGCAACCGAAACTTCCGAAGGACCATTCGATACACGGCAGTTCCTCGATGACCTGTTCAATATGAGAGCGGCCAGATGGTATTGATTAGACCTGACCGATTTATTCTTGCCGGCTTTACCCAGGAAACTGCAAAAGCCGCACTCACTGACGCGGCAAAAGCACTTCGGCTGAACTAACCATGACAATACTAAAAAATGTAACTGACCCATTAGCCGCTGACAATACCGAACAACTTGTCCTCTACGATGGTCCTGCATCACCTTGTTGCCGGCGTTGCCGTATCACCATGATAGAAAAGGGGCTTAATTGGGACACAGTCTACGTCAACATTGCCCACATGGAGCAACGCGGTAACTCATACCTATCCCTGAACCCAAATGGGCTCGTTCCAACATTGCGGCATGGAACCCGGGTGTTGTTTGAATCCGGCGTTATCAATGATTATTTAGAGGCACAATTTCCAGATATCCCTCTTATGCCTGAGGACGCAGAAGGCATCGCTCTAGTCAGACAGTGGCAGGCTGCTGAATTGTCTATGGCTCGCGTGTTTCGTCCTGTTATGTACGCCCACGTTATGGGTCCGTTGAAAAGGTTGACGAGGACCAGAGCCGAAGCTGAACAAATTGCGAGACAACAGACTGAAGACCCCTGGGATATTGAATGGGAGTTGAAGGTCTGGTCGATGGACGTTCTCAAACCACAACAACTCTCAAACAATCGTGAATGGCTGCTGAATTGGCTAAAACCTCTTGAGCGTCAGCTTGGCAAACATCGCTTTGTGATATCAGACAAATTTACTCAGGCAGACGTATCCCTGTACCCGAGAATCGACATGTACCCCAATGCTGGGCTGGAGATTTCCCCCGATCACTTTCCCAACGTTGTGCGATGGATGACAGACCTCAAATACAGGGATTCGTTTGCCCAATCCGCTACCGAGGGGCTTAAGCAAAACCTAAACGTAAGCCGTTCTGAGGAACTCGAATTGGCCAGACAGTTTTTCGCAGGCTCTTCCTGTGATTTCAACGATATTGAAGATACTCGATTAAAAGACTACTCAGCCAGGCAACGTGAGGCACAGGGAGTAGATCGACTACTCCATGAACTACCGACGCCGAGGCGCTTACCACCAGAAGCACAAGGATTGAAATCCCCACACCAGAGACCTTTAAAAACTGTTGGGAAAATCGCGCCACCAGATCTCTTTTTGTATGGCAGATCTTCGTCTCCAGAACAGAGGCGCGTCTCAATTTTGCTAAATCAGCTCAAAATCCCCTACCAGCAGTTTCCGAGGATCCCTGACAATCTGGAACTCATAACGGATGAAGGCTGTGATCAACCACCATTACTCGAAGCAGGAAAGCTTCTCCTCAGCGATGCCGGCGCCATTGCTGTCTACCTGTTTTCACTGCAGCCTAAGCATCAGTTCTACATACCTCTTACGAGTTACCAACGAGCGACCCACGATATGTGGCTGGCATTGGAAAGTGGCTCTCTTAAAGAATTCAGCCGATTGAGAACGACAGCAAAAACCGATGTCGAAACCATCGATCTAATTAAAACGCGCATATCCTGGACGCTTCATATTCTTGAAAACCAACTCACTGAAACTAACTTCCTTTGTGGTGACCAATTGAGTTTTGCGGACCTGGCCTGGCTCACGCGCATCGAAGAACTCGACCAGGAGTTACAGCTTCTCGCCACGTCTGAATTGCGCCGCGTGTCTGATTGGCTTCAACGATCACGCTCAACTCTGGAGCTCTAAGATGAGTTCACGTGACGTGGCAGCCGCTTCTCTAACCACCAATAGTACGGGTGGTTCGACCGTCGGCACGCTCATCCGGGAAATGGCGCAGATCCAACCTGAATACCTCGCTGTGGGGGATGGTGAGACCTATCTGAACTACAGACAATTCAACGCTCGGGTTAATCAGTTATCGAACGCCTTAAATAGAATGGGGCTCAAAAAGCGGGATAATATAGCCATTCTCGCCAAGAACTCAATTGTCTATGTCGAGATCATGGTCGCAGCAGCGAAGTGCGGCCTTATATTATGTTGCCAGAACTGGCGACTGACCCGGTCTGAACTCGAGCATACAATCAGCCTGGTGTCCCCTGCCCTGATTTTTACTGAAGCGGAATTTGCCGACCACATACCCAAGCTTCTTGATGTTCCCCGGATTACGATCGGCGACAATTATGAATCGTTGATCGAAGGCGAACCTGACACAGAGCCAGATGTATACGTCAATTCCGAAGACGGCTTACTGATTCTCTATACCAGCGGCACCACGGGATACCCCAAAGGAGCTTTTATCAGCCATCGGGCAATGATATTTCGTGCCCTGGTTTATTCGTCAGAACTCGGCGTCCCCCGAGATGATACTTTTTTCGCATGGTCACCTCTCTTTCATATCGGCGCTGCCGATCAGAGCTTTGCTACCTTGATGCGAGGCGGTCTGGTATTTGTCACAGATGGCATGAAAACTGACACCATCATACCTGCATTGGAACGTTTTCGAACTCAATGGTTCAGCTTACTTCCCGGCGTTCTTGATGAGTTGGTCATCGCCATACGTAACACAAAACCAAGGTTAATGGGGGTAGCTATTGTTGGCGGAATGGGCGATCTCGTTGGTCGAGAACGTATTGCAGAGCTTACAGAATTGTTCAGCGCACCCTATCTTGAATCGTTTGGCTCAACGGAAACTGGTCTCCCGCCAGCTACAGGAGGAACCATTCCAATCGGCGTCACGCCAGAGCGGATGCTAAAACGACAATCGGCGTTTTGCGAACTGAGACTGCTCGATGAAAATCAGCAACCGGTGCCAGATGGTGTTCCGGGCGAAGTTGTGATCAAAGGACCAACCCTATTCAGCGGCTATTACAACAACCAAAAAGCTAATGAAGAGTGCGTTAAACAAGACTGGTACTACATGGGGGATGTCATGATCCGGGACCCGGCAACTGGATACCTTGAATTTGTCGACCGGGCTAAATATCTCATTAAGTCTGGCGGTGAGAATATTTACCCAGCCGAAATTGAGAGAGTTCTCTCATTAGATCCAAGAATCGATATCGTGACTATTGTTCGACACCAGGATGATCGTTGGGGGGAAGTTCCAGTTGCGTTCGTCGCAAGAAACACATTGGAATTGGACGAGGCCAAGGTCATCGAACTTTGCTCCGATCATTTGGCGAAGTACAAGCAACCAAAGGCCGTTCACTTTATTGAATCCGATGCATTTCCGCGCACTTCCTCGGGCAAAATCAAACGAAACGAGCTCGAGGCGAGGCTTAAAATAGATGCAAAGACAACATGAAAGGGATTCTTGTTGAGACATTTGAACCACCTACGCAACTACTCGCGAAACACCTGCAGCTGCCAGAACTCACACCAGGAGAAGTGCATGTCTCAATGCATAGCGCTGCGGTCAACTTTGCTTGTGCCTTGATGGCCATGGGTGGCTATCAGGTGAAGCCCAGACTACCGTTTGTGCCTGGAATTGAAGGCGCAGGTACGATCATGGCCATTGGTGACTCGGTCACAGACTTTTCTGTGGGCGATCGGGTATTCGTCATGGGTTTTATCGGAGAATCCAGAACTGATCGAACCCTGGTTGGTAGTTGGGCTGAGGAATGTGTCGTGCCCATCACCAATCTTGCCCTGATTCCTTCTGGCATGCCCTTCGAAACTGCGGCATTATTTCGTACCGTTTACGAGACGTCCTACTTTGCACTGCAATTGGCGCAAATCAAAAAGAATGACGTTCTCCTTGTTCTCGGCGCCGGTGGAGCCACCGGGCGAGCAGCCATAGAAATTGCCAGATCCAAGGGCGCCTTTATCATCGCTTCGGCATCCACAAATAGAAAGCGGGAGATCGCGCTTGATGCAGGAGCAAATGTCACGATTGATAGTCGCGCCGACGACTGGCGTACTTCGATCAGACACGCCAGCCCACACCGTCCTATTAATGTAGTGTTTGACCCAATCGGCGGAGAGAAAACTGAACTTGCGTTGAGAAGCCTGGGATGGGGCGGCAAACACTTGATGATTGGGTTTGCTGCAGGGCATATTCCAAGCCTTCCAACCAACTTGCCATTGATGAAAGGTGCATCACTGCTTGGTGTAAATTATCTAGGCTTTCTGGAAAATGAACCCGAAGCAGCGAGTGCAAACTTCGCTGAACTGTTGGAACTCTACAAAAACGGCGCCATAAGTGACCCTGTCATTGATAGAACCTGCTACCTTGAAGAACTGGAAGAAACCTCAAAATCAGTTCTGAACGGCGAGATACAGGGGCGTGCATTGTTAAGATTTGAAGATCACCCGGGAAGCAGAACCTTAGACAGCTAGCAGAAGAATCTTCGGAGACTGTCTCGCCACCACCAGAAAATACCATATTTCTTTTCGATCACCGGCCACTTCTGGCAGAGGTACCTTATAGCCTTGATCCACCTGCCGTTCAGTAATCAGCCTCAACTCTGTCACGAGTTTTGCATCGGACATCCGTACCAAGCGAAGCGGCTTTTACCTGGCTGGCTGGCTAAACGGGTTTCGAGGCGGGAACGCGATCAAATTACTCCGATATTCGGACTCTGGTGATTTATTAGACGAAACTGAGCACCAACTAAATGACTACACTGCAGTAGATGCGGTCATAGGATCAGATGGCTCGCTTGCCGTTGTCGGTGCTAATGGGAATGGGAATGGTATAAGTCTCGAGAAATTCGGAGCATCTAATAACAGGAGTTGGTATATCCCTCACATCGATTATGGGTCCCCTTCTTCTAATAACATACCTTTTGGAACAAAACCTATATCCATGATCATCAACAAGGATACGAGTTATTATCTGCATGGTACGGGTACCGACATCATGGCTGAGACCGATACGCTTGTGACCAGAATATCGGCAACGGGTAATCTTGACTGGTATCATCTTGGGGGAAGCGGTAGAGACAGGCCTATTAAAATTGTTAGCAATAGAACCTCTGATCCTTTTGTGCTTGTCAGGCAAGGTGGTAGGAATTTATCAGGACCAACAGCAACCGTGAATGCTTATGATAAACGAGATGGCTCGTACCCATGGGGGGAGACGATTTTAAACGACGGATTAGTCAGTTCAACTTATCCTGTAGATCTCAATATCAACTTCCCTGGTGATCTGGTTGTGGGCGGTACTGCAAAGCCATTGTGCGATATTACTAAGACAAACGCGTGCGCTGAGCCGCAACATGCATTTGTAAGTCTGGTTGATTCAACGAGCATGGAACAGTGGTACTATCTGGATCTGTCCAGCGGATACGTTACCCATGTTGCCATCAACAACCACTATGTGGTCGCCGGCGTTAAAGATTCTAACCGGGGTTTTGTGGCGTTATTCCCAGTCACTCCTACCTTCCGCGATTACAAGGGTCTTGAAGACGGAGTAAAAGACTCTCGGCTGCCAGATCGAGGTAAGCTTCCCTTCCCCAAGAAACCCTAAGCAGTAGTTACGCCTAAAAAACTGGCAAATAAGCCATTTGATTGACCCTGATGGTGGTACTTACCTCGTTTGTTCTCAATGTGTATGAAAGGCCATTCTGTTTGGAACTGATCGAACAACAGGTAAAGATTTTTCTCAGAGAAGAGGCTGAATTGGGTACCGGATTTTAGCAGTCATCAATGTTTTCACCATTTCAGTCTATGCTTATGCGGCGATGAGCCATCGTTAACAGGTTGTGTTGAGAATGGATGTGGTAAATTTTTCAGGTAGGAAGTCGCAGGCGGATGGCTACAGCGCTGTCCCTGTTTAGGCGATTCATTTACGAGTTATTAGGCGTTTGATGAGTAGTTTGACGTTCATCTGAACAAGGTTAATTGATAATGTTTTTGCAAAAAAGTACTCGCGGCTTCATTGCGATACAAGCAGACTTTCCTCATCGCACGTTTGTTGCTCGTTGAGGATCAACTACTTCGATCTGGTTCAGTGAGGCTTTGAAATCAAAGTAGCATATGAGCCCAATAACCTTTGCGAAATGCATGGATCATCGCTATCTTGATTTTTGTCTCTGATGAAAGTCTTAAAGCGCCAATATATAGTCAATTAGAAAAAATAAGAAGGGGTCAGAAAAGCAAAGGTAATTGTGGTGAACAAAGCAATGCCTGTTGTCTAGATCAAGATTAGTGTTAATCAGTTCTAAACATTAACAGGCATTTAAAGTTAAGGCTTTGTTTCGTAACCAGCTAATTGTTAAAAATTTAGCTTGCTTGAAGTTTTCGACGAGATGACACAAAAACTCCTACTAACGAGAAAAAGAATAGAAGCAAAGTACCTGGCGCTGGAACCGCAGTGGAACTCGCCACCAAGTTATCAAAATAGAGCGTGCGGTCTATTCCATTTGTCGTGTTGTATCCTTGTATTATCAAATTCGATAAACTTATTGAGCCATCGGCAGTGGTGTCGGTAAACACCAATTCATTGTTCAAATAGTATTTAAACGAATCTGCAATTGTATCTAATTCAAAAGCTAAATTAACAAAAGTGTCAGCGGCAAAACTGGTTGGTAAACCAACGACATCGAAAGAAGCGCCATTCCATATCTGGAAGACTCCATTAGCAAACTCTATAATGGGATATGCAGTAATATTGTTCGATGCATCGACGGCTGTTCCCCACAAACCACCAACTCGGTTCGGGTCTGAAAGAAAAGTGCTATCAATATACATGTCAATAGAGGCAGAAGTTGCCCCGGCAACATCGTACTTTCGACCTTGAGTGTTATAAAAAGCACTACTAAAACTACTTGGTCTATTTACTGCCCCATCTGCTGCAGCTAATCGTAATTTCAAGCGGTTATCACCCATAAACATTTCTGAGTCAAATGTTGCAGGTGCGTACCTGTCGGTGTAGTAAGCACCTGCCGCTTGTGTACTCGATAAAGTAGGTGAAGAATCAAAAGAATCTGAATGAATTATTGCGGCTGCAGCAGTTCCAGAACTTACCACACACAACGTTACCGCCATCCATTTGACGCTATTTATGCCTTTTTCAAATAATAATTTCATTTTAAGAAGGTTCCTGCATTTAAAAGTATCGAAAAACCTAAAGTGTTCTGCACATTCTTTAGATATGGTGTGATCCAGAAAGTATTGAACTAAAGTCTAAAACAGCAAATATTTCTAAATTACCTACCCATAGGATATGCATAAATCAAGCCAAAATTGTAAGTAATTGAAAAGGTAGGGCAAATACTTTGATTGTCGGTTGTTTATTTCAAAAGCGTAAAGATTTCCGACAGAGGATAGTAATTTTAAAGCGTATTTACCCCGAATTTCAAAAGTACCCTAATTGGGGGTTTTTAGCATTTAAAAGTTTGAATGACAGTTTTTCGGTAGAGGATGGTCAATGTCTGAATAGCTAATGATCTAGTGTCTTACAGGCTG
>Ga0206123_10001095_pt1 | contig 25971 bp, 32 predicted proteins | sample Helgoland_Spring_2_FD_160086 | JGI IMG/M metagenome (GOLD analysis project Ga0206123, IMG submission 160086) | Pelagic subsurface seawater microbial communities from Kabeltonne, Helgoland, North Sea - Helgoland_Spring_Bloom_20160316_1 | ecosystem: Environmental > Aquatic > Marine > Epipelagic ...
TTCCCTGTTTTTTTTGGCCTCCTATTATTCTGGTCGCCTTTATCATTGGAGCCCAAAAAAGAAATACTGTAGTGAATCCCCAATATGCAAATAATAATTGCATTACTAAATAGGATGGATAAGTCATCATAATAAACCCGCCAAATGAAGTTAGTATCAATGAAATTGAAAGTAATTTCCTAGGAGAGTACTTGTCTGCTAATATTCCTCCATATAAATAAGATAAAAATGCAACAACACCATATGTTGAAAAAAGAGTTCCTAATTCAAGATTAGTTAAATTAAAAACATCTAAAAATGTAGGTCTAAAGACTCTAGCTAACACATATGGAAGAATATAAATAGATTCCGCTGCAAGGATTAAAACTATAAGATATATGTAATATTTATTTTTAATATATGTATGTATTAATCAATTAAATTAAACAGTTCGTTTGAGTCAATAACAGTCGCAAACTCTTTATTGATACTTGCAAGAGAAGTTTTATAAATAACTTCACAATCTATAATTTCACCATTGATTGCTTTTGTATTATAACATGCTGTTGAGTCTGAAATTAAGTACGTATTATAACCTAAATTTCCAGACATCCTTGTTGTTGTTGAAATACAATGATTAGTTGTCATTCCAACTATTATTATTATTTCTGTTTTTGATTCATTTAAGATAGATTTTAAACCAGTTCCTATAAAAGCACTATTTACATTTTTTGTAAGAACAATCTCATCATCTAGAGGGGTTACATGATTATTGAACTCAAAACCAGGATTAGATTCATGTAGTTTAGAATCAAGATTAGTAGAGCTATGTCTAACATGAATAATAGGTAAATTTTTCTCTCTCCATTTTAAAAGTATTTTTCCACATATTAACTCTGCATCAGGATTATTTCTTTTGAAACCAGGATAATCATCATCTAAAAATGCTTTCTGAACATCAACTAATAAAAGTGTTGGCTTTTTTGATTTTAAATTCATGTTTATTTGAATCTTTTTATAACTTAAGTTAAATATATAGAAATTGAATCAATTAAATAGACTTCATGCAATTTGGAATCCACATGTTTATCATGGGTGGGGGAAAACTAAAAAATACTTTGAAGGTTGGTACTATAAAATTGTATCAAAAGATCAAAATAATGCTTTTGCAATTATCCCAGGTATTGCAATGGATGAGAATGGTAACAAACAATCTTTTATTCAAGTTTTAGATGGTAAAAATCATGAAGCTATTTACCATAAATTTGATGCTGATATTTTTATACCAACACCAAAAGAACATAATCTTTCCATAGATAATAATATTTTTACTTACGATAAAATTTCTCTTGATTTACCTAACCTAAAAGGTCAACTAGTATTTAAAAACCAACATCCATGGTCTAGTAGTTTCTTTTCTCCAGGGATTATGGGCCCATATTCTTTTGTCCCTTTTATGGAATGCTATCATGGTATCCTTAGTATGAATCATACTATCTCAGGTATCATTAATCACAATGGAATTGATATATCTTTTGATGAGGGTAAAGGATATATGGAGAAAGATTGGGGACACTCTTTCCCTAAGGCATATATTTGGATGCAAAGCAATCATTTTTCTAAACCAAACATTTCTGTAAAATCATCAATTGCGATTATCCCATGGCTTAAAAGTTCTTTTATTGGACACATTGCGGGAATTTTAATTGACGATAACCTTATTGAGTTTACAACGTATAATGGAACAAAGGTTAATTCTTGTGAGATTACTAAAAAAAATGTAAAAATAGAGATGGAAAACAAATCATATAAACTTAATATTAATGCCTATAGAGAGAAAGCAACAACTCTTGCAGCTCCTATAAGTGGTTTTATGAATGGTAGAATAGATGAGAGTATGAATGCTAAGATTAATGTGAAGTTGTTTAATAAGAAAACTAAACAAATTATTCTTGAAGATATAGGATATTCTGCCGGAATTGAAGTTGCAGGAGAGTATAAACTTCTGGTTAAATAGATCTAGTCAATCAAAATTCCACCTTCACATTTATCATTTTGCCAAAGTTGGCCAATCTTATCTAGATATCTTTCATTTGTCTCTTCTTCACTAAAAAAATTCTTTCTTATAAGCGCAAGTTTATTTTCAGGATTTGTTATTATAGATATAAATAAAGGTTGGGTTTCATTAATAAATGCAACGAAATTTTTATAAACTATGTTGGTTTTAGAGTATCCAACTTCTTTTAAATCTGCTACACCTGAAATCATTAAAATAAACGTTTTCCAATCTTCTAATTGATTAAAAGTAAGTATACCAATATCCATTTTCTCAGGTTCATTTTCATTTTTGAAATACCATAAAACTTGAGAGTGAGAAAACTGATTACATCCATCCTCACTACTAAGAGTAACCTGTCTTAATTCAAATGGCTGCCCCCAATAAGTTCCTTCAAGAAGAGTCTTGTAGACATCTTGACTAAAACTATTCGTAACTGATAATAAAAGTAATATGAGTAATGATTTTCTCATTTTATTTCATATTCTTTTTACCATCTAAATACATAGAAAAATTCCAAAGTAAAACAGTAATCCAAAATCCTAGTTCAAATAAAAAATTAGCTGAGATGAATTCAAAAACACTAAGTAGGTATAGTATAGCAAACAATAAGTTTATGCTTATAAGAATTTTAGTTCTAATACTTAAATTATTCATTTTTATTTAAAGTTAATCTAATATTAGAAATTTAAAATTTATTATATTAATCTTTTAACATAAATCATTAATTATGAACGAAATAGAAATTTTAAACTATGCTCAAATGAATTTTATTCAAAACGGTCTATATATGGTAGCTTTTACTGCCTTTGTATTCATTACGTTTAGACTCATGAGATTTCAAAGAGAGCAAAATGCTAATGTTTTTGGAAAAATATTGGTAACCATATTTGGGTTATGTACCACATTTTTTGGTTATAATGTTTTTTCATTTTTATATGTAAATCAACTTGGACAGTCATACAGACTCTCTGAACTCCAATCCTCAGGAGCTGAACTAACAGCTTTATCTCAAAATTGGGTTGATTACATTGGTTATACAGTAGCCGATGGACTTCCAATCCCTTTTAGTCCTGAGCCTGCAGCTTATGTCTTTTTAGGCACATTCGCTACTATGGTTATAGCTGGAGTGTGGGTAAACCTTTCTAAGAATTAGAGATATTTAAATAGGCCCTCTTAATTGAGGGTCTATATAATATAGAAAAGGACAAAAAAGAAGTGAAAACTACTACCACCAATTACAAATAGATGCCATATTGTATGAGCATATTTTTTTTCCATTGAATAAAAAATGGTTCCAAGAGTGTAACTAAGACCACTCAAGGCTAATAATATAATTCCATTAAATTCTAAAACTTCAAATAAAGTTTTGATATCTATTACTATTACCCATCCCATTAACAAATATAATCCCAGGGATAGTTTTTCAAATTTACCAGTATAAAAAAGCTTGAATATTGTACCAAAAATAGCTATAATACAAACTGCTATAAAGATATAAATACCTGACTTGTCAAGAAGTGTTATTAGACAAACTGGAGCATATGAACCGGCTATTAAGTAGTAAATACTAATGTGATCAAATATTCTTAATTTTTCCTTTAAAACAGGTTCAGAGACATAATGATAAAGAGTTGATGATAAATAAACAGATACAAGTCCAAATCCAAAAAAAAGAATACTTGAAAGACTTAGTATTGGTAAGACATCATTAGTAAACAATAAATAGGAGATACCAATAATTGATCCTAAAAGTCGAATAAAGTGGGTAAGAGCATTCCAAAATTCTTCTTCTCTAGATACTTCCATATTGTTTTGCAAACATAAAAATTAGATATGATAAATAGTGAAGATGTAGATAATTAACATAGAATTATAAAATCAGTAACTTTGTTAAATTCTAAAACAAAAGAAATGAAAACTAAATCAGAGATAGTAGATAACTGGCTTGTAAGATATACTGGGTTAGAACTTAAAAGTTTTGGAGAGTATATTCTTTTAACAAATTTTGATAAGTATGTGAAGATTTTTGCAGAAAACTCAGGCTGTGAGATTAATGGGGAAGATAAAAATATGACTTCGGCTACATCTAAAAATATTACAATTATAAATTTTGGAATGGGTAGCCCAAACGCAGCTACTATTATGGATCTTTTATCAGCAATTACTCCAAAGGCTGTTCTTTTCCTTGGTAAATGTGGCGGATTAAAAAATAGAATTAATATTGGTGATTTCGTTCTTCCAATTGGAGCTATTAGAGGAGATGGAACATCAAATGATTATTTTCCTCCTGAAGTTCCTGCCATGCCTTCATTCTCTCTTCAGAAAGCTATCTCTACAACTATTAGAGAATTTAAAACTGATTACTGGACAGGAACTGTTTACACGACAAACAGAAGGGTATGGGAATATGATAAAGGATTTAAAGACTACATAAAAAAAACTAGGGCATATGCAATTGATATGGAAACAGCTACACTATTTACAGTAGGTTTTCATAATAAAATTCCAGTAGGCGCATTATTACTTGTTTCAGATTCACCGATGACACCTGAAGGTGTTAAAACTCTTGAAAAAGATGAAATTAATTCAAGACAATTTGACGAGAAACATATTGAAATTGGTGTTGATTCTCTAAGAAAATTAATGGATAATGCAGAAACTGTTAGGCATCTTAAGTTTTAGTTACTTAATATGAGAGTTTCATTTATATTAATTTTTATTTTAATTTTTGGCTGTACAAAATCAGATTCTGATCTTGATGAGAAGTTATCCAAAGAAGGATCTGATAATTTTGAATATTATGAAGGCCTATCTAGCTACAATATTCAACATGATGGTTTAAATAGAGAATATTTACTCTATATACCCCCAAATATTCAATCAAGAACTAATCTTCCTGTAATTTTTAATTTTCATGGATACTCAGGTCAAGCAGATCAGTTTTACAATATGACAAATTTAGTAGATATAGCAAATGAGAATGGAGTTGTTTTAGTATATCCACAAGGTGCATTATTGCCTGGAGGTGCTACTCATTGGAATGCAGCACCAAAAAGAGATGGTTCTACATCATTTATTAATAAAAGTAATGTAGATGATATAGGATTTTTTTCGGCTATGTTAGATGAAATAAATCGAAATAATATCCTTGATTTAAACAGAGTTTATGCAATAGGATACTCTAACGGAGGTATGTTCTCTCATTTTTTAGCATGTAATACAGATAATATTTTTGCTGCAATTGGTGATGTAGCTGGGACAATGCTTTTTGATACATTTAATACTTGTAATCCTTCTTCACCAACTCCACTTTTAAAAATTCACGGAACATCTGATCCCGTTGTTGCATATAATGGTTTTGACCAACAAGGTTTTAAAACAGTTGATGATGTTGTTGATTTTTGGAAATTAAATAATAATTCTAATGATTCGTTTATTTTCAATAGTATGGTAAGTACTTCATGGGCTAATTATATGGGGCCTGTAGATTTTGAAAAATACACATACGAATCAGATTTAAACGGACCTAGTGTTGTTCATTATAAAATGCTAAGAGGTCTTCATTGGTGGGATTATAGTCTAGATAATGATCTTAAAACAAGTTCATTATTATGGGAGTTTTTTTCCCAACATACTAGGGAATAATATAGATAAAAAAAGGGGCAACAAGCCCCTTTTTAATCTGTGAATTCAATTACTATTGTAATCCAAGCATTATACTACCGAAGTCAAAAAACTCCCATATAAAAGCTGTTTTTCCTTCTTCATCAAATTGTTGAACTGAATAATAAGAAGTTTCAAATTCTGTACCGGATTCTTTATGGTTATATGTCCATACACCGTATGATCTTACACCTCCATCAGGTAAAAACTCAGTATCGTCTACACCCGGGTAGTACTGTCTGTTTGTAAACTTAAAGTTTTCAAAAGCACCATGCCATCCTTTCATTCCTTCCATCCACTCAGATTTTGTAAGTGAATCTCCTTGAGGGCTTGACCAAATTAAATCTTCAGAAGCACCATCGAACATAGATTGTAAATCTCCATTTTCGAAATAGTTAAATTCAGCATCAACTTTTTCAACATTAGTATTGTATTTTTCAAGACCAGCATTGAATTTAGAGGATGTTGCATCAGGAGAAGCACATGCTGCTAGTAAAGTAATTGCAGTTAAGGTTAATAATTTTTTCATTGTGTTTATTTTTAAAATTCAATGTAAATTTATGAAAAACATATATTTAGTAGTTAAAAAGTTACTTTTTAGATAGAATATGGAAATTCCTGAAAAATTAAAATTAGAATATCTTCTTGCTCTTGACACTCATATTGAGACTGTTGGTAAGGAAAACAAAGAAGTTACCATGAAAAAAATTTTTGAAATCACAAGAGATATTGCTGACCTTGGGTTTGGAGAGAAAGATATTCATGAAATAGCAAAAGATGAAGAACTTTATCTTAGATACGAGACTTGGAGAAAGTCTAAAAATATTTAATAATATGAGATTTTTACAACTAATTCTTGTTTGTTCTATTTTATATGGAATCTATTCTATTATAACAGCTGATTTAAGCGGTTTTATTTGGTTAATAGGTGGTGCTTCTTTTCTTTTTTTAAGTAACAAATGGATGAACAGATGAAAATACCAAAAGATTTAATGTTTGAGTATTTGCTTTCTCTTGAAAATTACAGTGATTCTCACCCAACACTTAAGGATATAACTATGAAAGAAGCTCTTGATGCACAAAAGCAAATTATAGATCTAGGATTTACTGATCAAGATATAATTTCAATGAAAAGTGATAAGTTAATGTTGGAATATAAATTATGGAAAAAAGAGACAGGGCAATAAATACTATTATGAACAAAGAAACCTTAAATTCAATTATTAGAAACAGAAAATCAATTTATCCAAATGACTATACTGGGGATGAGATTCCTGATAATCTTATTAGAGAAATACTATTGAATGCAAATCATGCTCCAACACATCGAATGACTCAGCCATGGTTCTTTAAAGTTTACAAAAATGAATCCAAGCAGAAGTTAATTGATATAGTGAGTAAAATAGATGAATCTAAGCTATCAAAAATTAAACTCATTAAGTTCATTCAAAAAGTAAATGATTCTGATACGATTATATCTATTTTCCTAAATAGAGACAAAAAAGAAAGATTACCAGAATGGGAGGAAATAGCAGCTGTTTCCATGGCCGTTCAAAATATGTGGTTAACATGCTATGTAAATAATATTGGGTCATATTGGAGTACTCCAGGGTTTATTGATGAATATGGAAAGCTTATCAAATTAGATAATAATGAATCATCATTAGGCTTTTTCTTTATGGGTGTATATGATCATAAAGAATCTCCTAAATTAAGAGATGATATAAATACTAAAGTAGAGTGGCAATAGATTTTTGTATTTATTAAAGAATCTTTATTAAAATTTCGGAGAACATCTTTTCTTTAATCATTAACATAACTTAATTTAGCAACTTAACTTTTAAACCTTGATAAGAGGCTTAGATCTTAATTAAATATGAAAAAACTACTATTATTATCGATACTGTTTATAAGTTGTAATAATCCTGAAAACCATGGAAATTTGTCAATATTTGAGACACCTACATCAGAACAATTTGACAAATGGTTAGAAATAGACTCTGTTTATATTAAAATGGTATCACCAATGGTTGAGGTATATAAAGGAAGTGCTAAATTAAATTTCAATGGCAATCCATGGGAAAATAAAAGATTTCAATCCGAATATTCTGATCTTACATGGAGAGAGTTATATGACTATGTTAAATATTTTACAGAAATATATAATGAATTAGGTTATGAAGAAGGTGAAAAAGTTTTAGACTCAGTTAATAATAGGTTTGATCAAATGAGAGATGATCTAATAACTTGGAAAGATTCTAGAGACTAAGACTTATATATTCCTCTGGTGAAGCAAAAAGCTACTCTGTAGTAAATAGTAATCAGGGGATTTTTTTATATATATCAGGCATTTTTCTATTCATTGAGGCTTTTTCATAATGAAACCCTAAATTATATAATAACTGTTCGTTGTTAGATCTAGTTATAAAAGTGATATTAGTGGGCTGTCCATTATCTCTGTATCCCATTGGGATAGTTAAGGCAGGATAGTGAGCAGCAGCTGCTATTCCAGCCATGTCATTATCTGTAGAAACAAAAACATCAAAATCATTTTCTTTCATAATTGTACTTAAATAATTATCTGCTGTTGACTTTGTTTCTTCTTTCATTTCACGAAGCCTAGTATTTGAAATTGAATCATTCACTATCTCTTTAAATAAGATTTGATCATAAGGTGCATGAAGAAATGTATCTCTATTATTATAGCTAACTATATCTTTTACATTTTTAACTGATAAATTTTTATTTCCATGAGCTGAAATATATTTAGGAAGATCTCTTTTCATATCAGAGGTTAAAATATTTCTAAAATAGGGGAGAGAGTATGATTTTGATTTAAATAAAACAGATTCAACACCTATTTCTTTTAGATCTTTCAAAGCTTTAGTCAAAAGAGAATCACTCTCATATCTTTCTGATATTCCAACTTTTACATTAGAGCCTTTAAAATTTATCATTTCTTTAAGATCAATTTTTTTTACCTCATAGCTTAGATCATCATTTTTATCATACCCAATCATTCCATTATATAAAAGAACATTATCCATTACATTAGTAGTCATTGGTCCAGATGTATCATAAAAACTAGATATTGGAATTATCCCAGATCTACTTATGTTACCTATTGTGGCTTTTAATCCAACTAATGAGTTTTTGGAAGATGGAGATAATATTGAACCAGAAGTCTCGGAACCTAATGAACCCATTGCATAGTTTGCAGCAATTGATACTCCACTTCCTGAACTAGAACCTCCAGATTCAAATTTTTTCCTTCCGTAAGGGTTAAGTGTCTGTCCGCCCAATGAGCTATAACCAACAGGGCAAGGTCTGCAAAAATAATATGCCCATTCACTCATATTTAATTTTCCAAGAATAAGGACATTGTTTTCTTTCAATTTATTTATTACAAATGCATTATTATCTACATAATTATTTTTAAACACAGATGCACCTGCAGTTGTAGCTAAACCTTTTACATTAATATTATCTTTTATTAGTATTGGGATACCATATAGTAAATTATCTTTTTCACCACTATTGTCAAGCTCTCTAGCTTCATTAATTACATTAGGATTAAGAGATATAATTGCATTAAGATATAAACTCTTATCAAGTTCATGGATATAGATTCTATAAATAAAGAATTTAACTAAGTCTTCATATGAGAATTTATCTTCAGAAATATATCTCTGAATTGTAGAAATATCATTATCTAGAATTAATTTTTTTAGATTTTCGTGATGGGATTTATCATATGATCTTAAAAATGAATAAAACGGTTTGAATATATCATTCTTATCAGAGCTTAAAGATTGAATTCTTTTGTATCTCATTCGAGAAATCTCATGAGTTGAGTTTTCAATAATCTCAATATTCTCATCGTAATTTTCCCATTTTATAATCTGATTATCTGAACATGAAAAGAATAAAGGGAGAAATAAAACAATTAAAAATTTATAGTAATTCATAAGTATTATTCATTTAAAAGTAATGTTTCAAGATAACAATGGAGGAGTCTCAAGTTATGAATCTGATTAAATTATTTGATATTTTCCAGCATAAACAAGAATGCATATTCCATTGCAATTTCTTTAAGAGGCTCAAATCTTCCAGAAGCCCCGCTATGTCCTGTGTCCATATTTGTGTGTAAAAGAATGACATTATCTCCTTGATTATATGTTCTTAGTTTCGCAACCCATTTTGCAGGTTCCCAATACTGTACTTGAGAATCATGAAGTCCAGTAGTTACAAGAGTATTTGGATACTCTACACTTCTAACATTATCATAAGGTGAATAAGATTTTATGTAATTATAATACTCCTTATCATTTGGGTTACCCCATTCGTCATATTCACTAGATGTAAGAGGTATAGTATCATCTAACATAGTTGTTATAACATCAACAAATGGAACAGCTGAGATTATTCCATTATATAATTCAGGCGCCATATTCATTATTGCTCCCATTAATAATCCCCCTGCTGATCCTCCTTCTGCATATAGGTGTTCTCTAGAAGTATAATTATTTTCAATTAAAAACTTTGAACAACTAATAAAGTCTTCAAATGTATTTTTCTTGGATAACATTCTACCATTCTCATACCATTGACGACCAAGATATTGACTCCCTCTAATATGCGCTATTGCAAATACAAAACCTCTATCAAGTAAACTTAATCTAACTGAAGAAAAAGAAGGGTCAATTGTTGAGCCATAAGAACCATATCCATATTGAAGCATAGGTGTATCTTGATTAAGTTCCGTATCAACATGTCTAACTATTGATATTGGAATTTTTACACCATCATGAGAGGTTGCAAATAATCTTTCTGAAGTATAATTTTTAGAATCAAAGTTTCCGCCTAAAACTTCCTGTTGCTTTTGTATTTCTTCCTCTTGAGTATCCAGGTTGAAATCAATGACACTGTAGGGGGTTGTTAATGAGGTATAATTATATCTTAAAATATTTGTATCAAAATCAGGGTTTAAACCAATAGATGCATCATATGTTTCATTTTCAAAGTCAAAACCACTCTTAAAACCTAGATAATAATCTTGATTTCCATCCCAACTTTTAATCCTAATTTTTAATAGTCCATTATTACGCTCTCCAATAACCATGAAATTCCTGAAAAAATCAACCTCTTCAAGTAATACATCATCTCTATGGGGAATCACATCTTTCCAATTATTTTTTGATGGAGACAAAATAGGGGTTTTTACTAATTTAAAATTTGTGCTATTATCAATATTAGTAGAGATGTAAAACATATCTTCAAAATGATATGGTCTATACTCAAGACCTCTTTCTCTCTCTTGAATAACTTTAAAAGATTCAAGTGGAGTCTTACTTGATAAGTATCTATATTCAGTAGACATTGTACTTCCCGATCCAATCATTATATATTCTCTAGATTTAGATGGGTATACGTAAGTTGAAAAAGTTTCATCTTTCTCCTCAAATACTAATATATCGTCTTTCTGATCAGAATCTAGTTTGTGTCTATATATTTTATCAGATCTTAATGTCTGAGAATCTTTTCCTGTATAAAAAATTGTTTGACTGTCATCCGCCCATGCTGCATATGAATTAACTCCTACAATATTATCAGAATACATTTCATCTGTATCTAGATTCTTAATCTTAATAGTATATATTCTTCTAGAAAGGGTATCAACTCCATAAGAAACCTTTTTATTATCTGGACTAATACTTATTCCAGAAACTCTAAAATACTTATAATCTTTAGCTAATAAGTTCACATCCAAAATGATTTCTTCTTCGGCATCTAGTTGCATATGCTTCCTCGTGTAAATAGGATAATCTTTTCCTTTTTCATACTTAGTTACGTACCAATAATCATTGTAGAAATAGGGAACGGAATTATCATCTTCTTTAATCCTACTTTTCATTTCATTAAAAAGTTTTTTTTGAAAACTTTTAGTAGATTTTAAGATGGACTGAGTGTATTTATTCTCCTCATCTAAATAAGATATAACTTCTGGATTTTCTCTCTCGTTTAACCAGTAATAATTGTCTATCCTAGTATCATCGTGAATAATAAGTTTTTTTTCTTTCTTATCGGCAATAGGTGGGGTTATATTCATATTTGAACAACCATACAAAATGGTCAGCGGCAAAGATAATATTAATAATTTTCTCATTAGATAATTTTCATAAAGTTAGATATATTATATTTATTAATAACTAATAATCAAATAATTGGAAATGAATTATGAAAGAAATTAAAAACAAAAAATGGAATCAAACCAAGACAAATGACTCTTGGTCAATTTTTAAAATAATGGGAGAGTTTGTAGAGGGTTACGAAAAATTAGGGGCTATTGGTCCCTGTATATCTATTTTTGGTTCTGCTAGAACTAAACCAGATCATAAGTATTATAAACTTGCAGAAGAAATTGCAGCCGAAATTGTAGGTAGGGGGTATGGTGTTATTACAGGAGGTGGACCAGGAATTATGGAAGCTGCTAATAAAGGAGCTAATAGAGGTAAGGGAGATTCTGTTGGGTTATGTATAGATTTACCTTTTGAGAAAAGTAATAATGAATATATAGATAAGGATAAAAAATTAATCTTTGATTATTTCTTTGTTAGAAAAGTAATGTTTGTAAAGTATGCACAGGGATTTGTTGTAATGCCAGGAGGGTTTGGAACATTAGATGAAATTTTTGAAGCCCTAACCTTAATACAAACAAGTAAATCTGAAAAGTTCCCTATTATTTTAGTTGGCTCTGAATTTTGGGATGGGATGATTGATTGGATAAAGAAAACTCTACTTTTAGAAAACAAAAATATATATAAAGAAGATTTAGATCTATTAAAAATTGCTGATACAAAAGATGAAGTAATTAATATTCTTGAAGAGTTCCATAATAACTATGATTTCAGTCCTAATTTTTAAATAAAAAAAATATGAAAAAGCTTAAGCTCTACGTATTTATTCCTTTATGGTTATTTGGTTTTTTTGTTTTATTATCATTTGATTTATTTATGGAAGGAATTGTTTTTGAATACTTAGAATGGAATGGAACAGATAAAAATGATTGGTTTTTTGTCTTATGGTGGGGAATTGTTTTTCTTTGGTTCTCATATGGTATAACTCAAATTTATTTTAAACTAAACTCTAAAAAATCATAATTCTTAATTAAATGAAAAACATATCTACACTATTTGTCATTTTTTGTCTATCATCTCAACTATCAATTGCTCAACATGAAGGATATTCTTCTGATTCTTGGAACAATCAACTTGAAATTGAGGAAATATTTGCTAATTATATAGATAAAACTTCCTTTAAAAAACATCTTAAAAAACTTACCGAACGTCCTCATGTTGTTGGAAGTGAAGCTAATGAAGAGGTTATTCGATATATTGGTGAGGTAATGGGTAATGCAGGATTAGATGTAACCAACTATCCATATGATGTGTATCTTCCAAATAAGCCAGGAAGTTCTCTATTAGAAATTGTAACTCCTTCTAGACAAGTTCTTAACCAAAAGGAAGATATAATACAAAATGATCCATTTTCAGATGATCCTTTACTTTGGAAAGGTTGGAATGCATTTTCAGGAAGCGGAGATATTACTGCAGAAGTTGTTTACGCCAACTATGGACGTAAGGAAGATTTTGAAACTTTAAAGTCTCTTGGAGTTGATGTTAATGGTAAAATTATTTTGGCCCGTTATGGGGGTAATTTTAGAGGTTTCAAAGCAAAGTTTGCAGAAGCTAACGGAGCTGCAGGACTTATTATTTTCACAGACCCAAAAGATAGTGGTTATACTAAAGGTTTGGTTTACCCAGATGGACCATATTACAATGAATCTACTATCCAAAGGGGTTCACTGCTTACAACAGACTTTACAGGTGATCCACTAACTCCTTTTGATCCAGCCTTGCCTTTAGATGGTAAAAAGAAGATTAAAAGACTTGATCCTAAAGATGCTCAGTTACATACTATTCCGGTAACTCCTATTGGTTATGGTGAGGCAGAAAAAATATTAGGTCAAATGAAAGGCAGAGTAGTTCCTCAATCATGGCAAGGTGGACTTCCATTTACATATAGATTAGAAGGTGGATCTTCTCTTACTGTAAGGTTGAAGGTAGATCAAAAAATAGATTTTGTTCGTGCATCAAATGTAATAGGAATGTTAAAAGGAAGTGAAGCTCCTGACGAATGGATTATTTTGGGATGTCATCTTGATGCATGGGGTTTTGGTGCTACAGATCCTAATAGTGGAACTGCCATGCTACTTAGTTTGAGTGAAACGCTTGGTATTTTAAAAGATAATGGATATACACCTAATAGATCTATTTTAATAGGACATTGGGATGCAGAGGAGCATGGAGTAATTGGTTCATCTGAATGGGTGGAGCAAATGAGAGATGAATTGAATGCTAAAGGTGTTGTTTATATGAATTTTGATGGAGGAGTATCAGGGAAAAGTTTTGGTGCTGCAGCAGCTCCAACTTTGAAAAAAATAATGGTAGAAGCATCTAAAGTTGTGAAATACCCTTACACTGACCAAAGTCTTTTTGAGTTCTGGAAAAAAGATAATAAAGATGAACCATCAATTGGGAATTTAGGTGGTGGGTCTGATCATATTGCTTTCTATATGCATGTGGGTGTTCCTTCATTGAGTGGTGGTGCTGGTGGTCCAAATCTTTATCACTCTAATTATGATAGTTTTAGTTTCTATGAACAGTATGTAGATTCTGAATTTCAAATGGGTCCAATGGTAGAACATATGGCTGGATTGATGGCCCTTAGAATGGCTAATGCAGAAATAATTCCTTATAACTTGAATAGGTATGCTCAAGATTTGAAAATTCACTTTGGCAATGCTGAAACTAAAATCAATGGATTTGATAAAGAATTCAAAGGGTTTACTTCAACAGCTGATGCAATTACTTCTCTTGAAAAAACTTCAAAGGAGTTAACACAGATAATAAAATCTAATTTAGAAAATAAAGAATATTCTAAAAAAGAACTTCAAAATTTGAATCAACAACTAATTGCTCTAGAAAAGAGTTTCATTTCAGATCAAGGAATGTACTTTGGTTCTTGGTACAAATCACTATATGCTTCTTCAGATCCTTTTAGTGGTTATGCTGCTTGGATTCTTCCGGGATTAGAATATGAAATTGCCTTAAAATCTTCAGATAGACTTCAAGAGTGGGACTCACGCTATACTAGTGCAATAAATTCATTAAGTTTAAAAATGAAGCAACTAATTCAAGAATTAAATTAATACTATGACAGAAGAAAATTCTATTGGTGAGTTATTAGATAGACTAAATCAGGAATTTCAAAATCCTAGAGATTCTGTTCATAAAATAGTTTTGAAAACTACTATTGACAACATCAATAAACTCTTAATATGAAAAAATCAATAATACTATCCTTTCTAATAATCTTTTCTTTTTCTGCTAATTTAAAAGCTCAAAAACTTAATAGAACAGAGCGTAAAATAATAGAAAAAGTAAAAAGTTTAGATAATGCAAGTCTTTCTTTTTTAGAAAAAGTTGTGAATATCAACAGTGGAACTTTAAATCTAAGTGGTGTTAAAGAAGTTGGAGATGTTTTTTCTGATGCCTTTCAAGAAATTGGTTTTAATACACAATGGATTGAGATGCCAGAAGAGATGAATCGTGCAGGGCATTTATTTGCTTCTATTGATGGAAATAAAGGAAACAAATTGTTACTTATAGGACATCTAGATACAGTATTTGAGGAGAACAGTCCATTTCAAACTTTTGAACGTATAAATGACAGTATAGCTACTGGACCCGGAGCTAATGATATGAAAGGTGGTGATGTAGTTCTCCTTTATGCATTAAAAGCATTAGCAGATTTAAACTTATTAAAAAAAGCTAATATAACTGTTGCATTAATTGGTGATGAAGAGAGTACCGGTAAGCCTTTGACAATTTCTCGTAAAGAATTAATTGAAGCAGGTAAAATAGCTGATATTGCGTTGGGTTTTGAAAATGCTACAGGATTTGATAATGCAACTATTGCCAGAAGAGGAGCATCAGGATGGAGTGTAGAGGTTAAAGGAAAACGTGCGCATTCATCAGGAGTATTTAATGAACGTGTTGGTGCTGGCGCTATTTTTGAAATGAGTCGTATTCTAAATGCCTTTTATGAAGAGGTGCGAGGAGAAGAATACTTAACCTTTAATCCAGGAACACTTCTTGGAGGAACTTTTGTAGACTATGATAAACAAACTAGTGCCGGAGAAGTCTTTGGTAAAACAAATGTAGTTGCTCAAAGTGCAGTCGTAAATGGTGGTCTTCGATTTATCTCCGAAGAACAAAAGGAAAATGCACGCTCTAAAATGCGAGCTATTGTAAATCAAAATCTTCCTCAAACATCAGCTACTATAACTTTTCAAGATAGTTATCCTGCTATGGGACCATCTGATGGTAACATAGCTGTGCTAGAAATTTTAAGTGAAGTAAGTCAAGATCTAGGCTTTGGCCCTGTAAGTGCTTATGATCCCAGCAAAAGAGGTGCCGCAGATATTTCTTTTGTAGCAGATTATGTTGATGGTTTAGACGGTTTAGGAACTATGGGTAATAATGCTCATACTCCCCAAGAAACAGTTAATCTTAAAACTATGAATGCATTGATTCAAAGAGCTGCATTATTGATTTATAGATTAACACGCTAGATTAAATTTGAAACAATGTAAAACCGTCTAGACTTGTACGATCATCCTCATCCAACAGCAGGAATAGGAAAGTTTCGTTTGTTTGGAGATTATTGTCCTTTTTGTGGTTCCTTCAATTCGGATATTGACAAATATTCAATTATTGGTTTTCTTTTAGCTATTCTTATTGGACTAATAATTTATTTAACCACAGCTTAAAGATTTATCTGAAATGGTACTTTAAGTTTTTCCCAGTGAAGGAAAGCTACTACAGAATTTTCTGTAATATTCCCGAAATTATAGGTAAGAAACTCCTCAAAATGAGCTTCAACTGGAGTAACTGTAACTCTTAGAGCATCTGCTGATTCATCATAACTAAAGCTGCCCCATTGGTTATTATTTTTATTGAATATAACAATCCAGTCTGATTCTGAAGGAATCATATGAATACTGTATTTACCTTTTGGAAGAGTTTTGCCTCCAATTTTAACTTCGTTATTTAATTCTATCGTTGTATTTTCATTTGCACCTGCTCTCCATGGAAATGACTTACCGTCAGAATATTTATCTGGTTCAGCCAATCCATAAGGTACCATATTACCCCATACCACTCTTCCTTTTACTGCAGGTCGACTATAATTGATTGTTATCTGCGTATCAGCACCTACATATTGAGTGACAGTAGATTTTTGACTTTGTCTTATCTGATTACCTTGTCCAAAAGAGTTGAATGAAACAAGAGTCATAATAAGAGAAACGAAGAGAGTAGTTAATTTTTTTTTCATAGGTTAAATGTAAAAAAACTCCCTTAATTAAAAGAGGGTTTATAGTTAATTAATTCACAACAAAATCATTAAATAATAACTATTAAATATAATAATCTCAAAAAATCCAGTTTATTAATAGTCATATAAGAAATTTTAATTGAAAATATTATAAACTTATTATAATGGAAAACAAAATATTATCTTGTAAAAAAATTATAATTATGAAAAATTTATTTTTTATCCTTTTTTTTTCAGTTTCTATTTATGCACAAGAAACTAAAGATTATTTTGTTCTTTTAACTTCAGATCCTATGTCAAATCCTTCTGCTGCTATGATGTCAATTAACACTGCATCAGAAGCCCTAAAACAAGGTCATAATGTTGTTTTCTTTGCTGCTGGTGACGGAGTAAATATTTTAATGAAAGATGTAATTAGGAATTTACATACTGTAACACCTCATGGAGGTAATACAAATAATATTAGTAAAAGAGCTGAAAACCTCTTAACTGAATTTTCTAAAAATGGAGGAGTTGTTCATGTATCAGAGGGCTCATTTGTTACTTATGGAGTTAATCAAGAAAACTCAGCTGAATTATTGATAGATATCAATAATATTAATTGGAGTTACCCGAAACAATTAATTCAGGTTAGTTCTAATGCAGATATAGTATTCTCATATTAGTAAATATAGACATGAAAAAATTTTCTTTATTATTTACAGCCTTATTAGTTTTTAATATCTCCTATTCACAAGATGATAACTTGATTGTGGATGATATATATACTAAAAGCATAAAAAAGATAAGTAGAAATGCTAAGGTTAAAAAAGCATTCAATTATATCATAGATATTGAAGAAAAAACCATTAAGAATCACATTGAGCTTACTGAAATTGAAGCACCCCCATTTAAAGAAGAAAGACGGGCGAAAGAGTTTGCAGAAAGACTAAAATTAGCTGGTATAGAAAATGTATGGATTGATTCAATAGGAAACGTTATAGGTTTTTTGAAAGGTTCAGTTGGAAATAAGAATATTGCAGTTGATGCTCATATTGATACAGTTTTCCCAGAGGGAACTGACGTAAAGGTTCGAGTAAAAAATGATACTCTTTTTGCTCCTGGAATAGGAGATGATACAAGAGGTCTTGCTATGATACTTACTTTAGCAGAAACAATTAAAAAGAACAATATTGAACCTATAAACAATATAATATTTATTGGTACTGTTGGTGAAGAAGGTTTAGGAGATCTAAGAGGAGTAAGATATCTTTTTAAAAATAAGACTCCAAAAATTGATTCTTGGATTGCTATTGATGGTGGATCTATAGGTAGAGTGAATAATCAAGCTTTGGGCTCATACAGATATGAAGTTATTTTTGATGGTCCTGGTGGTCATTCATGGGGAGCATTCGGACTTGTTAATCCGCATCATGCATTAGGCTCTGGAATCAAAAACTTTATAAATAAAGCAGATGCTTATACCTCTTCTGGACCAAAAACTTCATATAATGTTGGAGTTATTAATGGTGGTACTTCTGTTAACTCAATACCTTTTAAATCATCTATGCTAATTGATATAAGATCAATTGAACCAAATAGACTTAAAGATATGGAAGAGATTCTCTATAATTCAATGCAAGAAGCTTTGAAAGAACAGAATGAAATGAAAAGAAGTGGACCTGACTTAACATTAACTATTAATAAAATTGGTAATAGACCTTCAGGGATAGTAGAGGAATCAGTACCTCTCATTCAAAAAACAATAGCTGCAACTCAATATATGGGTGTTGAACCTCGTCTTACAATAGGCTCAACGGATTCAAATATTCCTATCTCTTTAGGTGTTCCTGCAGTAACAATTGGCCGTGGTGGTGATGGAGGTGGAGCTCACTCTCTTGATGAATGGTGGATAAATAAAGAAGGTTATAAGTCAATTCAGTTAGCATTATTAATTTTACTATCTGAGAGTGGAATTGATAAATAAAAATTTTAATTAAACATTAAACAAGTATGTTAAAAACATTAATACGATTAAGAAATTATCTTATTTCAGGTCTTCTTTTCTGGATACCTCTAATTCTAAGTGTTATCGTTATTAAGTTCTTCTTAGAGTTTATTAATAATCTCGTTCCACAAAAATACCTGCCAGAAGCTATATTTAATTTAGATACTACCATTCCAGGCTCTGGAATTATCTTAGTGTTGTTAATCTTGCTTATAACAGGTGTATTTGTTACTAATATATTAGGAAGAAGGTTAGTAGCCCTATGGGAAAAACTCCTTAACAAAATTCCAGGTTTTCGAAACATATATAACGTATTAAAAAAACTTTCTGATACTGTATTAAATAGTTCAACTGAAAGTTTCAGAAAAGCATTTTTAATTCAGTATCCGAATAAAGGGATCTGGGTAATCGCTTTTCAATCTGGTGATTACCAAGGTGAAGCTAACTCAATTATTGGCGAAGAATTAATTAATCTATTTGTTCCAACCACACCTAATCCAACTTCAGGTTTTTTTGTTTTGATACCAAAAAAAGATGCATTTGAACTTGATATTAGTGTTGAAGATGCATTTAAGTTGGTTATCTCTGCAGGTGTAGTTACGCCTAACTCAGTTAAAATTAAGGGTAAGAAAAAGAAATGATTTAAAAAAAATATTAGCACTACACTATTTATTCAATATCTTTTATTCTTTAAATATTTTTGTTAGATAGTAACTAAAGCAAAAACATGAAACAAATTTCTTTTTGGCAAACATGTATAATTACAATCTTACTGATGGCGATGAACGGATCAGTCAAAGCACAGGAAAGTGAACTCACTCTTGATGACCTGTTTGCAACACCAAAGCTGACGGGAACATCTCCGTCCAGGCCTTCTTGGGCTCCGGACAGTAAGAACTTAGCATTTTCCTGGAGTGAGCCAGGAAATTCTGGGCGTGGCCTCTGGATATCTACAAGCGATGGGAAGGAAGTACGGCTCGTCTCCAATATAGCATCTGCGTCAGTGCGTGATATTGTCTGGACTGATGCGAACACTATCATCAGCCTTCGAGGTAACAACTTATGGGAGACATCGCTTAGTCAAGAAGAAGATATCCAATTGACAACTGTGATGACAGGTGCAGGTAACCTATCGATATCACCAAGTGGCAATCAATTAGCTTATATAAGTAATGGTGACTTGTGGATTGTTGACCTTTTATCTAAACAGAATATCCAACTCACGGAGATTGGTATGGCAAGTCTCTCTCGCTTAGGTAAGGGGCGCTACAGTCGACCCGAACGTGAAATTGGTCCAGGCATCTGGAGTGGGCCAATTTACAAGTGGTCCCCAGATGGGAAGACAATTGCGTTTCACTCTGTTAATAGAAGTGAGATGCGAAAGGTACCGTTCCCAAACTACCTTGCTGATGAAACAAGTCCCAACGAGGTACGAAGAAGTTATCCGGGGGATCCAAATGAGATTCGTATGGTTGGCCTAATAAATATAGAAAGCGGTAACATTATATACCTCGATTTGCCCGATCCGCATTCCAACCAGGTCATCGACTTCAACTGGTCACCAAAAAGTGATTTGCTAGTTGATACCGCATCCGATACTGCAGTTGAACGTAAGTTGTTTGTAGTTGCATCCGGAGAAAGTCAGTTGCGCGAGATTTGGCTAGGTGTTCGAGAGAGTCGCATGTACACATCGTTTGGATCTACCTGGCATCCGGATGGAAAGAAGGTCATTTTCTTAAGTGATATGGGCGATCGTTATGGGCTTTATACAATTGATACCTCAGACCCTAACCATCCTCCACAACTCATAACAGATCCCGCCTACGATGTTCTGTCCACCCCAAATATTGCAGGTGATGCATTATTTTATTCAGGTAATGGTGTTAATCCCTACGAACAGCACGTATATCGCCTTAATATCTCTAGTGGTCATCCCGAACAGGTTACGCGTCTCTCAGGCCGAAACGTTGGTTATCCATCACCCGATGGTCGACACTTGGTGTTCATGCACAGTAATGATACATCACCGCCGGAGCTTTACGTGGTAAACAGCGATGGTGGTAACGCTGCGCAAATAACCCACTCACCGTTGCCCGCTTTTACGGAGCGAACATGGGCAACTGCGGAATACGTTAGTTTCCCCAGTCTCGTAGATGAATACACTTTGCATGCCCGAATTTTGAAACCTACCAACATGAAGCCTGACACAAAATATCCTGTACTGTTTGGACCCGTGTATTCTAATACAGCAAGGAACCGCTGGGCAGGTAACTACAGCCTCGTACAGAATCTGTTAGTAAAAAAGGGGTATATTATTGTGCAGGTTGACTCACGTGGTAGTAATGGTTATGGCCGAGCATTCCGTGAAGAGTTCCTTTTAGGCTTTGCTGACCAGGACATAGAAGATTATGCAAGTGCTGTTAGCTACATGGAATCACTGGATTATGTCGATCCCGATCGTATCGGCATATGGGGGAGCAGTTACGGTGGTACACTCTCCGTTTATTCGCTGTTGATGAAGCCAGGCCTATTCCAGGTTGGTGTTGCTGCAGCGGCCGCTGTTGACCCGATATTTTTTGGTACGGACGATGTTGCGATTGTTCGTAGCCCAAAGACACACCCTGAGGTCTTCGAAAGAAAAGCACTCAACTATGCAGCAAATCTAGAAGATAAACTTCTCTTCATCCACGGTATGCAGGACCATGTAGTACCATTTAAGACTACGGCCGTATTAGCTGAAGAACTTATTAAACTCGGTAAGGACTTTGACTTTGCATTTGCGCCAGGTGCGACTCATGCCTGGAGTCGTGAGCGGAATTATGATCGCTACCTATTTGGTAAGTTAATCGAATATTTTGACCGATATTTAGTGCTGGATTAAATCTGGTAAATTTTTTATTTTCCACAAGCAAATAGATTTATCAGAATATATACCATCCATTTCTGAACACTTTTCATTTATTTTTATAATTGGTTTTGGAAAATTAAAGGGTTCTTTCTCTAAGTTAAGAGGTCTCCAATCACCTGTATATATATCTGTGTTTTTCTCAAGATTAACAAAAGAAGTGCTTAATAGGTAAGTTGATTTAGATTGTTTAATTCTAAATATTGATTTTTTAATATCCTCAAAAGAGAAATGTACTAGACAGTCTCTTACAAACATTAGATCACCTTTTGGTAATTCTGAATTAATAATATCAGAGTAATAGAAATTAACATTAGGTTTTTTATATTTTTTATTATTCTCCTTAATAACTGAACGTACAATGTCGAAACCCTTATAATGTATATTTTCCATATCTAAAGTAGACATCCAATTAAAATCACCACATGGTATGTCTATAATTGATTTAATCTTATACTGTTTAATGATTAGTCTTATTGCCTTTAGTACTTCTTTAGTGTTTTTGATTTCAGATCCTATACCAGAATTACTTTCATTACTTTCCCAGAAGTTTTCATTATAAATCATTTCAAATCTTTCTTGATTAGTAAGATTTGAAAATTTAGATTTTGAGAAATTATGGTAATATGATATTTTTTTCATATCTCTAATTTAAAAAATCTTTATTAAAAATTATTTCCCCATAATATTGAAAAATCAAAAGATTAAAGAAAAAAAAATAACTTTAATTTTTCTAAATTTAACTTATGAAACATCTTCCAATCTATCTATCACTTTTATTATTTTTGGGTTGTTCAAAAGAACAAGAAACCCCTTCTTTTGATACATATACTAAATATGATGTTGCAATCAATTTTAATCCATCATATGGAGGTTCTGTATCTCCAAATGGAGGCAAGTATGATGAGGGCAGAAGTGTAACTTTTACAGTAACTCCTTCACAGAATTACGTGTTTACTAATTGGAGTGGTTCTGAGTCTAGTACAAGCAATCCGCTTACTATTGTTGTTGATTCTAATAAAACATTAACTATCAATTTTGAAAAGAAAGATACTGATGGAGATGGATTTACAGATGATGTAGACCAATGCCCAGATATCTTTGGAGGAGAACAAGTAGATGGGAATGGTTGTCCAGACCCTAATAGTTTCACAGGACTTCCTATTATTTATATTAATACTTCTGGAGTTTCAATTGAGTCCAAAGATGACTATGTAAATGGGTTTATAAGTATAAGTGGAATTGATAATTTACCTAATCTTTCTAAAACAGACATAAGAATAAAAGGAAGAGGAAACTCAACTTGGTGGCAAGGAGGTATATGGGGAAAAAAACCTTATCAAATTAAATTTGATGATAAAACTCAAGTATTAAACATGCCTAAAGACAAAAAATGGGTTTTGCTCGCTGAAATTTCTGATGTTTCCCTTATTAGAAATAAAATAGCCAGAGAAATTGCTAATATAGGCAGTTTTGATTATGTTCCTAAAGCTGAATATGTAGAACTATTTTTAAATGGAGAGCACCATGGAACTTATTTAATTGGTCAAAAAGTTGAGGAATCTAAAAACAGAGTTAATATAGGAGACGATGGTTATCTTGTGGAAATTGACACCGATGCCAATGGAAGAATTGATCCTAATGATGATGTTTATTTTAAGTCCGCTCAAAGTGGATTATGGCCTGAGCAAAATGTTTTTAATATTAAAGAGCCAGGACTTGATTATAATTCAGATGAATTTAATTTAATAATAAATCATGTAGATAGTTTTGAAGCTGCTCTTTTCAGTGAAGACTTTAAAAATCCTGACTCAGGATATAGAGCTTATATTGACTTGGAAAGTTTTATTGATTATTATCTTGTAAGTGAAATAACTAAAAATCAAGATGCTGCATCATATTCAAGTATATACTTCACCTATGTACCAAGTGAAAAAATTAAAATGGGTCCTATTTGGGATTATGATTTAGCGTTTGGAAATGTTAATTATTCTGAAGCTGAATTTCCAGAAGGTTTTTGGATTAAAAGTGGAAACCCCTGGTTTAAAAGAATGTTTGAAGATGAATATTTTAAAGAGGCGGTCAGAGAACGCTTTAATTATTATTACAGTAATTTAGGAAGCTTTCAAAGTAAAATTGATGAATTCCAGTTAAATCTTTCTATCTCTCAAGAGAAAAATTTTGAATTATATCCTGGATTATTAGACCCTAATGTTGAAATTTGGCCTGTACCGATAAGGTTTTATAACCATAATGGATATGTTGAATATCTAAAGGGTTGGCTTAATGCAAGGATGGATTGGTTAAATACTTGGCTTTAAATAGCTTATTAAGCGGTAGTTGAGATTTATCAATACTATCTATAATGAAACTCCTTTTTTATCTTTCATTATTTTTAACTCATTAATTATAGTGTCCATTTGATTCATCTGATATTCATGTGATAGATAGTGATTTTCTTTACGAAATTTTTCTTGTTGAATATCTTCCATAGGTCCAAAAACAAAAACACCTAAACTAAATACCGTAACAAAAGTAATTGTAAAAATTGATGCAATAATTGACACAAAAGTTAATATAATCTTTACGTAATTTTTAGAATTATAAAATTTTTTAAGATTCATGATTCATTTATTTCCTTTAGTAAGTTTATTATTTCATCAAGTTTTTCAGCTTCTTGTTGATGTTGAATCCTGTGTTTTTCAGTAGGAGAAATTTCTTGTGAATCAGAGTTAAGATCAGAAATAATAGAGTAAGAGATTAAAACAGAAACCGTTAAGCAAACCAAAAAAATACACGAGGCTATAATTGTTAGGTTGATTCTAATATACTTATCTGAATTAAAAAGTTTATTTAACATTTATTAAAATATTTACATCAAGATATTGATTCTTTTATAAATCCTTTATTTTTCTAATATCTAATTTAAAAATAGCACTAATTAAAGAGCTTCCTTATTAGGTATCTAGTTATAAGCTTTGATTAGAAGTCTTGTTCAACATTGAGTAAATTCGAAAATTAAATTTGTTACGTTAAAAAACTCTTTAAAAGCTTGAATTTTTCTAAATTAGAAATATGAAAATAGTCAAATATTGTTGTGGTTTCTTTATTCTGGGTTCTATAATGACAGATTTTAGTTGGGTAAATGGAAATGAAGATTGGATGTATGGTCCAATCTTTATTACATTGTGTATATGGATATGGGCTATAATAAAAGAAAAGAATAATAAAAAAAATAATTTAAATTTTTAAAAATTATAGACATGAAAAAAATACTCTTACTGTCGTTGCTTGTTTTGTTTGGATGTTCTGAAAATGAACCATCTATTCCGCTAGAAGCTGAAGATATTTCACCAATCTTAATAGGAGAAACATTGCCTAATGCTAACTTTCAGAATGCAGAAGGAAATTATATTCAACTCAAAGCTGTTTTAGAAGAAAAGCCAACCATATTAGTTTTTTACCGTGGAGGATGGTGTCCATACTGCAATGTGCAATTATCTGGTTTGGTTGAAATTGAAGAAGAAGTATTAGCGCTTGGTTATCAAATTGTAGCAATAAGTCCAGATGACTTCAAAAATTTACAAACTACCACAGAAAATAATAATGCTAAATACAAATTACTATCGGATCCTAATGGTAAATTCATTCAAGAAATAGGTATTGCATTTAAAACGTCTACAATGTTGAAAGAATATATTACTACAAAAGGCCAAAAAGGCGAAACATCAGCCGTAATGCCTGTACCAACGATAATAATTGTAGATAAAAAAGGGGTGATACAGTTTGAATATATCAATCCAAACTACAAAGAACGAATCAGCGGGGAAATGCTTTTATCTGTTTTAAAAACAATTAAAATCTAAAACGAAAATTGTGGGTATGGAAGTAACTGTTTTTCTAATTTATTGATTTTAT
>Ga0206123_10001096_pt1 | contig 25935 bp, 25 predicted proteins | sample Helgoland_Spring_2_FD_160086 | JGI IMG/M metagenome (GOLD analysis project Ga0206123, IMG submission 160086) | Pelagic subsurface seawater microbial communities from Kabeltonne, Helgoland, North Sea - Helgoland_Spring_Bloom_20160316_1 | ecosystem: Environmental > Aquatic > Marine > Epipelagic ...
TTATAAACTTATAAAGTTTTATTTAGCGAGTGCAAATATACTATCATTATATTTATCTTTCAAAGCATTTTAAAATAAATTTAAACTTTATTTGTAATCTATTAAAGTACACTAAACAAGAACAATAATTTTATGAAAATACTGCTTTTAGGATACATGGGTAGTGGTAAATCTGTTGTGGCAAAACAACTCTCTAAAGCTTTGCAATACTCTTTTGTTGACCTAGATACTGCGATTTCAAAAGATCAAAATTTAACCATTGCACAATTGTTTGAGACCAAAGGAGAACTCTATTTTAGATCAAAAGAACGTCTTGTTTTAAATTCCTTATTAGAGGGCTCTGATAATTCTGTTATAGCGTTGGGTGGGGGCACTGTTTGTTATGGTGATTTAATGCAACATTTAAATCAAAATCAGGGCGTTATTACCCTTTATTTGGATGCTACCATAGATACACTATCAGAGAGATTGTTTTCTCAGGTGCACACAAGACCTTTAATTTCTCACATTACTGATAAGAAAGTGTTAACTGATTTTATACGCAAACACCTTTTTGAGCGAAATTTCTACTACCATCAAGCACAACACAAAATTTCTGTAGATCAAAAACCAGTTCAACAAATAGTCAGAGAAATTGTAGCACTTTTATTCTAAAATAGCTCGGCTATTTTCTTTCTCAAAAATTACCGCAACGTTTTCGTTAATAGAGGTAGATAAAGAAATTCCTTTAAAATCTGCTTTAATGGGATATTTCTTGTGGTTTCTATCCACAAGCACTGCTGTTTTAAACTGCTTGAGTGGTACCTCTAGAAAGTGCTTAACAGCATAGATTAATGTAGTTCCTGAGTGTAAAACGTCATCCACAAGTAACAAGGATTTGTTTTGATATTCCTCCGGCTTCAGGGAGGTGGTAAGGGTTCCTATAGGATTTTTTTTATCCATCGTTACCTTGCAAAGAGTAATTTTAATAGGTGAAATATCTTCAACAGCTGTTTTAAGCTTTTCTGCAAAAGTGTAACCATTAGTTTTAATACCTGCAATAATAACGTGTTGTTCAGAAATATTAGTCTCATATATCTGATACGCGATGCGCTTTAATTTATGGGCTATTTCTTTTTTATTTAAAATTACTGTTTCTGCCATAACCAATTGTTGTATTAAAAATCAAAGATAGTAAAAGATGTTTGGCTTATTCTTCCTCTCTTTTAAAGTCTTCAATATCTCGTCTGTCTTTTTTAGTGGGCCTTCCCATGCCTCTTTTTCTGTAATATTCTTTCGAATATTTTAAAAGCTCCTTGTGCTGAGAAGCTTCTTTTGATGTTGTGTCTACCCTGTAAAGATCTACTAATTTTGGGCCCACTCTACTTTTAGGAACCTCTATTACTCTTAAAGTATAATTTACTTGATCCTTTCTCACCGTGAGGTTGTCTCCGGGGTAAACCTCTCTTGAGGGTTTAACTATTGCATCATTTACACGCACAGCTCCTTTTCTACAAGCTTGTGTTGCAATGCTTCTGGTTTTAAAGTACCGCGTGGACCATAAATATTTATCTACCCTCATACATTTTACTTAAATTGTATATGAACAATACAACAAAAATAACTGAAAATTGTATCTTGCAAGCTAAAATAAACAACTGTGAAAAATTTAAAATTTCTATTACCTATTGTTGCACTTTCATTGCTTTTTGTAGCTGCTTGCGATAATGACGATGATAGTTCACAAGACAACTTTATACCTGCGCGAGATAGAGCTGAGGAGAATATTGACTCAACCCTTGAAGTTGAGCGTTATTTAACAACCCATTTTTATAATTATGAGGAGTTTGAAAATCCACCCGCTGGATTTGATTTTAAGATAAGCTTTGATACCATAGCTGGTGTTAATGAAGACAAAATACCACTGATTTCTCACCCCAATTTATATTCTAAAATGGTTCAGGATAGAGTGAATGAAGATGTGATGTACAAACTCTATTATTTAAAAGTCATTGAGGGAGAGGGCGAACAACCTAGTTTTCCTGATATTGTAAGAATTAATTATGAGGGAATCTATGTAGTTGATGAAGAGGGCATAAATGAAAACAAACTCTTTGACTCCTCTGTAATTCCAGTCCAATTTGATTTGACATCAATTGTCAATGGTCTCCAAGATGCACTTATAGAATTTAAGGCCGCTACTGGTTTTATGACTAATGATGACGGCACAGTGAGTTATGAAGGTTTTGGAGTTGGTGCGGTGTTTATGCAAAGTGGTTTAGGGTATTATGTGAATCCTCCTCCAGTATCTGCAGTTACCATACCGGTATACTCCCAGCTTATTTTCACCTTTCAATTGTTTGAAACAGAAGTTGGCGACCAGGATGGTGATGGAGTCCCATCAGTCTTAGAGGATGTCAATGAAAATGGATTAGAAGAAGATGATGACACAGACTCAGACAACCAAAGCAATTACGTTGATCCAGATGATGATGGTGATGGAAGACCTACAGAAGATGAAATAGAAATAAATGAAGATGGGAGCATTACTTTTCCAGACACAGACCAAGACGGTATTGTTGACTACCTAGACGCAGATAGTTAAGTCTACATATTATTTTTATACCAATATAAAAACCTCGCTGTAAGAATACCCATTACAGCGAGGTTTTAATTTATCATGCACTTATTGGTTATTTTCTTGCGACCACCTTTGTTGCAGCCCTAACAATTGCAGCTGCGTTTAAACCGTATTTTTCCATTAATTGATCTGGGGTTCCAGATTCTCCAAAGGTATCTTGGGTAGCAACAAATTCTTGTGGTACAGGATTGTTTTCTGCCAAAATTCTTGAAACACTTTCTCCCAGTCCTCCCAGATAATTATGCTCTTCTGCAGTAACAACACAACGGGTTTTGGCAACGCTTTTTAAAATCGCAGCACCATCAAGAGGCTTGATGGTATGAATGTTTATTACCTCTGCGCTGATACCTTGCTCCTTCAATGTTTTACAGGCCTGTAGTGCCTCCCAAACCAGATGTCCTGTTGCTATAATTGTCACATCGGTTCCTTCTTGGAGTTCAACAGCTTTACCAATGGTGAAACTACCATTTTCTGGAGTAAAGTTTGCAACTTTAGGCCTACCAAATCTCAAATAGACTGGACCATGGTGATCTGCCAAGGCAATTGTTGCTGCTTTTGTTTGGTTGTAATCACAGGTATTAATTACAGTCATTCCTGGTAGCATTTTCATCAAGCCAAGATCTTCAAGTATTTGATGTGTTGCACCATCTTCTCCAAGGGTAACCCCTGCATGAGAAGCGCAAATTTTTACATTTTTACCACTGTATGCAATGCTCTGCCGTATTTGATCGTAAACTCTTCCTGTAGAGAAATTTGCAAAAGTTCCTGTAAAAGGTATCTTTCCGCCAATAGTTAAGCCAGCAGCCATACCCATCATGTTTGCCTCTGCGATGCCCACCTGAAAGAAACGCTCGGGATGATTTTCTTTAAAAGCGTCCATTTTTAATGACCCTGTTAAATCAGCACAAAGTGCCACTACATGTTCATTGGTTTTACCAAGCTGGGTGAGACCTGCTCCAAAACCTGATCGTGTGTCTTTTTTTCCTGTGTCTATGTAAGTTTTCATAATATTATGGTAGTAGCTTATTAATAATCTGATAGGGTTTGTGGGTTTTGAGCTAATGCAGATGCTAGCTGCTCATCATTGGGAGCCTTTCCATGCCAAGCATGCGTATGCATCATAAAATCTACTCCATTACCCATTACCGTTTGTAGCAATACACAAATAGGTTTTCCTTGCCCAGTTTTTGATTTGGCACTTTCCATACCCTCCAAAATAGCTTGCATGTTATTTCCTTTTTCTATGGTAACTACCTCCCAACCAAAGGCTTCAAATTTTGCTCTAATATTTCCAAGGGGTAACACCGTATCTGTAGATCCATCAATTTGCTGACCGTTTACATCAATAGTTACAATCAAGTTATCTACTTTGTTTCCAGAGGCGTACATAATAGCTTCCCAGTTTTGGCCTTCCTGAAGCTCTCCATCTCCACAAAGTGTGTATACCAGATGGGCATCCTTGTTTAATTTTTTTGCTGCAGCTGCCCCAATGGCCACAGAAATTCCTTGTCCAAGTGATCCAGAGGCGATACGAACACCTGGTAATCCTTCATGGGTAGTTGGGTGCCCCTGTAATCTAGAGTTAAGAAGTCTGAAGGTGTTTAGCTCCTCTACTGGAAAATACCCAGAACGTGCCAATACACTATAAAAAACAGGAGAGATGTGCCCATTAGATAAAAAGAAAATATCTTCTTGATGCCCGTCCATGTTAAATCCTTCTTTGCGTCGCATCACCTGTTGATAGAGAGCAACAAGAAATTCTGCACAGCCTAGAGAACCTCCAGGATGACCAGAATTTACTTTGTGTACTTGCCTTACAATGTCTCTTCGCACTTGGGTAGTAAATGCTTCTAATTGGGTAATATTTGCCATGGTATATTTTATATATGTGGTTCAAAAATACTTCTTTAAAGGCCTAAGAAAAAGAAGTGCCAAATGAGGTTATTAACGATTTTTAAGTTTTAGTTAACATTGTTGTGTTGTTTTTAATTTTGATGATAGACCTCACACTATTTTGCTGTAAGGTGTTTTTTTGTTGATCAAAAAAAACGTCATTACCTACTCATACTTCCTACAGCAAATGTATCTTTGGCTATTGATTTATACATTACATGGATTTTAAACTCGAAGCTACAGATAAACAAGGGCAAGCCAGAGCTGGTGCTATAACACTAGATCATGGTACCATTCAGACGCCAATTTTTATGCCTGTTGGTACGGTAGGTACAGTAAAAGGAGTGCATCAAAAAGAATTGCGTGAACAAATAAATCCTGATGTAATTTTGGGAAATACCTATCATTTATATTTACGCCCAGGAACAAACATTCTAGAAAAAGCAGGTGGTCTTCATAAGTTTATGAATTGGGACCGCAACATCCTTACAGACTCCGGAGGGTATCAAGTTTATTCTCTCTCTGACAACAGAAAAATAAGAGAAGAGGGAGTAAAGTTTAAATCTCACATTGACGGAAGTTATCATTTTTTCACGCCAGAGAATGTCATGGAGATCCAACGAAGTATTGGTGCAGATATTATCATGGCCTTTGATGAGTGCACACCATACCCTTGCGATTATAATTATGCCAAGAGGTCTATGCACATGACCCATCGTTGGTTAGAACGTTGCTTAACTCATTTAGAGAAGACCCCATTTATGTATGATTACAGCCAAACATTTTTTCCTATTGTACAGGGGAGTACCTATAAAGATTTGCGCAAACAATCTGCAGAGTATATTGCCTCAGTAGGGGCGCAGGGTAATGCCATTGGAGGTTTGTCTGTAGGAGAGCCTGCCCATGAGATGTATGAAATGACCGAGGTGGTTACAGCTATTTTACCAAAGGATAAGCCCAGATACCTAATGGGGGTAGGAACTCCAATCAACTTACTGGAGAATATCGCCCTGGGAATTGATATGTTTGATTGTGTGATGCCCACAAGAAATGGTAGAAATGGCATGCTTTTCACCGCTCACGGGACTATTAATATAAAAAACAAAAAATGGGAGGCAGATTTCAGCGCGATTGATGAGATGGCAATTACTTGGGTAGATACAGAGTATAGTAAAGCGTATTTACGTCATTTGTTTACTGTAAATGAAATGCTAGGTAGGCAAATTGCTACCATACATAATCTAGGTTTTTATTTATGGTTGGTTCGTCAGGCAAGAAAGCATATCTTAGCAGGAGACTTTACGCCATGGAAAAACAAAATGGTAAAACAAATGGATAAAAGGCTCTAAGCAAATATATAATGTTAAGCATACTCGATAAGTATATTATAAAACAGTATTTAGGAACATTTGTGCTCCTATTGCTGCTTTTTATACCTATTGGTATTATTGTAAATCTTGCTGAGAAAATTGATAAAATTTTAGAAAACGAAGTGCCCTTTATGGAGGTAGTTACCTATTATGTTGACTTCACTATTTACTTTGCCAATTTATTATTTCCCTTGTTTTTATTTTTATCCGTTATTTGGTTCACCTCCAAACTGGCTAATAACACAGAGATTATTGCTTTTTTGAGCAGTGGTGTTTCTTACTATCGTTTTTTAAGACCGTATATAATCGGTGCCACCATTGTGTGTATTGCAGCTTTTATTCTAGGGATGTTCATTGCTCCAAAAGCCAGTCAAGGTTTCAATGAGTTTTCATTTAAGTATTTAAAAAAGGGCCGGCAGGATCGTGAAAAATCTAACGTATATAGACAAATTAATGACAATGATTATATATATGTGAGCTACTTTAATGTTTCAGAAAAAAGTGGAAGTAATTTTACCCTTGAACATTTCGAGGATAAAAAAATGACCTACAAATTAGCGGCCAGCAGAATTAAATTTAACGAAAAAGATAGCACATACTCTTTGTTTAATTATACAAAAAGAAGCGTTGGGTTAGATAATGATCGTATTGAACGAAAAAAAAGATTGGATACCGTCTTTAGTTTTGATCTTGATGATTTAACTCCTGTAAAATATATTGCTGAAACACTTAATCTACCTGAGCTAAACAATTTTATCTCAAGTGAAAAGAAGAAAGGGTCTTCCTTTATAAGCTCTTATGAAGTGGTGCGTCACAAACGTTGGAGTTTACCTGTATCTGCTTATATATTGACCATCATTGCAGTAGCAGTTTCTTCTGTTAAACGCCGTGGGGGTATGGGTGTAAACCTTGCCATTGGGATTGCCATTGGTATGATTTTTATTTTCTTTGATAAAATATTTGGGACGCTGGCTGCCAAGAGTGATTTTTCACCTTTTGTAGCATCTTGGGCACCAAATATTGTATTTGCTATTTTAGCCATTTATTTGTTACGTAATGCCAAACGCTAAACTCTTTAATTACCTACACTTACATTTTATTGTCTTTATTTGGGGCTTTACAGCTGTACTTGGCGCACTTATAAGTATTGATGCTATTGGATTGGTTTGGTTTAGAATGAGCATTGCATCTTTACTAATCTTGGCATGGATAGGGTATAAGAAAATACCACTAACCTTTGGTAGAAAAACCATGTTAACTTTTCTGCTTGCAGGAGCTATTATTGCCTTGCATTGGCTTGCTTTTTTTGGCGCCATTAAGGCAGCCAATGTTTCTGTAACCCTAGCAATAATGTCAACAGGTTCTTTCTTCACTGCCTTTTTGGAACCTGTTTTTTTTAAAAGAAAAATTATATGGTATGAAGTTGTGTTTGGTCTTATTGTGGTATTGGGTTTGTATGTAATTTTTCAGGTAGATGGAGATTACTCTTGGGGTATTGTACTGGCACTGATATCCTCATTTTTGGGAGCTCTTTTTTCTGTTATTAATGGGAAGTTGGCCGTTGAGTATAATGCCAGTGCCATTTCTTTTTACGAGCTGTTTTTTGGTCTTTGTTGTATTTCTTTGTACCTTTTTTTTAATGGAAGTTTTGATGCTTCATTTTTCAACTTAAGTATTTCAGACTGGGGCTATTTGTTTATACTTGCCTCGGGATGTACAGCCTATGCATTTATTGCCTCTGTGCACGTCATGAAATGGATTAGTCCCTACACCCTAATGCTAACTATCAATATGGAACCTGTATATGGTATTGTGTTAGCACTTTTGATTCTTGGAGACTCAGAGAACATGGGTCCTGAATTCTATTACGGTGCAGCTATTATTATTTTGACGGTGTTGGCAAACGGAATTATTAAAACAAAATTAAAAAGAAATTAAAAAATTAAAGCAGTTCAATACATAGGCTTCAAACAAAATTTTATCTTTGTGAAAACTAGTCATACAACCTATTGAAAAACCATTATGGAATACCTAGATTTTGAACTACCTATTAAAGCCTTACAAGAGCAGTATGAAAAGGCCTGCCAAATCGGGGAGGATAATGATGTAGACGTTACAAATACATGTAAGCAAATTGAAATAAAATTAGAGGAAACCAAAAAAGAGATCTACAAAAACATTACACCTTGGCAACGTGTACAACTATCACGTCATCCAAACAGACCTTATACCATGGATTACATACATGCAATCTGTGGCGATAGTTTCGTTGAACTACATGGTGATCGTAGCTTTAAAGATGACAAAGCAATGGTTGGAGGTCTAGGAAAGATTGCAGACCAGACTTATATGTTTATTGGGCAACAAAAGGGATACAACACCAAAACTCGTCAATACAGAAACTTTGGGATGGCCAACCCTGAGGGATACAGAAAAGCATTACGCCTTATGAAATCTGCCGAGAAATTTGGCGTTCCTGTAGTATGTCTTGTTGATACTCCTGGTGCCTATCCAGGCCTTGAGGCAGAAGAGCGTGGCCAAGGAGAAGCAATAGCAAGAAATATTTTAGAAATGACCCGCCTTAAAGTGCCAATTATTGTACTAATAATAGGGGAGGGTGCCAGTGGTGGAGCCCTAGGGATTGGTGTGGGTGACCGCGTTTTAATGCTTGAAAATACCTGGTATTCTGTGATTTCTCCAGAGAGCTGCTCTTCTATATTGTGGCGTAGTTGGGAGTTTAAAGAGCAGGCTGCTGAAGCCTTAAAACTAACGGCTACAGATATGAAAAAGCAAAAACTCATTGATGTTATTATCAAAGAACCTCTTGGGGGGGCTCATGCAAACAGAGCAAAAACATTTACCACTGTGGCAAATACAATTACCAAGCATTACAATCAATTAAAAGACTTATCACCAAAAGATTTAGTAGCCCAACGCATGGATAAATATTCTCAAATGGGAGTCTATAATCAATAAAGCTAGTGGTAGCAATACATTTTAAAATCTGAGGCAATAGTCTCAGATTTTTTTTATGCTTATTAACAAAATTTGAGAGTTTTCAACAATTAAATTGTTGATGACTGGTTAACAGAAGCACTAATAAATAAAGCAAGTCATTATCACAATTTCTTTACATTCGTTGTATGGAAAAATTGCAACCTAACTCCCCTTACAAAAAACGTACTTCTCAAGTTATTAACCTAGAGAAGGGGAAAATACCTCCACAAGCTATTGATTTAGAAGAGGTTGTGCTTGGAGCTATGATGATTGACAAAAAAGGGGTTGATGAGGTTATTGATATATTAAATCCAGATGTATTTTACAAAGAAGCACACCAGCACATATTTGAGGCCATAAACACTTTATTTGTAGAAAGCCAGCCTGTAGACTTATTAACCGTTTCGCAGCAGTTAAAGAAAATGCAAAAGCTTGAACTCTCCGGTGGAGAATTTTATCTAATACAGCTCACTCAAAAAGTCTCATCTTCTGCTCATATTGAGTTTCATGCCCGAATCATACTTCAAAAATACATACAAAGGAGTTTGATTAAAATTTCCAATGAAATTATTGAGGATTCCTACAACGTATCTACAGATGTTTTTGACCTTTTGGACTCTGCCGAGAGCAAATTATATGACATTACCCAGGGTAATATCAAACGCTCAAGTGAAACAGCCCAGGATTTGGTCATTCAAGCCAAAAAAAAGATTGAAGAAATTGCAAATAAAGAAGGTTTATCTGGAATTCCATCAGGCTTTACAGAGGTTGATAAGCTCACCTCTGGATGGCAACCTAGTGATTTAATAATAATTGCAGCACGTCCTGGTATGGGTAAAACAGCTCTAACTCTCTCCATGGCACGCAACATAGCAGTAGAGCACAATGTGCCTGTTGCGTTCTTCTCTTGCGAGATGTCTTCTGTCCAGTTAATTACCAGATTAATATCTAGTGAAACAGGACTTTCTTCAGAAAAATTAAGAACTGGTAATCTAGAGAAGCATGAATGGGAGCAGTTAAATGTAAAGGTAAAAGGTCTTGAGAAGGCGCCTTTGTTTATTGATGATACTCCTTCTCTATCAATTTTTGATTTGCGTGCTAAGGCTAGACGTCTTGCCTCACAACATGGTGTCAAAATAATTATGATTGATTACTTGCAATTAATGACTGCTGGAGGAGGGAAAAATACTGGAAATCGTGAACAAGAAATATCAACTATATCTAGAAATCTAAAAGCACTAGCAAAAGAATTGAATGTTCCCGTAATAGCCCTTTCACAACTATCTCGTGCTGTAGAAACTCGAGGAGGTTCTAAAAGACCCCTGTTGAGTGACTTACGTGAATCTGGGGCTATCGAGCAAGATGCAGACATTGTATCCTTTATTTACCGTCCAGAATATTATAAAATTGAAGAGTGGGATGACGAGCAGCATACTCCTACAGATGGACAAGGTGAGTTTATAGTTGCAAAGCACCGTAATGGAGGTCTAGATGAAATACGTCTCAAATTTGTGGGTCATTTAGGTAAGTTCGAAAACTTAGATACCTTTCCTTTTTCCAATGAAATAGCATCAAGCATGAATAATGCTGCAAATGATGATACCTTTAAAACCACTGATTTTCCATCTGCTGAGGATGCCTTTGGAACAAATCCTAGTGACGACCTTCCTTATTAAGTCTGAACACCCTGGTTTCTAGTTTTTTATAATGATGTTCTGACTTTCATTTTTAAAACCTTACATTTCTTTTTCCTTCCAAATCTTTCGCTAAGATTTTGTCGTTATATTTACATCATGACCAAGTTATTCACCTTTCTATTTTTATGTCTTTTTAGTCTGCAGAGCTACGGCTCTTATATTCTCATCCCTATGGATGAGGCCACTCAAAAAGAACACTTAAAAGCCTATGGTATCACCTACTGGGTACTTGAGAGAAACGTGAAGGCCAAATGGCTACTCAATTATAGAGGAGGCTCTTTTTTAATGCCAGACAATGATCAGATTCGCAAAGAATGTCAAATTCGAGGCGTTTCTTTTGAGGTTATTAGTGATAGTAAAACCGCTCAGATATTAAAAGAAATAAGCAGTCCTTCCCAAAACATGGAAGCTGTGGTGTTAGAAAAAGCACCTAAAATTGCAGTGTATTCTCCAAAAGGGAATCAACCATGGGACGATGCTGTTACCATGGTGTTGACCTATGCAGAAATACCCTATACTACTGTTTATGATCAAGAAGTTTTAAAGGATGAGTTGCTACTTTATGATTGGTTGCACCTTCACCATGAAGATTTTACAGGACAATATGGGAAATTTTATAGAGCCTACAGATCTGCACCCTGGTATATTGCCCAAAAGAACAAATCTGAAGCACTGGCCGCCACTTTGGGTTACGCGAAAGTTTCTCAACAAAAAAGTGATGTAGCTCTGAAAATAAGGGATTATGTTGTAGGTGGAGGTTTTATGTTTGCCATGTGTAGTGCCACAGATAGTTTTGATATTGCCCTTTCTGCTCAAGGAGTAGATATTTGTGAGCCTATGTTTGATGGAGATGCTAGTGAAGCCAATTATCAAAGTAAAATAGATTTCAAACAAACTTTTGCATTCAAAGATTATATACTGGAGAGAAGCCCAATGGTATATGAATTTTCTTCCATAGATATGACCTCAAAGCGGAAGATTCCAAAACAAACAGATTACTTTTCATTAATGGACTACTCTGCTAAGTGGGATCCAATACCAACCATGCTTGTCCAAAACCATACCTCACTAGTAAAAGGGTTTATGGGCCAAACAACCAGTTATGCACCCTCTCAAATCAAATCAAATGTTTTAGTGATGGGCGCTCACAGCTCAAGTGGTGAGGCTAGATATATCCACGGCATTAAAGGAAAAGGATTTTTTACTTTTTATGGAGGTCATGATCCAGAAGATTACCAACATAGAGTAGGAGACCCAAAAACAGAATTAGCCTTGCACCCAAATTCTCCAGGATATAGGTTGATACTAAACAATGTACTGTTTCCGGCTGCAAAAAAGAAAAAACAAAAGACTTGATTTATTTATGTAAAGACAATAAATATGCGGCTGCTTGGAAAGGACTTGTTGTAGCATTTGCTAATGCCTTAAGCTGTTGTTTTAAGGCACGTTTAATTTTTGGGTTGTCATAAAAATCACTTTTTAGTCTGCTTTCTATAGTTTGTAGCATCCAAAAATGCTGCTGTTGTTCTCTTTTGGATGTAAAATAACCCGTATCCTTCATCTGTGTTACATACTCATTTATAAGGTCAAGGGCTTCCTGAATCCCTTGATTTTTTAGAGCACTGCAGGTGATGGTTTTTGCAATCCATCCATTGTCTTTTGGAGGATATAAATGCAGGGCACGATTAAATTCTGTTTTAGCAAGTTTTGCCGCTTTGAGATTCTCACCATCTGCTTTGTTAATGATTATGGCATCGGCCATTTCCATGATACCACGTTTAATACCCTGCAATTCATCTCCAGCTCCAGCTAGCTTTAAAAGCAAGAAAAAATCTGTCATAGAATGAACTACCGTCTCGCTTTGTCCCACACCAACTGTCTCAATTACAATGTGCGAGTACCCAGCAGCTTCACATAATATGATAGCCTCTCGAGTTTTTCTGGCAACTCCACCTAAAGAATCTCCGCTGGAAGAGGGTCTTATAAATGCCAACTTATTTTTAACCAATTCTTCCATTCTGGTTTTATCTCCTAAGATACTACCCTTACTTAAACTGCTACTTGGGTCAACAGCCAAGACAGCTACTTTGTGCCCCTTTTGGGTTAGCAAAGTCCCAAACTGTTCAATAAACGTACTTTTTCCTACTCCTGGTACACCAGTGATACCAATACGTATAGATTTATTTGCATGCGTAATACATCCCTGAATTAATTCTTTTGCATCTGCTCGGTCTTTTGGAGCGGTACTTTCTATAATAGTAATAGCTCTACTGAGCGCAGTTTTGTTTGCAGCCAAAATACCTTTTATAAGCTCCGAGATACTTTGCTTTTGCTTTCGTGCCTTTTTTAATATTAAGGCAGTTTTATTACTTAAGTTCTTAGGCTTTTCAACCCCTTGAAGTTCATGTAATGCGCTGGTATGTTTTTTTTGTTTTTTCACTAGGTGAATTTATGACAAATTTATGACATTTGATTTTTCAAAACTCATTTTAGAGAGTATATTGACTCATTAACACAAAAATAAAACACAATGACGACATTATATAAAGCAACAACAAATGCTACAGGCGGTAGAGAAGGCCATGTGAAAAGCGAGGATGGACTCATAGATATGGGTTTGTCTGTCCCTAAATCTATGGGAGGCGATGGTGGAGGTGGCGTAAATCCAGAACAACTATTTGGGGCAGCATACGCAGCTTGCTTTGGAGGGGCTTTGCAAGCTGTTGTTGGTATAGCAAAACTTGACATAGATGTGAGTCAAATTAGTGTAGATGCTACCATTGGATTTTGTAAGGATGAAGATGGTTTCTTTCTAGAAGCAACTTTAGATTGTTACATTCCAGATGTTGATACTCAAACGGGAGAACAATTAGTTAACGATGCGCACCAAATGTGCCCGTTTTCAAAGGCCACGCGAGATAATATTACTGTAACTTTAAATTTATTATTGGACTGATACCCTACCTAACTACAAAAAAAAAGTATCCTAAGTTTAGCATTTAAACCTGGGATACTTTTTTACTGTGTTGTAAGAGTTTAGTCTTTTATAACATGGTACTGAGCACTTTTTCCGTCTATAAAAACAGACAAAATATAAGACCCACTTGCCAGAGAATTTAAATCAACACTAGCTTGTGTTGTATTTATTGTGTTTTCCAATACAACAGATCCTAAGATATTTCGCACTTCAATTTTTTGAATACTACTGTTATTTTTAAGAGTGATGATCCCTGAGGTAGGATTGGGGAAGAAGGTGAAATTTTCAAAAACAGCATCTTCAACATCAAGAATTTGTTCTATAGCGATATCTGTTGGTCCTCCAGAATTTGTAGCTAGTAAAAAATAGTACGATCCTATTTGTGGTACTATTGAGGAATTAGTTCCTGTAAAACAAGGGTTTTGAGCATCTTCAACCCTAATTAACTCTGTTACTGCTGGGGTTGGGGTAGTGGCCTCAAAAAATATAACACTATTCACGCCACTTGGAGTTACAATAGATGCGTTTGTTTGTCCCATACCTGGGGTACACAAAAAATAATACCAAACTCCATTAAATCCGTCAACAGTGCAATTACTTGGGTTGCCACCTTCTTCTGTAGCAAATTGAGTATTTACATTTTCATCTAGATAACCACCACCAATTTCTATTGCATTGGCAATTTGATCATTTATTGGGGGTTCTGGTGGGGAGGCACAATCAACCGTTAATGTGAAGTTTCCAGTGTCTCCGTTATACCCTTCTATTGCGATGTAGTAGGTGGTTGCTGGTAGTGTTGTTATTGTAATTTCTGAACCCAACGCGCAAGTATCGTCGTTTTCTATTGGGTTGTCTAGGTCACAACTTGTGTAGATACGCATGTAAGGATCATAATCAAAGGCTGTACATAAAGAAAATGTAACTTCTCTTTCTTGTGGTGATGTCTCTGTATATTTATAAAAAGCATCTGGGCCACCAACTCCATTGGTGTCTGTTTTGTCTAGTGTTGTTCCCTCAACAGAGCCTCCACAAAGAATATCAAGCGCTATCTGGCAATTATCATTAAATCCTTCTGGGTCAAAGGTTAATTCCCAATCAAATGGAAGTTCATCCCATCTGTCATCCCATTGAATGTAATAGTCTTGACTAGCAGTAACTGAAAATCCAATTATCTCGGAGGCAAAGGCACTCCCAGAGCCATCCGATGCAAATGGGCAAGAATCATCATCACTTATTACGGCTGTTGCATCTGAGCAATCGTTCCAAATTGAAACTCTAGTATCAGAGCCACCCAAACAAGAATTAACATTGATGAATCCATTTTCTGATGCGGTATACACAAACCATGCAGCATCTCCTCCATTGGCTCCACCACTAAGATCATTAATTTGCGTTTGAGATACACTTCCTTGCTGAATCACAACAGCAGCTGTGCAAGTGTCTCCACCATTTTGTGCTTGGGTAAAGACGGTAATCGAAAATAATAAAACCAGTAAAAATGGATTGTATTTTTTTTCATGAGATAGATTTTGCTTGTTTCCCAAATATACTGTTATTTTTTTTTAAAAATAGATGCTATTGTGAAACAGCGTAGTTAAATTGTCGTCTATTAAAAGACCTTTAAACTATTTCCTATAACTGTGTCAACTTCTTTACTTGTCCAGCAGTGCAGAGCACAAAATCCTAGAGCTCAAACAGCCCTATACAGCCAGTACTGTGATGGAATGTTTGTAGTGGCTAGCAGGTATCTAAAAGATACAGCCGAGGCAGAAGACGCAATGCAGGTTGCTTTTATTAAGGCATTTAAAAAAATAGAACAGTTTAAAGGCGATGTTAGTTTTGGAGCATGGTTAAAGCGTATTGTAATAAATACATGTTTGGATGCCTTGAAAAAGAAAAAAATTCATTTTGAGGAAATCACCGAGCAAACCCCTGGTGTTGAACAACAAGAGGATGAGAGTTGGTCTGTTGACAATCATATTACCAAACAAATTATAGAACAGGCCATAGAAAAATTACCTCCAAATTATAAACCTGTGGTACAACTATTTTTATTGGAAGGGTATGACCATCAGGAAATAGCTCAAGTTCTTGATATCACTCAAAGTGCTTCACGAACAAAACTACATCGTGGTAAAATACAATTACAACAACATTTAAAGAACCTAGACTATGGCAAAAGATATTAGAGATATAATGAAGCAAAGCGCATCACAAGCGCCAAAATTACCAGAGGGACATCAAGCTCGTTTTCAAGCAAGATTACAGGCTAATTTTAGTGAAAACCAAACACTCAAGACAATACACCCAATGCAGTTTTGGATGAAAATTGCTGCTGTTGCCATACTTTTTGTTGCCGTGAGTGTTTTTGGTTATTTACAATTATCCAACAAGGGTCTGGATGATAGTATAGTAGATGCTGCTGGGGCAGAGTTACAATCCAATGAAAAACTTGTGCATTTAGCTGATATCTCTCCAGATTTAGAAAGGGTTGAGCAATACTATACCTCTGGTATCAAAGTTGCATTGGCTTCTTTAACAATTACCTCAGATAATAAAGATGTAATTGATGGATACATGCAACAGTTACAGGTGCTGGATTTAGAGTATGAGAGCTTAAACATTGAACTAACTCAGGTAGGTCCTTCAGAAGAGATCATTACAGCTTTGGTAGACAACCTTAAAATGCGACTAGAATTATTAATGAAGCTCAAAACAAAATTAAAAGAACTTAAAAATAACACCAATGAAACAATCACAAGCATTGAAGTTTAGGCTTTTTTGGGCACTAGCCATTGTATTTGTTGCTTCAGGTTTTTCCCAAGAAAAATTTGTGGCCTCCTATAATGCTAGTCAAGACATGGTTGTAACCTTAAGGAGCTCTTACACCAACGTTATTTTTGAAACCTGGAATAAAGATAAGGTAGAGGTTTTGGCTTTTATTGACTCTGAAAATATTGACAAACAGCAAAAACAAGCTCTTTTTGATGCTTGGGATTTTGAGGTTTTAGGAAGCTCAAAAAATGTAATAATTACCTCTACAGGTACAGCAATTACTAGTACTTTATCTAATTTACAAGCACGGGTAGGCGAGCAATACAACTTTGTATTTACATATGATACCAATGGAGCTGTTAAAACCATTGTAAAAACAAACAAAGGAAATACAAAGCCTCCAGCAAAAAGAACCATTATCATTAAAATGCCTAAAAAAACCAAAACTGATATTAATGGAAGGTACGGTGAAATTAAAATGGCAGATGCTTTTAATGTGAAGGCAACATTAAATCATACCCCTTTCGCCGCAGATCGTATAGATGGAGTACAAACCCTCATTAATGCCTCTTACGCTCCTGTAATAGTAAACCATTGGCAGTATGGCACCTTGTATGTAAAATTTGTAAACACTTGTAAAATAAACACCCTAGAGAGCATAGAGCTAAACGCTAATTCTAGTGATGTATATATTGGTGCAATAAGTAAAGAGGCTTTTGTTACGGGCTCCTTCGGAAACCTGGTGGTTGGTAAATTAGCAGATAATTTCAAACGCTTAGAAATTGTGTTGCGCAACACAGATGCTACTGTTGGCCTATCAGAGAGTCCATTTACGTTTTTGTTTAACGGAAAAAGGTCTAGGTTGAAGCATCCTAAATCTTTAGAATTTACGGTATCAAAACAGGCTCAAAGAATCCTCGCCAGAGGGTTTTATAAAAACGCAGGTACAAACAGTAATTTTCTTGTAAATGCAGATTACAGCACTTTAGTTTTAAAATAAAGAACTGTATAAATATAAATACCCCAGGAGAATTTGCTCCTGGGGTATTTGTGTATGAGAGGTTATTTTTGAGTCAATACCCATTCACCTTTTGTGATAAGTGGGATTGCTTGTTTGTATTTTACTTGCTTGCTCTCTCCGCTCATTACATGCTTAATGGTAACTTTATCGTTACGACCAATTTTCGGCATTTCTCTGGTAATGGTTTCTGTAATAGGGGGCTGGTTTTGTGTTTGCCCAACTGCCTTGGCTCCAGCAGATCGCTGGTCAAGATTTTGTATTTCATCTTTCTGCTCCTTGAGTTTTTGCTTGCTTTTTACCTCTCGAGCCTCTTGAATCTGTCTTTGATTTTCTTTGGGCAATTCCCCTTTAAACAAGAATGATAACACATCTTTGTTTACATTTTCTACCATTGTTTTAAAAAGTTCAAAGGCTTCAAATTTGTAAATTAAAAGTGGGTCTTTTTGCTCATGAACCGCCAACTGCACAGACTGTTTTAATTCATCCATTTTTCGCAAGTGTGTTTTCCAGGTATCGTCGATAATAGCTAGAGAAATGTTTTTTTCAAAATCCTTCACCAGTTCTGCACCTTTTGTTTGATAGGCTGTTTCTAAATCTGTGGCAACATTTAAGGTTTTTACACCGTCTGTGAATGGCACTAAGATGCGCTTGTATTGATCTTTATGATTCTCATATACATTTTGGATCACCGGGAAGGCAATCTCTGCATTTTGATTCATTTTTTCTTGGTAGTGGACGTAGGCAACTTTGTATACTTTACCTGCAATGTCTTGAAATCCTAATTTTTCAAATTCATTTTGATCTACAGGTGAGGCAATAGAAAAATAGCGGATCAATTCAAATTCAAAATTCTTAAAGTCTTGACTTTCCTTATTGTTTTGAGAGATGATCTCTGCAGTATCATAAATCATGTTGGCAATATCAACCCTAAGTCTATCACCAAACAACGCATTGTATCTTCTTTTATAGATAACCTCACGCTGTGCATTCATTATATCATCATACTCTAATAAACGTTTACGAATACCAAAGTTGTTTTCTTCTACTTTTTTCTGAGCTCGTTCTATAGATTTAGAAATCATAGAGTGTTGTATAACCTCTCCTTCTTTAAGACCCATTCTATCCATCATTTTAGCAATACGTTCGCTACCAAAAAGACGCATTAAATTGTCTTCTAAAGAAACATAAAACTGAGAGCTACCAGGATCTCCCTGACGTCCAGAACGACCTCTTAGCTGTCTGTCCACACGTCTAGAATCATGACGCTCTGTACCTACAATGGCCAGACCACCAGCGGCCTTTACAGCATCACTTAATTTGATATCTGTACCACGACCTGCCATGTTTGTTGCAATGGTTACTACACCAGCATCACCCGCTTGGGCAACAATATCTGCTTCACTTTTGTGCATTTTTGCATTTAAGGTGTTGTGTTTTACCTTTCTGATACTAAGCATACGACTCAAGAGTTCAGATATCTCAACAGAAGTTGTACCTATTAGAACAGGCCTTCCTTGTTTTGAGAGTTCTGTTACCTCTTCAATAACAGCGTTGTATTTTTCTCTTTTGGTTTTGTAAATTTTATCTTCCCGATCATCACGTGCAATGGGTCTGTTTGTTGGAATTTCCACCACATCTAGTTTGTAAATCTCCCAAAGCTCTCCAGCCTCTGTTACAGCTGTTCCGGTCATACCAGATAGCTTTCTATACATTCGGAAATAATTCTGTAGGGTAACTGTTGCAAAGGTTTGAGTCATTGCCTCAATCTTTACATTCTCTTTAGCTTCTATTGCTTGGTGTAATCCATCACTGTAGCGGCGTCCATCCATGATACGCCCCGTTTGTTCATCTACTATCATTACCTTGTTTTCCATGACAACATACTGGGTGTCTTTCTCAAACAAGGAGTAGGCCTTTAATAATTGGCTTAGGGTATGAATACGTTCACTTTTAACACCAAAATCTCTGAATAATTCTTCTTTTAGGGCCGCTTCTTTTTCACTAGATAGTTCTTGTGCTTCAATTTTTGCTATTTCTGTTCCAATCTCTGGCATGACAAAGAAATCTGGATTGTCTGGTCCAGATAAATACTCAACTCCTTTGTCTGTAAGTTCAATTTGGTTGTTTTTCTCTTCTATAACATAGTATAGCTCTGCGTCAACCAGAGGCATTTCACGATTGTTGTCTGCCATGTAGGTGTTTTCTGTTTTTTGCAGAATTTGTTTTACACCCTCTTCAGATAAAAATTTAATGAGGGCCTTATTTTTAGGGATACCCCTGTAAACACGCAATAACTTAAAACCTCCTTCTTTAACATCTCCTTCTTTGATTAATTTTTTTGCCTCAGCTAACACACCCGTAAGGTGTTTTTGCTGTACGGCAACAATGTCAGCAATCTTTGGCTTTAATTCATTAAACTCATGACGATCACCTTGCGCCACAGGCCCTGAGATAATTAAAGGAGTTCTAGCATCATCAATTAGTACACTATCTACCTCATCAACAATTGCATAATGGTGTGGTCTTTGTACCAAATCTTGGGGTTTGTGCGCCATATTATCACGCAAATAATCAAAACCAAACTCATTGTTGGTACCATAGGTTATATCACAATTGTATGCATTTCTTCTCGACTCGCTATTTGGTTGATGGTTATCTACACAGTCTATGGTCATTCCATGAAACTGAAATATAGGCGCCATCCAAGCGCTATCACGTTTGGCTAGATAATCATTTACAGTAACAACATGAACTCCATTTTGAGCCAAGGCATTCAGGTATACCGGTAGTGTAGCTACTAATGTTTTACCCTCTCCAGTCTGCATCTCTGCAACTTTTCCTTGATGCAGGGCAACACCACCAATAAGTTGTACATCATAGTGTACCATGTCCCAGGTTATTTGTTTTCCTGCAGCATCCCAAGAATTTTTCCAAATGGCGTGATCTCCATCAAGTGTGACATAATCATTTTCTGCAGATAGCTCACGGTCATAGGGGGTTGCAGTAACTTTTAGTGTCTGGTTGTTTTTAAAGCGTTTTGCTGTTTCTTTTATCACAGCAAATGCTTCTGCTAGAATTGTATTTAAAGTTTCTCTCTCGATTTGATATCGTTGGTCTTTAAGGCTGTCAATTTTATTATAGATATCTTCTTTTTTATCAATATCTTCTTCTTTGTCTGCCGTAATTTTTAGCGCATCTATTTGGTCTTGAATCTCTTTTTGATCTTCTTTAATGATGGTTCTAAATTGATCACTTTTTGCCCGTAACTCATCAATACTTAATTTTTCTAGTACTGCCTCGTGAGATTTTACTTGTTCTACATAGGGCTGAATGTCTCCAAGATCTTTCTTGGATTTATCTCCCACAAATACTTTTAATACGTTATCTAAAAATCCCATGTGTCTTGTTATGTTGTGCAGCGTTAATAGCTGTAAATTTTATGTAATAATACGGTGCTTATTGTAGGTCAAATCTACAACAAAAAAAGTCCCTGTAGACAGAGACTCTTATAACACGTTACTGTGCGTTAATTGTATACCAACGTTTTGAAAAACGTTTATATTAATATTCGTCCTCGTTCCACAGATAGTCTTCATCTGTTGGGTAATCTGGCCAAATTTCTTCTATAGAATCATAAGAGTCTCCCTCATCTTCTATGGCTTGTAAATTTTCTACAACCTCAAGTGGCGCTCCTGTTCTGATGGCGTAGTCAATTAATTCATCTTTAGCTGCCGGCCAAGGCGCATCACTTAAATAGGATGCTAATTCTAATGTCCAGTACATTGCTTGTTGTTTTAATTTTGTGCAAAAATAATTTTTTAGTCGAAATAGTCAACAAAAAAACAACTTATTTAATCTTTATTTATAAGAACGTTCACAATTAACTGTTTTTCAGTTGATTGAGGCTGCTATTTTTTGGTAAAAACAAGGTCCTAAGATAGGGTTGTCAATAACCAATACCAAGCATTTAAAAAAGCATTTTTTTAGATTGATCATAATTTCTCAGGAATCCATTTTACTTCATCTGCTTTTAAATCATAGGACAATTTTCGTGCCACTACAAATAGATAGTCAGATAATCTATTGAGATATTTCAATACCCGAGGGTCAATGCCTTGTTGTTGGTTTAAAAGTGTCGTTACTCTCTCTGCTCTTCTACAAACACAGCGAGCTATGTGACAATATGACACTGTTGTGTGACCTCCAGGAAGCACAAAGTGGGTCATTTGAGGTAGCGACTCATTCATTTTATCTATTTGAGTCTCAAGCATTGTAATGTCTTGTTCTAAAATTTTAGGAATATTTAATCTGTCTTTTCCATTTTTTAGTGTTTCTTTCTCGGGTGGTGTTGCTAAAATTGCGCCCATAGTGAATAACTTGTCTTGAATAGCTATTAAGATCTGTTTGGTATCGGAATCTATTTCTTGATCTCTAATAAGGCCTATGTGAGAGTTTAGTTCATCTACGGTGCCATAACTCTCTATGCGAATATGATGCTTGGCAACCCGAGAACCTCCATATAGAGAAGTGGTTCCTGTATCACCAGTTTTTGTGTAAATTTTCATAGTTTACCTATTTTCTTGACTTGATTTTTTTCGCTGGGTGTAGCGGTGTTTAAATGTTTTATTTTTACGATTTCGCAAACTTGTTTGGTTTTTTTTATTCCAAAAATAAAGAACAACTAACAAGGCAAGACCACCAAAAGTTAGTATAAATGGATTGCTAAATACCTGTTGTTCCATAGCGTGAAAATACGAGGATTTTTTGTGAGAAACAATGAATATTAATAAATCAATACCTATAGGTGTTTTACCTATGTGAAGAAATAGTATCTATAACACATTTACCTCTGCCTCTATGGCAATGCCAAAGTCTGTGGCTACTTTTTTCTGTATGGTAAGGGCCAATTCCCAAATCTGAGCCCCAGTTGCATTTCCATAATTGACCAATACAAGGGCTTGTTTTTTATGAACTCCAGCATCACCGTAGCGTTTGCCTTTAAATCCAGCCTGTTGGATAAGCCATCCTGCAGGTATTTTAAATTCAGAATGAGACATGGCATAAAAAGGTGCCTCTGGAAATTTTGCATGAAAAACCTCAAAAGTTTTGCTATCTACCACGGGGTTTTTAAAAAAACTACCGCTGTTTCCCAGCTTTTTTGGATCTGGTAATTTTGATTGTCTTATCGCGATTACAGCATCACTAACCTGCCTGATGGTAGGATTGGATACATTAGCATTGCTTAAATGCTCATTAATTGCACCATACTGAGTTTGTATCTTGTGATTATTTTTGGTGAGTTTGAATACTACTCGAGTAATCACATATTGCCCTTTTTTTGCTGTTTTAAATATAGAATCTCTGTAGCCAAATTCACATTGTTTTTGAGTGAAAGAAACTTCTTTGGATGTGGCAATTTCAATGGCATCGCATTCCAAAAACACATCTTTTAGCTCCACCCCATAGGCTCCTATATTTTGAATGGGTGCAGTACCTACATTACCTGGTATAAGAGATAGGTTTTCTAGACCACCATAGTTGTTTTGTATGCAAAACAGTACAAAATCATGCCAATTTTCTCCCGCCATGCACGATATGTTGATGTGGTCTTTATTTTGATTTTCTATAGAAATCCCTTTAAGATTTACATGTATGACAAGGGCATCCACAGGACCAGTTAGCAGTAGGTTGCTACCCCCACCAAGTAAGAATTTCTTTGAATAATTGGGCAAGCTTAGGGCCTCTTGTAGCTCCTCGATGGTGTGCACTGAAACAAAATACCGCGCCTCACTCTCTATACCAAAGGTATTGTAAGATTTTAAGGATATATTTTGTTGAATGTGCATTACTCTTTATAAACTTTTAGTGCTTGTTTTAATATGTGTACTGCTTTTATCAAGCTTTCTTTATTTAAAACGTATGCAATACGTATTTGATTTTGGCCAACTCCTGGGGTAGAGTAAAACCCTGCCGCTGGAGCAACCATCACAGTCTCTCCATCAACATCAAACTCTTCCAAAAGCCACTGTGCAAATACATCGCTATTTTTTATGGGTAGTTGTACTATACAATAAAAGGCACCTTTAGGATAGCCAACTTTAACTCCAGGAATCTCCTTTAGTTTTTCAATTAAGATATCTCGCCTGTCTTTGTACTGGCTTGTGACCTGGTCAAAATATGATTGGGGTGTGCTTAGGGCCGCTTCACTTGCTATTTGAGCGAAAGTAGGAGGGCTTAGCCTTGCTTGCGCAAATTTTAATGCAGTAGTTAATACCGCTTTGTTTTTACTGACTAAACACCCAATACGCGCTCCACACATAGAGTACCGTTTGGAAACAGAATCTATGATTATTGCATACTGATCCATACCGGGCTCTTCTAAAATAGAATAGTGCTTCACATCATCATAGGTAAATTCTCTATACACCTCATCTGCCACAAGAAATAGATCGTATTTTTTCACAATCGCTGCCAGGGTTTGTATTTCTTTTTTGGAGTAAAGGTAACCCGTTGGATTTCCGGGGTTACAGATAAGAATAGCCTTTGTTTTTGGAGTGATAAGTTTTTCAAACTCTGAAATATCAGGCAAAGCAAAATTATCTTCTATTTTTGAGATAACCGGAACTATTGTGACCCCAGATGCTGTTGCAAAACCGTTGTAATTTGCGTAAAAAGGCTCTGGGATAATAATTTCATCTCCAGTGTCTGCGATACTGCCCATAGCAAATAAAAGCGCTTCGCTACCCCCGGTAGTTACAATAAGCTCATTGTGGTTTACAGGAATGTTTTTTTCCTGATAATAGGCTGCAATTTTCATTCTGTAAGCCTCAGATCCTTCAGACCTTGTGTACGCAAGAACATCAAGTGTGTGTGAAGCTACTGCATCCATAGCTTGTTTTGGGCTCTTTATATCAGGTTGTCCAATATTCAGATGGTACACTTTTTTATTTGCTTTATAGGCTTTCTCAGCAAAGGGAACTAGCTTTCTTATTGGTGATTCGGGCATTAATTGCCCCTTGGTTGAAATTATTGGCATGACAATACTATTTTGATAACAAAGTTGCAAAAAATAGTTTAAAAATATACTATGGTAGGTCTCTGTTTGTTTATTTTTTTACTATAAAAACTAGGATAAAAAAATGGTCGATTTACTCTTGTAAACCGACCATTTTGTAATTCAGTATAAAGGAGATTACTGCTTTGTTTTTTCTAAGATACTTTTAGAGGGGTTTACCACTTCTCCTTTTATTTTTAATGCTTTAATAGGCTCATCTGCATTAGAATATACCGTCACTGTTTTTCTTATAGGACCTACTCTGTTGGTGTCATACTTAACTTCTATACTTCCAGAGTTGCCTGGCGCTATAGGTGCTTCTGGTTTTTTTGGAACCGTACAACCACAGCTAGACTTTACATTTGTGACCACTAATTCTGCGTCTCCGGTATTGGTGAATTCAAACACACGAACTCCATCACTTCCTTTTTCAATCTTTCCATAATCTACCGTTTCGTTTTTGAAACTAATTTTGGCTTGAGCACTTGAGGTATATCCAATCAGGCTAATTAGGGCTACTACTATTAACTTTTTCATATCATTTACAATTAAGGATTGCTAATTTAGGGAACTTTAGTATGCTATGCAAGTTAAGTTATAGACATTAAACATTTCATAATACTACAGATATCCCTACTTTTACAATCTTATTTCAAAAATGACACCAAAATGACCCAAGTAGGAGCCTATAATGCACAAGATGTTGAAGACAAGTGGTACCAATACTGGATGGAGCACAACTATTTTCATAGTGAAGTAGACGATCGTGAGCCATACACTATTGTAATCCCCCCTCCAAACGTTACTGGAATACTCCACATGGGACATATGCTTAACAACACCATACAAGATGTGTTGATTCGAAGAGCACGTTTAAAAGGTTTTAATGCCTGTTGGGTTCCTGGCACCGATCATGCAAGTATTGCTACAGAGGCAAAGGTTGTTGCACGTTTAAAAGAGCAAGGTATTGAAAAGGCAGATTTAACAAGAGAAGAATTTTTAAAACATGCTTGGGATTGGACTGATGAGTATGGAGGTGTTATATTGGATCAACTTAAAAAACTGGGCGCTTCTTGTGACTGGGAGCGTACAAAATTTACTCTTGATCCTAACATGTCTACCCAGGTGATAAAAAGTTTTGTTGATTTATACAATAAAGGACTTATTTACAGAGGTTATAGAATGGTAAATTGGGATCCACAGGCAAAAACAACCTTAAGCGATGAAGAGGTTAATTATGTAGAGCAGCAAGGTGATTTGTTTTATATATCCTATAAAATACAAGATAGCGACCAGACCCTAACCATTGCTACCACGCGTCCAGAAACTATTTTTGGCGATACTGCTATTTGTATAAACCCAGATGATGAGCGTTTTGCTCATTTAAAAGGAAAAAAAGCCATTGTGCCTATTTGCAATAAAGTCATTCCAATAATAGAAGACCCATATGTAGATGTAGAATTTGGAACAGGGTGTTTAAAAGTAACTCCAGCGCATGATGAAAATGACAAAATGCTGGGAGATAAGCATA
>Ga0206123_10001097_pt1 | contig 25927 bp, 20 predicted proteins | sample Helgoland_Spring_2_FD_160086 | JGI IMG/M metagenome (GOLD analysis project Ga0206123, IMG submission 160086) | Pelagic subsurface seawater microbial communities from Kabeltonne, Helgoland, North Sea - Helgoland_Spring_Bloom_20160316_1 | ecosystem: Environmental > Aquatic > Marine > Epipelagic ...
TGCTGCGCCTGTCGAGCTTGGCTACGTCGATCAGTCGGGCCAGCTGTTCGGCCTCGTCGCAACGGTAGCGGGCCAGTACGCCCCGGTAGGCGGGCTCGTCGATCTGACGCGGGCGGGAGTAATGCATACGGTTGCCGATTGCGCTGGATTCAGGTCAAATTAGCGTGGCACGACAGGGCTTGTCTATCGATGTAGATGATAGTTGCGGTTCGGATCGGTACGACGTGCAGCGACTCATCTGGGCCTCGCGAGGATTATCAGCGGTCGGCCGTGGACGGTCGGATCGGCTCGCGGGCCGTAAGCAGGCGTAGAATGAGCAAGGCGAACTCCCGGCTTGCACCCTCGTTCTCCAGCACTTCCATCGACAGCTTCTCGTTGTCCTGCATGGCATCGAGCACGATATCGGTGACCCGTCTGGGGAAAAGACCGTGCATGACCTGCTCGCGGCTGTGGTTGCGAACCTGGTCCATGACTTCGTCGTCGCGTTCGATCCGATCGGCGATGCCGTTGGCGTAGTGCAGTTTGTCGTCGTCACCGACTTCCGCGCCGAACAGCTCGTTGAGGCGCTCGATAATCTCGGACAGACGCTGCTTCTCGGGGTCGTGTGGCGTGCCGGAGCCAACGTCGCTCACCGGTTTCAACCCGTATTCGCCTTCGCCCTCGGCGATTTGTAACTGATGCTCCGCGCGCTTGGTCAGGCGATAGTGCGTGAGCTGTAGTTCGGACAGATCAAGCGTTTCGTCGTCGGGTGACTCGGCGCGCAGCAGCGGATGCAGATGTCGGGAGAAAACACAGAGTTGCTCCAGCTCGCGGTCGTCGAAATCCACGATCTGCGACAGAAATTCATAGGTGCGCACGAAACTCGCCATGCTCTTCTTGAACAGGTCCAGACCGTCGCGTGTCCTGCCGGCTTCTTCCAGCGCATGCGCCAGCCGTTTCACGCCCGCGTCGTCGCCGCTGCGCTCGGCTTCGCGGTACTGGGCGTCGAGCGCGTGGAGTTGCTCAACAGTGTCGCGGTAGCGTGCGCTAAAGCGTTCTTGCGCGGGCTTGCAGTAATAGCTCAAGCGGCTCGCCGGGCTGTTCGGGTCGAAAAAGGCCAGCGCAAACCCTTCGACCTCGTCCCAGTGGTAGATGCCCTCGGCGTCGAGTGCCTGCTGCAGGTCATACACCACGTTCGGGTCGGACACATCGGCCAGCTCGGCCTTGTTGTAATAGGGGCGAAACGCGTCGAGCACGTCCTCGGGATCGTTGGCGAAATCGAGGATGAAGGTGTCCTTGCCCGGGAAGACGCGGTTCAGGCGCGACAGTGTCTGTACGCAGTCGACGCCCTTGAGCTTCTTGTCGACGTACATGGCGCACAGCTTGGGCTGGTCGAAGCCGGTCTGGAACTTGTTGGCCACGATCATCACGTTGAAATCGTCGCTATCCAGCGCGTCGCGGTGATCGCGGCCCTTGAGGCCGGGGTTGAGCCGCGCGCTGGTCTCCGTGACTTCTTCGGGTATGTGCGCGTCGGCGGGCACGCTGCCGGAAAACGCCACCAGCGGGTGCACGTCGGTATAGCCCTTGTCCGCGACGTACTCGCGCATGGCCAGCGTATAGCGCACGGCTTCGTGACGGCTGGCGGTCACCACCATCGCCTTGGCCTGGCCGTTGAGCAGGTGGCGGACATTGGCCCGGAAATGCTCGACGATTACTTCGACCCGCTGGCCGATGTTGTACGGGTGCAGGCGCACCCATTTGGCCAGTTTGCCGGCGCCCTTGCGGGTATCCACCTCGCGTTCGTCGCCGTGCGGATGGGTCAGCTTCCAGGCGGTGCTGTAGGTGACGTAGTTGGCCAGCACGTCGAGGATGAACCCTTCCTCGATCGCCTGGCGCATGGAATACAGATGGAACGCTTCCGGCTTGTTGTCGCTGCTGGCGGGCAGGCTTGGATCGGGACAGCGCCCGAACAGCTCCAGCGTCCGCGCCTTCGGCGTGGCGGTAAAGGCGTAATAGCTGATGCGCTCGGTCGGCGCGCGCGAGGCCACGGCGGCGTCCAGCAATTCCTCGGCGCTGAGTTCCTCGCCTTCGGCATGGTCGTGGCCGAGAATCGCCTTCAACTTGGTCGCCGAGCTGCCGGTCTGCGAGGAATGCGCCTCGTCGGCGATGACGGCATAGCGGCCCTGGGCCAACTGCGGCCGTTTGTCCAGCGCATCGAACAGCGCCGGGAAGGTCTGGATGGTGACGATGATGATGCGCGTGCCGGCGGCCAATGCCTCGGCCAACTGCTCGGACTTGCTCTGATTGCCGATCTCGCGCCGGATCTGGCGCACCACGCCGTGCTGATGCTCGAACTGGTAGATCGTGTCCTGCAACTGGCGGTCCAGCACCGTGCGGTCGGTGACCACGATGATCGAGTTGAACAACTGCCGGCCGCTGTCGTCGTACAGCGAGCTCAGTTGATGCGCTGTCCAGGCGATCGAGTTGGACTTGCCGGAACCGGCGCTGTGTTGCACCAGATAACGCTGGCCGGCGCCTTCGGCGCGCGTGGTGCTTACCAGCCGATTCACGACATCCCACTGATGATAGCGCGGGAAGATCAGCGTCTGTTTCGTCGTGCGCCGGCCGTCGAAATCTTCTTTCTCTTCGGTCTGCAAGTGCAGGAAACGGCCCAGGATGCGTAGCCAGGCATCCGGCTGGAATACATCCTCCCATAGATAGCTGGTCGCGTAGCGGCTGCCATCGGCCGGCTGCGGATTGCCCGCGCCGCCGTCGGCGCTGCCCTGATTGAAGGGCAGAAAGAACGTGTCCTTGCCGGCCGGTTTCGTGGTCATGGCGACCGCGTCCTGGCTGACCGCAAAATGCACCAGCGCGCCGCGCTTGAAGGTCAGCAGCGGCTCCGGCTTGCGGGTGAGCGGATCCTTGACCGGGCGATCCGTTCGGTACTGGCGCTTGGCGTTGTCCACCGACTGCTTGAACTGGCTTTTCAGCTCCAGCGTGGCGAGCGGAATGCCGTTGACGAACAGCACCAGATCCAGCCGCGGGTCGTACTGGCCCGTGCGATAATGCGGCGAATACGACACCTCCGGCACCACGCGCAGCCGGTTGGCGGCGTAGCGCGCCGCCGCGTCCGGGTTCATGCCGTGGTCGGGCTGAAAGGCACAGGTGGCAATCGGCACGCCCGGCGTCTTCACGCCGTGGCGCAGCACCTCCAGCGTGCCGTTTTTGTCCAGCCCGCGCACCACGGCCCGCACCAGCGCGTGTTCCGGGTTGGCCGGGTTGTGCTTGCAGAATTTGGCCCAGCGATCAGGGTAGGCGGCCTGGAAGAACGCGATCAGGTCTTCGGTATAAAGCGCGTTCGCGCGGTCATAGCCGCTGGCGGGGCCTGTTATCCAGCCACCATCGGCGGTCATGGCCGCGATAATGTCCTGCTGGAACTGTGTTTCCCGGCTGTCGGCCATCGCTTATCCCGTTTCGTTGGTATTGCGGCGGGCAACGCATGGCAAGCGGTTGGCGCAGGGCGGCTTGCAAAAAGATGCGACCAGTCCCATAATTTCAGGCGTGGATTGGGAACGCCCGATCGGCATCAGGTCTCGGCGAATGCGTCGGGGCCTTTTGTTTTTTATGGATAGCATTTCAGTCCTCGCCCCTCGATTCTCCCTTGCGCGTCTCGCCTGAACTTCGGTTTCAGGGTCTCATACGCGCGGTTCGGTTGGTCCGGCCGCAACAAATGCCTCCCGATGGGCCGCGCAACCATGTCGGCAAGCTGCAAGCCGGACGAGTTCGTTTTCTTGTCGGCCAGCACCAATTCCAGAGTTTCGGCCATTCCTTCCATTCGCGTGCGATCCATGATTCGCCGGAACTCAAGTTCCAGAGCCTGATCCTCTTTCAGCCCGCGCTGTTCGAACACCACGTGGGTCTTGCGCTCGCGCTGGCCTAGTTCCTGTAGCGCCATATAAATGCGTTCCAACCCGAATTCCATGGCGACATGGTATGGGTTTCCGTCGCTACCACAGCGCTGGACAAAAGGCTCCTTCTGGATGCAGCTTGCGACAATCGTGAAAGGCGCTGATTCGATCAGCGACCCCAGATCCGCAAGAAAAGCCTGTCGTATCTCCGGGTTCATCAGAATATCGAAAGGTGGTCGCGACTTGCGAATATCCACTTCATGGAAAATGACCATATCGTGGCCAAAATAGCGGAACTTCAGATCCTGAAACGCCGGAACCACTTGTTCCGTGTACGCCTTTTTCTGAAACAGGCAGAACGAGAGCACGAATATCGGGTAATCCCGATTGATCGTCTTCAAACTATGATCCCCGCTTTCATCCACGTAGACGATGTAGTCGCTGAAGCCTCCGCGAGGTGAACGTTGCAAAGCAGTCAAGGTGTAACCGCTTTCACGGGGATGGCCACCTGAGTCATTGCGAAGTCCGGTAGCTGGCCCGCTCTTCGGCGGCCATCGGCAGTGGCGTCGCGTTCTCGGCGACTTTTTCAGCCGGTTGCCAGTCGCGGACGTCGATCTTGCCGGTGACGGCGGCTGAGATTAGGGCGGAGCGGCGTTCCGACAGAAGATAGATTGAACGAAGGGCCTGCGCTTCTAGCTCATCTAAACCACGTAGCTGGCGAGAAATATTGCCCACGATTGCTTTCTGTTCAGCCGAAGGCGGCTTGGGTATAACGAACTCGATAGCATCGGCGATATTAAATTGCTTTTGTGCCGCACCATATTGAACCAACCTGACTTGGTGTCCCACGAACCTGCTGTTCATGAGATAGCAAAGCCATTCAGACGAATAATGGCCCTTGCGAATCAGCATTACTGAGGCGCAGTTACCGCCGTCGCATTCTTTAGGTACTACGGCAGTAACTCCAGGATCTCCAACTCGGACTGTAAGGAGGTCGCCTTCTCTCAACTGTGTTTTCAAATTCTTCTCGCTGTCTTCCAAGGAGATATTGCGTGCGCTGCCATGACTAATACCTCGATTACTGACATCGCCGCCATAGATAAATGGCAGGCCTTCATCGGCGATATAATTGCTCGGGTTTACGACAATGCCGACGGTGATGAAAGGGGAAACATTTTTTAGCCGGCATATTTGCCAATGCGCCGGCACTTCGCCAAGCCACTCCACTCCCGAATCCTTCATCGGCACGTTCGGATCGAGTCCCTTGGTCACGGCATGGGAGATGACGGCCTGGCGCTTTTCCTTGAGCAGATCGATCAGGCGCTTCTGTTCCGCCACCAGCGCGTCGATCCTGGCGGTTTCGTGATCTATAAAGTCTGCGATTTTCTCTTGTTCTTGCGGTTCGGGAAAACCGATAGAGTAATTTTTTACGCTAGCCCCCGTGAGTAGTGGTTGGCTCGTTGTTGTGATATCAGGTGAAAAATCTTGTGAAACCGCCCAGTAGTAAAGAAATCTGCAGTCAATACTTCTTTGAATTTCTATCACGAGGGCATTGTCCGACACGCAAAATTGGCTGGTTGCCAGATTCACTGTCCCGGCTGATCCCACTCTGCCAATCAGAACCCGATTGCCGATGAAAGTTGCCGATCTCGCATGTCCTAAAACTCCGTTTGCGCCATAAACAGGAATCTCGCCAGATTCAGTTTTGGCGTCGAAACCGTTGAATACGTCGATATACCACTTAATTTTGCTTGAATACCAATAGGCTGGTATCAAGCCAAGAGCGCTATCTCCTGAATCCTTATATTCTGGATAGGCACGAGTGCTCACGCCGACAACCCCTCAATCATCTCCTTGATCCGATCCGTGCAGGCTTTCAGGTCGGCGTCGATTTCTTCCAGTGGCCGCGGCGGCGTGAAAACATAAAAGTGCCGGTTGAACGGAATCTCGAAGCCGACGATGCCGACTTCGCCGTCCTGCGCGTCGCGCTTGGATTCGTCGATCCAGGCGTCGCGGACATGCGGTTTCACCTCGCGCTCGAAGTAGGCGAACACGGATTCGCCCAGCGGCACGTTCTCGTAGTCGCGCCGGCCGGTGTCGGGCTCCGGGTTGCCTTTCTTGTCGGTGCAGATGTCGGCGTCCGGGTCGCGTTCGGCGAGGGCATGGAGGATGGCCTTGAGCGCCGGCGCGGCGGGTTTGATGTCTTCTGCGGCGAGCGCGGCCTTGAGATCGGCGGTGAAGGTTTCCCGGTTGCGGTAGCAGTGCTCGGCGTCGAGGCGCTGGCAGGCCCGGGCGATGGCGTCGCGTTCGTTGTCGCCGAGTTTTTGCAGGGCTTTTTCGTGGGCCAGCCGGCTTATGCGCTCGGCGCTGGTCTGGAAGTTCAGGCGCAGCGGGCGCTCGACCGTGATCCGCCGGTAGCCGAAGGTCTCGACCGGGAATACCTTGCTCTCGTCGTTGGCTTCGAAGCCGCCGTACAGGCGCACGACGGCGGCCTGATCGGCGTCGCTCACGTACTGGCGTTTGGAGCCCAGCGATTTGCGCATCTTGCTGTAGCGCTGGCTGGCGTCGATCAGCTGCACCTTGCCGCGCCGCGCGGCGGGTTTGGCGTTCGACAGAATCCAGACATAGGTCGCGATGCCGGTGTTGTAGAACATGTCCGTGGGCAGGGCGACGATGGCTTCCACCAGATCGTTTTGCAGCAGGTAGCGCCGGATTTCGGATTCGCCGCTGCCCGCACCGCCGGTGAACAGCGGCGAGCCGTTGAGGATGATGCCGATACGCGAGCCGCCGTCGCGCCTGTCGCGCATCTTGGCCACCATATGCATGAGAAACAGCAGCGAGCCGTCCGATACGCGCGGCAGGCCGGGGCCGAAGCGGCCGTCGAAGCCGCGCAGCTTGTGTTCGTCGGTGACCTGTTTGGCCACCTTCTTCCATTCCACGCCGAAGGGCGGATTGGCGAGCATGAAGTCGAAACGCTCGCCGGCCAGGTGGTCGTCCGAGAGCGTATTGCCGAGCTTGATGTTGTCCACCGCCTTGCCCTTGATCAGCATATCGGCCTTGCAGATGGCGTAGGACTCGGGATTGAGCTCCTGGCCGAGCAGGGAAGTGGTCACCCGATCGCTGACCTGTCCGATGTACTCGTCGGATTCCGAAAGGAATCCGCCGGTTCCAGCCGCGGCGTCATAAATGGTGACGATACCGTGCGGCTTGAGCTTGGCCTCCTGCCCGGTGAGCACCAGCGATGTGGTCAGGTGCACCACGTCGCGCGGGGTGAAGTGTTCGCCCGCCGTCTCGTTGGAGCTTTCGGCGAACTTGCGAATCAGCTCTTCGAAGATACTGCCCATGCCGAAATTGCTGATGCGCCGCGGGCTCAGATCCACACTCGCGAAGCGCTGGATGACCTGATAGAGCAGGTTGCTGGCCGCCAACTGCTGGACGAAATCCTCGAAATGAAAATGCTCGAAGATCTCGCGCGCGTCGGCGCTGAACGACTGGACATAGCTCATCAAGTCGTCGGCGGTGAGCGTGTCCGACAGCGTGCTCAGCGTCAGTTCGGAGGCGTTGAAGAATTGTTGACCGGCAGCGCGTAACAGCAACTGCTCGCGCACGGTATCCGGTTTGTCGCGGTTATCGCGCGCCGCGGCCAGGACTTTATCCTTGGTAGGCTCCAGTACACACTCGAGCCGCCGCAGCAGCGTGAACGGCAGGATGATGCGCCCGTACTGCGACTGCTTGAAATCGCCGCGCAGCAGATCGGCGACCGACCAGATGAACGCCGCGGTCTGCGAATGATTTTCGGTATTCAATCCACGCCCCGTTCCATTACCCCTTTCGAGGCAGACATCCTAATGTACCGGGGGGTGGTGGCGCAGGAATGCTATGTTGAGGCAACCGCTCCAATACTTCTGCGCCATGTCGACACGCTACTGGAAAATATCGGCAATCGCGGCGGCAACGCTAATGAGCGCCAGCGTATCCGCGCAGGGCGCGGGTGTGTATCAATGCAACGCGGAGGTGATGGCCGCCGCGCAAGCCGTTATTGCCCGCCGCGACAATCGCCCGCTGGATGCCGCCGAGAAGGCCGTGCTCAAGAACACGCACAATAGCTACGCGACGGCGGCGAAGCGGCGCGTGGCCGGGGTTTACGCAATCGATGAGGAGATCTTCGCGAACTCGCTCGGCATGGGCATAATCGGGGACGTCAAGAAAGACTGCATGGCGCGCTGATACGGGAACGCAATCGAGTACCCCGCATGGCGAGCGGATGTGCACGGACAGGGTGGTTGAACGCTATGCTGTGTCTGGCGTTCTAAAGATCTACTCCAATATATAACGTCAAAGATGGCGCGCATAAAAAAACCCCGATAAGGCTTGATATCGCCTGAACGGGGTTTGCTGCCATTAGGCAGTCTCTCTTGCCCGATTTACCGGGTACATCGCTACTATGTTACTAACCGATTCACGTGTCAAGACCGAGAGCGTGCTGAAGGCATTGCCGCATCGATTGCCAGTCATCGTCTGTCAGCATCCCGCTTGTGTACTGCCGTTTGCCGTCTCTTCGTTTGATCAAGACTCTATCGAGACGGTCGAGTGAAACGGTATTGAGCATGTCGCACTTAGCCCAAGTTTGCCTACGCGCAAACCGACCGGGTAGGGACATAGGATTGAGTTGATGATGGTACTTTTCTACAGGAACAGGGGGCGTGGTACTCAGCGGGACCACCGTATACAAGCTTGGCCCATGCCGCCGGCGCGGTGACACGATAATGACAGGCCGCTTCTTGACCATCTCGGGCGGTTTGAATCCGGTATCGAAATCGCAGATCAAAATCATGCCCGGCTTCGGGTGGAATCTTAGTGTCATGGCCGCGAAGCGTACGGAGCAACCGCGCAGAGCGCAATCGGCAGCCGAGTCGATGAGCAAAGTCTGACGCCCGATTAATTTACAACGCGCTTGCGAAATAATAAAGGGACTAGCTAAATTAGCTAAGTCCCTGTTTTTAATGGTGGGCGGTGCTAGGTTCGAACTAGCGACCCCTGCCGTGTGAAGACAGTGCTCTACCGCTGAGCTAACCGCCCGTTCTTCGCGACTGCGAGGCGGGAATTCTAGTCGTGCCGCCAGCCACGGTCAATATACCGGGCCGATGTGGGCCGCCGCGGGCGGCGATGCTATTATCGCGCGCTGCGTCTCATCCATATCCAGCCCGCGACAGGAGCGTGCATGCAACTCATCGATCTGCAAGCCCAGTATCAACGCATCAAGCCGGATGTGGACGCGCGTATCCAGGCGGTGCTCGATCATGGTCGTTATGTCATGGGGCCGGAAGTCGAGGCGCTGGAGAATCAGCTGGCTGCTTATGCCGGCGTTGACCATTGTGTCGCGCTATCCAGCGGGACCGATGCCCTGCTGCTGGCGATGATGGCGCTGGAGATCGGGCCGGGCGATGAGGTGATTACGTCCCCGTTCACGTTCATTGCAACCGGCGAGATGATCGGCCTGCTGGGCGCGACGCCGGTGTTCGTGGATATCGATGCCGGTACATACAACATCGATGCGGGCCTGATCGAGGCGAACATCACGGAGCGCACGAAGGCGATCATGCCGGTGAGCCTGTTCGGCCAGGTCGCGGATATGGATGCGATCAACGCGATTGGCGAGAAACACGGCATCCCGGTGATCGAGGACGGCGCGCAGAGTTTCGGCGCGACGTATAACGGCCAGCGTTCCTGTGGCGTATCGCAACTGGCGGCGACATCGTTCTTTCCGGCCAAGCCGCTGGGCTGCTATGGCGATGGCGGGGCGGCGTTCACGACCGATTCCGGTTTGGCCGAGCGTATGCGCGAATTGCGTAATCACGGTCAGAGCGCGCCGTACTATCACCCGCGCCTGGGTATCAACGGGCGCCTGGACACCATTCAGGCCGCGGTGCTGTTGGCCAAGATGGCGGTGTTCCCCGATGAGGTGAAGCGCCGTGCCGATGTGGCCGCGCGCTATGACGCCGAGCTGGCGGGTGTGGTGACCACCCCGGCGGTAGCGGACGGCTGCACCAGCGTTTACGCCCAGTACACGGTCGAGGTCGATGACCGCGACGCCGTGCGCAATGTGCTCAACGATGCCGGCATCCCGAACGCGGTGTATTACCCGGTACCGCTCAACCGCCAACCGCCTTTATATTCGGATGTGGCCATTCCCAGGTCGGAAGCCGCTGCGCAGCGCGTGCTCAGTCTGCCGATGCATCCGTACCTGAGTAGCGACGATCAGGACCGTGTCGTAGCGGCTTTGCGTACTGCGGTGGGAAAATAATACGCTTTAGAGGTTGGCAAGCGCGGGTTGTATCCCTATAATTCGCGCCTCGCTCAAGTTACGGGGCCATAGCTCAGCTGGGAGAGCGCAACACTGGCAGTGTTGAGGTCGGCGGTTCGATTCCGCCTGGCTCCACCACGTCCCCATCGTCTAGAGGCCTAGGACACCGCCCTTTCACGGCGGCAACAGGGGTTCGAATCCCCTTGGGGACGCCATTACGGCAAAAGGCCGCTAGCCTTGGGTTAGCGGCCTTTTTTCTGCCCGGGAGCCCATCGCATTCGGTCATTCGTTGATGGGCGACCGCGTAGTCGGCCGCCGAGCATGAATCGGCCATAAAACAGAGCAGCAGACAAGGAGTTGCGGTGCGCATCACGATTTTTGGAACGGGCTACGTCGGACTGGTGACCGGCGCCTGTCTCGCGCAGAGCGGTAACCACGTGGTGTGTGTGGATATCGACGCCGACAAGATCGAGCGCCTGACGCGCGGCGAGATCCCCATCTACGAGCCCGGCCTCGAGCAGATCGTTCATGAAAGCGTGGCGGTGGGGCGGTTGCGTTTCACCACCGATGCAGCCGAGGGCGTCGACCACGGTACGCTGCAGTTCATTGCGGTGGGCACGCCGCCGGACGAGGACGGTAGCGCAGACCTGAAGTATGTGCTCGAGGTCGCCCGGACAATCGGCGAGCGCATGGACGATTACCGACTGGTGATCACCAAGTCGACCGTACCGGTGGGAACCGCCGACAAGGTGCGTGAACAGTTGGCGCAGTCGCTCGCCGATCGTGGTGCGGGCGTCGAATTCGACGTGGCCTCGAATCCCGAGTTTCTGAAAGAGGGTGCGGCGATCAAGGATTTCATGAAGCCCGATCGCGTGGTCGTGGGCGTGGATACCCAGCGTGCAGCCGAGCATCTGCGCGCGCTCTACGCGCCGTTCAACCGCCAGCATGATCGCACCATCGTTATGGACATCCGCTCGGCGGAACTGACCAAGTACGCCGCCAATATCATGCTGGCCACCAAGATCAGCCTGATGAACGAGCTGTCGCAGGTAGCCGATCGCGTGGATGCCGATATCGAGCAGGTGCGCACGGCGATCGGCGCGGATCACCGGATCGGTTATCACTTCATTTATCCCGGCTGCGGATTCGGCGGTTCCTGCTTTCCCAAGGATGTGCGCGCGCTGGGACATACCGCGGCACAGCTCGGTTACGACGCCGAGATCATCAATGCCGTCGAACAGGTCAATAACCGCCAGAAGACCGTGTTGTTCGACAAGCTGGTCGCCCACTTCGGGGATTTGTCCGGCAAGACGGTCGCCCTGTGGGGGCTGGCCTTCAAACCCAATACCGACGACATGCGCGAAGCGCCCAGCTGCACCTTGATGGAATCGCTCTGGGCCGCGGGTGCGAGTGTGCGCGCGTACGATCCGGAAGCCATGGATGAGACCCGCCGCATTTATGGCGAGCGTGACGACCTGCGGCTGTGCGATAGCGCTGATCAGGCGGCGGACGGTGCCGACGCGCTGGTGCTGGTCACGGAATGGCACATCTTCCGCACCCCTGATTTCGCCGATCTGGCCCGACGCATGGCCGAGCCGGTGCTGGTTGATGGACGTAACATCTACAAGCCGGCGTATGTGGCCGATTTCGGGTTTGCGTATTATGGTATCGGCCGCTCGGCGGCTTCTGGCGCTCGCCGCGCCAAGGGATAGAATATCCCCATCAGTCATTGATGCGAGGCTTTTTCAATGCCGATTTATGAATATGTCTGCCGCGACTGCGGTCACGAGCTCGAACAGCTGCAAGGGATGTCGGACGCTTCGCTGACCGATTGTCCCGCCTGTGGTGAGGCCGCGTTAAAGCGCAAGATATCCGCGGCCGGTTTCCGGCTGTCCGGCGGCGGCTGGTACGAGACCGATTTCAAGTCCGACGGTCGGCGCAATATCGCCGGCTCCGATGGCCAGTCCAGTGGATCGGAATCCAGCGGCGGAGACAAATCCGGTTCCGCCAGCACATCGGGCGACGGCAAGTCGGACAAGTCCACAGACAAGGCCGCCAAGCCCTCCAAATCCGGCGGTGAAAAGGCGAACAATACGGGCAGCAGCGCCAGCGGCAAGAGCACCCAGGGCTCCAACGCCTGAATCGGACCGGCTGTAGCGCCGGTCCAATGCCACTTTGATGCCACAAGAGCGCGATGCCCGGCCACAGTTGGCGCGCATCTTGCTAGACTCGCGCTCTTTTGCGACCGGCTCCGAGACAATAGGCACAAGCCATGATGCGATCCCATTACAGCGGTGACGTTACCGCCGCTGCCATCGACAGCGAAATCACCGTCTGTGGCTGGGTCCACCGTCGGCGCGACCACGGCGGCGTGATCTTCGTGGATCTGCGCGACCGCAGCGGCCTGCTGCAGGTGGTGTTCGATCCCGACGCCGCCGAGATCTTCGCCGCTGCCGAAAAGCTGCGCAACGAATACGTTATCCAGGTGACGGGGCGTGTGCGTGCGCGCCCGGAAGGCACCGTGAACACCAGCCTGGCGTCCGGCGAGATAGAGGTGCTCAGCACCCGCCTGACCGTACTCAACGCGTCCGAGACGCCGCCGCTACAACTCGACGAGACCGAAACCGTCGGTGATGCGGCGCGACTGCGCTATCGCTATGTCGAGCTGCGCAAGCCACGCATGCAGCGCCACATGCAGTTGCGTGCGCAGGTCACCCGCGCGGTGCGTCATGCCCTGGACGAATTGGGCTTTCTGGATATCGAAACCCCGATCCTCACCCGTGCCACGCCGGAAGGCGCGCGCGATTATCTGGTGCCCAGCCGTACCCAGCAGGGGCATTTCTTTGCCCTTCCGCAGTCGCCGCAGCTGTTCAAGCAGCTACTGATGGTCGCGGGGATGGATCGCTATTATCAGATCGCGCGCTGTTTCCGCGACGAGGATCTGCGTGCCGACCGTCAGCCCGAGTTCACCCAGATCGATATCGAAGCCTCGTTCGTCGACGCCGACGACATCATGGCGATCAACGAGGCCATGATCCGGACGCTGTTCGCCGATGTGCTGGATGTCGCGCTGCCCGATCCGTTCCCGTGCATGGGCTATGCCGAGGCCATGCAGCGTTTTGGTTCCGATAAGCCGGATCTGCGTATCGACCTGGAGCTGTTGGACATCGCCGATCTGGTCGCCGATGCCGATTTCAAGGTGTTTTCCGGGCCGGCCAACAGCGCGACCGGCCGTGTCGCCGTGCTACGCGTGCCGGGCGGGGCCAGCCTCACGCGCAAGCAGATCGACGGTTACACCGAGTTCGTCGGCCGCTATGGCGCCAAGGGATTGGCCTATGTGAAGGTCAACGACGTGGCCGCGGGCCGTGACGGCCTGGCCTCGCCGATTCTCAAGTTCCTGTCCGACGACGCCATTGCCGGTATCGTCGAGCGCAGCGCTGCGACCGATGGCGACCTGCTATTCTTCGGCGCCGATACGGCGACCGTGGTCAACGATGCGCTGGGTGCGCTGCGTGTGCGCCTGGGGCATGATCTGGATCGCGTCGCCGACAGCTGGCAGCCGCTCTGGGTCGTTGATTGGCCGATGTTCGAGTACGACCCCGACGCCAAACGCTGGGACGCGCTGCATCATCCGTTTACGGCGCCGGCGGTCGATGATGCCGATGCGTTGCGCAACGATCCCGAAAACGCCATGTCGCAGGCCTACGACATGGTCCTGAACGGCACCGAGATCGGTGGTGGGTCGGTGCGTATCCACACGCCGGAAATGCAGCAGGCTGCCTTCGACGTGCTGGGTGTTTCCCCGGAAGCCGCGGCCGAGAAATTCGGTTTTCTGCTGGAAGCGCTCAAGTACGGCGCGCCGCCGCACGCCGGTATTGCCTTCGGGCTGGACCGGCTGGTAATGCTCATGGCCGGCGCGGATTCGATCCGCGAGGTCATCCCGTTTCCCAAGACCCAGACCGCGACCGATCTGCTCACCGGCGCCCCGAGCGCAGCCGACAACGCCCAGCTACGCGAGCTGGGCATACGGTTGCGCTCGAAGCCCGGTCAGAGCACAACCGGCGGTGCCGACGGCCAACAGTCGGCATAGCTTGGTAGACTACCCGAACAACCAAGGACTCTAGCCCACGTTATGACAGACGCAGCCTACGCGCTACAAGACTTTTCCATGCTGGACGACGCAGCGTGCGATGACCGTATCCACGCGGCCAAGGCCGCGCTCGGGTCGCGCTGCGCGATCCTCGGACATCACTATCAGCGTGACGAGGTGTTCGCGCACGCGGACTTTTCCGGCGACTCGCTCAAGCTGTCGAAGCAGGCCGCGAATTCGGATGCCGAATACATCGTGTTCTGCGGTGTGCACTTCATGGCCGAGGTGGCCGATATCCTCTCGCGGCCGGATCAGACCGTGATCCTGCCCGACATGGCGGCCGGTTGCTCCATGGCGGATATGGCCAATCTGCGCAACGTCGAGCGGGCCTGGCGCGAGCTGTCGGAAGTGCTGGATCCGGACGACAGCATCACGCCCATCACGTATATCAACTCGGCGGCCGATCTCAAGGCCTTCTGTGGCCGTCATGGCGGCATCGTGTGTACGTCTTCGAATGCGCGCGGCGTGCTCGACTGGTCGTTCTCCCGTCGCGAGAAGGTGCTTTTCTTCCCCGACGAGCATCTGGGCCGCAATACCGGTTTCGACATGGGTATCGGTCTGGACGAGATGGTCGTCTGGGACTTCAACAAGCCGATGGGTGGGCTGACGCCCGAAGAGATTCGGAACGCGAAGATGATCCTCTGGAAGGGATTCTGCTCCGTGCATCAAATGTTTCACCCCAACCACATCAAGAAATTCCGCGAAGAGCATCCGCAAGGGCAGGTGATTTCGCACCCGGAGAATTCGTTCGATGTCTGTCAGGCCTCGGACGTGGTGGGTTCCACCGAGACCATCCTCAAGGCCGTACGGGCCAGCGAACCCGGCAGCCACTGGCTGGTCGGCACCGAGCTTAATCTGGTCAACCGCCTGCACAACGAGATGGCCCCCAAGGGCGTGAAGGTTCAGTTCATGTCACCGGTGGTGTGCATGTGCTCGACCATGTTCCGGACTGATCCGCAGCATCTGGCGTGGGTGATGGATAATCTCGTCGAGGACCACGTGGTCAACCAGATCAAGGTCGATGCCGACGAGGCGCGCGAGGCCAGGGCTACGCTCGATCTCATGCTCGAGATCACGGCGTAGCGTCGAGCCCAGCCGCAAACGAGTTACGGGTCTGCGCTACACTAGCGGCCTTTGCTGATCGCTCTGCGGATCGGCCTTGCAAGAATCAAGACGCGCGGGTGCGCCGCTCGAAGGCGCCCGCGCGTCGTCCTTTTTTCTTCAACCACGAGCATTCGTTTATGTTTGACTCTGATCAGAGCGTCGCCGAATTCGATCCCGAGCTGGCCGCGGCCATTGCCGACGAGGACCAGCGTCAGGAAGATCATATCGAGCTGATCGCCTCCGAAAACTACGCCAGTCCGCGGGTTCTCGAAGCCCACGGCAGCTCGCTGACCAACAAGTACGCCGAGGGGTATCCCGGCAAGCGCTTCTATGGCGGCTGCGAGCATGTCGATGTGGCCGAGCAGTTGGCCATCGATCGCGCCTGCGCGCTGTTCGACTGCGACTATGCCAACGTGCAACCGCATTCGGGCGCCCAGGCCAATGCCGCGGTCTATCTGGCGTTGGTCAAGCCCGGCGACACCATCCTGGGCATGAGTCTGGACGCCGGCGGCCACCTCACCCACGGGGCGGCGCCGAATTTCTCCGGGCGTAACTACAACGCCGTGCAGTACGGCATTGATCCCGAAAACGGCCAGCTGGACTACGACGAGATCCAGCGTCTGGCCGACGAGCACCAACCCAAAATGCTGATCGGCGGCTTTTCCGCATACTCGCGCCGGATCGACTGGGCCCGTATGCGCGAGATCGCCGATTCGGTCGGCGCCTGGCTGCTGGTCGATATGGCCCATGTGGCCGGACTGGTCGCCACCGGCCACTATCCGAGCCCGCTGCCGCACGCCCATGTGGTGACGACCACGACCCACAAGACCCTGCGCGGCCCGCGCGGCGGCCTGATCCTGTCGGCGGCCGGCGACGCAAAACTCAACAAGAAGCTCAATTCCGCGGTGTTCCCCGGAACCCAGGGTGGACCGCTGATGCACGTGATCGCAGCCAAGGCGGTCGCGTTCAAGGAAGCGCTGGATGCCGACTTCAGGACCTATTCCGGCAAGGTGGTGGACAACGCTCGAGCCATGGCCGAAGTGTTCGTCGAGCGCGGCTACGACGTGGTCTCCGGCGGTACCGACAACCACCTGATGCTGGTCAGCCTGGTCAAGCGGGACGTAACCGGCAAGGACGCGGAAGCCTGGCTGGGCAAGGCGCATATCACGGCCAACAAGAACGCCGTGCCGGACGATCCGCGTTCGCCGTTCGTGACCTCGGGCCTGCGCATCGGTACGCCCGCCGCGACTACCCGCGGTTTCGACGTCGACGACGTGCGCCAGGTCGCGACCTGGATCTGCGACGTGCTCGACACGCTGGCCGAGGACGGCGATATGGACGCCGTCGTGGCCCGGGTCGGGGCGGCCGTCACGGAGCTCTGTGCGCGCCATCCGGTCTATCGGGCCGCAACCCGCGGCGCCGCGTAAGCGCCGGGCCGGTATACCGGACGAGCGCCGATCATGCAGTGCCCGTTCTGCGATGAGAGCGCCACTCGGGTGGTGGATTCCCGTCTGGCGGCGGAAGGCAGTCAGGTCCGTCGCCGACGGGAATGCCCCGGATGTGGTGTGCGTTTCACCACGTTCGAGGCAGCGGAGCTCGTGCTGCCGCGCATCGTCAAGAACGATGGCACACCGGAGCCGTTCGACGAAGCCAAGCTGCGCCAGGGCATCACACGGGCGCTGTACAAGCGCCCGGTCGCGGCCGAGGCCATCGATACGGCGATCAGCCATATTCTCCAGCGCCTGCGCGCCGATGCCGAGCGCGAGGTCGCCTCGCGCCTGCTCGGCGAATGGGTGATGGAGGAGCTGCGTGAGCTCGATCAGGTCGCCTTTGTGCGTTTTGCCTCTGTTTACCGTCGGTTCGAGGACGTCAATGCGTTCCGGGAGGAAATCGAACGTCTGGAAGCCACGCCGGACCGTAACAGCGGCCAGCTGTCGTTGATCGATAGCGGCGCCGAGCGCGACGAATGAGTCCCGCCGATGAGTAAGGCGGCGACGCGCCAGGCGGAGCATGCCTATTTCATGCAGCGTGCGGTCGAACTGGCACGCCGCGGCTGGTATGGCACGCGCCCGAATCCGCGGGTGGGCTGCGTGATTGTTCGTGACGGGCGTGTCCTCGGCGAAGGCTGGCACGAGCGGGCCGGCGAGGCACACGCCGAACGTCGAGCACTTGCGGATGTAGACCGCCGCGAGCACTCCGCCCGTGGTGCGACGGCTTACGTCACTCTGGAGCCGTGCAGTCATACCGGGCGCACCGCGCCGTGTGTAGAGGCGTTGATCGAAGCTGGCGTGGCCAGGGTGGTCATCGGCAGCCGCGACCCGAATCCGGCGGTCGACGGTCGGGGCATGGCGCGCTTGCGCGATGCCGGGATTGAGGTCACCGATCAGGTTCTGACCGATCGCTGCACCGAGCTCAATACAGGCTTCAACAGCCGGATGCAGCGCGGACGGCCCTGGGTGCGGGTCAAACTCGCCATGAGTCTGGATGGCCGTACCGCCGCCGCCAATGGCGAGAGTCAATGGATTACCGGCAGTGCGGCGCGGGATGACGTGCATCGGCTGCGCGCGGCCAGCGGCGCCGTGATGATCGGGCGGGGCACCGCCGCTGATGACGATCCATCCCTGAACGTGCGGTTGTCGGGCGACTGGCTGCAGCCGCTGCGCGTGGTGCTGGATTCCCGGCTCGCCATGTCGCCGGGCGCCCGTATGCTCGGGCTGGACGGCGATACGCTCGTGTTCACCACAAGCGACGATGCCGAGCGTGTGAAGGCGCTCGAAGCCGCCGGGGCGCGCGTGGAGCGGGTGGCCGCCGACGCCGTTGGGCTTGCCGCAGGCCTGGATCTGGGCGCTGTGTTGTCTGCGCTGGGCGCCGCCGAGATCAACGATGTGCTGGTTGAATCGGGTCCAACGCTGGCTGGTGCGCTGGAGCAGGCCGGTCTGGTCGACGAATACATTATCTATATGGCGCCGATGCTGCTCGGCGACAATGCGCGCGGGCTGTTGCATCTGCCGGGTGTCGAGGCACTGGCCGATGCGCGTGATCTGATTATCGACAGGGTCGAGCCGGTCGGCGACGACTGGCGGATCACCGCGCGCCGCAAACAGGAATCGAGGTAGGCATGTTCACAGGCATCATCAAGGGTATCGGCACTGTCGCGGACCTGGAGACGCGCGGCGGCGATACCCGTATCGTCATCGATACCGGCGACACCGAACTCGGCCCGGTAGCGCTGGGTGACAGCATTGCCGTGAGCGGCGTGTGTCTGACCGCGGTAGATCTCGGCGGTGGTCGGTTTGCCGCGGACGTATCGCAGGAAACACTGTCCCTGACCACGCTGGGTGGGCTGGCGCCCGGCAGCCGGGTCAATCTCGAGGGCGCGCTGCGCGCCGGTGAACCGCTGGGCGGGCACATGGTGTCCGGTCACGTCGACGGTTTCGGCGTGCTCGAAGCGCGCGATCGGGATGCGCGCTCGTGGCGTTTGACGTTTTCGGTACCCGGAGATCTCCAGCGTTTTTTCGCGCCCAAGGGATCGGTCTGCGTGGACGGCATCAGCCTGACGGTCAACGAGGTGGACGGCGACCGTTTCGGCGTGAATATCGTGCCGCACACCATGGAGCAGACCACGCTGTCCGATCGCGTTGTCGGGGACCGCGTGAATCTGGAGATCGATGTCATCGCGCGCTACCTGGCGCGGCTGGTGGATGCCGGCTGAGCGCCCATCGCCGGAGGACAATTTGCCCGAGGACAAGACAGGGCGCGATGCTACACTGCGCGCCCGAGCGCGGAGGTGAAGCCGCGCGCCGTTGCGTAAAGGAACTCACATGGCTTTCAGCCCGATCGAAGAAGTAGTCGAGGACATGCGCCAGGGGCGCATGGTCATCATGCTCGACGATGCGAACCGCGAGAACGAGGGTGATCTGATCATGGCCGCGGAGTGTGTGCGGCCGGAAGACATCAACTTCATGGCTCGTTACGGTCGCGGCCTGATCTGCCTTACCCTGACGCGCGACCGCTGTCGGCAATTGCATCTGCCGTTGATGGTTGCCGCCAGCGATGCCGAGCAATCGACGAACTTCACGTTGTCCATCGAAGCCGCGGAAGGCGTGACTACGGGCATTTCGGCCCACGATCGCGCCCAGACCGTGCTCGCGGCCGTCCGCCAGGACGCCGCGCCGTCGGACCTGGTGCAGCCGGGCCACATCTTTCCGCTGATGTCGCAGCCCGGCGGGACCCTGGCGCGGGCCGGTCATACCGAAGCCGGGTGCGATCTGGCCCGGCTGGCCGGCTACGAGCCGGCCGGCGTCATAGTCGAGATACTCAACGACGACGGCACCATGGCGCGGCTGCCGGATCTGGAGCGTTTCGCCGCCGAGCACGATATCAAGCTCGGCACTATCGCTGATCTTATCCGCTACCGGATCGAGAACGAACGCACCGTCGTGCGGGTCACCCAGTCCGAGGTCGATACCGAGTTCGGGCCTTTCACGCTGTATTCGTTCGAGGACGAGGTCGATAAGGTGCTGCACTTTGCCCTGGTCAAGGGCGAGATCGACCCGGACGAACCGACCCTGGTGCGGGTCCATGTCCGCAATATGCTGTCGGATGTGCTCGGCGTGCGCCACGGGGAGTTCGGCTGGCCGTTGCGCGATACGCTGGCCCGCGTGGCCGAAGAGGGCAGTGGCGTGGTCGTGGTCCTGCGCAAGCCGGAATCGGCGCGCGAATTGATCGAACGGATCCGCATGATCGAAGGCACACAACCGGAATCCCATGCTGACGCGCCGGACGATGACGAGAGTCGTACTTTGCGGACCTATGGTGTGGGCGCGCAGATTCTCACGGATCTGGGTGTGCGGCGCATGCGCGTACTCTCGGCGCCCGTGCGGATGCAGGCGATCTCCGGCTTCGGGCTGGAGGTGGTCGAGTATGTGCAGGGCCGTGAGGACGAAAGCCCCGACTCGTGATAACGAAGCGCTGGTGTCGGCGCCCGTGCGATAATCACCGCATCACCCATCCGGATTGATTGACCCTCATGCGCGATATTCAAGGAGAGTTCGACGGTAACGGTCTGAGGATCGCGATCGTATCGACGCGCTGGAACGACGACATCGTCGATCGTCTGGTCGAGGGTGCGGTCGAAGTGCTCACCGATTGCGGCGTCGATGACGATGACATCACGCTGGTGCGTGTACCCGGTGCATTCGAGTTGCCGCTGGCGGTGGATCGTCTGGCCGAGGCCGGTAACCACGACGGCATAATCGCGCTCGGCGCGGTCATCCGCGGCGAGACGCCGCATTTCGATTTTGTTGCCGGCGAATGCGCGCGCGGTCTGTCCGCCACCGCGCTGGAATACAGCGTACCGGTCGGTTTCGGTGTCATTACCGCGGATACGCCCGATCAGGCCGATGCCCGCGCGCAGCCGGACGAAGACCACAACAAGGGCGCCGAAGCCGCCAGCGCCGTGGTCGAGATGGCCACGTTGCTCGACAGACTGGGTGATTGAGCGGCCGTGATCATCAACGACGATGACATTCAGTACCAGCCGCTGGATCCGGAAGACGACCGTCTGCCGGAGCCGTCGAAAAAACCGGGCGGCGCGCGCGTGCGTGCGCGCATGGCCGCGGTGCAGGCGCTTTATCAATGGCGCATGTCCGATACCGACATTGGCGCACTGATTCTGCAGTTCGCGCAGGCCGGGCGCCTGGATAATCTGGACCGTGATTATTTCGAAGCGCTGCTGCGCGGGGTCGCCTACGACGTGGGTGCATTGGAAGCCGCGTTCGATGCCCACCTCAGCCGGCCCGTCGACCAGCTCGATCCGGTGGAACGCGCGATCCTGTTGCTCGCTACCTTCGAGCTGCGTGATCGTATCGAGATCCCGTTCGCGGCGATCATCAACGAAGCCACCAATCTGGCCAAGATATTCGGCGCCACCGATGGGCACCGGTTCATCAACGGCGTGCTCGATGCCACCGCGCGCTCGCTGCGTGCCGACGAAAAGCGCGTTCGCGGCTGACCCGCCGGCTCATGCGTGAGTTCGATCTCGTCGCGCAGCTCACCGAGCGCCTGAGGGCACGACGTGGCGATACGCGACTGGCCATCGGCGACGACGCGGCGGTGATCGCGCCGCCGTCGGGGCAGGAAGTGGCGGTGACCATCGACACGCTGATCGCCGGCCGGCATTTTCCTGCGGACACGCCGGCGTTCGATATCGGCTACAAGGCATTGGCGGTCAATCTGAGTGATCTGGCGGCGATGGGCGCGCAGCCGGCCTGGGCGACTATTGCCTTGGCGGTGCCCGAGCTTGAAGCCGCCTGGTGCGATGCGTTCATCGACGGCGCTCAGGCCGCTATCGGCGATGCCGAGGTGGATATTGTCGGCGGGGATACCACCCGCGGTGCACTGTCCGTCACCGTGACCGCGATCGGGCTGTTGCCGGCAGGCCGTGCCATCACCCGCGCAGGCGCCTGTGTGGGGGACGCAATCGCCGTGACCGGGACGCTCGGTGACGCGGCCCTGGGGTTGGACTACTGGCCGGAATACGTGGACGCTGCCGATGCGCCGCGGGATATCGCTTATCTGTTATCGCGTCTGTCCCGGCCTGACTGGCGCGCGGGTGCGGCGGTGCGGGATCTGGCGCACGCGGCGATCGATGTATCCGACGGATTGGCCGCCGATCTGGGGCATATTCTGGCCGCGAGCGGCGTCGGTGCGTGTATCGATGTGGATGCGTTGCCGGCTTCGGGGTCGTTGTGCCGCTGTGTGGGCTCGGCCGACGCACGCCGCCGCCTGCAACTTACCGGCGGTGACGATTACGAACTCTGCATCGTGTTGCCCCACGCGCAACTGGGTGCCGCAGCCGCGTTGTTGGGGTGCAGGTTGACCTGTATAGGAACAATCGAGGCCGAGCCGGGCCTGCGAAGGGTCGATGACCGGGGCGTGACGGTGCCGATACCGGGCTACGCAGAAGCCGGCTGGGACCATTTCGCTTGACGGGTAAACGGCGCGTCGAGCCGGCAACCGTCAGCGTGCGCAGGCCGGCTCGAAACCCAGATCGCAGGCGCGCGCGAACAGGGTACTGGCCCGGGCGTTTTCGCCCAGCCCATGATGACTCTGCCCGAGCATGAACAGGGCGCGGGCGTTATCGGGTTGGTTGTCCAGCAATGGACCCAGCGCGCCGACTGCCTGCTTGTATTGGCCCTGCTCGACATAAAGCCGCGCCAGCGCGGTGCGGGCGTCGTTATTACCCCGATCCAGCCGAAGCGCCATCGCCAGGTCGGCCTCGGCGTCGCGTGGGGCGTTGCTGTCAATGAACGTCAACCCGCGCCAGTAATAGCCGGCCGGGTCGTCGGGTTGCAGCGCAATGGCGGCGGCGAACGCACGAAGTGCGGTGTCGAAATTGCCGTCGTCGTAGGCTTTTTGCCCCCGTTGCAATGCCGCGTCCGCAGCATAACGCCGATAGCCGGTCGCGCCGTTGGCTTGCAGCAGGTCCGCGATTCGGCGTTCGCCCCGGACCAGTGCCTGTTGCAGTGGCACGGTGCCGTCAGTGTCGTTATTCGGATCGGCGCCGCGCGCCAGCAGCAATCGCACCACGTCCTCGTGGCCCCCGGTCACGGCTTGAAACAGTGCCGTGCGCTTCTCGTCGTTTCGGGCTTGCATATCGGCGCCGAGTTCCAGCAGATATCGGACCATCGGGCGATGCCCGGCGAGGGCGGCCATCAATAGCGGGGTGTTGCCTTTGTTGTCGGCCTTGTGGATGTCGGCCCCCGCTGCGACCAGGATATGCGCGATTTCCGTATTGCCCTGATCGTCCTGCCAGGACGCTTGCCACAACGGCGTTTGTTGCCATTTGTTCTGCGCATCCACCCGGGCGCCGGCCGCAAGTAGCGCCCGAGCCACAGCCGGGTGATAGCGTTGGGCGGCCCAGTGGAGCGCGGTGAACCCGTTGCGGCCATCGCGGGCTTCAAGCTCTGCCTGGCGGCGAATGAGTGCCTGCGTGACGGCGAGTCGGCCATTGGCCGCCGCCAGAATCAGTGGCGTCTGGCCGCGCTTGGTGCGCGCGTCCCTGGATGCGCCGGCGTCGAGCGCGGCCGCGACCGCCCGGAGATCGCCGCGCGCCGCCGCATAGTGCAGGCATTGCCATCCGGCGTGGCTGCGGGTCATGGCATCGCGGATACGCTCGAGCGCGCATACCGTGTCGGTACGCGGATCCGATGCGAAGACCGCGAGTGCGGCGGCCACCGCGATGGCTAGCGCGGCGAAGACAGCCGGGAAGACAAACTTCATGCGGATATCATAAGCCATCCTGTGGAGGTCGCGGCATGGATACGAACCCGCCGTGTCCAGGGGCGGAGTTCAGGGCCAGTACGAATACCGGCCACGAATCGGTAGACTAGCGGGCTGCCCAGACCGTATTCATCACAAGATCCATGCTGCACCTGTACGACAGCCTTGCCGGCCAACGCCAACCCCTGCGGACCCTCGAGCCCGACCATGTGCGGCTGTATGTGTGTGGCGTGACGGTGTACGACTACTGCCACCTCGGCCACGCGCGGGTGATGATCGTATTCGACATGTTCGTGCGCTACCTGCGCGCGCGCGGCTGGCGGGTGAGCTATGTGCGCAATATCACTGACATCGACGACAAGATCATCAACCGTGCCGCCGAAACCGGCGACGAACCCACGGCCATAGCCGAACGCTTCGCCGATGCCATGCGCGCCGACGAGGCCGCGTTGGGTCTGGTGGCACCGACCGCCGAGCCGACCGCGACCGCGCATGTCGGCGAGATCCTGGCCATGATCGAGCGCCTGGTCGAACGCGGCAGCGCGTATGCGGCCGACAATGGCGATGTGTATTACGACGTCAGCACGTTCGAAAACTATGGTGCGCTGTCCGGCCGGCGCACGTCGGACTTGCGTGCCGGTGCACGCATCGCGGTTAACGAGGCCAAGACCGATCCGCTGGATTTCGTGCTCTGGAAAGCCGCCAAACCGGATGAGCCGAGCTGGGATTCACCCTGGGGCCAGGGACGTCCGGGTTGGCATATCGAATGCTCGGCCATGTCCACGCATTGCCTGGGCGAGAGTTTCGATATCCACGGTGGCGGGCTGGATCTGCAGTTTCCCCACCACGAGAACGAGATCGCACAGAGCGAGGCGGCGACCGGCCAGCAGTACGTGCATACATGGATGCACAACGGTTTCGTGACCGTGGACGACGAGAAAATGTCCAAGTCACTGGGCAACTTCCTGACCATTCGGGACGTGCTGGCGCAGTTCGATGCCGAGTCGGTGCGGTATTTCGTGCTCTCGACCCATTACCGCAGCCCGTTGGCCTACAACGCCGATGCCATGGATGCGGCCACCAGCGCCCTGACGCGGTTGTACACGGCGCTACGCGATGCGCCCGGTTCCAGTGCCGGCAGCACTGCAGCCACGGACGACTATCGCCGTCGATACACGCAAGCCATGGATGACGATCTGAATACGCCTGCAGCGATCGCGGTGTTGTTCGAGATGGCCCGCGAGTCCAATCGGCTCAAGGACAGTGCGCCGGCCGATGCGGCCGCGATCGCCGCCGCGTTGCGTGAACTCGGCGGCCATATCGGGTTGTTGCAGCAGGCGCCGGCCACGTTCCTGCAGGGTGGCAACCGTGAGCACGGCAGCGATGAGCTGGACGGCGAGACGATCGAGGCATTGATTGCGCAGCGGCGCGATGCCCGAAAAGCCAGGGATTTTGCCACCGCCGATCGTATCCGCGACGACCTGGCGGCCCGGGGCATCACGTTGGAAGACAACCCGGACGGTACGCTCTGGCGGCGCGAGTGACCGTGCGCCGGGTGTCAGTCGGCTTCGCGCATCTCTAGGGCCCGTAGTGTGTTGCTCATCAGCATGGCCACGGTCATGGGGCCGACCCCGCCCGGTACGGGTGTGATCCAGGCGGCGCGCTCGGCCGCCGCCTCGTGTTCGATATCGCCTACGAGCTTGCCGGAATCCAGTCGGTTCATACCGACATCGATCACCGTCGCGTCCTCGCGTATCCACTCGCCCTTGATCAGCCCCGGTTTGCCCACGCCCACGACCAGAATTTCGGCCAGGCCGACTTCGCGCTCCAGGTCGCGGGTAAAGCGATGGCATACGGTCGTGGTCGCGCCCTTGAGCAGAAACTCCAGCGCCATCGGCCGACCGACGATATTGGATGCGCCCACGACCACCGCCTGACGACCGCGAAAGGTCTCGCCGATGGCCTCCAGCAAGCGCACGATGCCCAGCGGCGTGCAGGCGCGCAGGCAGGGCACGCGCTGCGCCAGCCGCCCGACGTTGTACGGGTGGAAACCGTCGACATCCTTGTCCGGACGGATACGCTCGACCACCGCGCTGGCGTTGATGTGGCCAGGCAAGGGCAATTGCACCAGAATGCCGTCGATGCTGTCGTCGGCGTTGAAGTCGTCGATCGTCGCCAGCAATTCCTCCTGCGAGATGT
>Ga0206123_10001098_pt1 | contig 25917 bp, 21 predicted proteins | sample Helgoland_Spring_2_FD_160086 | JGI IMG/M metagenome (GOLD analysis project Ga0206123, IMG submission 160086) | Pelagic subsurface seawater microbial communities from Kabeltonne, Helgoland, North Sea - Helgoland_Spring_Bloom_20160316_1 | ecosystem: Environmental > Aquatic > Marine > Epipelagic ...
CCGCCCAGCGCGGTCTGGATCGCGTGCTGGCTGGGCACGTTGGCGCACAGCCGCATGCTGGCCAGCATGTCCAGGCCCTCGATGTAATTCTCGGCGCGGTACTTGGCGCCGGAGATCACCATCCAGCCGGCGCGGAAGCCGGCGGCGCGATAGTTCTTGGACAGCCCGTTGAAGGTGATGAACAGCAGGTCGTCGGCCATCGACGCGATCGAGTGGTGCTCCTCGCCGTCATAGAGAATCTTGTCGTAGATCTCGTCGGCGAACACGATCAGGTCGTGCTCGCGGGCGATCTCCAGCATTTCCTGCAGCAGCGCCTTGTCGTAGTTGGCGCCGGTGGGGTTGTTGGGGTTGATGATCACCATCGCGCGGGTGCGGTCGGTGATTTTGGAACGCAGATCGTCCAGCGCCGGTTGCCAGTCCTGCTTTTCATCGCACAGGTAATGCACCGGGTTGCCGCCGGACAAACGCACGGCGGCGGTCCACAGCGGGTAGTCCGGCGCCGGCAGCAGCACCTCGTCGCCATAGTTGAGCAACGCCTGCATCGCCATCACGATCAGTTCCGAGACGCCGTTGCCGATGATGATGTCGTCGACCGTGACGTTTTCGATGCCCTTGGTCTGGGTATACTGCATCACCGCCTTGCGGGCCGGGAACAGGCCCTTGGAATGGCAGTAGCCGGTGGAATCCGGCAGGTTGTGAATCACGTCCTGCAGCAGCTCTTCGGGTGCTTCGAAGCCGAACGGCGCCGGGTTGCCGATGTTGAGCTTGATCACCCGGTGGCCTTCGTCCTCCAGGCGGTGCGCTTCGCGCAGCACCGGGCCACGGATGTCGTAGCAGACGCCTTTGAGTTTGTCGGATTTGTTGATCGTGGTTTGATGACCGCTCATGAATACTTGCCCGTCCTGATCCGGCGATAAGCCCCGGATTCTACAATGGCGGGAAAACACTGTATACGAAGCAGCCGGGAGCATTTGATGATCGAGTTCAAGGACCTGCTGGCCCTGGCGGTGAACCGCAAGGGCGGCCTCAAGCCGGTGGAAGCGCAACTGCCGGCGGTGAAGAGCGCCGCCCAGCTGCGCCGCCCGGACGACGCCTTTTATTTTTCCGCGCTCACGCGGCGCGTGTTCCGGGCCGGGCTCAAGCACTCTCTGGTGGACGCCAAATGGCCGGCGTTCGAAGAGGCGTTCTTCGGTTTCGATCCGGACAAGCTGGTGCTGATGCCGGACAGCATGCTCGAGGAGCGCATGCAGGACACCCGGCTGATCCGCCATTGGGGCAAGATCAAGGCGATCCGCCATAATGCCCAGCTGGTGCTCGACCTGCGCCGCGAATACGGCAGCATGGGCCGTTGGCTGGCGGACTGGCCGGCGGAGGACACCGTCGGTATGTGGATCCTGCTGAAAAAGCGCGGCAAGCAGCTCGGCGGCAATTCCGGCGCCGCCTTCCTGCGCATGGTGGGGCGCGACACCTGGTACCCCACCGACGATGTGATCAGCGTGCTCCGCGCCCACCGCATCATCGACAAAAACCTGTCGAGCCAGCGCGATCAGCGCGCGGCGCAGGCGGCGTTCAACCAGTGGCAGAGCGAATCCGGCCGTCCGCAGGCCCACATCAGCAAGGTACTGGCGCTCACGGTTGGGTAAAACCCTTTGACACAGCGGGTCTGGGAAGGGAACATAAATAAGAATTATTCACTTTTAGACGCTGGAATCCGGATCCATGGTTCTCATCGAGCGGCGCCCCCTGGGCGTTTTTTTGTTGCTGTGCTTTTTCATGCTGACCGCCACCGCCCGGGCGGCGGACCAGACCGCCCTGGTACAGCTGGTGGAGTACGTCGGCGCGGACTACGTTAACGCGGTGCAGGACGGCGAGATCGCCAGCGAGGCGGAATACGCCGAAATGGACGAGTTCACCCGCCTGTTGAGCGAGGGCATCGCCACCCTGGACGACGTGGAAGGCAAGCAGCGGCTGGCCGACCAGGCGCAACAGCTGGAAGCCGCCGTCGACGACAAGGCGCCGGAGGCGCGCATTCAGGAACTGGCGCAGAAAATCCGCGGCACCCTGGTGACGGTGTACGGCCTGCCGGTGATTCCCAAGACCGCGCCGGACATGGCGCAGGCCGCGCAGCTGTACCAGACCCACTGCGCCGCCTGCCACGGCGACGAAGGGCGTGGCGACGGCCCCGCCGGCGCGGCGCTGGAGCCGGCCCCCACCGATTTCCATGAGCGCGCCCGCTACATGGGCCGCTCCATGCTGGGGCTCTACACCACCATCACCGGCGGTGTGGACGGCACCGGCATGGCCGCCTACGACGACCAGCTCAGCGACGCGGAGCGCTGGGCGCTGGCGTTCTACGTGGGCGGCAAGGCGGTGTCCGATCAGGAGGCCGACGCCGGTGAGCAGGCCCTGCGCGGCACGCCGGGGCTGAAAGCGGATATGACACTGGACACGGTGATCGGCAAAGCTCCCGCGGACGTGCGCGACGAAATCGGTACGCCGGCGGTCCAGGCCATGGGCTACCTGCGCCGTAATCCGGAAGCGCTGTTCAGCCAGAACCGCTTTATCGAAATCAGTGACGCCAAGCTGGGCGAGGCGGCCGGCCTGTACGCCGACGGCGACCGGGCGGCGGCCCGCGCCGCCGCGCTGTCTGCCTACCTGGACGGCTTCGAGATGATCGAGCAGCAGCTTGCGGCGGTGGACGGCGACCTGATGCGCGCCACCGAGCGCCGTTTCATGGCGGTGCGCCAGGCCATCGAACAGGGTGAAGAGCCCGCCGCGGTGGACGCCAGAGTGGCCGAGGCCCGCGACAGCCTGGCCGCCGCCGAGGACGCGCTCGGCGGCGACGGCCTGAGCGCCGCCGCCACCTTCTCGGCGAGTTTCTTCATCCTGTTCCGTGAGGGTCTGGAGGCGCTGCTGATCGTCGCCGCCTTGCTCACCTTCACCCGTAAAGCCGGCGCCCGCTCGGCCAGCCGTCATATCCACTTCGGCTGGGTGGCGGCGCTGATCGCCGGCGTGGCCACCTGGTTCGCCGCCTCCACGGTGATCAGCTTCAGCGGCGCCTCGCGGGAGCTGACCGAGGGCGTGGCCGGCCTGGCGGCGGCGGTGATCCTGTTCTACGTGGGCTTCTGGATGCACAGCAACAGCAACAGCCAGAAGTGGATGGGCTACATCAAGAGCAAGGTGGATAACGCCCTCGGCGCCGGCACCGTCTGGACCCTGACCCTGGTGGCGTTCATCTCCGTGTACCGGGAGATGTTCGAAACCATCCTGTTCTATCAGGCGCTCTGGACCCAGGTCACCGAAGCCACCCAGCCGTACCTGCTGTACGGGTTGCTGGCGGCCCTGGCGGCGCTGGCGGTGGTCTGCGTGCTGATCTTCCGCCTCGGTATGCGCCTGCCGCTGGGCCTGTTCTTCAAGGCCACCAGCCTGGTGCTGCTGGTGCTGTCGGTGATCCTGCTCGGCAAGGGCATCGCCGCCCTGCAGGAAGCCGGCCTTATCAATGCCACCTACATCGGCCTGCCGACGCTGGAGTGGATCGGTTTCTTTCCCACCCTGCAGGGCGCCCTCGCCCAGGCCGCCGCCGTGGTCCTGGCGGTGCTGGCCTGGTGGCGCGGTAACCGCGCCACTAAAGCAGGTTGAGAGCGCGCGGCAACCGCGCCACCAAGTAGGTCCTTCCCCGCACACCGTTCCACCCGGGTCGCTCAGGCCCGGGTTTGCGTTTGTGCGCGAACCTCCCGGATACTCCGTGGTCTTTCCCTACCTGTAGATGACGATAGAGAGTTCTGATTAATGCGAAGTTGGGGTGGCAAACTCATTGTCGGCCTGTTGGGCATGTTGATCGGCGGGCCCATCGGCCTGGCGATCGGCGTGCTGATCGGCCACTTCCTGGACCGTGGCGTGGAGCGGGTACAGTCCTTCAACCCGTTCCGGCCCTACCGGCCCGGCGAACGGGAGGAGGTCCAGGAGGCCCTGTTCTCGGCGGTGTTCTCGATCATGGGCCATCTGGCCAAGGCGGACGGCCGGGTCAGCGAGCAGGAGATCGGCCAGGCCGAAGCGATCATGAGCCGCATGCAGCTCAACGACGAGCAGCGCCGCCGGGCCCAGGAGGCCTTCCGCCAGGGCAAGGACGATGATTTCCCCCTCGACCGGACCGTGGCCGAATTCCGCCAGCGCATCCGCCGGCGCCGCCATCTGGTGGTGGTGTTCCTTGAGCTGCTGCTGCAAACCGCCCTGGCGGACGGCGAGCTGCACGCCGAGGAGGAGCGCATCCTGTTCCGTGTCGCCGCCGGGCTGGGCGTGCCGGAAAGCCAGTTCCGGCAGATTCTCAACATGGTGCTGGCCCAGGCGCGCTTCGGCGGCGCCGGTGCGGCCGGCGCGGGTGGCGCGGCCGGCCCGTCACGGCCGTCGCTGGGCGAGGCGTATCAGGTGCTGGGGGTGAACGAGGACGCCTCCGATCAGGAGGTCAAAAAGGCCTACCGGCGGCTGATGAGCGAGCATCACCCGGACAAACTGGCGGCCCGTGGCGTGCCGGAAGAGATGATTCGCGTGTCCACCGAGAAGACCGCCGAGATCAGCAAAGCCTACGATATGATCAAGGAAGCCCGGGGAATGCGTTGAGTCGCCACCGGGAGGATGACAAGTACCCGGCGGCGGTAGTAGCTTGAAGAGGATTACCCGCCCGAGCACCGCCCCGGTGCCCGGGCCCCTTCAGCGGAGGACCTGTCAGCTATGCTCGGTGAACCCCATAGTATCCACCACGAATTCCCCCAGCACCGCGAACGCATTGACGCCCTGGCCAAGGAACACCCGGAGTTCCGCGCCAAGGTGGAGGAGCACGACCGGTTGGACAAAACCATTCGTGGGCTGGAGATGCGCGAGAACCCGATCGCGGACCGCGATATGGAGACCATGAAAGTGGAGCGTATGCACCTCAAGGACGAGATTTATCGTCGCTTGAACGGGGGTTAGCCGACGCGACCTTTAAAAACGCGGTCACAGGCCCAACCGTAAGAAGACGCGTAAACGGACGCGTTTTGGCTCGGGAGGCCTGATGACTGCCTATTCCATTCTTGATCTGAGTCCCATCCTGCGTGGCGGCGACGCCGCCCAGGCCCTGGGCAATTCCCTTGATCTGGCGCGCCACGCCGAACAGTGGGGCTACACCCGCTACTGGGTGGCCGAGCACCACAACATGCCCGGCGTGGCGAGCGCCGCCACCAGCGTGGTGATCGGCCATATCGCCGCCGGCACCCAGCGTATCCGGGTCGGCTCCGGCGGCGTGATGCTGCCCAACCACGCGCCCCTGGTGATCGCCGAACAGTTCGGCACCCTGGCGGCCCTGCACCCGGGACGCATCGACCTGGGCCTGGGCCGGGCGCCGGGCACCGACATGGAAACCGCGCGGGCGCTGCGCCGCGACCTCAACAGCAACGCCATGGAGTTCCCGCGCGACGTGGAGGAGCTGCAGGCTTACCTGGGTGATCCGACCCCGGATCAGCGCGTGCGGGCGGTGCCCGGCGCCGGCAGCAAGGTGCCCATCTGGCTGCTCGGCTCCAGCCTGTTCAGCGCCCGGCTGGCGGCCCAGAAGGGCCTGCCGTTCGCGTTCGCCTCGCATTTCGCCCCGGAGGCCCTGCTCGATGCGTTGCAGGTCTACCGCGACAATTTTCAGCCGTCGGCGCAGCTGGAGCGGCCCTACGCCATGGCGGGGGTGAGCGTGTTCGCCGCCGACAGCGACGAGGAGGGCGCCTTCCTGGCCACCTCCATGCAGCAGCAGTTCGTCAATCTGCGGCGCGGGCGGCCCGGACCGCTGCCGCCGCCGGTGGAGAGCATGGATGGCATCTGGTCGCCGCTGGAAGCGGAGGGCGTGCGCCAGGCGATGAAATACGCCATGGTCGGATCAGCGGAAACGGTCCGTGACGGGCTGCGTGCCTTCCGTGACCTGACCGGGGTGGATGAGCTGATGATCACCGGCGGGATTTTCGACCACGACAAGCGGCTGCAATCGTTCCGCATGGCCGCCGATATCTGCCGCGATCTCTAATCCCTAGGCCACGTTGGCCGGTCGTTTTTGCGGCCGGCCGGTGCCCTTGTTCAGACACCAGCTGTCGCGGTCGCCTTCGATGGCGATGCCGCCCACCCAACGCCGTTTGGGGTGGGTGTCGAGCCAGTTGTTGTGGCCGCTGAGCACCGCGTGGCCGTGGGAGGTGATGTGCAGCGACCGGTCCTGCCACGGGGTGTCCTCGCCGTGGTCGCTGGCCAGCAGCGGGCGCTCGCCGCCCATCAGTGGCTGCATCATCCACCAGAACATGGTGTCGCCCAGATAGGGCAGCGGCTCGCGCTCGCGCATCAGATCCCGGAACACCTCGCCGACGGTAATCGGGCCGCGCTCGGCCACCAGCTGCACCGCCAGTTGCTCGCTCAGGCCCAGGCCGGTGTCTTCGTCCGGCAACTCCAATAAGTGCCGGCGCAGGGCGCGGCCGAGCATCGGTAACTCCGGGGTCAGCGTCCGTGACAGGTCGTCCAGCCGTTGCGGCGTATCGGCGGTCACCGCCCGCCAGGCGCGGCGCCCCAGGGTGATAAGCGCATCGTCCACCGGGCGGCGCTGCTGCCAGAGCCAGCCGAGCACCTCCGGCGCCAGTTGCCCCAGGCCGATAAACCGTTGCACGCCGGGAACGCCGTCCGTGGCCACCAGTTCCAGCCGGGTGGGGCGGCGCTGGTGGGCCAGATGATTGAGGATGTAGGCCAGAATCAGCTGGTTGTAGCTGTCGTGTTCGAACCACAGCACCACCCGCTCGCTGTCCATGGCCTGGTCCAGGCCGTCGTACTCATGCTGCTGCCGCCGGCGGGTTTCGTTTTCGTCGCCACCGAAGGCGTCGCAGAGAAAGCGGGTGCGCTCGTCCATGAACGCCTGCCGTTCCAGGCTGTGCAGCGGGCCGATGCAGAAGGGGTCGCTGAAGGTGTGAAAGTGGCCGTGCAAACCGGTGGCGGGCAGGGTGTCGCGAAGATCCGACCCGCAGCGGATGTGCACCGTGTCCAGGTCGTCGTCCAGTGTCCCGTTGGCCCGCTCGGCGGCGGTGTCCAGGGCGGCCACGTGCCGCTGGAAATGATCCCAGCCCTGGAACCCCATTTCCCGCGACACGGTGTGCAGGGCATCGCGGAGCCCGGGCTTTTCGCTCACCGGGGTGAGGCGGTGTACGGCGATGCGAGCCAGGCAGCGACGGTCGCCGGACAGGGCCGCGTCCAGTAACCGCTCGGCATCCTCACGGGGGTCGTCGAGACGGAAGCGTCCGTGCTGTTTCGGAGTACTGCTGCCGGCGGGCATCGATGTCATAAACGGGGCCTTCTCCACAGCGCGGTGTGTGAGTCAAAAAATGGACTTACACAGTTGGCGAAGCGGGCCTTTGAGTCAATGCAAAGAGAGGCTTCAATGGCTTGAAAAGCCTAAGCTTTATAAAGGTTTTACCGGGGATACAAAGGAAGGCAAGAAATTGTCGTGACCTTCACGCCCGTTTCGACGGAAAAGGAATGGTGCCGGAAAGAGGAATCGAACCTCCGACCTACTGATTACGAATCAGTTGCTCTACCGACTGAGCTATTCCGGCACGGCCCGCCCGGGGGCGAGCGGGCGCTAGTTTAGCAGGAACCCCACGGCTGGCAAGACCGCCGACGGCTTACGCCTGTTTGATGCCGGCCAGCTTGCGGGCGTGCCATTTCTTGGACTCCACGTCCATGCCGCGCAGGATCTGAATACGCTGGGCCTGGGGGCTGCCGGCGCCGTGCATGGACTCGGTCAGGTAGCCCACCGCGTTGCGGCCCAGGGTCATGTTTTCGATCAGGCGCAGGATGCGCATGCGGTCCTCGGTGGGGATGTCGTCGCGGCCCTTCAGGAAGCGGCGGATGATGGCGCCGGCTTCTTCGTTGTCCAGATCCTTTTCGCTGGGCATGGTGGCGACGATGCCGCCGGCCAGGTCCTGGGCGAGGCGGGCGATCTCATAGGGGAAGCGGGTGACGTTGTGCTTGCACACATTGGAGAGCATGGCGTCGTTCATGTAGATGCCGCTGGCCAGGGGTTTGGCTTCGTGGGAGCTGGCGATGCCGGACGAGAAAATGGTCTCGTTGAGGTGCACCATTTCCACCAGCTTGTCCTTGATGTGGCTGACCTTGTCGACGCCGTTGTAGTCGGCGATGGTGGCGGCGGCGCCGGTCATCACATCGCCGAGGCCGGTTTTGCACACATAGCTGGCGCGGTGGTAGGCGGTGAAGCGCGCCACCATGTCCTGGGCGAATTCGTATTCGCCGTCCATGAGCACGTGCTCGTGGGGGATGAAGACGTCGTCGAAATAGACCCACACTTCCTGGCCGCCGAACTCGGCGTTGCCCTGGTCGATGCTGCCGCCTTCCATGGAGCGGGTGTCGCTGCTCTGACGACCGTAGATGTAGGTGATGCCCTCGGCGTCGCCGGGAATCATGCCCACCACGGCGTAGTCCTTGTCGTGCTCGCTCAGGTTCATGGTCGGCATCACGCAGATCCAGTGCTGGTTCCAGCCGCCGGTCATGTGCGCTTTGACGCCGCGCACGAAGATGCCGTCGTCGTTGCGTCCGGACACGTGCAGGAACATGTCCTGGTCGCTCTGCTCGAACGGCCGCTTGCTGCGGTCGCCCTTGGGGTCGGTCATGCCGGCGGCGATCAACACGTTATGGCGCTGCGCTTCCTTGAGGAAAGCCAGATAGCGCTGGTGGTAACCGGTGCCGTGCTTTTCGTCGATGTCCCAGGTGATCGAGTGCAGCACGCTGAGCGTGTCCAGGCCGGTGCAGCGCTGGAAGCAGGTGCCGGTGAGCTGGCCCAGGCGCCGCTGCATGCGGTTTTTCATCACCAGGTCCTGGGGTGACTCCGGCATATGCAGAAAGCGGTTCACCGGGGCGTCGATCAGCGGCGAATGGGCGGTGGCCAGTTCCGGGTCGTCGATGGCCAAGTCGTAGGTGGCGCGCAGAGCGTTGATGCTGGGGCGGATCATCGGGTGGTCGGCGGGTTCGTCGATCAGTTCGCCGAACAGAAACAGACGGGTGCCGCGGCCTTTAAGGCTGCTGATGTAGTCGTCACCGGTGCGGATCACCGGCATCCGTGACCAGCGTTCACTGGCGCTGTCGTGGCGGCGTGATGCCAGAGGGGAAACGGCGTTCATAGAGCACTCCTTGCTGGCTGGGCCGGCTGGCGCTGAAGGGCATGTTTATTAAGATGTGGGTTCAATAGTTAAACACTGTGTTCCCTCTGGCAATGGTGAAAAGTGCTCGTGTAGCAGGAAGTCAATCTTATGGATTTCTTGCGTCGGGCCATAAAAACTATTGACAGTCGGTTTTTTGGCTTTAGGATATCCATCAACAATGCTTGCGGGGTTGGCAAATGAATCTTGGCGATCTTGAAAAATCGGTGCTGCAGTATTTCTGGGAGCATCAAGAGGCTGATGCCAAACGTGTACACGCATACTTTCATGCTCAGCGCGGTGGGTCTTTGAACACCATTCAGTCGACCCTGGATCGTTTGTATAAGAAAGGGCTGCTTAAACGGGCAAAGCAATCGCATGCTTTTGTCTACACGCGCGCATTTAGCAGGGAGTCTTTTATCAGTCATCTGGTCACGGACGTGACCAGAGATTTTCTCGAGCCTGGGGAGAACGCCTTACATGCCGCCTTTGCTTCCATTTCCCAAAGCATGAATGATGGCGAGTTGGATGAACTAGAGAGATTGATTGAGTCACGGCGAAAGGATTCTGAAGGCGGAGAGCGATGAATATGGTGGGTATCGCGGGCCTTTTATTGAACGCGTGGGTGGTTGCTGTCCTTTTCTTTGTGCTCGGCCTGGGTTTCGCGGGTCTGTTTAATCTTATTCCGGAGGCGCGCTGGCAGGGCTATTCCGCTAACGACAGACGTGCTGCCCTTTGGGTAATGGGGGGCATCCCTTGGCTGTTTGCCACGGCGGGCTTCTTGATCACGTTGTTTCTGGTTTACTTCCAGGGTTTTTCTCTGGATAGCTATTTTTATCATTGGCATCACTCCACTTTTTTTGATCTATACAGTTGGCATGCGGTTTTAGCAGCCGGCGGCGGCGGCGTGTCAGGCTGGATCTTAATAAAGGGCTGCATGCAAGCGACTCGGAACTGTCGCCTGACGGGCTATTTGTCACTAATTGCCGATAAGGAAGGAGTCTTGCCGACTAACCGGCCGGTGGCGTTTGCCGCCGGATTATTGGTTCCGAGGATATTTCTGAGCCAGGGACTACTGGCCATGCTGAGTAAGACGGAGCAAACGATCATAAGGGAACACGAAGCCGCTCATGCGCGGCGATATGATCCGGCAAAGAAGTGGTTGTTTGGGCTGATTACACTTTGCCACCCGTCTCGGTTGCGAAATTTGCTCCGTGAAGAGATGAACTTGTGCGTTGAGCAATGTGCGGACGAAAGTGTGATCAGAAAGGGGGTTTCCGCTTACGCAGTAGCTGCTTGCGTGGTGCGGGTGGCCCAGTATGTCAAACAAGATAGCGATGCTGCAGCGCACCATGAGTTGGTCGGCTTTGGTAGTTCGCGAATCAGTGGGCGCGTTCATTATCTGCTCGCGACCCCACATTATAGGTCAGTGCCTAGGTCCGCTATATTCGCAGGGCTGATGTTGACGTTCATTCTTGCGTCATTCCAGATCGACCTGATTCATCATCTGATTGAAATCTTCCTGAGGCATTGAGCGAGTCCAACCATGAGAGAACGAGGTGGTGAAATTATGCCCAAAAAACCCATCATCAATCGGTTTTTTTTGAATAAAAAACCGATTTCCGGTCTGTTTTTTATTCTGACTATGGTGATATCCCCAGATGGGCTGGGTGGCGAAAAAAACACCCTCACGCTTTCGGAAGCGTTGATGAAGACGCTGAAGCAGCATCCTGAGCTCCCGGCCTACCAAGCATTGGTACGCAGCGCCCGCTCGCAAATTGAGCAGGCAGAGGTAGGGACGCGACCCGAGCTTTCAGTGCAGGTGGAGGATGCGCTCGGTAGCGGTGATTTTCAGGGCCGCAAACGTAGCCAGACAACGCTCGATATTAGCTGGTTGTTAGAAAAGAAACTGATCGAACGTCGTATTGCGGTGGTGGAACAGGATGAGAGGCGTGCAATCGTCGCACAGCGAATCCGGTTGCTCGACGTACTTGCTACCACCAAAGCGCTTTACTTGGAGATGCTTCGTTTGCAGGAACGCAAAGCCGTCGCCATGGATGCTCTGAAAGCAGCGCAATCCATTCGTGAGGTCGTGCGTGAGCGCCATCGATTGGCGGCGGCGCCGCAAGTGGATCTGGCCCGCGCCAACGCCGCCGTACGTCGCCAGGAGTTGGAACTAGACCGCTGGCAAAGCCGCATGGATCGTATTCGCGAAACGTTGGCCGCGCAATGGGGAGCACCTGGCAGAGCCGACTTCGGCATCGACGGAACGTTGCGAATTGCCGCGCCCGAGGTGGATTCGCCGAACTACGGAGAGTTAGTCGATACCTCGCCTTATGTGAAGACATTACTTGTAGAGCGTGCGGCCATTGAAAAGCGAATCGGTCTGGTGAAGGAGGAGGCGAGGAACCGCATCAGGCTAACCGCAGGTGTACGCCGGCATGATTTTGAGAACGACTATTCCGCTCGTCTCGGTTTCTCTATCCCGCTCGGGAGTGAACACCGCAATGACAGCCGCGTCGCCGCTCTGCGTTTGGAGGAAGAAGCCTACCGGATCAAGGAGAACGCCAAAAAGCTGGAGATGAAATCCCGGATCCGAACGCTAACCGAGCAGTATCAAGTCGCATATCAGCAGCAGAGCGCACTGGAGAGCGAAGTTATCCCGGCGTTGGAAAGGGCAGTCGGCGATGCCCGAGACGCATACCGGAAAGGCATTTATGGCTATCAGGATTGGTGGAGTGTTCAGAAGGACTGGGATGAAAGCCGGATGGCATTGATCGAAGCGCGATACGAAGGGCAATCGGCACGGGCGGAACTAGAGCGAATCACCGGATCATCGATCCGATAGCTGGAGCTATTCATGTTGAAACGATATTCAAGAATATGGGCCGTGTTGACGTTGGCGCTGGGTCTCGGGTTGCCCTGGCAAGCGCTGGCAGAAAAGGATAAGCGGGAACCGGAAACGATCGCCAGCGAAGAAGGGCCGCATGGCGGCAAACTGTTACGTGGCGACGCTTTAAGCATTGAGATAGGCATTTTCGAGGACGGTGTTCCGCCGGAGTTCAGGGTGTGGGCCTACACCGATGATGAGCAGTTACAACCGGACGCAGTGAACGTGACGGTAGCTCTGGAACGGCTCGGTGGTGTACGTGACCAAATTGTCTTCTCCCGAAAGGGCGATTATCTAAGAGGCGATACCAGCATCTATGAGCCACATTCCTTCATTGTTCAACTGGAAGCTGATTATCAGGGCAAACGGTATCAGTGGCGTTATGAAAACTTCGAGGGTCGAACCACGATCAATGAGGAGCTGGCTCGCGCTAACGGCATTCAAACACGAGCCATCAGCCCGGAAACGATTCTTTCCAAGGTTGGAGTCTTTGGGCGTCTCACAAGCGATCGCGCTAGCTATCGGGACGTGTCCGCCCGGTTTCCCGGTATGGTCGAAGCGGTGCATGTTCGCCTCGGTCAAAAGGTCGAGGAAGGCGAGCGGTTAATCAGCTTACAAAGCAACCAGGGGCTGGGCGTGTATCCCGTTAAAGCCCCAATCGCGGGCGTCGTTACTAGTCTGGACATCGCGGAAGGCGAGGTTACCGGCGATAAAGTGTTGGCTCGCATCTCCTCGGCCAATGAACTGCTCGCTGAATTCCTCGTTTTTCCTGGCGATGTAATTGCAGTAAGAGAAGGCAACGGGGTCAGGGTCTGCGTAGACGCGTTGGATGCCTGCTTCAACGGTAACGTCAATTACGTTTCGCGTTGGATGGGCGAAGGCAACGCCTACATGACCCGAGCCTCGATGGATACCACCGATTCGCGTCTTCGTGAAGGCATGTTTGTCACCGGCGAAATCATTACTAGCCAGACGGATGTTCCCATGGCCGTCCCGCATAGAGCCATACAGAGGTTCAGAGACTTTGATGTGGTTTATGCCCAGGTCGACGATACCTATGAAGTCCGGATGATTGAGATCGGAAGGCAGGGAGTGAACAACGTGGAGGTGACCGGTGGTATCGAGCCGGGCATGAGATACGTCGTTGATAACAGTTACGTGATTAAAGCGGATATCGAGAAATCGGGCGCTTCACACGATCACTAGCCACGGCGGATACATTCATGTTGGACAAAATTATACGATCATCGATCAATTCCCGGCTTCTAGTGATGGGGCTGGTACTGCTTGTGTCGGTCCTGGGCATTTGGAGCTACACAAAACTGCCAATCGACGCGGTGCCCGATATCACCAATGTTCAAGTGGTGATCAACACTGAAGCCAATGGTTATACGCCCCTGGAGGTGGAACAAAGGGTCACCTTCCCGATTGAAACTGCGATGGCGGGGCTGCCCGACTTGGGCTATACGCGGTCCGTGTCCAGATACGGTCTTTCCCAGGTGACCGTTATTTTTGAGGATGGCACTGATGTGTATTTCGCCCGGCAACTGGTCAATGAGCGCCTAGCCGCCGCTAAGGCGCGCTTGCCAGGTGGCCTGGAACCGGAACTGGGTCCCATCGCCACCGGTCTGGGCGAAATATTTATGTTCACCGTATCACCCACTGACAAGGTTGGCGAAGATAATGCCGTTACACCGACGGAGCTGAGAACCGCGCACGACTGGATCATTCGACCGCAATTACTTCGCGTGCCGGGTGTGGTGGAGGTTAATCCAATTGGCGGGTACAAACGAGAGATTCTCGTGGCAATTAAGCCCGAGCGCATGCTTTTCCACGGTGTTACTCAGCGACAGTTAATCGCGGCGATTAACGAAAACAACGAGAACCGTGGCGCCGGTTTCGTAGAACGCAAGGGCCAGCAGGTTTTACTGCGTATTCCAGGACAAGCTAAACAACCTGATCGTATCGGTGAAATCGTGGTCGCTAGCCGCGACGGTGTGCCGGTAAAAGTAAACGATCTGGCGCATATTGAGGAGGGCAAGGAATTGAGGACCGGCGCCGCCACTCAGGATGGGCGCGAGGTGGTCATGAGCACGGTGTTTATGTTAATCGGCGAGAACAGCCGGACCGTAGCGAAGGCTGTTGGTGAGAAACTGGAGGAAATAAACGCAGGACTACCGAAGGGTATCGAGGCGCAAGCGGTTTATGACCGCACCAAACTCGTCAACAAAACTTTGTCGACAGTGCAGACCAACCTCGTTGAAGGTGCTTTGTTGGTCATCGTGATTCTTTTTTTCTTGCTCGGGAATATTCGAGCCGCGCTAATCACTGCGGCGGTGATCCCCGTTGCAATGCTGATGACTCTTACCGGGATGGTGCAAAGTAGGGTAAGTGCTAACCTGATGAGCCTTGGAGCGCTGGACTTTGGTCTGCTTGTGGATGGCGCGATCATCATCGTCGAGAACTGTCTGCGGCGTTTGTCTATCGCGTCCGAGGACCGGCGCGAACTACCGTTAAGATACCGATTGGACTTGGTATTTCAGGCTACTAAAGAGGTGATTCGTCCGGCGTTGTTTGGGGTATTTATCATTACGGCTGTTTATCTCCCTATATTTTCGCTGAGTGGCGTGGAAGGCAAGATGTTCCATCCTATGGCGATTACAGTCGTTATCGCATTAACCGCATCGATGCTGCTGTCTGTTACCTTCGTGCCGGCCGCGGTCGCGATACTCTTCAGAAAAGCAGTGCAAGATAAGGAAGGCAGAACCTTCACGTTGATAAGAAACGGCTATCGGCGTCTTTTAGTTCGTGCATTAAAATCTCGCTGGCTGGTTCTGATTGCTGGTTCTGGATTGGTTTTGGTCGCTCTATTGGCGACCACCCGAATAGGCAGTGAGTTCGTCCCCAATCTTGATGAAGGTGACATTGCTCTACACGCCTTGCGTATTCCGGGTACTTCTTTATCACAGTCGATTGAATTACAGAAGGTCCTTGAGGATCGTATAAAGGAGTTGCCGGAAGTCGAGCGTGTGTTTGCCAAGATCGGCACCGCCGATGTGGCGACAGATGCCGTGCCGCCGAGTGTGGCCGACAACTTCATCATCCTTAAATCTAGAAATGAGTGGCCTAACCCGGACAAACCGAAATCTAAGGTGGTCGAGCAACTAACCAGCCTGGTTGGGCCGGTGCCTGGTAATCGTTACGAATTTCTGCAACCGATTCAGATGCGATTTAATGAGTTGTTATCCGGAGTGAGAGCAGAGCTCGCCATCAAGGTGTTCGGCGACGATCTGGATACGTTGGAAGGTCTGGGTAAGGGCATTGAAGAAGCTATCAAAGGTGTGAATGGCATTGTCGATATTCAACTGGAACAGACGTCCGGTTTGCCTATGCTGTCGATAGAACCACGTCATGATGCCCTGGCACGTTATGGGATAACTCAGAAACAACTTCAGGATCAAGTGGCTACAGCCATGGGCGGCCGGGCCGCGAGCACTTACTTTGAAGGCGATAGAAGTTTTGACGTGGTGGTTCGTCTGGCAGAGGAGCGCCGATCCGATCTGGGGTCGCTGGGCAGCCTTCCCATCCAGATCGATGACCAGCGTTATGTACCACTTACCGAGCTGGTCGACCTCGAGTACGTACAGGGGCTCAATCAGGTAAACCGCGAGAACGGAAAGCGACGTATCGTTGTCACCGCTAATGTGCGCGGCAGGGACCTCGGATCATTCGTCGAGGACGTGCGGGCCGAGGTCAATAGCGACGTTCCGCTTCCGGCGGGTTATTGGGTTGAATACGGCGGCACTTTTCAGAACCTGCAGTCCGCGCGGTCGCGCCTTATGCTGGTTGTCCCCCTGACCCTGGTGATCATTATTGGCTTGCTACTTTGGGCCCTGCGCTCGGTCAAGGATGCTTTAGTTATCTTCACCGGCGTACCACTGGCACTTACCGGTGGCGTGCTGGCCTTGCTAGTACGGGATATTCCCTTCTCTATTTCCGCTGCCGTTGGATTTATCGCCTTGTCTGGTATTGCGATTCTTAATGGCTTGGTGATGGTGTCGTTTATCCGGGATCTGATTCGCGACGGACAGCCCATTGATAGTGCCATTTTGGAAGGCGCGGTTACTCGGTTCAGGCCGGTGGTGACCACTGCCTTGGTGGCCTCGCTCGGTTTCGTACCGATGGCGTTGAATACGGGTATCGGTTCTGAAGTGCAACGTCCGCTTGCGACAGTGGTAGTGGGAGGGATTATTTCCTCCACAGTGCTCACTCTTTTTGTTTTGCCGGTTATCTATCGACTTGTCTACCGGGAAACTAAAATTGAAGAGTTTGAGTTCCCTGAATAGGTAATTAACAGGATCATATCAATGAATGGATGTAGCAATGCTGGTGATGTTAAGCGCGGATCGATGATTGGTGGCCTGGTGATTCTCGCCATCGGCTTAATGATCTCTGATTCGGCTTTAGCGCACGGGGTCGCGCAGGGCGACAAAGGTTTCATTCAATCGAGTTCAGGCGTGATGCTGGCTCCCTTTATCTATATTGGCGCCAAGCATATGGTTACCGGCTACGACCACATTCTATTTTTACTTGGAGTGGTGTTTTTCTTATATCGGCTGAAGGACGTCAGTCTTTATGTAAGCCTGTTCGCCATCGGCCACAGCGTCACCTTAATTCTTGGTGTTCTAGGGGGCATCAGCGTCAACGCCTACGTGGTGGATGCAATCATCGGGTTCTCCGTGGTGTACAAGGCGTTGGACAATCTCGGCGCTTTTGAAAAATGGTTTGGTCGGGAGCTGGATGCCCGCAAGGCGACGCTTATCTTCGGGTTGCTGCATGGGTTGGGGCTGGCAACTAAAGTCATGGACTACGATATCTCGCCAGATGGTCTTATTGCTAATCTTTTGGCGTTCAACGTAGGCGTCGAACTGGGTCAGATTTTGGCTTTGAGCCTGATTTTAATGGTCATGACCCTGTGGAGAATGTCGAGCCGATTCGGTGCACAGGCCAAGATCGCCAATCTCGTACTGATGACAGCCGGTTTTATGTTGATGGGATATCAAACCGCTGGTTTTTATCTTTCTTGAATTTTAAGTATTGGAGTTACTGTAAATGAAATTTATGAATGGGAAACGGCTGATCGTTTCGACGCTTCTTTCTTTGGCACTCGCGATCTTCTTCCTGGTAACGGTCGTCCTGCCCTCGGAATACGGCGTCGATCCTACCGGTGCGGGTAAACTTCTTGGACTAACCGACATGGGTCAGGTCAAGGAGCAGCTGCGTGAAGAAACTCGTCAGGATGGTGTGACGACGACGGTTTCCCCGGAGCCGCCCGAAGCAGTCGCCCCGCGCTCATCTTCCCCAGCGGCTAAGCTCTCAGTCGGGGAGATTAGCGAAAAAAAGCCGTCCACTGGTTCTGATGTGCTGACTGTCGAATTGGGGCCCAACGAGGCGGCGGAGATCAAGCTCAGAATGGATCAGGGGGACAAGGTGTCTTATTACTGGTATGTCAACGATGGTTCTGTAAATTTTGACACTCATGGCGATCCGCTCACCCCTCGTCCCGGATTTTATCACGGCTACGGTAAAGGTCGTTCAGTCACCGAGGATAAAGGCGTTCTCGAAGCTGCCTTCGACGGCAATCATGGTTGGTTCTGGCGCAACAGAAGTCAGAAAAGCGTGATCGTTACCTTGCGAGTTGAAGGCGGGTACGCCTCCATTAAGCAGGTGCTGTAGCGGTTGTTAATGACCGTCATCCGGGTGAATTAATGAGGCTGTTATCCGACCGACGTTACCGGCATCTTTTCGCTGCTCAAGTGATGGCGCTTGTCGGGACCGGACTGACCACCGTGGGACTAGCGCTGCTCGCAAGCGATCTGGCGGGCGGCCGCGCCGGAGAGGTGCTTGGGGTGGCACTCGCTATCAAGATGATCGCTTATGTGGTGGTGGCGCCGATCGCGGGCGCTTACGCTACCCGTCTGCCAAGGCGTTCTTTTTTAGTGGGGCTTGATGTGGCCCGCGCGGCTATGGTTTGTCTTTTGCCCTGGGTGACGTCGGTTTGGCAAATCTATCCAATCATGCTTTTTATGAATGTATGTTCGGCCGCGTTCACCCCTGTCTATCAGGCGACGCTTCCCGATATCTTCGAGGATGATGAGAAGTACACCAGGGCGCTGTCGTTATCGAGGCTCGCCTATGATCTGGAGAATATAGCCAGCCCGATGCTGGCCGCTTTATTGCTAGCGGTACTGGAGTTCAATGTACTCTTCCTGATGAACGGCGTTGGGTTTGTGCTCTCTGCGGCATTTATTATGACCTCAGGGCTCCGGTTGCCAGCGTTCGGGCGGTTGTCCGAAGGGGCACTGTGGCGCATTCAAGAAGGGATTAAGCTCTACTTCCAGAATGGTGCGTTAAGAGGGCTTTTCGCTTTGAACTTTGCGGTGGCGTTCGCCGGTTCGATGCAGATCGTCAATACCGTGGTCTATGTACGGGAATATCTGGGGATGACCGGGCAAAGCGTCGCCCTGTCGTTTCTCGCTGTGGGGGCGGGATCAATAACCGTGACCTTGCTGTTGCCGACTTGGCTGCGACGGTTCCAGCAGCGGATATTGATGCTCACAGGCGGCGCAGTCATGGGCTTGAGCTTGTTGGTCGACGGGGCTGTGATGCCAGGTTTTGTCGGCTTGCTGGTGTCATGGTTCTTTCTGGGCGGTGGCGCATCACTCGTAATGATGCCGAGTGGCCGCTTGGTGAAGCAGGCTTGTGCGCCCGAAGGGCGCCCTTTGCTCTACGCGGCTCAGTTCGCGCTGTCTCACTTGGCGTGGCTGGCGGCCTATCCCCTGGCGGGATGGGTTGGTGCCCAGGTGGGTTTGTCGGGCACCTTCCTCATCTTGTCATTGCTTACTCTCACAGCGACGGTCATCGCATTGCTGCTATGGCCACGGTGGACCTAATCTGGCTGGAAGGTCAGCGAGGCGGAATTGAGGCAGTAACGCAGGCCGGTGGGGGCTGGCCCGTCCGGAAACACGTGGCCGAGATGGCCGTCACAGCGGGCGCAGCGGACTTCCACGCGTACCATGCCATGGCTGCTGTCTTTCAGTTCGCGCACATGCTCGGCGTCCACCGGTTCGACAAAACTCGGCCAGCCGGTGCCGGATTCAAACTTGCTGTCGGCATGGAACAAGGGGAGTTGGCACAGCTTGCAGCCGTAGGTGCCGGTTTCCTTATTGTCCAGCAGCCCGCCGCAGAACGGCGGTTCGGTGCCCTGATTGAGCAGAATTCGTTTTTCCTCGGCGGTCAGGCCGGCGGCCCGCTGCTGCTTTTCGGCGTCGGTGAGCGGCGTCAGATCGAAGCCGCTGGCGGAAACAGTCATGGCTACCTCTCAGGTTTTAAGCATTTCCGGGAAGGCGGCGTGCAGCTTTTCCAGTTTCGGCTTCGCCACATGGGTGATGTACGGCTGATTGGGATTGCGGCGGGCGAAATCCTGGTGGTAGTCCTCCGCCGGATGGAACGGGTGGCCCGGCTCCAGGGTGGTGACGATGGGCGCGGTGAAGGCGCCGGCGTTGTTCAACTGCTGGATGTAGTCCTCGGCGACTTTCCGCTGCGCCTCGTCCACCGGGAAGATGGCGGAACGGTACTGCGGCCCGCGGTCGTTGCCCTGGCGGTCTTTCTGGGTGGGGTCGTGGGCCACCGCGAAAAACAGTTTAAGCAGCGCGCCGAAGCTGATCCGGTGCGGGTCGTAGCGCACCTCCACCACTTCCGCATGGCCGGTGCGGCCGCTGCAGACCGCTTCGTAATTGGCGCTGTCCGCGTCGCCGCCGGCGTAGCCGGACACCACCGACTGCACGCCGTCGAGAGGCTGATAGACCGCTTCCACGCACCAGAAGCAGCCGCCGGCGAGCACGGCGCGGCCGATATCCTGATCGGTGGGAACGTCTTCCACCGGATCGGGGAACCGGTCCGGGTGTATCGCCAGGGATGTGCCGGGGATCACTGCTTTCATACAACCTCCGTGACTGGACGACGACCATGACAGCCGTCGGGAAACCGTACCGTGAAGACAGTGGGGGCGGCGCCGGCGACTCTCAACCCGGGTCAGGGCAGCAGGCGCGCCTGCCGCAGGGTGTCGCGCAGGGCCAGGCACTGGCTCTTGGCGATGGCGCTCTGATCATTGGCTTCGTGGGTGCGGGCCACGCCGTGCCAGAGATTGGCGCCGTCGCCGTTAAGCAGGTCGGCGGGGAATACCTGTTCCACATCCGCCGGCGGCGCGTCCTTGATACGCTCGCCGTCCAGGCCCACGCGCCAGGTGGGGCGCACCTCGTTGTCCTGGTTGATCGGGTTGAGCTCCTGGCGGTCGCGCATGTGCGGCGCCGACATCAGCAGGCGGGTCAGATCGACCAGCAGAATACGGTCCACCGGGTGGTCGCCGGCCCATTCGACCAGTGCCTTGCGGCCGCGCTCGTACCACAGCGGTACCTCCTGGTGGCTGAGCAGCACGGTCAGGCCGGCGCGCTCGAAGATCGGTCGGCAGGTCAGTTCCCAGGTCTCGCGGGTGTCGCCTTCCGGGCTTTGTGCCACCAGCAACAGGGTTTCCGCCGGCGGTGGCGGGGTGTCGGTGACCGTGCGCGTGGTCACTTCCGTGGTGCTGGCGCACCCGCTCAAAAACAGAACCGCCAGTAACAGGGCCCTCATGGCACTCTCCATGTCACTCTCCACAACGCTAACTCCGGGGAACAGGCACCCAGTGTAGCAGGGGCGGACCCCGGAGAAACCCGATAACCGCGCGGTTTTGGCGCACTCTGTGACGCTGGTCAGGGACGCCCGGTCAGGGAACGCCCGGTCACGGGAACGCCGGCGAGACAAGCGCCGGTGCGTTCGCCCCGGCCATCACTTCCAGTTGAAAGCGGCCGGCCTCGGCCACCGGTGGATGATACCAGCGCACCTCATAGAGGCCCTGACCATCGACATCCCCGTCGATCAGCCGCAGGCGCATGTCGCCGCTTTCATCGTCCACCAGCGTGCCCCGGTCGTCGCTGCGCAGAATCCGCAGCAGCGGTTCGTGCAGGCGCAGGTCACCGGGCGGCTCACCGACAAAACGCCAGGACCAGTAGGGGCCGCTGTCCTCTTCGCCACGATGGAAGATGGCGGGCTGGCGCCAGCTCCGCGACCAGGTGCGGTCCGGGTCGCCGTGCGGCCAGTAGCGATGGCTGAGCAGCTCGAAGCGGCTTTCCCTGGGGTAGTCGTCGACGCCGCCGGTGCGCATCAGGTCCTCGCTCAACCGCGCGCTTTGCGCGGCGAGAAAGTCCAGTGTATGCGGCCCGTAGAGGGTATGGCCGCCCTCATAGTACTGGGCACCGTACTCGGCCTCGCTCACCGAGTAGCCGAAAAAGCCGTTGGCCAGGCTGGAGATTTCCACCCGCCAGTCGGTACCGGCGGGCAGGGTGTCGAGCACCTCGCCACGGATGCGATTACCGCTTTCCAGGGTGATTTCCCAGGGCAGGGGGACCAGCACCAGATCGTTGACGCGCAGCACCTGAAGCAGCGCACGGTGCGGAAAGCTGTCCGCGGACATCAACAATTGCAGCTTGGACAGCGCCCACTGCTTTTCCGCCTGGCAGCCGTCGGTGAAGACGGTGCGTGGCCAGCCCTCCTGGAGAAACGGCAGGTAGGAAATCGGGAACACCTCGTCGCCGTTGGCGGCGCCCATGGTGGCGGCGCCCACCACCGCGCGCTGGCAGAGACCGTGGCGTTGTTCCTCGGGCAGCTCGAGAACGTTCATCAGGCGGCTTGCGGCGGCGGTGCGCAGGCGCGGCGCCAGGTCGTCCTCCAGACGCTCGAACAACGCCCCGGCCTGGTCGCCGAGCGCCTTACCGATACGCCGGGCTTCCAGGTCGCCGCGGTGCTCCGGATGCCAGGCCGGGTTGTTGTCGGCGTGGGTGGCCTGAAAGGCGCCGTGCACGAAGGGCCACGGCAGTTCATCGCCGAAGCCGGCGCTCAGGCCCTGCCCCAGCCAGTGCCAGACGTCCGCGTGATAGGGGCGCGTGAAGGCGGGAATGGCGGTGCCGTGGATCGAAAACAACGTCAGCGCGCCGGCGGGATAGAAGCGGCCATCATCGGCTTGCAGGTCGATGCGCAGCATGGTCATGCGCGGATTCACCGCGCGCAGGGCGTCGTCCTCGCCCATTTTTTCCGGATCCAGATTGTGATTACGCGCCCATGCCTGTACCGAGCGGTTACGGGTCAGCCCCCAGACATCGCGTTGGCCGGTGGCGATCCGCGCCGGGCGGCGGTTGCGGTAGGCGCGGATCACCGCCTCGCTGATGCGTTCGCTGAGAAAACCGAACAGCTCCGGGTCGAAACCGGCGCTGTTGGCGCCGAAGGTGTTGTAGAAATCGCTGCCCAGATATTGCCCGGGCCCCGAATGCGTATGCGTGACCAGCAGGCTCAAGCCCCGCGCGGGCACGTCCGTGGCGGCGGCGATGCGCTCGGCCACGGCGTAATGCAGCGGCAGTGAGCCGGCGCCCAGATCAAGCTGCACCAGAGCCAGCGGCGTCTGCCCCGGGCCGTGCAGATAAAAAGCGCGTGCCTTGAGCCGGGTACGGAACCCGTCGGCGTTCTTCGCCCAGGCGGAATAGCCGAATTTGGGCAGGCCGATGGCGGGTGTGATGTCCACTTCCGCGACGCCGGCCAGGGGCTGGCCGCTTCCGGAAGGGGGTAACGGCTCCGGCACCTGAAAGCGGAGCGTTTCCCTCGGGTAGGTCAGAAAGGGCCAGGCGGTATGCAGAAGGGCGGCGGCCAGCACCCCGAACAACACCAGGAAAACCATCGCGAGCCGCCGGCGACCGGATCGCCGGGGTTTGGATAACTGCATGTGAAGCCTCTTTTTTATTTTTGCACGAACGTACTTGTGGGGTGCATGTACGGCAAGGCTGATCGGGCCAAACCGGTGGTCGGATACATAACGGATACAAAATGATACGGCTTGTACAATTTGTGCAAAAGCATGGATAAGTTCACAACACTATTCCAACCGGACGTCACCGGAATTCTGTTTTTTTTACCTCCCCAGGATATTCCAATGATTGCACTGTAATCCGTTGATACCCGAGGGGGGTAGAACATGAAAAATCTCTTTAGATTGTCGACTCTGGCGCTCGCCGCCGGGCTGGCTTATCAGCCGGCTCTGGCGGAAGACCGTTACGAGGAGACGCTGAACACTCGCCAGTACCTGGGTGGCTTCGCCTCCTACGTGGATGTGGATGAAGATCGGCAGTTCGACGACGAAGGTCTGGGCTACAGCGTCTTCTACGGTCGCCAGCTTTCCGACCGCGTCTGGTGGGAAACCGAAGGCGGTTTCTACAAGATGGATCCGAACCGGGCCGACTTCCAGGATTTCTATCAGTACCACCTGACCACCGGTCTCGCCTACGCCTTTGGTGATCGCACCGGCTTCACGCCCTATGTGATCGCCGCCGTGGGCGCCATCGACCAGGAAGTGCTGCCCGACGAAGACCAGGACACCAACCTGACCGTTAACGCCGGTATCGGCGCGGTGACCGGCCCGATCTTCAACAACGGCCTGAAGCTGCGCGGCGACGCCCGCTACGTTTACGACGACTTCGACGGTTCCGGCCCGGCCCGTGGCGACGGTGCGTTCGGCGACGTTCGCGTGTCCCTCGGTGTCGAGATCCCGCTCGGTTACACCAAGGTCGTGACCAAAGAGAAGACAGTAATCAAAACCCGCGAAGTGGTCGCCAAGCCCCAGCCGGTGATGGATTCCGACGGTGACGGCGTGCCGGACAACCGTGATCAGTGCCCGAACACGCTGGAAGGCGGGCGCGTGGATGCCAACGGCTGTCTGATCGTCAACCAGACCGTGACCCTGACCAACATCAACTTCGAGTTCGACTCCGCGAAGCTGACCCGTTCTTCAGAGTCTTCCCTGGACCGCATCGCCGACTCCCTGAAATCGCAGACCGACTTCCGTGTGGAAGTAGCCGGTCACACCGACAGCGTGGGCGCCGCGGAATATAACGAGCAGCTGTCCCAGGAACGCGCCGAGTCCGTTCGCCAGTACCTGCTCAACCGTGGTGTGGATCCGTCCCGCGTAACCGCCCGGGGCTACGGCGAGCTGAATCCGGTTGCCAGCAACGAAAGCGAATCCGGCCGCGCCATGAACCGCCGCGTTGAATTCCGCGTTACCGAGAAGTGAGGAACACGATCATGTTGCGAATTAAAAGTGTAATGATGCTGGTCCTGCTCGCCGCTCTCGGCGTGGGGATCTACGGCTGCGAAGCCAACGACAGTGATGACACCGTTATCACTACGCCCAACAACCCCAACCCGAACAATCCTGACGATCAGGACAATGACGGGATTCCGGATGACATGGACAACTGTCCGGCCTTCGCTAACAACGATCAGCGCGATCAGGACAACGACGGTATCGGCGACGCCTGCGACGACGATGTCGACGGTGATGGCGTGCCCAATGATCCGGACAACTGCCCCTGGGTGGCCAACCCGGATCAGACCGACACCGACATGGACGGTATCGGCGACGCCTGTGACGAAAACACCGACACCGATGGTGACGGCATCGACGACGGCGACGACAACTGCCCGCTGGTGGTGAACCACAGCCAGGCGGATTCCGACATGGACGGCATCGGCGACGCCTGTGACGACGACCGCGACGGTGACGGCGTTCCCAACGACAACGACAACTGTCCGTTCGTGGCCAACAACGACCAGGTTGACACCGACATGGACGGCGTCGGCGACGCCTGTGAAGACGACACCGACGGTGACGGCGTGCTGGATCCGGACGACAACTGTGTGTTCGTGCCCAACCCGGGCCAGGAAGACCTGGACGGCGACAACGTGGGCGACGTCTGTGACGACGACGACGATGGCGACGGTACCAACGACGGCAACGACGAGTGCCCGACCGTACCTGGCCCGCCGGAAAACCAGGGTTGCCCGGTTGACGAAGACACCGACACCGACGGCGACGGCGTACCCGACGACCTGGACAACTGCCCGAATACCGCCAACGCGGACCAGCTCGACAGCGACGGCGACGGCATCGGTGATGTGTGCGACGACGACGGCTTCACCTGTAACGACACCAGCACCTATCAGCCGCTGACCACCCCGGACTATGAAGCCAGTGGCAACTCACTGGGCGTGTGCCTGGGCTGCGGCGTGAGCGAAGCGGACAGCCTGGTGGACGGCAACGACGCTTCCTTCGCAACCATTGAAGTGGGTGTGGCGGCGGTCTACGGCGGCGCTGAAATCCGTGCCACCGCGGTGGACGCGGCCAACGACTTCACCGGCATCAACCGCATCGGCATGGTGATCTCCGATCCGGCCTCCGCGCTGCTCAACCTGAGCCTGCTCGGCGACTTCCTGACCCTGCGTTTCTACAACGACGGCGAGGAAGTGGACAGCGCCACCGTGGGCGGCGGTCTGCTCGGTCTGGAACTGCTGGGCCTGAGCCTGGACAGTGACGAGCGCTTCCTGTCCGCCGAGGTGGATACCAACGAGCTGACCTTCGACGAAGTCCAGCTGGACTACGCCGGCCTGCTCAACGCCAACGCCTCTCTGCGCGTGCATCGCGTCTGCGCCGGCAACGATCCGGAGGACGCACCCTGAGTCTCCTTTGATATCAGGCATATCCTGGGGGCGCATTCGCGCCCCCTTTTTTTTGCCCGGCACCCGGCCGGCGTTTTCCTCCGTTCGCCTTCACGTGATTCCGTTCGCAGTCTGTCAGCCTTTTGGGTTAGATTGGGGACGCTGGAGGGAACGAATCTATGACATCTATTT
>Ga0206123_10001099_pt1 | contig 25915 bp, 23 predicted proteins | sample Helgoland_Spring_2_FD_160086 | JGI IMG/M metagenome (GOLD analysis project Ga0206123, IMG submission 160086) | Pelagic subsurface seawater microbial communities from Kabeltonne, Helgoland, North Sea - Helgoland_Spring_Bloom_20160316_1 | ecosystem: Environmental > Aquatic > Marine > Epipelagic ...
TGCTTCTCGAAGCGCCGCCGGTGGCGGTGGATGAAATGCCAGTAGAGGCTGTTGAACGGGCAGCTGTTGTCTTCCTCGGCGCTGCTCACCTTGTAGGGGCAGTCGCCGCAGTAGTCGGACATGCGCTGGATGTATTTGCCGCTGGCGGCGTAGGGCTTGGAGCCGAGATAGCCGCCGTCGGCGTGCATCACCATGCCCAGGGTGTTGGGCAGCTCCACCCATTCGTAGGCGTCCGCGTAGACCGCCAGATACCATTCATGGATCTGCGTCACGTCCACGCCCAGCAGCAGGGCCAGGTTGCCGGTGACCATCAGGCGCTGGATGTGGTGGGCGTAGGCGTGTTCGCGGGTGGCGCGCACCGCTTCGGACACGCAGCGCATGCGGGTCTCGCCGCTCCAGTAGAACCAGGGCAGGTCGCGGTGGCTGGCGAGCCGGTTTTCTTCCCGGTAGTCGGGCATCAGCAGCCAGTACAGGCCGCGCACGTATTCGCGCCAGCCCAGTATCTGGCGGATGAAGCCTTCCACCGCGTTGAGCGGCGCCTTGTCTTGCAGGTAGCGCTGCTCGGCGGCCTCGCACACCGCCAGGGGATCGAGCAGGCCGGCGTTGATGTACTGGCTGAGCACGCTGTGGAAGAGAAAGTCGTCGCCGCTGTCCATGGCGTCCTGGTAGTCGCCGAAGTGGGGCAGGGCGTGGTCCAGAAAGTGAGTCAGTGACGCCTGCGCCTGCTCCTCGGTGACCGCGAACCAGAACGGTTGCAGGTCGCCGAAGCGGTCGGGGAAGCGGGCTTCCACCAGCTCCAGCACTTCCCGGGTGGTGGCGTCCGGGGTGAAGCGCTTGGGGCCGGGGGGCGGCGCTTCGCCGTCGAAGCGTTTGCGGTTTTCCTTGTCGAAGTTCCAGCGTCCGCCCAGCGGCTGGCCGTCGGCGTCCATCAGCAGGCCGGTGGCGCGGCGCATGGTGCGGTAGAAGTATTCCATGCGCGGCTGCTTGCGGCCCTCGGCCCAGTCCCGGAAGGCCTCGGTGGTGCACAGGAAGCGCCGGTCATCCAGGATGCGCACCGAGCACCCGAGCTTCTGCGGCCACTGGCGCTTCATCGCCTCGAGCAGCCGCCATTCGCCCGGGGCGGTGACCAGCAGTTGGCGGGCGCCGCTGTCGCGGCGGCTGGCCAGCAGGGCATCGGTGAGGTCCTGATGGTCCTGGTCCAGGGTATAGTAGTCCACCCGCCAGCCGTCCTGGCGCAGGCGATTGGCGAAATGGCGCATGGCGGCGAACAGGAACGCGATCTTCTTGCGGTGGTGGGGCACGTAGTCGCACTCGCCGGCCACCTCCGCCATTACCACCCGGTCGCGGGCCGGGTCGCCTTCGGCCAGGCTGCTGAGATGGGGGCTGAGCTGGTCGCCGAGAATCAGTATCAGGCGGGGTGCGGCCATGGTGGCGGTCCTTGCGCGATGGGTTGAGCTACACAGGGTAGCGCCGGGCGATGAAGCCCGGGTCAAAAGTATTTATCATGGGGCGCTTGTCCGATGGGGGCAGGGCACGTGACGTTTCAGGATGGCCAATGATTCAGCGAAGAACAATCAACGTACAGCGGGTGGTGAAGGTGCTGCAGGGCGCCGCCCGCGGTGGCGTGAGCATTCCGGCGCTGCTTGACCAGTGCGGTATCGAGCGGCGCGTGCTGGAGGATCCGGACGCGCGTATCGAGCGCGATACCTTTATCCGTTTGATGTTGCTGGTCATGGAGCAGACCCAGGATGAGTTCCTGGGCTTCGGGCAGGGCCGCAAGTCCAAGCCCGGCACGTTTTCGATGATGGCCCACGCGGTGGTCAACTGCCCCAACCTGGAAGCGGCGGTGGACCGGGGGATCCGTTTCTACAGTTTGTTTGACCTGAGCGTGGACAGCCGGCTGCTGCGTGACGGCGACCAGGCCGCTCTGATGGTGCGCGTGGACCGCCGGCTGGATTTCCGCGATGTGATCATCGAGGCGATGCTGTTCCTGTCGCTGCGTTTTATGAGCTGGCTGGTGGGCAAGGCGGTGGAGCCGCAGGCGGTGTACCTGGACTACGAGCCGGTGCGCGAGGACGACGAATACCGCTTTATGTTCGACTGCCCGACGCACTACAACAGCGACGTCAACCAGGTGGTGTTCCCGGCGCATTTTCTCGACCTGCCGCTGGTGCAGAACGAGCTGTCGCTGTCCAAGTTCCTGCGCGACTCGCTGGCTCAGTTGTTCGACGGCAACGTGCACAACGTGGGGCTGCCGGCGCAGATCCGCGCGATCATCTCCAATGAGTACGGCAACCATTTTCCCGACTTCGGCGAGATCTGTGAAAAGCTCGGCATGACGCCGCAGACCCTGCGTCGCCGTCTCAAGGAAGGCAACACCAGCTATCAGGAAATCAAGGATTCGATCCGCAAGGACGCCTCGGTGTATTACCTTTCCAAACCGGAACTGAGCATCGACGAAATCGCCCTGCTGATGGGTTTCAGCGAGGCCAGTTCTTTCCATCGGGCGTTCAAGAAGTGGACCGGTCAGACCCCGTCCGCCTACCGGCGCGACCATTTTGGCAATCCACACGGAGACATTCATGAACCCCGCTGACAAACCCGAGGACGCGGCCACCGCCCGCCTGCTGGTGACCTGCCCGGACCAGCCCGGCATCATCAGCGCGGTGTCCACGTTTCTGTACAACCACGGCGCCAACATTACCGACCTGGATCAGCACTCCAGCGATCATCAGGACGGTACTTTCTTTCTGCGCCTGGAATTCCAGACCCCGGGGCTGGATTGCAGCCACGAAGCGCTGGAGAACAACTTCCGCAACCGCGTCGCCAACCGCTACGGGATGCAGTGGCACATCAGCTACGCCGCCGATAAAAAGCGCATGGCGGTGCTGGTGTCCCGCCATGACCACGTGATCATGGACCTGTTGTGGCGGGTGTCGCGGGGCGATCTGCCGGCGGTGATTCCGATGGTGATCAGCAACCACGACGACCTGCGCGGCGAAGTGGAGCGTTTCGGCATTCCCTACCACCACATTCCGGTCACCCGGGACAATAAGGAAGAGGCGGAAGCGCAGGCATTGGAGCTGTTGGAAGGGCAAGTGGACGTGATCGTGCTGGCCCGCTACATGCAGATTCTCAGCCCCACCTTCGTGGCCCGGCACCCGCACCGCATCATCAATATTCACCACTCTTTCTTGCCCGCCTTCGTCGGTGCCAACCCCTATCAGCAGGCCCACGACCGGGGCGTGAAACTGATCGGCGCCACCAGCCACTACGTCACCGAGGACCTGGACCAGGGGCCGATCATCGAACAGAACGTGCAGCGCGTGTCGCACCGCCATTCGGCGGCCGAGCTGCGCGGCCTGGGCCAGGACGTGGAGCGCCAGGTGATGCTGCGCGCGGTGCGCTGGCACCTGGAAGACCGGGTGATCGTGGACGGAAACAAGACGGTGGTGTTCGTTAAGTAACGAACACCACCGTCAGTGAATAGTTAATAGTGAACAGTTAACAGCGGGGCGGCTCCGAAGCCGGGTTTTTCGCTATTCACTGTTCACTGTTAACTATTAACTCTTCACCACTAGTTGTCGTTTTATGGAAACTTTTCTGGCCCTGTGCCGGCCGGGGTTCGAGTCGGATCTGGCCGCGGAATTCACCGAGCGTGCCGCCGATATGGGCGTGGCCGGTTACCCGCGCGCGGACAAGAACAAAGGCTACGTGCTCTGGTACAGCCAGCAGGGCAGTGTGATGCCGCTGCTGGATACCGGGCTGGTGTTCGCGCGCAGCCTGTATCCGTGCCCGGATCGCTTTGAGGACCTGCCGGACACCGATCGCATCGGCGCCCTGTGGCCGTCACTACGGGCGCTGGGGCCATTCAGCGAGCTCTATCTGGAGCACGCGGACAGCAATGATGGCCGCGAGCTGGCCCGTTTTCTGCGCGGCTTCCGCAAAGCGCTGGAGCCCCGGCTGCGTAAGGACGGCCTGCTGCGCAACAACGCACGGCAGCGTTTGCATCTGTTCTTCGACGACTCCCGCAACGGCCTGATCGGTGTCAGCCCGGCGGAGCTGCCGTTGCCGGAGAGCGGCCTGATGCGCCTGCGCCTGTCGCCGGAAGCGCCCAGCCGTTCGGCGCTCAAGCTGGAAGAGGCGCTGCTGCGTTTTTGCGGGCGGGGCCGGCCGCCGGGTCTGCACACCGCCGTGGACCTGGGCGCGGCCCCCGGCGGCTGGAGCTGGCATCTGGCGCGTCTGGGCATCAAGGTCACCGGCGTCGACCATGGCCGGCTGGACGCGCGCCTGATGGACGAGTACCCGGTGCGCCATGTGGCCGGCGACGCCTTCACCTGGCGCCCGGAGCGGCCGGTGGATCTGGTGGTCTGCGATGTGGTGGACAAGCCGGCGCGCACCCTGGCGCTGATGCAGAAATGGCTGCAGCAGGGCTGGGCCCGCACCGCCTTGTTCAATCTCAAGCTGCCGATGGCGCGCCGCTACCGGGAGGCCGCCACCTTGCTGGAGCGCCTCCAGGAAGGGCTGTGGCGGCAGTACCCCGATGCCCGCATCCAGGCCGCGCACCTCTATCACGACCGCGAGGAAATCACCGTCTGGGTGGACTGCCGCGATGCCTGAAGCGCGGCGGCCGGCGCTGCCGGTGCTGCTTGGCACCCTGGCGGTGCTGTATTTCCTGCAGGGCCTGCCCGCCGGCCTGCTGGCCAAGGCGGTGCCGTCCCTGGCCCGGGAAAGCGGCCTGTCCCGGGAGTGGATCGGTCTGCTGGGGCTGGCCGCCGCGCCCTGGGCGCTGAAGTTCCTGTGGGCGCCGTGGGTGGACCGGCTCGGCCGTGGCCGCCCGGGTCACCGCAAGCGCTGGGTGATCGGCTGCCAGGCGCTGGTGGTGCTGATCCTGCTGCTGCTGTCCTTCACCGAGCGGGCGGTCTGGTTCGCCGATGCCTTTCCGCTGCTGTTACTGCTGTTGCTGCTGCTGAACACCGCCAGCGCCACCCAGGATATCGCCGCCGACGGCCTCGCCGTGCGCTTGTTGCGCCCGGAGTGGCGCGGGCCCGGTAACAGCGTTCAGGTGCTGGGCTATAAGGTCGGGCTGATTCTCAGCGGCGCACTGTTACTGATGGCCAACGACTGGATCGGCTGGCGCGCCAGCCTGTGGTTGCTGGCGGGCACGGTGGCGTTGTTACTGATACCGGTGGCGTTGTTCCGCGAACCCCTGGAGACGTCGCCCTCGACCCCAGCGGCGGAACGGGCGTCGCGGCACTGGTGGTGGCGCCAGTGGCAGGGCTTCTGGCGCCGCCCCGGCTTGCTGCTGTGGGTAGTGATTTTGCTGGGCTACAAGGTCGGTGACGGTTTCGGCACGCGGATGATCAAGCCGTTCCTGGTGGACCAGGGCTGGAGCCAGGCGGCCATCGGCCGGTTGGATCTGGTGGCCTCGCTGACCGGTTTACTGGCGGCGGCGCTGGCCGGCCTGCTGATGCTGTGGCTGAGCCGCAAGGCGGCGCTGATCGGTTTCGGCGTGCTGCAGGCGCTGGCCTTTGTCGGCTGGTGGGCGGTGGCCGCCGGCGCGGCGGGCTGGGTCTGGCCGGTGGCGTTGTTCGAGCAGTTCGCGGACGGCCTGTCCACGGTGGCCCTGTTCGTGGTGATGATGGACTACTGCCGCCGTGACCGGGAGGGCGGTGACTACACCCTGCAGGCGTCGGTGTACCTGATGGCGGTGGGCCTGTTTACGCTGGGCAGCGGCTTCAGCGCTTCCGCGCTCGGTTACGCCGGCCATTTCCTGCTTGCGGCGGGCCTTGGCGGCTTGGTTATAATAGCGGCCCTTTTCTGGCGCCCGCCGCCGCAACGACTGGGCTGACCGCACTGTTATGACCGATACCCCGCACGCCGAACACCACCTCGACGCCACCGGCCTGGTTTGCCCGGAACCGGTAATGCTGCTGCACGGCAAGGTGCGCGACATGGGTGCCGGCGAGGTGCTGGAAGTGCGCGCCACCGATCCGTCCACCGAGCGGGACATTCCCAAGTTCTGCCAGTTTCTCGGCCACACCCTTCTTGAGCACCGCCAGCAGGGCGAGCTGTTTCTCTATTGGATCGAGAAGAAGCGTGCTTAGCTACACTCGGTAACGTCATTTTTATTTTCGCTGTGTCATTTTGGGAGGCTGGGGCCTCGGCCCGTCCTTCCCAATGCGATAAGGAAAATAACAATGACCGGATTTACGGCTCTGCTGATTTTCGTGATTCTGAGTTTGCTGCTGGCGATGACCTACGCCGGCTACCGGGTGCCGCAGATTTTTCTGGGGAACAAAAAGGCCAACCACTGGGAGCGCAATCAACCGGTGGATGACCCGGCCTTTTTGATCCGTGCCAAGGGCGCGCATCTGAATTGCCTGGAAAACCTGCCGCTGTTCGCGGCCCTGGTGCTAACGGCCGCGGCCACCGGGCAGAGCGCTGTGGTGGACGGGCTCGCCGGCGTGTTCATCTTCTGCCGTCTGGGACAGAGCGCCGCGCATTTGATCGGCACCAGCCTGCCGCTGGTGCTGGTCCGCGCCACCCTGTTCGTGGCGCAGGTACTGATCATGCTGTACCTGGCCTGGATGCTTATGCCCTAGTCGGTCCCGGTAGCAGTCAGTCCCGATAACGCTTGGTGAGGTCCTGGTAGGCGTCCACCCGGCGGTCCCGCAGGTAGGGCCAGATGCGGCGCACCTCTTCCGAGCGTGCCATGTCCAGGTCCACCACCAGGGTTTGTTCCTGGTCCCGGTCCGCCCGCGCCAGGTATTCGCCCTGGGGCCCGCACACGAAGCTGTTGCCCCAGAAGTCGATGCCGCCGTTGCCGTCCGGGCCGGGTTCAAAGCCGGTGCGGTTGGCGACCAGCACCGGCAGGCCGTTGGCCACGGCGTGGGCGCGCTGCACGGTGATCCAGGCGTCCAGCTGGCGGTTCTGTTCTTCCGGGTCGTCGCTGCGGTCCCAGCCGATGGCGGTGGGGTAGAGCAGCAGGTCGGCGCCGGCCAGCGCCATCAGGCGGGCCGCTTCCGGGTACCACTGATCCCAGCACACCAGCAGCCCCAGCTTGCCGACGCTGGTGCGGATCGGCGTGAACCCGGAATGGCCGGCGTTGAAGGTGGCGTCGCCGGGGGTGAAATAAAACTTCTCGTAGAAGCCCGGGTCGTCGGGGATGTGCATCTTGCGGTACAGCCCGGCGAGATGGCCGTCGCTTTCCAGCACCACGGCGGTGTTGTGGTAGAGGCCGGTGGCGCGTTTCTCGAACAGGCTGGCGACAATCACCACCTGCAGTTCCCGGGCCAGCGCCCCCAACGCGTCGGTGCTGGGGCCGGGTACCGTTTCCGCCAGGTCGAACATGGCGGTGTCCTCGCTCTGGCAGAAATACAGGCTGCGGTGCAGCTCCTGGAGCATCACCAGCTGGGCCCCCTGGGCCACGGCCTCGCGGATCTTGTCCATGGAACGGGCCAGGTTGGCGTCCAGGTCGGCGGTGTTCTGTTGCTGTATCACGGCAACGCGCATGTGGGTGTCTCTTCCGGTGCGGTTTTGGAAAGTCGGCGTTGTGAAAAGGATAGCAGTTTCCGGCTCAGGCCAGCACACCCTCGGGCAGTTGCATGGTGATGCAATGCAGGCTGCCGCCCTGTTCGATCAGCGGCCGGCAGGGGATGCCCTGCACCTGGCGCTCGCCGGCCACGGCGGCGAAGGCCTTCAGCGCAGCGTCATCGGTGTCGCAATCGTACAGCGGCACCAGGATCTTGCGGTTGGTGATCAGGAAGTTGGCGTAGGTGGCCGGCAGCCGCTCGCCGTCGTCGCTGTACTGGGCGCGGGCCATGGGCAGCGGCACCAGGTCGAGCCCTTCGCGGCCGGCCAGCTCGCGCAATTGCGCGGCCATCGCCGACAGCGCCGGGTAATGGCTGTCGTCGGGGTCGTCGCAGTGCACATAGGCGAGGGTGGTGGCGTTCACGAAGCGCGCCAGGGTGTCCACGTGGGCGTCGGTGTCGTCGCCTTCCAGGTGGCCGTGGTCGAGCCACCAGATGGTGTCCACGCCCAGGGATTCCCGCAGCCGGCTTTCCAGCGTCGCCTCGTCCAGTGCCGGGTTGCGGTTGGGGTTGCGCAGACAGGCGCGGGTGGTGAGCAGATGGCCGTGGCCGTCGGTGTCGATGGCACCGCCTTCCAGGACCAGGTCCTGCGTATGCAGGGTCACGCGCCAGGGCAGGGCGCGGTTGAGCCGGTCGTCGAGGGCCGCTTCGAATTTGCCGCCCCAGCCGGTGAAACGGAAATCCAGCAGCACCGGCGCGCCGTTTTCCTGCACGGCGATGGGGCCGAAATCCCGTGCCCAGGTATCGTTGTAGTCGGCGATGCGGATGCGCAGCCGGCGGCTGTCGGCGCCGCTGTCGTCGATCAGTGTCCGGGCGGTCTCCGCCGCTTCACTGTCGCGGCATACCAGCAGCACCGCTTCGTGGTCGAGCAGCGCCTTGATCAGGGCAAGATAGGTGTCGCGTGCCGGGGACAGCCGGCCGGCCCAGTCGGTGTGCTCGTCGGGCCAGGCCAGCAGGATGCCCCATTGGGGGTGCCACTCCGGTAACAGGCGGCGCTCGGTGTGGCGGTGATCAGTCACTGTCCTGGTCTTCCCGGGGGTCGTCCACGACGATGCGGCCGGTGGCCGGATCGAAGCGGAAACGTCCGTCGCTTGCTTTATCGCCTTCGGCGGCGTCGTCCGAGGCGCCGTCATCGGTGCGCTCCCGGGTGTCGTCGTCGGCGTCCTCTTCGGCACGTTCGTCGGAATCCTTCTCGGCACGCTCCTCGGCGCTTTCCGCTTTGGCGCGCACCGCGGTGCTGCCCGGCGCGGAATCGGATTCGGAACTGGCTTCGTCGTCCTCTTCCTCTTTATTGCGCGGCGGATCGAAGGTCTCCACCTCGATATTGGTTTCCTGCTCTTCCTCTTCCGTGGGCGGCTCCTCGCCGTTGGCCGGAGAAATGCCGACTTCCGCTTCCAGGGTGGAATGCGCCTCCGAGGCTTCGCCCGGCGCGTCGCCGGCTGGGGACGGCTCGGCCGCCGGCGCGCGTTCTTTTTCGCGCACGCTGTGCAGGCTGGTGTCGTTTTCAAAATAGACACTGAAGCCGTCATAGTCCCAGCGCGTGATCGGCGGTTTACCCACCGACGGCCGGGTATGCCGGGGTTCGCCGAATTGCGCGCGCACCTCGGCCTGGCTCAGGCCGCGGCCGGGGATGTCCTGGTCCGACGCGGCCAACGCCGTGGCCGGCCAGTACATCGTGGTCGCCAGTGCCAACGCCGTGAATATCTTGCCCATTACCTCTTCCCCCTTGGATAAGCCGGTACTGATAGTACGGACAGCGTGAACCTCTGTTCAAGTAAAACGGTGTTTAGCCTTGCCCGCGCCGCCGCCCGCGTCGACGATTTTTTGTGGTGCCGGGATTGAATCAAATCGCCGTTGTGTGGTCGCGGATAGTCGTCACAAAGCGACTGGCACAGGCCGCCGTTTTAGTGCTTAAATGCGCGCCATGTTTCGACCCTTTGCCCTGTTCGTGGGTCTGCGCTACACCGGCGCCCGGGCCCGCAATAGTTTCATCTCCGTGATCACCCTGATCTCCGCGCTCGGGCTGATGCTCGGTGTCGCCGTTCTGATCACCGTTCTGTCGGTGATGAACGGCTTCGACCGGGAACTTCAGACCCGCATTCTGGGGATGGTCACCCATTTGTCCGTGCACGGCCGCGAGCCGGTCACCGACTGGCAGGCGCTGGCCGACCAGGTGCGTGACTACCCGGGCGTGGAAGCGGCGGCGCCGTTCATCAAGCTCGAGGGCATGCTCACCTACGAGGGCAACGTGGCCGGGGTGCTGGTCAACGGCATCGAGCCGGAGGCGGAGAAGGACGTGTCCATCGTCGATGAGATGATGTGGGACGGTGACCTCCAGGATCTGCAGCCCGGTGAGTTCGGTATCGTGCTGGGTTACGCGCTGGCCCGTAAGCTGGGCGCCGAAACCGGCGACAAGATCACCCTGGTGTTGCCGGAGGCCAGCGTGTCCCCGGCCGGGGTGATGCCGCGCTTCAAGCGTTTCACCGTGGTCGGCCGTTTCCGGGCGCGGGCCGAGGTGGACAGTCTTTACGCCTATGTGGCCAACGAGGACGCCGCCCGGCTGGAACGCCAGCCCGGCACCGTCGAGGGCATTCATCTGCGCCTCACCGATCTGTTCGCCGCGCCGGAGATCGGCTGGCAACTTCAGCAGGCGCTGGGGCCGGACTACTACACCAGCGACTGGACCCGCAGCCACGGCAACCTGTTCCAGGCCATCAAGATGGAAAAGAGCATGATGACGCTGCTGCTCAGCTTCATCGTCGCCGTGGCCGCGTTCAATATTATTTCCAGCCAGGTGATGCTGGTCACCGAGAAGCGCGGCAACATCGCCGTGTTGCGCACCCTGGGCGCCTCGCCGGGCACCATCATGCGCATCTTCATGGTTCAGGGCACGGTGATCGGCCTGGCCGGCACCTTCCTGGGCACCGTGCTCGGCGTGCTGCTGGCCACCAATGTGAGCGAGGTGGCGGCCTGGGTGGAAGCCACCTTCAACACCCGTCTGTTCGATGCCTACTTCGTCAACTATCTGCCGTCGCAGCTGAAATGGAGCGACGTCACCGTGATTGTCGGCATCGCCATGCTGATCAGCTTCTCGGCCACGCTGTATCCATCCTGGCGTGCCAGCCGGGTGCGACCCGCGGAGGCCCTGCGCTATGAGTAACGGTGAACATCAGGAGTCGGTGCTGGAGGCCCGCGGGCTGGTCAAGCGCTACCCGGAAGGCCGTGGCGAGCTGCAGGTGCTCAACGGTGTGGAGCTGACCGTCCGCCGGGGCGACATCGCCGCCATTATCGGCACCTCCGGGTCGGGCAAATCCACGCTGCTCAACCTGCTGGGCGGGCTGGACGTGCCCAGCGAGGGCACCGTGCAGATCGGCGGCCAGCCGCTGGCCGGTCTCAATGACCGGGCGCTGGGGCGGCTGCGCAATCATTATCTGGGCTTCGTGTACCAGTTCCACCATCTGCTGCCGGAGTTCACCGCCCGGGAGAACGTGGCCATGCCGTTGCTGATCCGTGGCCTCAAGCCGGGGGAAGCCGCGCAACGGGCCGAGCGACTGCTGGATCAGGTGGGCCTGGCGCCGCGCGCCGAGCACAAGCCGGCGCAGCTGAGCGGCGGCGAGCGGCAGCGGGTGGCGATCGCCCGCGCCCTGGTGACCGACCCGGCGCTGGTGATGGCCGACGAGCCCACCGGTAACCTGGACGAGCGCACCGCCGACCAGGTGCAGGACCTGATGCTGGAGCTCAACCAGCGCCTGGGCACCGCTTTCCTGGTGGTTACCCACGATCATCACTTCGCGGGCCGCTGCCAGAGCCGCCACGAGCTGCACGACGGCCTGCTGCATCCGGTGGCCTGAGCCGCCGGCGCACAACACCTTCCGTTTTTTCCTTCCCGGATTATCGCCGCTGGCTGACAGGCCGGCGGCGCCGTCGCCGTTAGGCTGTAGGGATCAGCGCGTTACTGCTGCCGCTGCCGGCGGCGGGCACGAAGATTCCAACTGCGCACCACCGCCAGCCGCCAGAACAGTTTGACGGTGAAATAGGAAGCCAGACCGGCGATCAGCGCGCAGGTCAGCGAGCCGATCCACAACGGCACCAGCTGCTCCACGAACCAGGCGACATTGATGGCGTGGTCGGAGCTGGGCGTGAGCCCGGTCATCCAGGCGCCCACCCGGTAGGTGAAATAAAAGATCGGCACATAGGTGACCGGGTTGGAAATCCACACCAGCATTACCGAAAGCGGCAGGTTGCAATGGAAGCGCACCGCCAGCAGGGCGGCCAGGCCCATTTGCAGGGGAATCGGCAGCAGCCCGGTGAACACGCCGATAAAGGCGGCCCCGGCCAGGGAGTGGCGGTTTATGTGCCAGAGGTTGGGGTCCGACAATACCTCTCCCAGGAAGCTCAGGGATTTGTGTCCTTTGAGGCGATCCGGCGAGGGCAGGTATTTGCGGAACAAATGTTTGGGCATGTGAAACTGCAAGGTCCCTGGAAGACGGGCGCTATTATGCCGACCCGGGCGGCGTACGCCTACATCGACCTGTGACCGAGACGCCGCACCGTTACATGGAGGCGTGATCATAACAACCCGGTGAGCAAGGATGCGATACTGGTTTTCCCCTGCGGCGATGATCGCGGCGGTCTGGAGCGGCCTCTGGTGGCCGCTGGCGGTGTGCGCGGCCCTGGCGGCGGCGCTGCCGCGCGGGCGCGGCTGGTGCCTGCTGCTGGCCTTGTCCTGGGCCCACGGGCTGCTGGCCCTGGAGCAGGGGCTGGATCGCCGGCTGCCGGAGTATCTGAACGGCACCCCGCTGACCGTGGAAGCCCGGGTGGTGGGGCTGCCGGTCACGGACACGCGCCGCCGCTTCGGCGAGACCCTGCGCCGCCAGCGGATGATTCTGGACCTGCGCCTGGCCGTCGACGAGCGGCCCTGGCCGGGCCGTCACCGGGTGCGGGTCACGGCCTGGGCGCCGCTGCCGGCGCTGGAGGCCGGTGACCGGCTGCGCGGCAAGGTGCGTCTCTTCTTCCCCCATGGCTGGTACAACCAGACCGGGCCGGACCGCGCCCGTTTCGATCTCGCCGACCGCATCGACGCCCGTGGCGTGCTCACGGCGGTGATCCGCCAGCGGGGGCGGCCTGACAGCCTGGACGCCCGCCGCGCCGATCTTTCCCGGCGCGTCAGGGAGCTGCTGTCCGTCAGTCCCGCGGGTGCCGCGGTGATTCCGGCGCTGGTCACCGGCGACCGCCGTGGTCTGGAGCCGCCGCTATGGCGGCTGTTCCGCGACCTGGGCACCGCCCACCTGCTGGCGATTTCAGGCCTGCACCTGACGCTGGTCACCGGCCTGCTGTGGGGGCTGGGGCGCTGGCTGCTGGCGCCGCTGCTGTGGCTTGCGTGCCCGCCGGCGCGGCGCTTCAGCCTGCAGCAGTGGGCCTGGGCCCCGTCGCTGGCCGGGGCGCTCGGCTATGCGGCGCTGGCGGGCTTCGCGCTGCCCACCCAGCGCGCCCTGATCATGGTGGCGGTGCTGGCCGCCTGCCGGCTGCGCCGGGCGCGGCCGGCGGCGGGCAGCGTGCTCGGGCTGGCGTTGCTGGCGGTTTTACTGGTGCAGCCGCTGGCGGCGTTATCCGCCGGGCTGTGGTTGTCGTTCACGGCGGTGGCGGTGATCCTGTTGCTGATCGACGGCGGTCGCTGGCCGGTGATGGTCAGCCTACCCCTGCTGATGGCGGTGCTGGGGGCCTGGTTGTTCGATACCTGGGCGTGGCTGAGCCCGTTGGCGAATCTGTTGCTGGTGCCGCTGTTCAGCCTGCTGGTGGTGCCCGCGGCGCTGCTGGGCGTGGCGCTGGACGTGCCCGCCATCCTGCTGGCGGCGGCCACCGGCGTGGAGGCCTCGGTGCTGATGATGGAGGGCCTGCACGGGCTGCCGTCGCCGCCGCTGGCGCCGGCGCCCGGTTGGGCCGGTCTGGCGCTGCTGGGGTCGGCGTTGCTGTGGCTGTTACCGGCCTGGCCCTGGCCGCGCCGGCTGTTGCTGTTGGGGTTACTGCCCTGGTGGTTGCCCGGCGCCGAGCCGCCGGCCCGGGGCCAGCTGGATCTGATCGTTTTCGAGGTGGGGCAGGGGCAGGCGCTGGCGCTGCGTACCCAGCGCCACCTGGTGCTTTACGACCTGGGGCCGGGCTGGGCCGGCGGGTCGGCGGCGAAAAGCGTGTTGCTGCCCTGGCTGCGGCGCCATGGCCTGACCCCGGACCTCACCATTGTCAGCCACGGTGACGGCGACCACGCCGGCGGCCTGGCGGATCTGGAGCACACCGGGCGCCTGCTGAGCGGCGAGCCCGACCGGGTGGACGGGGCGCGACCGTGCCGGGCCGGGCAGCAATGGCGGTTCGACGGCGTGCGCTTCGAGGTGCTGTGGCCGCCGGACGGGTCGTACCAGGGCAATGCCGCCAGCTGCGTGCTGCGGGTGGACGCCCTGGGCGCCAGTGCGCTGCTGACCGGCGACATCCCCAAACAGGTGGAATACCGGCTGCTGGGGCGGGTGGCTCCGACGACGGTGCTGCAGCTTGCCCATCACGGCAGCGACTCCTCCTCGTCAACCGCCTGGTTGCGGGCCGTGTCGCCGCGCTGGGCAGTGGCGTCGATGGGTTACGCCAACCGCTTCGACCATCCCGACCCGGACGTGGTCGACCGGCTGGAGGCGGCCGGCGTCACGCTTCTGCGCACCGACCGGACCGGCATGATTGTGTTTCGCCTGGGCGGCCCTGATAATGCCGCGCTCATAACAAAGTGGCGCCGGGCCCATGGTCGGCCCTGGCACCGCGAGCCGGAACTGTGAAAAGGGGATCGCAACGTGCAGGATCTTGTGCAGTCCGGGGGCTGGATGATGCTCCCGATCCTGATCAGCTCGGTGGTGGCGCTGGCCATCGTCGGTGAGCGTTTCTGGACTCTGCGTCCGAACAAGCTGGCGCCGCCGGGCACCTTGCCGCAGGTGCGCGGCTGGCTGAAAAAGGGCCAGTTGAACGCCCAGCGGCTCAAGACGCTGCGCGAGGAGTCGCCGCTGGGGCGGATTCTCGCCACCGGGCTGGCCAATGCCCGCCACGGCCGCGACATCATGAAGGAAAGCATCCAGGAGGAGGCCACCGGCGTGGTCCACGACCTGGAGAAGTACCTCTCCACGCTGGGTTCGATCGCGGCCATCGCGCCGCTGCTCGGGCTGCTGGGTACGGTGATCGGCATGATCGACGTGTTCGCCGCGATTATGATGCACGGCACCGGCGACGCGGCGCAGCTGGCCGGGGGGATCTCCCAGGCCCTGCTGACCACCGCCGCCGGTCTGGTGGTGGCGATCCCGGCGATCTTCTTCCATCGCTTTTTCGTGCGCCGGGTGGAGGAAATCACCGTGGGCATGGAGCAGAGCGCCGTGCACCTGGTCGACCTGGTCCACGGTGAGCGGGAGGCGACTCCGGGGCAGACTCCTGGAGAGAAAACGTGAAGTTCCCGCGCCCGCGCCAGGAAGAGATCAGCGTCAACCTGACGCCGCTGATCGATGTGGTGTTCCTGCTGCTGATCTTTTTCATGGTCTCCACCACCTTTACCCGTGAGACTCAGCTTTCACTGACCCTGCCGGAAGCGCAGGGCATGCCGCCGGAGAGCCCGGCGCAGGCGGTGGAGGTGCTGGTCTCGCCGCTCGGGGAATATCTGATCAACGGTGAAAAACTCACCGACAACAGTGAAGCGGGCCTGCGTTCGGCGCTGCTCCGGCTGGGGCAGGACAAAGCCGCCTTGCCGATGATCATCACCGCCGACGCCAACGCCAGCTATCAGGCGGTGGTGCGGGTGATGGATGTGGCCGGGCAGCTGGGCTTTGATAAGCTGTCGCTGACCACCCGCGAAGCCGACGAAGAGGGCCAATGAGCCAACTACCGGATGATGCCTGGCAGACGTACAAACGTCTGCTGTCGTACGTAAAGCCCCACGCCCTGATCCTGTTCGCCAGTGTCATCGGCTACGCCATCTACGCCGCCACCCAGGCCGGCGCCGCGCAACTGGCCGGCTACCTGGGCGAGACCGTGGTCAACCCGGAACCGCACCGCGTGGTGATCGTCTCCATCGCGCCGTTCTTTATCGCGCTGGCCCAGGGGCTCGGCCAGTTCATGGGCAGTTATTCGATGACCTGGGTGGCCCAGGAAATCGTCTACCGGCTGCGCAACGACGTGTTCGGCCATGTGCTGCGCCTGCCGCAGGCGGAGTACAACAACAACGCCTCCGGGCGGATCATGTCGAAGATCATCTTCGACGCCCAGCAGATCACCAGCGCCGGCACCGACGCCTTGATCGTGATGCTGCGCGAGGGCCTTACCGTGATCGGGCTGCTCACCTTCCTGCTGTATCAGAACTGGAAGCTGACGCTGATCCTGCTGATCGCCGCGCCCCTGGTGGGCCTGGTGGTGAACCTCACCAGCAAGCGTTTCCGGCATATCAGCCGCCGTATCCAGGGCTCCATGGGCAATATCACCCAGTTTCTCGGCGAAGCCATCGAGGGCAACCAGGCGGTGAAGATCTTCGGCGGCCAGAAGCTGGAGGCCGACCGCTTTCATTCCGTGAGCCGCCGCTTCGCCCGTCAGAACACCAAACTCAACGCCAGCAAGATCGGCTCCACGGTGATCGTGCAGCTGTTCGTGTCGGTGGCGATCGGCGCGGTCACCTATCTGTACATCACGATGATGGGCGAAGCGCTGACCGTGGGCGGCTTCCTGTCCTACATCGCCGCCGCCGGGATGATCCAGAAGCCGCTCAAGCAGCTCACCGACGTGAACGTGAAAATCCAGCGTGGCGTCACCGGCGCGGCCTCGTTGTTCGAGCTGATGGACCGCCCGGAAGAGCGGGACGAAGGCGACCAGGACCTGCCGCGCACCGACGGCAACATCGAATTCCGCGACGTCACCTTCGGCTATGACCCGGCACAACCGGTGCTGCGCAACCTCAGTCTCAAGGTCAACAGCGGCGAGACGGTGGCGCTGATCGGCCGCTCGGGCGCGGGCAAGAGCACCATTTCAGCGATGCTGCCGCGCTTCTTCGACCCGGACCAGGGTCAGGTGCTGCTCGACGGCGTGCCGTTGCCGGACTACAAGCTGGCCCATCTGCGCCGTCAGATCGCCATGGTCAGCCAGAAAGTGGTGCTGTTTAACGACACCGTGCGCCATAACATCGCCTACGGCGAGATGCGTGACGCCGACGACGCCCAGGTGGAACAGGCCGCCCGCAACGCCTACGCCTGGGACTTCATCCAGGGCCTGGAACACGGCCTGGACACCGAGGTGGGCCAGGACGGCGCCCAGCTTTCCGGCGGCCAGCGCCAGCGCATCGCCATCGCCCGGGCGCTGCTCAAGGACGCGCCGATTCTGATTCTCGACGAGGCCACCAGCGCCCTGGACACGGAGTCGGAGCACCACATCCAACAGGCGCTGGAGCGTCTTATGGAAGGGCGCACCACCCTGGTGATCGCCCATCGGCTGTCCACCATCGAGAAAGCGGACCGCATTCTGGTGCTGGACCAGGGGCAGCTGATCGAGCAGGGCACCCATAGCGAATTGTTGGAAAAGAATGGACTCTACACCCAGCTCTACAAAATGGACTTCGCCGACAACGGCCATGGTTGATTGGCGCCGCCGCGTAGAGCGCGGCTGGTACGAAGGCAGCGGCTGGCTGACGCCGCTGCGCCCGCTGGGCTGGCTGGTGGGGCGCGTGGCCGGCCGCCGGCTGCGCCGCTTCCGGCGGCGCGCCGAGCGGCCGCCGGTGCCGGTGCTGGTGGTCGGTAACGTGGCGGTGGGCGGCACCGGCAAAACGCCGCTGGTGATTGCCCTGGCCCGGCGTGCCCGGGAGCGCGGCCTGAACCCGGTGGTGATCTCCCGGGGCTATGGCGGCCGGGCGGACGCCTACCCACGCGTCGTGGCGTTGCACGACGACCCCCGTGAAGTGGGCGACGAACCGCTGCTGATCGCGCGCCGCGCGGCGGTGCCGGTGGTGCTGGACCCCCAGCGCGACCGCGCCCTGCGGCGGGCGGTCACGGAGTTCCAGCCGGACCTGGTGATCAGCGACGACGGCCTGCAGCACTATGCGTTGCCGCGCTCCAGTGAGGTGGTGGTGATCGACGCCCGCCGCGGCCTCGGCAATCAACGCTGCCTGCCGGCCGGCCCGCTGCGCGAGCCGGCGTCCCGCCTTTCCCAGGTGGATTTCCTGGTCGCCAACGGCGGCGCCTGGCCCGGCGCCACCACCATGCATCTGGTGCCCGGTGATCTGGTGCGGCTGCGCGACGGCGAGACCCTGGACGCGGCCGCGTTCCGCGAGCGTTACGGGGCGGTGCACGGCGTCGCCGGCATCGGCAACCCGGAGCGCTTTTTCCGCACCCTGGCGCTGCTCGGCCTGGCGGTCACCCCGCACGCCTTCGCCGACCATCATGGCTTCACCGCCGCGGACCTGGACTTCGCCGACGGCCGGCCGGTGATCATGACCGAAAAAGATGCGGTAAAATGCCGGGATTTCGACGATCCGCGCCTGTGGATGCTGCCGGTGCACGCCAATTTGCCGCCGGCCACCCTGGACGCCATGATTGATCGTGCATTGCAATCGCAGCCTCAGTAAGGACAGCTATGAGTTTCTATGTGGTAGTGCCGGCGCGGTACGCGTCCTCGCGCCTGCCGGGAAAACCGTTGGCGGATCTGGCCGGCCGGCCGATGGTGGCCCGGGTGGCGGAACGCTGCGCTAAAAGCGGCGCCACGCGGGTGCTGGTGGCCACCGACGACGAGCGCGTCCGCGACGCCGTGGGCGACCAGTGCGAGGTGGTGATGACCCGCGCCGATCATCCCTCCGGCACGGACCGGCTGCAGGAAGTGGCCGAGCAGCTGGGCCTGGCCGACGACGACATCGTGGTCAATGTGCAGGGCGACGAGCCGCTGATCCCGCCCGCCGTGATCGACCAGGTGGCGGAGAACCTGGCCGCCCACCCGGAGTGCCGCATGGCCACCCTGTGCGAGCCGATCGAGCGCGGCATCGATCTGTTCAACCCCAACGTCTGCAAGGTGGTGTTCGACTGCAACGGGCGCGCCCTGTATTTCTCGCGGGCGCCGATCCCCTGGCATCGCGATGCCTTCAGCCAGCAACCGAACCCGCACGATATCGATATGGACCCGGGCTACTGGTGGCGTCATATCGGTATCTATGCCTATCGGGTCGGCTTTCTGCACCAGTTCGTGAGCTGGGAGCCGGCCTCCATGGAAATGCACGAATCCCTGGAGCAATTGCGGGCCCTGGCCAACGGCGTCGCCATCCATGTGGCGCCGGCCCGCGAGCCGGTGCCCGGCGGGGTCGACACGGACATGGATCTGCAGCGCATGCGCCGCCACCTGCGAGCGGAGGAAAACTGGGGATGACGTCGCTGTCGATACTGTTTGTGTGTCTGGGCAACATCTGCCGCTCGCCCACCGCCGAAGCGGTGTTCCGCCAGCGGGTGCGGGACGCCGGCCTGAGCGACCGGCTTCGCATCGAGAGCGCCGGCACCGGCGACTGGCACATCGGCCGGCCGCCGGACCGTCGCGCCAGCGCCGCCGCCGCCGAGCGCGGCTACCCGATGGACGACCTGCGCGCCCGTCAGGTGAGCGCCGAGGACTTCCGCCACTTCGATTACATCCTGGCCATGGACAACAGCAACCTGGCCGACCTGCGCGCGCTCGACCCGGGCCCGGGCGTCGCCCGCGAGGGTCTGGTGCTGGCGCGCTTCCTGGATGTGCTCGGCGATGACGGCCCCGGTGAAGTGCCGGACCCCTACTACGGCGACGAGGACGGTTTCGGCCACGTGCTCAATCTGGTGGAGCGCGCCAGTGACCTGTGGCTGGCGCGGTTGCAGGAGCGGCTGTGATCGAACACGACGCCGACCTGAGCGGCGCCAACACCCTGGCGCTGCCGGCCCGGGCCCGACGGCTGGCGCGGCCGACGGATGTGGCCGCGCTGGGCGAGCTGCTGGCCGGGCGCGACCCGGCCGAGCCGCTCTACGTGCTTGGCGAGGGCAGCAACGTGGTGCTGCGCGGCGACCTGCCGGGCCTCACGGTGATCCCCGCGTTCGACGGCATCGACTACCTGGATGAGAGCGTGGATCAGGTGCGGGTGCGCGTCGGCGCCGGCGTGGTCTGGGACCGGCTGGTGGCGGACACCGTGGCGCGCGGCTGGGGCGGCCTGGAAAACCTGTCCCTGATTCCCGGCACCGCCGGCGCCGCGCCGTTTCAGAACATCGGCGCCTACGGCGTGGAGCTGGCCGATTGCCTGGAAAGCGTGGACACCGTGGCGGTGGCCGACGGCCGGGCAGGGCGCTTTCGCGCCGATCAGTGCGAATTCGGCTACCGCGACAGCCTGTTCAAGAGCCGCCGACGGGGCGAATTCATCATCACCGGCATCACCCTGCGGCTGCACCGCCATGGCGCCCGCCGGGTGGACTACGGCGGCCTGGCCGAGCGCTTCGCCGGCCAGGACCCGCGCACCCTGGCCCCGGCCACGGTGCGGGCGGCGGTGATCGAACTGCGGCAAAGCAAGCTGCCCGACCCGGCGGTGCTGCCCAACGCCGGCAGCTTTTTCAAGAATCCGGTGGTCAGCGCGGCGGAGCTGGCACGGCTGAAAGCCGACTATCCGAAGCTGGTGTCCTTCCCGCACCCGGACGGTGCCAAGCTGGCCGCCGGCTGGCTGATCGAGGACGCCGGCTGGAAAGGCCGCCGGCTGGGGCCGGTGGGCATGCACCGGGACCAGGCCCTGGTGCTGGTCAACCACGGCGGCGCCCGCGCCGACGACGTGCTGGCGCTGGCCGCCGCCGTGCGCGAGGACGTGCTGGCCCGTTTCGGCGTGACGCTGGAACAGGAGCCGGTGGCGTTGCCCTGACGCTGACCCGCCAGGGTGTAAGCTTCGTGTTTTGCCGCCGGGCGCCAGTGGTTCTCACGGGGCGCGCCTGTTAGCCTGAACCGGCCTTGCCGCCACGGCGGAACCGATAAGAAATCAGGATTGTCCTCTGTTCATGCACCCCTTGGTAGTTTCCTGGTCCGGGGCGCGCGCCGCCGTTCTGTCCGCGCTGCTGCTGGCGCTGGCCGCCTGCGCCGGCCAGCCGCCATCGTCGTCGCCGCCGGTGGCCACGCCGGAGCTGTTTTCCCGTTCCGGCGAGGCCGCCGCCCCGCAGCAGTGGTGGGTGGCCTTCGACGATGCCGCCCTCAACCGTCTGGTGGACCGCGCCCTGGGCGCCAACCTGGATCTGCAGGCCGCCTACCAGCGCCTCAACCAGGCCCGCGCGGTGCGGGCACGCCAGGAAGCGGGTCTGTTCCCCAGCCTGGAGGCGCGCGCCGGCGCCGAGCGCCGCGACGACGGCGACAGTGAGACCGATCTGTTCAGCGCCGGGCTGGCGGCGGAGTACGAACTGGATCTGTGGGGGCGGGTGGGCGCCCAGGCCGACGCCGAAGCCTTCCGCGTGGCGGCCAGTGGCGCCGACTACCAGGCCGCCGCGCTGTCCCTGGCCGCCGAGGTGGCCAACACCTGGTTCGAACTGCTCACCCAGCGCACCCAGCAGGAGCTGGCGAGCGCCCAACTGGACACCAACCGGGACGTGCTGTCGCTGATTCGTGCCCGTTTCGGCATCGGCGAAAGCGCCAGCGCCGACGTGCTGCGCCAGCGCCAGCTGGTGGAAGCGTCCCGCGAGCAATTGCTCACCGTGCAGGCCCGCACCCGGGTGCTCGAGCACCAGTTGGCGGTGCTGCTGGGCGAGCCGCCAAAGGGGGTAGTGTTCCCCGACGACGGCACCCTGCCGGCGTTGCCGCCGCTGCCCGCCACCGGCGTGCCGGCGGAACTGGTGCGGCGCCGGCCGGATCTCCGGCAGGCCTATTTCCAATTGCAGGCGGCGGACGCCGACCTGGCCTCGGCGGTGGCCGAGCGTTTTCCCCGTTTGACCCTGTCCGCGTCGCTGAGCAATGAAACCACGGACAGCGAGGCCCTGTTCGACGACTGGCTGGCGACCCTGGCCGGCAACCTGGTGTTGCCGCTGATCGACGGCGGCCAGCGCCGCGCCGAGGCGCGCCGCTTCCGCTCGCTGCGCGAGCAACGGCTGTATGAGTACGGGCAGGCGACGCTGGTGGCGTTCCAGGAAGTGGAGGACGCCCTGGTTCAGGAGCGCCAGCAGCAGCGGCGCATGGAGAGCCTGCGCGAGCAGCTGGCACTGGCGGACAGCGCCTACCGGCAATTGCGCATTCAGTACGTTAACGGCGCGGTCGGCTACCTGGAGGTGCTGAGCGCGCTCCAGGAACGCCAGGAACTGCGCCGCACCCTGATCACCGCCCGCCAGGAGCTGCTGGCGTTCCGGGTGGCCCTGTTCCGGGCGCTGGCCGGCGGTTTCCCGGTGCCCGAAGAGGAAGAGAACGCATGAGCAACACAGTGGACGACCAGGCCGCGCGCCCGGAGAGCGGGCGGGCCGGGCGCGGCAAGACGGCGCTGGTGTCGGTGCTGATTCTGCTCGCCGGCGTGGCGCTGATGGTGCTGATCTTCGAGACCGAGCCCACCGCCACGCGCGGCGATGTGGCGCGGGAAACCGCCATGCTGGTGGAGGTACGCAGCGCCGAACGGGGCCGCTTCACCCCGGTGATTGAAGTGATGGGCCGGGTGGTGCCGGCCCGGGAAGTGACCCTGCAGCCGCGCGTCAGCGGCCGTGTCATCGAGCTGGCCGAGGCATTCGAGCCCGGCGGCCGGGTGGCCGAGGGCACCGCCCTGTTGCGCATCGATCCGGCGGATTACGAGGCCGCGCTGCGGCAACGGCGCAGCGAGCTGGCGCAGGCGCGCGCCGATCTGGAACTGGAGCAGGGCCGCCAGGCGGTGGCCGAACAGGATTTCGAATTGCTGGGTGAGGAACTGGACGAGGGCAACCGGCACCTGGTGCTGCGCCAGCCGCAGTTGAAGCAGGCCCGTGCCCGGGTGGATTTCGCCGAGGCGGCCCTGCGTCGCGCCGAACTGGATCTCCAGCGTACCCGTATCAGCGCGCCCTTCGACGCCCAGATCCTGTCCCGCGACGTGGCCACCGGCTCCCAGGTGAGCACCGGCGACAGCCTGGCCCGGCTGGTGGCCACGGACCGTTACTGGGTGTCGGCCAGCGTACCGCTGTCGCAACTGCGCTGGCTGCGCTTCGCCGAAGAGGACGGCGAGCAGGGCGCGCCCGTCACCCTGCGCCACGAGGCCGCCTGGGGGCCGTCACGGAGCCGCCAGGGCCGCCTGCAGCGGCTGGTCGGCGAGCTGGACGCCAACGCCCGCCTGGCGCGGGTGCTGGTCAGCGTCGAGGACCCGTTGGCGTTGCAGTCGGAGGCCGGCGCGCCGAGCCTGATTCTCGGCGCCTTCGTGCGCACCGCCATCGAAGGCCGGGCGCTGGACGACGTGGTGCGTCTGGACCGCGATCTGCTGCGCCGCGAGGACACGGTCTGGGTGATGGAGGACGGCGCCCTGGATATCCGCGACGTCACCGTGCTGCTGCGTGACAACGACTACGTCTACCTCAGCGACGGGCTCGACCAGGGCGATCAGGTGGTGGCCACCGATCTGGCCACGGTGGTGGACGGCGCCGCCCTGCGTCTTGAGGACGCCGCCGGCGCGGAGACTATGGAATGAGCGCGCCGCGCCGCCAGGGCTGGGTGGGCCCGATCGAGTGGATGGCGCGCAACAGCATCGCCGCCAATCTGCTGATGATTCTGCTGCTCGGCGGCGGCCTGTGGATGGCGGTGCAGGTCCAGAAAGAGATCTTCCCGGAAGCCCAGCTCGACGTTGTCGAAGTGGAGGTGACCTACCCCGGCGCCGCGCCCGAGGAGGTGGAGCAGGGCGTGTTGATGCCGGTGGAAGAGGCGGTGCAGGGCGTCGAGAGCATCGAGGAAATGGTGTCCACGGCCCGCGAAGGCAGCGGCGTGATTCAGCTGGAGCTGGTGGCCGGCGCCAACCGGATGCAGGCGCTGCAGGACATCGAACAGGCGGTGGACCGGGTGCGCACCTTCCCGGACCAGGCGGAAGAGCCGCGCGTGCGCCTGCAGGCGCGCACCCGCGATGTGATGGAGCTGGTGCTGTACGGCGAAGTGGACATCTGGACCCTGCGCCAGCTTGGCGAGCAGGTGCGCAACCGCCTGCTCAGCGAGTCCGCGGTGACCCGGGCGGACATCAGCGACGTGCCCGATTACCTGACCAGCGTGGAAATTTCCCAGGCCACGCTGCGCGAGTACGACCTGACCCTGGACCAGGTGGCGTCGATCATCGAGCAGTCCAGCCGCGACGTGCCCGCCGGCAATCTGGCCACCGACAACGGCGAGATTCTGCTGCGCCTGAAAGAGCGCAAGCAGTGGGCCGACGAGTTTTCCCGCATCGTGGTGAGCCGCGCGGATTCCGGCGCGGTGGTGACCCTGGGCGACATCGCCACGGTGCGTGACGGTTTCGAGGACACCGGTTTCCACTCCCGTTTCAACGGCCAGCCGTCGGTGGAGATCGAGATCTTCCGCACCGGCAGCCAGTCGCCGCTGGACATCGCCGCGGCGGTGGAAGGGGTGATGGCGGAACTCAAGACCACCTTGCCCGACCCGGTTCAAGTGCGCATCGACAGCAACCGCGCCGAGCAGTTTGAAAGCCGCATGGACATGCTGCTGAAGAACGGCATCCTGGCGATGGTGATCGTGCTGGTGATTCTCAGCCTGTTCCTGGAGTACCGGCTGGCGTTCTGGATCATGATGGGCATGACCGTGTCCTTCGTCGGCGGGGTGCTGTTCCTGCCGGCCATGGGCGTGAGCGTGAACATGATCTCCATGTTCGGCTTCCTGATGGTGCTGGGCATCGTGGTGGACGACGCCATCGTGGTGGGCGAGAACATCTACGAGTACCGCGAGCAGGGCATGAGTTTCATGGACGCGGCGGTGCAGGGCGCCCGTGATATCGCCGGGCCGGTCACCTTCAGTATTCTCACCAACATCGTCGCCTTCATGCCGCTGCTGTTCATGCCCGGCGTCACCGGTAATTTCTGGTGGCCGCTGGGGGCGGTGGTGATCGTGGTGCTGGCGATCTCGCTGTTCGAAGCGCTGTTCATTCTGCCGGCCCACCTGGCGCACAGCGGCAAGGGTATGGTGACCGTCTACGGGCGCGCCCTGCACCGCGTGCAGCGCCGCTTCTCCGGCTATTTCCAGACGCTGGTGGAGCGCGGCTACCGGCCGCTGCTGGACCGGGCGCTGCGCTATCGCTACGTGACCCTGAGCGCCGCTCTGACCCTGATGCTGGTGGTGGGCGCCTACGCCGGCAGCGACCACATGGGCATGATCATGATGCCGGAAGTGCCGGCGGACGAGATCGAAGCGGGCATCCGTCTGCCGGTGGGCACCACGCCGCGCCAGGCCGGTGAGCTGGCCCTGGCGCTGACCCGGGAAACCGAGCGGCTGTTCGAGGAAAACGACCTGGCACGCAACGCCGAGGGCATCAAGACCAACGTGCGCGGCGAGCAGAAAATCGACGTGGAGCTGGTGTTAAAGCCGGAACACGAACGGGACATGACGGTGCAGCAGATCGTCGAGCTGTGGCGGGACCAGATCGGTGATTTCAAGGGCGTCGATCAGATCACCTTCGAGGCGGAGCAGGGCCCCGGCTCCTGGCGCGACGATATCAGTGTGGACCTCAGCCATACCGATATCGACGTGCTCGCCAAGGCCAGCGAGCGCCTGCTGAACGCCATGAAAGGCCTGTCCCAGACCCGCAACGTCAACGACAGCTACACCACCGGTAAACCGCAGTTCGACGTCAGCCTGACGCCGCAGGCGGACGCCCTGGGCCTCACCGGCGCCGAGGTGGGCCGGCAGCTGCGGGATGCGTTTTACGGCGCCATCGCGCTGCGCCAGCTGCGCGGCATCAACGAAAACGAAATCCGTGTGCGGCTGCCGGAAGAGGAGCGCCAGGACCTGCGTTACCTGGACACCTTCGTGGTGCAGCTGCCGGAGGGCGGCGAAGTGCCGCTGACCGACGTGGCCAGCGTCACCATCAGCGAGTCGTTCCGCTCCATCGACCGCCGCGACGGGCGCCGGGTGATCACCGTGGGCACCGACGTGCTGCCGAAAAGCGCCACCAGCCAGGTGCTCGCCGTGGTCCGCGACGAGCTGCTGCCGCAACTGCGCGCCGACTACCCGGGCCTAACCTGGATGAAGTGGCCTAATGATCTTGGACACCAATGAAGGTGGTAAACTGCCACCCATCGATGAGGTGTCCATATTTTGAGCAGCAGACGATCTTTCTCAACAGAGTTTAAGCATGAAACGGCCAGCCTGGT
>Ga0206123_10001101_pt1 | contig 25889 bp, 25 predicted proteins | sample Helgoland_Spring_2_FD_160086 | JGI IMG/M metagenome (GOLD analysis project Ga0206123, IMG submission 160086) | Pelagic subsurface seawater microbial communities from Kabeltonne, Helgoland, North Sea - Helgoland_Spring_Bloom_20160316_1 | ecosystem: Environmental > Aquatic > Marine > Epipelagic ...
TTGTTATGTCTTGAAAAATTTAGTAGAAATTAAATTAAATTTGAACTTTAAAATTAAAGTTGTAATTCAATTATTATTGTGATTGACAACAGCGAAGCTTTGAAAAAAACTAAAGTTTAAAATTAAGGACTACCGGTGGTAGTCGAGAAAATAAAATAAAATTAATGAATATTGAATTAAGTAATAAGACAATTTTAGTTACTGGAGGTGCAGGTTTTATTGGATCAAATTTGTGTGAGGCTTTACTTGAAAAAGGGAACAAAGTAGTTTGTTTAGACAACTTTGCTACTGGTAAAAGAGAAAATTTAGAACAGCTTTTAAAAGATTCTAATTTTACGCTAATCGAAGGTGATATTAGAAAACTAGAGGATTGTTTAAAAGCTTGCCAGGGTGTTGATTATGTTTTACATCAAGCGGCATTAGGGTCGGTTCCAAGATCTATTAAAGATCCAATTACATCCAATGATGTGAATGTGAGTGGTTTTTTAAATATGCTGGTCGCGGCAAGAGACAATGGAGTAAAAAGATTTGTATTCGCAGCTAGTTCATCAACTTATGGAGACTCAGAATCAATGCCAAAAGTTGAGGATATCATCGGGAAACCCTTGTCGCCATATGCCATTACAAAATATGTAAACGAACTGTATGCAGATATTTTTTCGAAAACTTATGGTTTAGAGACCATAGGCTTAAGATATTTCAATGTCTTCGGTAGAAAGCAAGATCCAAATGGTGCTTATGCAGCAGTAATCCCAAAATTCGTAAGTCAATTGATGAATGCAGAATCTCCTGTGATTAATGGAGATGGAAATTATTCAAGAGATTTTACTTACATAGATAATGTGATACAAGCGAATTTATTAAGTTTGGTTACAACCAATGAAAAGGCCATTAACACTGTGTATAATGTAGCCTATGGAGATCGTAATACGTTAAATGATTTAATGGGTTACCTAAAAGAGTATTTATCGGAGTTTGATTCTAAAATTTCAAATGTAGACGTTATTTATGGCCCAAATAGAGCAGGTGACATTCCACATTCACATGCAAGTGTTGATAAAGCAAAAGAAAATTTAAATTATAATCCACAGTTTAGTTTACAAAAAGGACTCAAAGAGTCTGTGAAATGGTATTGGGAAAATTTATAAAAAAAAATATGAGAAAAGATATAATAGCTATTATAGGTTTAGGATATGTAGGTTTACCTTTGGCGAGACTCTTTGCAACTAAATTTTCAGTTGTTGGTTTTGATATTAATACAGATAGAATTTCTGAATTAATGTCCGGTGTTGATTCAACCTTAGAGGTTGACAGCGAAACATTACAATCTGTATTGGTAAATGAAAACTCCGATTCAAATGGACTGTTTTGCACCAATCAGTTGGATGAAATTAAAGATTGTAATTACTATATTATTACAGTTCCAACGCCTGTTGATAAAAATAATAGACCCATTTTAACACCACTTGTAAAAGCAAGTGAAACTGTTGGTGCAGTATTAAAAAAAGGTGATGTAGTAATTTACGAATCTACTGTGTATCCGGGTGCTACAGAAGAAGATTGTGTTCCTGTGTTAGAAAAAGTTTCAGGACTTAAATTCAATACCGATTTTTATGCCGGCTATTCACCTGAAAGAATTAATCCAGGCGATAAAGAGCACACCGTAGAAAAGATACTAAAGGTTACTTCTGGATCAACTCCTGAAATTGGAGAAAAAGTGAATGACCTTTATAAATCTGTGATTACTGCAGGTACTCATTTGGCACCAACAATAAGAGTTGCTGAAGCAGCTAAAGTAATTGAGAATTCACAACGCGATATAAATATTGCTTTTGTGAATGAATTGGCTAAAATATTTAACTTAATGGATATTAATACCCACGACGTTCTCGAAGCAGCTGCCACTAAATGGAATTTTCTACCTTTTAAACCAGGTTTAGTTGGGGGGCATTGTATTGGAGTTGATCCATATTATTTAGCACAAAAAGCACAAGAATTTGGATATAATCCAGAAATTATTCTTGCAGGGCGACGATTAAATGATAGTATGGGGGAGTATGTTGCATCAGAAGTAATAAAATTGATGATTAAAAAAGACATTCGAATAAAAGAAGCTTCTGTTTTGGTTTTAGGTATCACTTTCAAAGAAAATTGTCCAGATGTTAGAAATACAAAAGCTATAGACGTAATTTCTTCTCTAAAGAAATATGATTTAAAAGTAAAAGTATACGATCCTTGGGCTAATGAGCAAGAAGTTTTAAATGAATATGGGATAATTTCAACAATAAATTTACCTAAAGATAAATTTGATTGTATTGTTTTAACTGTCTCGCACAATGAGTATAAACATCTTGATTTTGCTTCATTGAAAAAAGAAAATTCAATAATTTATGATGTTAAAAATATTTTGAGTGAATCTATAAAAGATAAAACACTTTAAAAAATAGATTTATTAATCTTTTAAGAGAATTAAAAAGTTCATGAAGAAAAAAATATTATTAATATTTGGAACTAGGCCAGAAGCTATCAAAATGGCTCCGCTAGTTAAAGAGTTTCAAAAATTTCAAGATTTCTTTGATACGAGAGTTTGCGTAACAGCACAACACAGAGAAATGTTGGATCAAGTCCTAGATTTTTTTGATATAATACCTGATTATGATCTTGATTTAATGAAACCTGGTCAAAATTTATATTGCTTAACAGCTACTATTATTGGGTCTTTAAAGCCAATTCTTGAAAATTTTACTCCAGATTATGTGTTTGTCCATGGAGATACGACGACGACTATGGCTGGTTCCATTGCAAGTTTTTATTCTGGAGCAAAAGTATGTCACGTAGAAGCTGGTCTTAGAACTAATAATAAACTATCTCCTTTTCCTGAGGAAATAAATCGTCAAATAACCGGTAGAATTTGTGATTATCATTTTGCTCCAACTGAAACTTCAAAAAAGAACTTACTTAAAGAGAATATTTCAGCGGATTCAATTTTAGTCACTGGAAATACTGTCATCGATGCTCTACTTAAATCAGTTGAAAAAGTTAATGAAAATCCAAGTAAATTAATTCAACAGCTCTCAAAAAAAATAGGAAATCAAGAAGTTGTTTTGGTTACTGGTCATCGAAGAGAAAATCACGGAGGTGGTTTTGAAAGAATTTGTAAAGCTTTAAAACGAATTGCTGAAGATGATAGAAATCGTTTAATCATTTATCCTGTTCATTTGAATCCAAAGGTACAGGAGCCAGTTAATAGAATCTTATCTGGAATTAATAATATAATTTTAATAGATCCTTTAGCGTATCAAGATTTCATTTGGCTTATGAATAGATCTAAAATTATTATTACCGATAGCGGCGGAGTTCAAGAAGAAGCACCAAGTCTAGGAAAACCAGTTTTAGTGATGAGAGATACCACTGAAAGACCAGAGGCAGTAGAAGCAGGAACGGTTTTGTTAGTTGGAACCAATGAAGATCTGATATGTTCTAAAGCATTAGACTTATTAAACAATAACGAAAACTTTGAAAAAATGTCAAAGCTTCATAACCCATATGGAGATGGGTTAGCATCAAACAGAATCGTAGACTTTATTAAAAACATAAAATAATGAATCCAGAAGTAGTAACTATGGGATTAGGGTATATAGGATTGCCAACCTCAGCATTAATAGCATCACACGGAACAAATGTTTTAGGTGTTGATATTAACCAAAAAGTTGTAGATACAATTAATCAAGGGAAGATTCATATTGTGGAGCCCGACTTAGATGCCATTGTTTCAAAAGCAGTTTCAAATGGTTTTTTTAAAGCATCAACAAAGCCGACTTCAGCTGATGTTTACCTGATTGTGGTTCCTACACCCTTTAAAGGGAATCACGAGCCAGATATTTCATTTGTAGAGGCAGCAACAAAAGGAATTATTCCACTTTTGAAAAAAGGAGATCTATACATTATTGAATCGACCTCTCCTATCGGTACAACTGAAAAAATGCAACAATTAATATTTTCATCAAGGCCTGAATTGGAAGGATATATTTACATTGCTTATTGTCCTGAGAGAGTACTACCGGGTAATGTCATGCAAGAATTAGTAGAGAATGACCGGGTTATTGGAGGTTTAAATAAAGCTTCTACTCAAAAAGCAATTTTGTTTTACAAAAAGTATGTAAAAGGTGAGTTATATGGTACCAATGCACGTACAGCTGAGATGTGCAAATTAGTAGAAAATTCTTCTAGAGATGTTCAAATAGCTTACGCGAATGAACTATCTCTAATATGCGATAAGGCAGATATTAATGTATGGGAATTAATCAATCTTGCAAACAAACACCCAAGAGTAAATATTCTTCAACCAGGTTGTGGAGTTGGGGGGCACTGTATTGCAGTTGACCCTTATTTTATTGTTTCTGATTATCCGATGGAATCAAAAATTATTGGTACTGCTAGAGAAGTAAATAATTATAAATCTTTTTGGTGTGCTGAAAAAATTAAAAACGAGAAACTTAAATTTGAATTAAAACACGGAAGAAAACCTAAAACTGCATTGATGGGGTTGGCTTTTAAACCAAATATTGACGATTTAAGAGAGTCTCCTGCTAGATATATTGCTCAAAAAGTTTTACAGAATTCAAACAACGAAGAACATTTTATTGTTGAACCAAATATTGAATTTCATTCAGTATATAAGTTGACAGACTACAAAGAAGCCACAGATAAAGCTGATATTATTGTCTTTTTAGTCGCTCATAGAGAGTTTGTAGGAATGAGTATTTCTGGAGAAAAAATAATATTAGATTATTGTGGAGTAAAAAAATAGATGTTATGTCAAAAAATAAAAACATATTAATTACTGGTGGTGTTGGATTTATAGGTTCTCACGTTGTAAGAAGATTTGTAAATAAATATCCTGAGTATCATATTTATAATTTAGATGTGCTAACCTATGCTGGTAATCTAGAAAATCTAAAAGATGTTGAGTCTAAAGAAAACTATACTTTTTTATACGGAGATATTACCAATGAGGGGTATGTCAATTCAATTTTTACAAAATACTGTTTTGATGATGTAATACATCTTGCTGCAGAATCTCATGTAGACAGATCCATTACAGACCCTTTGGCCTTTGCAAAGACAAATATTTTAGGAACCATGATTTTGCTTAATAGTTTCAAAGAACTTTGGAAAAACAATTGGAAGGGAAAGCGTTTTTATCATATAAGCACAGATGAGGTGTATGGCTCATTAGGTGAAAGAGGGCTGTTTGATGAGGCTACCTCTTACGATCCTAACTCTCCCTATTCTGCCTCAAAAGCGAGCTCAGATCATTTTGTACGCGCTTATGGAGAGACCTATGGATTACCTTATGTGATTACTAATTGCTCTAACAATTATGGTCAACAACAATTTCCAGAGAAACTAATTCCTTTATTTATCAATAATATTTTAAATGATAAAGCCCTACCTGTTTACGGAGATGGTAATTACACTAGAGATTGGTTGTATGTAATTGATCATGCCATTGCCATAGATTTAGTATTTCATAAAGGAGTAAATCATGAAACCTATAACATAGGCGGTTTTAACGAGTGGAAAAACATTGATTTGGTGAAAATTTTATGCCAACAAATGGATGAAAAATTGAAACGTGAACCAGGTACAAGTGAAAAATTAATTAAATACGTTAAAGATCGGCCAGGTCATGATTTACGATATGCTATTGACGCCTCAAAAATCAATAAAGAATTAGGTTGGAGTCCAACAGTTACTTTTGAGGAAGGACTCTCAGAAACCATTGATTGGTACTTATCCAATGAAGACTGGTTGAATAGTGTTACCTCAGGGAATTATCAAAATTATTATAAATCTCAATACCAATAACACATGAAAGGAATCATATTAGCAGGAGGTTCAGGAACACGATTGTACCCAATTACCAAAGGAACATCAAAGCAACTATTACCTATTTACGACAAACCGATGATTTATTATCCGTTATCGGTATTGATGTTGGCTGGTATTAAAGAAATACTAATAATATCTACAACTATAGATTTGCCAAATTTTGAACGCCTATTAGGAGACGGTAAAGAATTGGGTATCGAACTTTATTACAAAGAACAACCCTCTCCAGACGGTTTGGCGCAAGCGTTTATTATTGGAGAAGATTTTATTGGAAATGATAATGTGTGTTTGGTGCTGGGTGATAATATATTTTATGGGCATGGTTTTACCGATTTGTTAGCAAAATCTTTAGCAAACGTAAAAGACGAGCATAAGGCAACCGTTTTCGGCTATTATGTAAATGACCCAAAATGTTATGGTGTAGTAGATTTCGATCCCGACGGAAAAGTATTAAGCATTGAAGAGAAACCAATAGTTTCCAAAAGTAATTACGCGGTTATTGGCCTTTATTTTTATCCTAATTCTGTGGTAAATATTGCCAAGAACATAAAACCAAGTAATCGGGGAGAACTTGAAATTACAACAGTAAATCAAGAATACTTAAAGCAAGGGAACTTAAAAGTAGAAGTGATGGGGAGAGGCTACGCATGGTTAGATACTGGCACGCATGAATCCTTACTAGAAGCATCTAATTTTATACAAACTATCGAAAATCGTCAAGGTTTAAAGGTGGCTTGTTTGGAAGAAATTGCTTGTGAAATGGGCTACATCTCAAAAGCACAACTTCTTGTGCTAGCCGAGCCTTTAAAAAAGAATGTCTATGGGCAATATTTAATACAACGCGCAAAAGAATTATAATGAATTTTAAAAGATTAGAGATACCTGATATTATTTTATACGAACCCACCGTCTTTGGTGATGCCCGCGGTTATTTTTCAGAAACTTTCCGACAAGATAAATTAGACATTTTTTTAGGATTTAACATAAACTTTTGCCAAGACAATGAATCAAAATCGTCTTTTGGTGTTTTAAGAGGCTTACACTATCAGTTAGGACCAAACGCACAAACCAAGTTAGTACGGGTAATTCAAGGAAGCGTTTTAGATGTTGCCGTGGATATACGTAAAGGATCTCCAACCTTTGGACAGCATGTTGCAGTTGAGTTAACCGCCGAAAACAAAAAACAACTCCTAATACCAAGAGGTTTTGCACATGGTTTTGTGGTACTAAGTAAAGAAGCAATTTTTTCCTACAAGGTAGATAACTATTATAGCCCAGAATGTGATTGCGGTATTGCCTTTGATGATAAAAGCCTTGCTATTGACTGGAAAATTAAACTTGATAAGCTTCAACTATCTCCAAAAGATTTAAAACATCCCTTGTTTAAAGACGCTAAATACTTTAACCACTCAATACAACTTTATGAATAACATCCTTGTCACTGGCGGTAACGGTCAGCTGGGCTCAGAGCTAAAAGAAATCGCTCGAAATTACCAAGATTACAACTTTTTATTTACAGATGTTAAAGCTTTGGATATTACAAATCATACAGATGTAAAAGAGTTTATAGAAATTAATAATATCAATGGCATCATTAATTGCGCGGCCTATACGGCTGTTGATAAGGCAGAATCTGAGCCTGAGTTAGCAGATGCTATTAATCATCTAGCAGTCGCTAATTTTGCTAAAATCTCTAAAAAACTATCTATAAAACTAATTCATATATCAACGGATTATGTATTCGATGGTAAAAATCATAAGCCATACGATGAAAAAGACAAACCCAATCCCAAATCTGTTTATGGACAGACTAAACTGAATGGAGAAATAGCACTAAAGAAAATTAACCCAGAAAATGCTATAATTATCAGAACTTCTTGGATTTACTCTAAATTTGGTAATAATTTTGTAAAAACAATGCTTGGTTTGGCAGAAGATAGAGATGAAATTTCTGTAGTGTCAGATCAAATAGGAAGCCCTACTAATGCTGCCGATTTAGCAAAAGTGATCTTGACTATTTTACCTAAAATAAAAAATAATAATGTCGAACTATTTCATTATTCCAATGAAGGATCTTGTTCCTGGTATGATTATGCTGTGGCTATATATAAAATGAGAGGTAAGAAAATTAAAATAAAACCTATTAATACGAGTGGTTATGAAACAAAAGCAGAGAGACCAATGTATTCAGTCTTAAAAAAAACTAAAATTACAGAAATGTATAAACTAAATATTCCTCAATGGAAAACTTCACTTTTAAAAAGTTTGATTCTTGATTAATCAAAATAATCAAACAAACAAAAATTTAGTTTATAATATTGTCAATCTTTTATTTACAATAGTTATTGCTATTTTCTATATCCCTTATTTAGTTCAAACTTTAGGAATTCTAGCTTATGGTATTGTACCTTTAGCACTTTTAGTAAACCAATATATAAGGGTTTTAACTGTTTCTTTAACAAACTCTTTAACAAGGTTTTATTCTTTAGCTATTCAACAAATAAATCCAAATCTTGCCTCACAATACTTAAGCAGTGCAATTATTGCTATTACAATTTTTCTTATTTTTTTAACTCCTGTTTTGATTTGGATTATTGTAAAGATTGAAAATATTTTTAATATTCCTGATGAATACATATATGATGCAAAATTACTCTTTTCATTTATTTTTCTAGGCTTTTTTCTATCGTTATATTCTAGCATAATTAACATTACATTATATGCTAATAATAGATTAGATTCATTAAATGTTATTGGAATTTCAAGATTGATTTTAAAAGTATTGATTACTGTGTGTTTTTTTGAAATCTTGTCTGGTAATGTTTCTTATATAGGGTATGCAAGTTTTGCAAGTGAATTCTTTGTTTTAGTTTTAAGTGTACTCTATTATAAAAAAAATATTGACTTAAATGTGAAAATTTCTTTTAAGAACTTCAATAAAATAGTTTTACTAAGTATGCTTTCAATGAGTATTTGGGTTGTAGTTCAACAACTTGGTGATACAGCTATGTACAGAACTGATAATTTTTTGGTTAATAAATTCTGGGGCACTAGAGAATCTGGAATCTTAGGCGCTATTACAGAACTTGGCAATTACATAATGGTGATTGTATCAGTTATTTCTTCACTTTTTGGTCCATTAATACTGATAGCTTATTCAAAAGGTGATCATCGTAAAGTACAAGAACTTTCAATTAGAAGTTCTTTATGGGTTGGTTTAACTTCTTCCTTAATTGTTGGAGTTTTAGTAGGTTTTTCTCAACCATTACTAGAGTTTTGGATCGGGGAAAAGTACGGATTATACAGTGATTGGTTGATTTTTAAAATAATTTCAATACCCTTTTATGCTTCAGCTGGAATATTTAGTTTTGTATTTAGAGCTTGGAATAAAATTTTCTTTCCTGCTGTTATTACATTGATGATAGGATTGATAAACTTGTTTATTTCTTATTTGATTTTATCCTTCTCTAATCAAAATGAAATCTATATTAAATATATGTTAATAGTATCTTTACTATTTACTATTATTCAAAGTTATGGTTTAAGTTCATTTTGGTATTTAAAACTTTACCCAAAATTAAAAAAGACAATTTTTATTGCTTTTCTAAAAATTCTTATCGCACTTTTATTAGCAAGTTTATTTAGTGAATGCTATAATAGATTTGTTAAAATTGATAATTTATTTGATTTAGCTATTGGCTTAATTTTAGTGGCAATTTTAACTATGCCAATATTATTTTATACATTAATTAGCACTATTGACCGAAAAATAATTATTAATTATTTTCTTAAACACATAAATAAAAACGTGATTAAATGTTAGACTTTTCGATAATAGTACCTGTCTATAATGTCGAAAAATACATTGAGAGATGTCTAAATTCAGTATACAGTCAGGATTTTGATGGAAATTTTGAAGTTATAGCAATTAATGATTATTCCACTGATAAAAGTTTAGAAATATTAAAAAAATACAAACAAAAATATTCTGACTTAATTATTGTGAATAATGAAATTAATTTGAAACAGGCAAAGACAAGACAAGAAGGAATGTCAAGAGCAAGAGGAAAATATATTATGCACTTAGATTCTGATGATTGGATTGTAAATAATTCTTTACAAACTTTAAAAATTTTCATAGATAAATATGACCCTGATGTAATTGCTTATAATTATGTAAATAAATATGAGACTGGTTTTAGTTCAAATATTAATGGTATAGAAAAAGAATATTTTACAACTAATAAATCTACTGTTGTTAATTATTTTTTAGGTAACAGTGTAACAAAATTGGTTAAAAGAAATTTAGTAGAAAATTTAATAAGCAATAAGGTCTCAGTAAATCATTCTGAAGATTTTTTATATTGTATTGAATTATTATCGTTAGTAAATAATGTACTGTTATTACCTTATGATTTTTACGTTTATTTTCATAACACATCTTCAATATCGAATACTGCAAAAAATAACAAATTCCTCAAAGATCAGATTAAAGTCTTAGAAACATTAAATAAACTTAATGATAAATTTGATTTTGAAAAAATTGGGATTATAAAAATAATAAGACAACATTTTTTAAAATATGTTCATTTAAAGATATGTGAAATTAAATTTTTAGAAAGTAAAGAATTTTCTTATTTAAATATATTTTATAAAAAGTTTTCTATTTTGTTTAAAGGCTCAATTTTGAATATCAAAGATTCTAAAAAAATAAAATTTTCAATAAGATATAAATGGTTTAGCTTGTATCAGGTGGTAAATAGATTTAGTTTAAAAACTGGAATATTTATTTTGCACAAACATTTTAAAAATAACAACAAATAAATATGTGTGGGTTTTATATAACTAACAAAGATTTTTCTAATAAAGTTGTAATAGAAAAAGTCAACTCAATTAAATTTCGTGGTCCAGATTATACTGGTTTCAAAAAAATTGGTAATATTTCAATGGCTCATGTAAGGTTGTCTATTATTGATTTAAATAAAAGATCAAATCAACCTATGAGTTGTGTAGATTCACATATTGTATTTAATGGTGAAATTTATAATTACAGAGAAATCAGAAATGAATTAATTAATAAAGGCATAAATTTCAAAACTGAAAGTGATACTGAAGTACTACTAAAAGGATATCGATTCTTTGGTGTAAAAATTTTAGACAAGCTTAATGGAATGTTTTCTTTTGCTATTTTTGATAAAAAAAATGATCAAATATTCTGCGCAAGGGATAGAACTGGGCAGGCACCTTTTTTTTATACTTTTGAAAAGGGGATATTTGAAATCTCTAGCCAGTTAAGACCACTTATAAATCCGAAAAGCAAAGTATCAACTAAATCAGTATCGTTTTATTTAGATTTGGGTTACGTTCCAAGCCCATATTCGATCATCAAAAATGTTAAGAAACTTGAGGCGGGTAATTATTTGATAATAGATAATTCTAAAAACACCATTAGAATAAAAAAATATTGGGACCTGAAAAAATTAAAAACTATAAAAATAAGTTATAATTCAGCTAAAAGTCAATTAAAAGAATTACTCAAAGATGCCATTGAAATTAGAATGAATAGTGATGTTCCTATGGCATTTTTTTTATCGGGCGGCATAGATTCATCATTAATAACAAGTATGGCAACTGAGATAGTACAGGATAAAATTAATACTTTTTCTGTAGGATTTTCTGATCCTAAATTTGATGAAAGTAAATTGTCTAAGAAGTTTTCTGAAATTCTTAAAACAAATCATTATGAAACTGTTTGTAACAGTAGTGATATATTATCTGAGCTAAAATCTTTCTCTAAAGTTTTTGATGAACCTTTTTCTGATTCATCCGCTTTACCCTCGCTGCTTTTAAATAAAATGGTTAAGGATCATGCTACGGTAGCGCTTTCTGGTGATGGGGGAGATGAAAGTTTCTTAGGTTACAATCAATTTGATCTAGCTAGAAGGTTTGATTATTTATTATTAATTCCCTTATTCATTAGAAAATTAATAAGTAAATTAAACTGGCACAGTATTATTAAATCAAAAAAAGAAACTATTAGAGAAATATTAAATTCCAAAGATATATTTTCATTTTCGTTAAAATTTTATTCAGTTTATGACTCAATTCAAAAAAACAAGGATCAGAGTTGGAAAAAATTATATTCTAATTATAAAGATTTATCAAATAATTCAATTCAACGAATGGCAGATTTAAATATCAAATTATGGTTAGAAAACGATAGCAATGTAAAAGTTGATAGAGCTAGTAAAGCTTATGCAGTTGAAGTAAGAAGTCCATTCCTTGATTATAGAATTATTGAGTTTGCAAGAAGTCTTCCTGTAAGTTTTAGATATAAAAAAGAAGATAAAAAATATATTTTGAAAGATTTATTAGAGGAATATATACCTAGAGCCACATTTGATATGCCTAAAAAAGGGTTTTCAATTCCACTTAAAAAATGGATAAAAAACGATCTTAAAGATGATATTCTTGAAAAGCTAAATGATAATTTTTTTGATAAAATTCCAAACTTTAATAAAGAAAAATTTAAAAAACAGCTCAGTGAACATATGCTTGGTAAATATGACCATTCTACAAACATATGGAAATTGTATATTTTGTACTTGTGGTATGAGGAATTTAATTTTTTATAAAAAAAATACTTTTGAATAGAATTCACACATTTGTATTATCTCTTTATTTTTTTTCAATTCATTTTGAACTATGGGATCCATTAAATACAGGTATTGATTACTTAAATACGAAAATTACAATATCTCTTTATATAATGATAAGTTTAATAAGATTTAGTGGATTTAAAAGTATAAGAGAGTACAACAAATTTACAATTCCATTAATATTATTATTTGTAATTGGGAATGTTTCAGGCTATTTCAATCAACATCCTGGCTACGAAGATTATTTTGTCCTTACAGAATTTTTAAATATTCTAATCTTTATTTTAATGTTATTGCACCATAAAAAAGATAATCATGCAATAATTAAAGGGCTCAACGGATTTATTTATGGAGCAATAGTCTTACTAATATTTTTCCTATTGGATATTGGAACAGATAATTCCTTAGATGGTAGATACACAATGTTTGGGACTAATCAAAATCAATTATCAGTAGATATTGCTGTTGTTTCATTACTTATTCTTAGTAAATTGATTTATAAGAAAGATATTTCTAATTCATTAAAATTATTCTTTTTAATCATACTTCCTTTTCTTGTTTTATTTTTAGTATCTACAGGATCAAGAACTGGAGTCATTAGTTTTTTTATAGGTTGTTCGTTAATGATTTTTTTAAAAAAATCAAATTTTTTTTATGCAAAAATAAGCAAACTAATTCTTGGAATTTTAACCTCGTCTCTCTTATATAAATATTTTATGTCTGATAGTATTTTTGGTGAAAGACTTACGGATTCAATTGAAAATTTCGATCTTTCTGGAAGAGATATATATTGGGATATGATTTTAAACTTTTTTGATTTTAACCTAATTTTTGGAATAGGAATTAACGGTTATAAATATCAATCAGATTTAATTTTTGGAACGTTTGTTTCTACTCATAATATCTTTATTCAAAATTTAATTACAGGTGGAATTGTAAGTGTAATAATATTAATATTTTATTTTTTTATGATCACAAAAAAGTCTTTTATTATTTATAAAAATTCGTCTAATCCATTATTTCTTATCTTGTTAGTTCCAATAATATTTTTAGCTTTAACAGGTCAAGTTTTTGGGTCTAAGATTACTTTTGGGATTTTTGCATTAATTATTATTCATTCCATACAATTTAAAAAAATAGATAACCTATAAAATTATATTTCAACTGTATGTCTATTAAAAATATTAGTAAAATTAGAATCGGTTTTTTTATTTCTAATCTACAACAAGGGGGTGCCGAGAAGCAGTTCGTAGAGTTAATTAAAGGCATTGATAAAAATAAATTTCAAGTTTATCTTTATTTATATGCTTATCAAAAAGAAGCGTTTTATAAAGATGTTTTTGAAAATAATGATATTAAAGTAGAAACGAATAAATTAGAAAAAAAAGGGATTTTTAAAATTATTGAAGCTTTAATCTATTTAAGAAAAATTACAATTAAAAATGAATTTGACATTCTTTTTTCTTCGCTTTTTATGAATAATCTATTTTTAAGATTAGTTTCTCCCAGAAAACATAACAATAAAATAGTTACATCTATGCGAACCAGCTTAGCTAATTATTCAAATTTATATATATATGCTGAGAAATTTTTCATACCTAAATCATATATTATTTTTAATAGCAATAAATCTTTAGCTGAATTTAAATCTATTTTAAAACCAACTTATCATTCTAGGCTACATTTAATTTACAATGGATTTGAAAGGATTAAAACTAAAACTAAAACTAATAATGATACGGTTGTTTTTGGAGCTTTGGGTCGATTTAGCAAAGAAAAAAATATTTTGCAATCGGTTAGAGTATTTCAGAATTTATTTAAATCAAATAATTTTTTTAAACTAATAGTTCAAGGGCATTTTGGAAATCAATTTGATGATATAAAAGAAATAATATTCACTAAGAACATTGAAATTAAAGAACCAAACTTTAATGTTGAAATTTTTTATAATTCAATTCATATATTAATTTTACCTTCAATATTTGAGGGTTGCCCTAATGTTTTGTTTGAGGCAATGTTAAGAAAAAAAATATGTATTGTTTCTAAAGGAGCTAATTCTGATAAGTTTGTTGAAAATGGTGTTACTGGATTCATCTATGACGGATCTGATATTGAATTGATTAATACAATTAATTATGTAATTTCTCTAATTGGTACTAAAAAGGAAATAGAAATAGTTAACAACGCGCATCAATATGCTTCATCAAAATTTAGTATGCAATCTATGGTTAAAAATTACGAATTAATTTTCAATAAACTTTATGAAAAAAACGAAAGTTGCAGTTAGTCAAAGAATAATACCACATTATAGAGTTCCAGTTTTTACAGAGTTGGCATCTATAGAAAACATTTCTTTAACTGTATTTTATGGAAAAAGCTTTAAAACTGGCTCTCAAGTAAATGCCGATTCAATTATAAATTTTAACGCAAAAAAATTATTTACAATTTTTTTAAATTATAAAGGAGTTTACGGTAGCTCTCAACTTAGAGTGTGGCACCCTTTTTTAATACTTCACTTGATTGCAGGTAATTATGATGTAGTTATAGTCGAACCAAGTACAAATTTTTATAATAATATTTTTAGTTTTCTTTATTGTAAAATCTTTAGAAAAAAAATTATTTGGCATGAGTCTGGCTCTGTTCCTAAAGAAGAGAGACCTCTATTTAGAAGAATGATAGATCCCTTTTTATCAATCTTTATTAAAGGTTCCGATGCTTTTATTACTTATAATAGTTATGCTGATAAATCTTTAAAAAGAGATTTTAATATAAATTCAAACAAAATCTTTAGAGCTCAAAATACTATCGACACTTCAAATATAGATACTGAGGTCAAAAAATTTAGCCCATTAGTTGAAAAAAGAAAGAAAGAATTAAACTTGATTGGATATAATGTGGCCATGTATATTGGAGGAATAGAAACTAGAAAAAAGATTTATAATTTAATTAAAGCCGTCACCAACTTAAATGAATTTGGTATTCCAACCAAAGCATTAATTGTTGGAGATGGCCCTGATTTAGATATTTTAACAGAAAAAATGAATGAAAAAGATAAGTCTTTTACAGTTTTTACGGGCAAGCGAATTGAAGATGCTAATCTTTATGTTTTGTTATCTGATTTAGTTGTTCTTCCTTCATCAGGGGGATTATCTGTAATAACATCTTTTGCTTGTGGCAAACCATTTGTAGGCTCAGAAGAAATTGAAAATGGAGGTATAAAAGATTATGTAGAAGATGGTGTTAATGGTTATTTGGTTAAAGAAAATGACATTAATGATTTAGAGTCTAAATTAAAAAAAGTGTTTTTAGATGAAAATTTGTACAATAAATTATCTGTAAATGCAAAAGAATCAGCTAAAAAATTCACGGTTTATAATATGGTAGACGGTTATAGTGAGGCCATAAAATATGTTTATAAAAAATGAAAATATTACAAATAAATAATTGTCATTATAGAAGAGGAGGAGCAGATGTTGTTTATTTAAACACTTATGAACTACTTAGAAGAAAAGGCCACGATGTTAAATGCTTTTCAAGTATTAATAAAAACAATATTAATTTTGGCCAAAACAACTTTTTTACTAAAGATATAAAATTCTTTAATATTAATTTGTTTCAAAAATTTACTATTTTTTTTAGATTCTTTTATTCAATTGATAATAGAAATAAAATAAAATCTCTTTTGAAACTTAATCACTTTGATATTGCTCATGTTCACACATATAAAGGAACATTAACTCCTTCAATACTTCTAGAATTAAAAAAACATAATATTCCAATTGTATTTACAGCACATGATTACGGTTTGATGGACCCTCATAATGCACTTATGAATGGTCGTTTTGAAATTTCTGAAAACACAATTAATAAATATCCTTTCTATACTGTAATTGACAAAGCAAATAGGAATAGTTATTTATATAGTTTCATAACCTTTCTAGAGTATAAATTCAATAATATTATATTTCCTTTTGAAAAGAATTTCAAAAAGGTAATTTGTGTTAGCAAATTTTCATTTAATAAACATTTAGAATGCAATAGGTTTAATTTTAATTTAGAGCATTTATATAATTTCATCCCTAATTTAAATAAACTTAAAACTAATCCGATAAAAGGAAAATATTTTCTGTATTCGGGAAGGTTATCTGTTGAAAAGGGAATAATGACATTATTAAATAGTTGGGAAAATGTTGAAAATGATATAATATTGAAAATCGCAGGTGATGGACCCTTAAGAGAAGAAATAATTTTTTTTATAAAAGAAAAAAAAATGTCAAATATTCAATATGTTGGCTTTAAACAAAAAAACGAATTATTTGATTTAATTCTTAACTCATCTTTTCAAATAGTTCCATCAGAATGTTATGAGAATAATCCTTTGGCAATTATTGAATCATATGCTATGGGTAAGCCTGTTATAGCATCTAATATCGGAGGAATCCCCGAAATTGTAAAAGATAATCAAACAGGGTTTCTTTTTGAAATGAAAAATTTAAAAAATTTAAGTAATATAATTAATCACTCTGCTAAGATCAATGATAAAGATTATTTACATTTATCAAAGAACTCAAGAAAATTTGCACAAGAAAATTTTTCTGAAGATGTTCACTATCTAAAATTAATGACAATTTATAGTAATTTAATCCTAGAAAATGAAAATTAATAACATAATAAATTCTATTATAAGTAGTTTGGGAAGAAAGGGATATAAAATTGATTCTAAAATTTCAAACTATAATCTTTTTGTTGTAATTGTTGTTAAAATTTCCGAGCTACTTAGAGGATTAATCTTAAAACTTTTTTTAAAGAGTTCCTCAGGTTTAATTTTTTTAAGTAATAAAACTACAATTAAACATAAAAACTTAATTAAAGCAGGTAAGACACTTTTTATTGGTAGTAATGTAGAAATTAATGCGCTTTCAAAAAATGGAATTTCATTTGGAAATAATGTTTCAATACATAGAAATACTATAATTGATTGTACTGGTGGTATAAGATCTATAGGAGATGGATTAGTTATTGGGGACTCAGTAGGTTTTTCTCCTTATTGTTATATACAAGTTAGAGGTAAAATAAAAATTGGAAGTAATGTCATATTTGGACCATATGTTAAAATATTTTCTGAAAATCATAATTTTCATGATCCTGATTTGCCTGTAAACCAGCAAGGAGAATCTAGAAAAGGAGTTAATATTGAATCTGGTGTGTGGGTGGGCTGTAGTGCGATTATCCTTGATGGTGTTACGATCGGCAAGAATGCGATTATAGCTGCGGGGAGTCTAGTAAATAAAGATGTTCCACCAAATTGTATTGTAGCCGGTATTCCTGCTAAAATAATTAGGAACAGAAAAAATAATAATCAAGATGAAAAATAAATTTATAATAAGACTTTTCTTCGCTACAATATTAAGAAAAATTAGAGTATTTTGGTTGCGGCTAAAGGGCTACGACATCCATTACTCTACTATAGTAGAGGGATCCGTTATATTGGACAAATTATATCCTAGAGGCATACATATAGGTAAAAACACATTAGTTGCTGGAGGGGTTACTATTTTAAGTCATGATCATTGCAAACGAATAAATAATAATCAACCATTTTTGATTGACACATTTATTGGTAAAAAATGCTTTATTGCTGTTGGAGCAATGATATTACCTGGAGTAAAAATTGGAGATGAAGTTATAGTTGGTGCTGGTGCAGTAGTAACAAAAGATGTTCCTTCAAATTGTGTTGTCGCAGGTAATCCCGCTAAAATAGTTAGAGATAATATAAGAATGAATGATTTTGCATCTCTTGATAGTTGGACAGAAGAGAGTGGATGGATATAATAATTAATAATGATAAAAATAACTATTTAACAGAATGAAAAAAAAAATTTACATTGCAGGATGTGGGGGAATGCTGGGAGAAGCATTTTACATACAATTTAAAGAAGATTATATAATTAAGTGTACAGACAAAGACGTAAACGAAGAATGGTTATCATTTTTAGATTTTAGAGATCGTCAAGCTTATATTGACGATGTAGAAGAGTTTAATCCAGATTACTTATTCCATTTGGGTGCTTATACGGATCTTGAGTTTTGTGAGGAGAACAAAGATGATACATATAGAACAAACACCCTTTCTGTAGAAAATGCTGTGTTCATAGCGAATAAATTAAATATTCCATTATTGTACATTAGTACTGCTGGCATTTTTGATGGTAAACAAAGCCTATACGATGATTGGGATATGCCAAATCCCCTAGGAGTATATGCGAGATCTAAGTATATGGGAGAGCGTTATGTTTCTGAGAATGCAAATCGTTATGTGATTTGTCGTGCAGGTTGGATGATGGGTGCGGGTCCTAAAAAGGATAAGAAATTCATCCAAAAATTAATGAAGCAGTTAAAAGACGGAAATAAAGAACTTTTTATTGTTAATGACAAAGATGGAACTCCTACATATACACATGATTTTGCTATGACTGTAAAAGAATTAATTCAAAAAGAATATTGGGGTTTATATAATTGTGTTTGTGGTGGTGAAACAAGTAGACTAGAGGTAGCTAAAGAACTAGTAAAATTACTTGGTAAAGAGGATGAAATTAAAATAACTTCTGTTAGTTCCAATCACTTTAAAGATATATACTATGCGGAAAGGCCTCCATCTGAACGCTTAATCACAAAAAAATTGGATTTAAGAAATGTTAATAAAATGAAAGATTGGCGCCTGGCACTTAAACAATATTTAGAAAATTATTATCAAGATTATATTTAGATGAAAAAAAAAGTAGCTCTGATAGGTACTAATGGAATACCAGCAAAATATGGTGGATTTGAAACGCTCACAGAATTTCTTGCTAAGCATTTAAATAATGAATTTGAGATAAGTGTTTATTGTTCAAAAACTAAAAAAAAAAATAGACTTGCAAATTACTTAAATTCAAAATTAATTTATATTCCTTTTAAAGCTAATGGATGGCAATCAATGATTTATGATGCAATTTCTATAATTCATGCTTTTTTTTATTCAGATGTTTTAGTTATTCTCGGTTTTTCAGGTGTCTTTGCATTTCCTTTTAAAATATTTTTTCCAAACAAAAAAATAGTATTTAACATTGGAGGAATTGAATGGAAAAAAGTTAGAGGTAAGAAATTTTTTGGGAGATTTGAAATCATCTCCAAAAAAATATTTGAAAGAATTTGTGTAAATTTTTCTGATTTAATTATTACCGATAATAAAGTTCTATGGGATTACGTTTACGAAAAATACACAATTTGTAGTGAATTAATTGAGTATGGCGGAGATCATGCTGTTAAAAAGTCTGTGACTGAGGACTTAAAAAGAGATTTTTCTTTTTTTAAAGAAAAATATGACATTTCTATTTCGAGAGCTCAAGAAGATATGAATATTCATATGCTGATTGATACATATAAACAATTACCTAACAGAAATATAGTTATTGTATCGAATTGGTATACTTCAGATTATGGAATAAGTTTAGTAAAAGATAATAAAGGCAAATACCCTAATATTTATTTTCAAGATGCAATTTATGATTTAGATATATTAAATGCAATTAGAAGTAATGGCCAAATCTATTATCACACCCATTCACTATGTGGTACAGCTCCTAGTTTGACTGAGGCAATGAGTTTAGGACTTCCAGTCATATGTTATGATATAGATACGAATAGATCCTCAACTGAAGAAAAATCATATTATTTTAAAGATTCTAATTCACTCATTAGTATACTTAATAATCTTAATGAGTCTGATTTAAAATCACTTTCTAAAAACATGTTAGAAATAGCCACTAGACGCTACAGATGGGAACGGATAACAAAACTTTATAAAAATACTATAAAAAAATAATACAATGAATATACTGATTTATGGTTTTGGTCGAATGGGCCTAACTCATTTTACAATTTTAAATGGATTGAATTCTGAGATTGATTTTACGATTATAGAACCTAATAAATTTCTTCGATCTCTTTTAAAAACAAATTTTGATAAAGTGACCTTTTATAAGGATGATTCTTCTCTTTCTAAAGCTTTTGATATTACTTTGATTACAACACCTCCATTTATTCATTTAGAACTGCTTAAAAAAAGTATTAACAGAGGAGATAAAAAAATATTTGTTGAAAAACCATTTGGTGGATATACAAACACTACAAAGGATCCTCTTTTTAATTCTAAAAACTTATATATTGGATATGTCCTCAGATATAACCCTTGTATTCAATGGGCTAAATCTAATATTTTAACTACAGATATTTTTTCAATAAAAGGTCAGTTTTTAAGTAATACTTTAGAAAAAAAACCAGTTGGCTGGAGAAATGGGCCTTTTTCAGGAGTTTTAAATGAAGTAGGTTCTCATGTTATTGATTTAATTCAATACATCTTAGGAACCAGCTCTATGGATGTACAAAGTGCCAATAAACAATCAGTAATCTCAGATGTTGATGATATATTAGATGCAGAACTTAAAACAGAAACAAATGTTACAGTTTCTCTACATTTTAATTGGGTTAAAAAAGAGGTAAGAAAACCTGTTTTTAGTTTAGAAATTTTAATGAAAGATGGTACCAAATATTTCTTGGACCAACAACAAGTTTTAATTTATAATGACATTGGAAAAAATATTGATAAAATATCTGTTACTGATATTTCTGAATCTGTTCCTTTTTATTTAAGAGGAATTGATTTTACGAAGCAAATGGAAGATCTTTTAGATGATTGTTCTGTTATGGCTAATGTAAATGATGGATTAGGGGTTAATAAAATTATAAAAAAAATATTAAATTATGAAGATAATTCTAGGAGATAATCAATTTTTTGGTGTAAATCATTTTGATTTAAATAAAGGAGAAAAAACTAAACTCAAATTTGATTCTTTAAATAAAATCGAAGATTTTATTAATGATTCACTTAGTTTTGGTTTAGACGGATTTATGATAAATTCAAATAACATTGGATATAAACTTATCTCTCAAACTGATTTTAAAAGCAATAAAGAAATTCACTACAGTATTCCTTATCCACACAAGTATGCTAATATGATAAACGAGAGTGGTATGTTAAGTTTATTAAAATATGTAATTAAAAACACGTTTTTTTGGAAAAATATTTTAGTTGGAAGTAAATTACTTTTAACTAGAAATGTGAAATATTTAGTTCCATTATCATTAGATATTGAAGTGCCTTCAAATTTAAAAAAGGGTAGTTATATATATATGCAAAATATTATTACTGACTTATTAATAGGAATGGGAAGAGGAGATCTAATAGTTGATTTTATTAATTCAGTATCAAAAATGGGATATAAGCCTGGATTAATTACTTTAAATCCAATTAAGCTAGACTATATTTTAAATCATAATAAAGTATTAAAAATATCTGATTTAATTGTTTGTTTCAATATAAATAAACAAGGATTTAACGTTTTCCCTTCTCTTAGTGTTGTAGAAAGTTTTATTAATTCAAGACCAAATTATAAGTTAATGGCTATGAGTATATTCGCTAGTGGTGCAGCTGATATTCCTAGTTCTATAGACTATATAAAAAAACTTAATTTAGATTATGTTGTTTTTGGTACTTCAAAACTAAGGAATGTTAAATCTAATTTTGAACTGTTAAATGTTTAAAGTTTTAATTAATACTTAATTATGACTATTTTTTTAACTGGTGCATCAGGATTCGTAGGCAGGAATTTTATTTCATACTTCAATAATTCATATAAAATCCGTACCTATCAAAGGGAAAGTAATATCTCAATTAGCGAAGAAATAGTTGTTCATTTAGCAGGTAAGGCCCATGACTTAAAAAAAACAGCTAACTCTAAAGATTACTATGAAATAAACACAGAATTAACTAAGGATGTTTTTGATTCCTTTTTAAACTCTAATGCAAAAGTTTTTATCATTCTTAGTTCTGTTAAAGCTGTAGCAGATGTCGTCGATGGAGTGTTGACTGAAGATCATTTTCCAAATCCAAAAACACATTATGGAAAGAGTAAGTTATTAGCTGAAAAATATATATCCTCTAAAATAAATATTATAAACAAAAGAATATACATATTAAGGCCTTGTATGATTCACGGCCCAGGAAACAAAGGAAATTTAAATCTATTATATAAATTAGTGTCAATGAAATTCCCCTGGTTATTAGGAGCTTTTGATAATCAACGATCTTTTTGTAGTATTGATAATCTGTTATTTGTTATTAGAGAGTTAATTCAAAATGAAAGTATATCACCAGGAATATATAACATTGCTGATGATATTCCTTTATCAACTAATGAGGTTATTAGACTTATTTCTAAATCAACAAATAATAATCCTATAATGTGGAGAGTTTCTAAGAGGTTAATTAAAAATGTTGCTAAACTAGGTGATAAAATTAATTTACCATTGAATTCTGAAAGACTAAAAAAAATAACCGAATCATACGTGGTTAGTAATAAGAAAATTATCAATGCTATTGGAAAAGAACTTCCTATTGGTAGTAAAAAAGGTTTATTAGAAACTTTTAAATCCTTTAAAAAATAAAAGCTCAATATAATGATTACAAATAAAATAATAAAAAAGCACATTAATTTTGATTATGATTTGGAAAAATTCAGTAATTCACTTTTCGATAATATTAATGATACTAATATACTTGTCATAGGTGGAGCCGGAACAATAGGATCTAACTATATAAAACAAATATTAAAATATAACCCCTCAAAATTAACCGTTGTTGATATTAATGAGAATGGTTTAACTGAATTAACTAGGGATCTTAGGAGTTCTAATTTGTTAGATTATAATCCAGAATACATTACCTATCCTGTAAATTTATTAAGTGATACTTTTGATAAGATTTTCAATTCTGACAGTTGGCAAGTGGTTGCAAATTTTTCAGCCCATAAGCATGTACGTTCTGAAAAAGACAAAATTTCGGTGGAAGCTTTAATTAAAAATAATGTCTTTGGAGCAATCAAGCTTTTAAATTTATGTAAGTTAAACCCACCAAAATATTTTTTTAGTGTCTCTACCGATAAAGCTGCTAATCCAGTAAATATCATGGGAGCTTCAAAAAGCTTAATGGAAAAATTAATTTTATCAAAGAAAAATAATTTTAGAGTGTCAACTGCTCGGTTTGCCAATGTCGCTTTTTCTAATGGAAGTTTACTAGATGGTTTTATTTATAGATTAAATAAAAAACAACCATTAAGTTGTCCGTCAGATATCAAACGCTTTTTTGTAACTCCAGAACAGTCAGGTCAAATATGTTTGTTGGCAACATTTTTAGGTGACTCGGGCAATATTTTCTTTCCTAAGTTAGATTTTCACAAAGATCAAATCTATTTTAAAGAAATTGCCTTAGATTTTCTAAGAGAAAATGGCTTTGAACCAGTATTAGTTCAATCGGAAAAAGAAGCGAAAGAATTTGATTTTGATAAGAACTCTAATAAATATCCGATTTATTTCTTTAAGACAAATACTTCTGGTGAAAAAACGTTTGAAGAGTTCTTTACTGAAGAGGAAGATTATGAAATTAATAAGTACGACTCTTTAGGTTTTATAAATACTCCAGATGTTAAAATATCTTTTGAAGATGTAGAAGCTGATTTTGAGAGGGTTTTTAACAAATTTAATTCAGAGAAGTCAGATATTGTAACTATTATTAAAAAATATGTTCCAGATTTTATGCATATAGAAACTGGTAAACATTTAGATCAAAAAATGTAAATTATGTACAATTTTTTTAAACGCTTATTAGATGTCACAGTTAGTGTAATTGCGCTAATTATTCTTCTACCGATTTTTATTCCCATTATTATAATTCTTAGATTTTCTGCTGAAGGAGAAGTTTTTTACTTTCAAGAACGTTATGGAATTCATAATTCAAGATTCCAAATATGGAAGTTCGCAACCATGCTTAAAAATTCTATGAACATAGGTACTGGTAGTATTACCCTTCAAAATGATCCAAGAGTTACAAAAATTGGATCATTTTTGAGAAAAACAAAGATAAATGAACTCCCACAGATTATAAATATATTAAAGGGAGATATAAGTTTAGTGGGACCTAGACCATTAGTCACTAAGACTTTTACAGCATATAATGAAGAGGTACAATCAAAAATATACAATGTAAAGCCTGGTCTTACGGGAATAGGTTCTATAATCTTTAGAGATGAGGAATCAATTATCTCAGCTGTTAAAGATGAAGATCCACATGAGTTTTACAAACGTATTATAGCACCTTATAAAGGTGAATTGGAAATGTGGTATCAATCAAACAATTCTTTTTTCTTAGATTTACAATTAATTTTCATGACTGCTTGGGTGATTTTTGTCCCTACTTCAAAACTTTATGAAAAATGGTTTAAAGATTTGCCAAAGCGAAGTTTTTAAATAATAATCAATGCCATTCGATCCAAATTCAGCAAATAAAGCAGGTAAAAAATCTAAAAGCATGAAATTTTAAAAATTACAGGTTTCTGAAGTTATTTAAACCCTTATCCAACCTCATTTCCCAATCCCCTCAATCTTTCCATAAACACATCTGCAACAGCGTCTTTATTGGGGTTCTCCCCAATATAACTTAAAAAAGTACTTTCTCTAGAATGCCCTGTAATTTCCATTAGAATAAGGGTTTCTATCTTCCCAAAATAATTTGTTGCAAAAGACCTTCTCATGGCGTGTGATGCTATCAATTCATATTTTGGATACATCCCAAGTTCTACCCTCTTAGTTATTGAACTCATCTTATTTCCTTTTATGATCTGATCAATTCCAGCCAATTGACACAACTCTTTAATTTTTTTATTAAAAACGGATGCATTGGTTTTTTGTGGAAAATCTATTTTAAGAAATTCTATAACCATTGGATCAATAATACCTATAGTAATTGGTTTTTCTGTTTTTATTTGAGTAAGATCTAAATACATTCCTCCACTAGGTGCTTCCCTTAAATTTTGAGGGGTTATTTTTAATACATCTGATATCCTTTGTCCAATATTTAATCCTAACAAAAACCACTTTCTAATATTTTCTAACTCACTAGAAAGGTCTACTAATTTTTTTATTTTGTTTATTTCATTTTGATTGAGCGTAACAATAATTCTGTCATTTTTTCTTTGACGATAACTTTCTATATGGTTACAATACCCATGAATTTGTTCGCCTCTCCTTTCTGCTTCTTTACATATTGATTTTAGTAGTTTCAATAGTTGTCCTTGATAACTTAACTGATACAAAGAATAAAGAGAATTATACTTTTATAAAAGGCGATATATGTGATAAGGAATTAATAAAAAAAATATTTAAACAGTATAAAATTTCTAG
>Ga0206123_10001102_pt1 | contig 25849 bp, 22 predicted proteins | sample Helgoland_Spring_2_FD_160086 | JGI IMG/M metagenome (GOLD analysis project Ga0206123, IMG submission 160086) | Pelagic subsurface seawater microbial communities from Kabeltonne, Helgoland, North Sea - Helgoland_Spring_Bloom_20160316_1 | ecosystem: Environmental > Aquatic > Marine > Epipelagic ...
TTTCCTCTGCAAATCGAAAATTATTAGTTGTTGGCTCCGAAAAAAACACTCAAATATATCAAGGCTCTCGATACCCTATTGGTGGATGGCAAATGGAACAAAACAGAACTTTTGATTCTCAAACAATAAACTACAAAAGTGGGGATAAAATATACTTGGGCTCTGATGGGTTTCAAGATCAGATAGGTGGACCTAAAAATAAAAAGTATAAGTCTAAAATTTTACACCACTTTTTAGCTGAAAATAGTCAGTCACCACTTAGTGAACAAAAAGGATTATTAGAAAAAGAATTTGCCGCGTGGAAAAACAACAACACTCAAACAGACGATGTTTGCTTGGTTGGAGTTAAATTATAACCCAGCAATAACATTTAAAACTGCTGAAAGAATATACTCAACACCTATAGCAATTACAATAAAACCAATTATTCTTGATAAGGCATTTATACCTGAGGCTCCTATTGTTTTTACAATGTAATGTGAACTTTTTAAAACTAAGTAAACGCTTACCCCAGCCAAAACCATAGCTGTAAGTAAAAATCCAACATCAGCTAGTTTTTGATATTGCTCGTTATAGGTAATTAATAAGGATATTGTTCCTGGTCCTGCAATCATTGGTATTGCCAGAGGTGTTAAAGAAATTTCGGAACGTGTGTTAACATCTTCTTTTATTTTCTTCCCCTCCATCCCTTTGTGCTCGGCAAACTTACCCGTTAACAAAGCAAACCCTGAAGAAGCAATAATTAACCCTCCAGCAATTTTTAAAGAGTTAATGCTTATGCCAAAAAAGATTAGAATATATTTTCCTGCAAAAAAAGAAAGAAATAAAATAATGAGCACATTAAACCCTGTCCAGAATGCAATTTTACCTCTTTCTTTAGGCTCATTCTTTTGAGTTAAACTAACAAAAATGGGTACCGTTCCTAGTGGGTTCATTATAGAAAATAATGCCCCAAACGTAATCAATAAAATGTCCATGTAATTTTTAATTTATGCTAACTGATAACCCACACCTTTAATGGTGTTAATGATATTACTCCCAACCTTCTCTCTTATTTTTCGAATATGAACATCGATGATACGAGTGTTATCACACTCTTTTTCTTTCCAGACTTTTTGAAAGATTTCTTCTCGGGTAAACACTTTTTGTGGTTTATTAATCAATAAATAAAGCATCTCAAACTCCTTTCTTGGTAAAGAATATGAAGCCCCATCGTTATAAACTAAATAACTGTCTCTATCAATTTTTAAATTGTTGTATGATAGAATTTTAGCCTTAGTTGTTTTGGGGTTTATCGGTTTTCTTTTTAGCAGCGCTCTTATTCTTTTAACCAAAACTCTTGGGTTAATTGGTTTTACAATATAATCGTCTGCTCCAGCCTTAAATGCTTCTATTTGAATATAATCTTCCTCATGTGAAGAAAAGAGGACAATGAATGCGTTAAGAGCGTTTTCTGCCTTTAATTGGTAACACAATTCTATTCCGTCTGAATTTCCAATTTCCAAATCCAACAAAACAATATCTGGTTGTTTTTTGTAAACCTCATTAATGGTTTCTTCACTTACCAAAGTGTGCGAAAAAACATCAAAACCATCGTTCTCAAAAACTTTTTTGGTCTCGTCTAAATCAGATAAATTACTGCTGAATATGTTTATTATTGGTGCCATTTTCTAATTATTAAAATTAGAGTCACAGCATTGTTTACCCGTTAATTTAATGTTAAGGGTTCATTAATAAAGACTTAATACTCCTTTTTGTTAGAAATTTGTCCTTTCTCATCCCACATCATCCAAGTTCCTGTTTTAGTTCCTTTGGTGTAATACATCTCATAACGCTTTATCCCTAATTCATCCCAAATAAGCCATTTGCCGTCTTTTTTACCTTTACTATAGTTTGCCTCAGCCAACTTGTTTCCTTTAACAGACCAGCGTGTCCATTTACCATGTTTTAATCCTTCCTTAAAACTTCCTTGCTCCATTATTTCTGTTGTTGGGTAATAAAACTCTACAGATCCATTTTCTAATCCATCTTTAATAGAGTAAACGGCTTCTTTAGCCTCATCTTGATAATAAGAAATGTAAACACCAGAATATTTTTGACCTTCTTCATTAACGTAAACACCTTCTTTTTTAGTGATTTGTTGAGCATTTGAAACTATAGTAATAAATAATGCTACGGTAAATAAAATCGCTTTAATCTTCATTATTTTATAGGTTTTAGAAATTATTAATGGGCATAGCCCACAAAAAAACTCCTGCGGTTACAGGAGTTTTGTTAAGTTGGTTTTATATTTTTTTATTTAGTCTCTAATTCAACCTCTAATTTACTTTCGTTAGCAGGGTTAAACCTAACCTCTTTGTTGTTATAGGTTATTAAACTAAAAGAAATTGTGTGTTCTCCAGCCAACACGTTGTCTATTGTAAAGTTTCCATCAAAATCAGTATATACCACTGTTTCTTTTCCATCTAACAAGATTTTTACTCCTGTTAAGCTTTCATTGTTATCAACCACCTTTCCACTTATTGAAAAGCTCTTTTTCAATTTCTCTTCATTGTTGTTTCCTGCAAACACAGTTGTTAAACTAAATAACGCGATAACTATAGCAATTGTTTTCATCTTCTTTTGTTTTAAATTTAAAGCAAAGTAACGACAGGAAAACCACTATAAGGTAAAACATATTTTACGTTTATGTTATTAGATGGTTAAGCAATATTAACTTAATGTTAAAACAAGATAGGCGAACCAAATGGTTCGCCTTTACTATCTGTTTTGGAGTTTTTTAGTTCTCTCCTGTAATTCCTTCAGAAACGTTTATTACGTGATCGCCAACTTTTTCTAACGAGTTAAACAAATCAGAATAAACTGCAGCGCTTTGGAAGTTGTATTCACCTTTTTCTACATTTACATAGTGTTCCTTTCTTAACGCTTTACGATATTTATTTAATGCCATTTCAAGTTCTTTTGCTTTATCTAAAGTGACAGAGCTGTAGCTTGCAGACAAATTCTCATTCATTGTGTTTAAAGCTGCTTCAACCATTTCAAACATCTCTAAAATGTTTTTGCGTTGTTCTGGAGTAAACCAAACTTTCTTCTCCACCTTTCTTTCAATACCTTTAGACATTTGATAGTAAATATCTCCCATTCGCTCTAAATCTCCAACTATACTTAACATTCCTCTAATTTTAAGAGAAGAGCTTTCGCTCATTTCTCCTTCTGAAATCTTAGCTAAGTAATCCGCAACATCTTGCTCAATTCTGTCCGTGATGTCTTCATATTTTTTAACTCTCGCTAATGTTTTGCTAATTTTCTTGCTGTCTTTTTCAACAATCAACTCTTTAACAAACCCGTTCATTCTTTGAACAACTCCACCAAATTTAGCAACTTCTTTTTGTGCTTCTAAAATTGACATTTCTGGAGTTGCCATAATTCCTGTGCTAATGTATTCTAGGTGATACTCTTCATCCATATCTCCTTTAGATTTAACAGATTTGATTGCTAACTTAACAAGTAATGGAACAAACCAAATCATAATCAAAACATTTACTAAGTTAAACGCAGTATGGAAAATAGCTAATCCCATTGGCGCACCTTCTGCAGTATATGGATCTGCAGAACCCAACATGTTCATTGCAACCGCTCTTACACCTTCTAAAGCTGGTGTAAATGAAATTAATAATACCGCCCAACTAACTCCAACTATATTAAACATAGAGTGTATTCTTGCAGAACGTTTTGCGTGTACATTAGCAGGCAAAGAAGCTAATTCTGCAGTTATTGTTGTCCCGATGTTTTCTCCTAAAATCATTGCTGCCGCAACCTCAAAAGGAATAATTCCACTAAAACATAATGTTTGTGTTAACGCCATAGAAGCACTTGATGATTGTACTACTATTGTTAATATCGTTCCTACAAATATGAAAAAGATGTTACTTAAGAAACCACTATCAGCGTAAGCACCTAAAAAGTTTAAAATCTCTGGGTTGCTTTTTACATCTGGCACTGCATGTTTCAGTTCAGCAAGACCCCAAAATAAAATAGCAAACCCTACTATAAACTCTCCAATGTACTTTATCTTGTTCTTTTTCATGAACAACATCGGAACCCCTATAGCTAAAAGAGGCAATGCCATTGCTGCAATTTTTACTTTAAATCCTAAAACTGCAACTAACCAGCCAGTAATAGTTGTTCCAATATTTGCACCCAACATTATTCCTGCCGACTCTACTAAAGAAAGTAAACCTGCGTTTACAAAACTTACCGCCATTACCGTACTTGCAGAAGAAGACTGTACTAAACATGTAACCAAAAAACCCGTTAACACTCCCATGTAACGATTCTTGGTCATCATACTTAGAATTCTTCTTAAACCGCTTCCTGCAGCTTTTTGAATTCCTTCACTCATTATTTTCATTCCATAGATGAAAAACCCAAGAGCTCCAATCAATTTTAATGCGTCAACAAAACCAAATTCCATATCAATTATTATTATATAAATATTCTGTGCAACAAAACTATATTAGTCCTATTAATTTAAGCAAAATACTATGTTAAGTTAATGTTAAGTATTTTACATGTAAGGCTTAAACAAACCTTGTTGTTACCTCTAAAAGTGTAAGTCAAACTGTAACCTATAAATTAAGTCGTTATCTAAACTTCCAACAGTTTCGCTATATGTTATATCAGACTGCACTTTTAATTTGTGTCCTTTAAAGTATTTTGAAACACCTAAAGTATATTGTGTTTGTGCTTCTTTTCCTGTAACCGTTTTGTCCCACTCTGTTAAAGTGTATCTTCCTGCTACCTCCCAATTATTTTTAAATAAATATCCCGCTTGCATATTCAAACCTGATCCAACAGCAACAACCTGTCCTGTTTTTGTTCCATTAGCGTTTGTTACACTGTCTTGCTCAGATGTTCTAACAGCATACTCACCCATTAAAGAAAACCCTTTGTATTTAAACATCATATCAGCAAAAATAGTTGTAATGTCTGTTTCGAAATAACCGTCAAAATCTCCTGTATCATCAAATCGCTCCATATAACTCCCTTGATTACTTTTATTTTTTACAGCTCTATCGTGCAAATCATAAGTACCCCCTAAAGCTAACCTTGGTTTTTCCTCTCTTTTGATGTCCCCGCCAACATAATCTCCCTTACTTGCAAATGTTCCGAAGGGTAAAAATTCTATTCTACTTGTGTATTGGTATCCACCTAAGTTTTTGTCAGTAATGTTTCTTCCCTCTCCTTGAGACACAGAAAAAATTTCTCTTATAACAAAGTTTTTACCTAGTGTAAAGTGATGTCTTAGTTGAGCACCCATATCTCTATCAATATTAAAGTTTGAGTTTAATTTTGATCGGTCAACCAACTGTAGGTTTGCAGACGAAACAACACGCTCTCTATTTCCTGCCAACTTTGTTTGACCACCCCATAACGATAAGTTTTTATAAAAATTCCACTTTACTACCGCGTCTAATATTAACCTTGGAGCTCCTTTTGTATGTGATGATGCTCCAGAGATGTCTCTATTTGTTAACCCAAGCTCAATCTTATATTTAACTTTTGGGCTAAAAGCAAACCCGCCAAATTTTAATCTTGCTCTACGTAACAAAAACTGTGAAGACCCAGCTCCAACTCCTGTTGAATCATTTACATTCCATTCTCCAATGTATAATGACTGAAACCTAGCAGCAAACTTCATGCTGTAAGAACCATCTCTTGCTACAACATTATAAAATCCCTTTCCAAACTTATTGTCTGTTGTGTCTTGTGCAAAAGTTACTGTAGTAAATAATGCCGCAATTAATAATAAATTAAACCTCTTCATTTCTTGTAGTTAATGTTACCTTATTTCTGTTAAATAATTAATTTTTGACAAAAATATATAGTAATAGTAAACAAGATGTTACGAGACGTTTACGGCTATGTTAAGTTAATGTTAAGGGGTTTTATCAATAAGGTTAGTGATCTCTACAAACTTCTGCACACTCAATTGTTCTGGGCGTTTTGTAAACACATTATTATCTTTAATAGAATCGTTTAAAAGAGCTTTTAAAGATTTTCGCATCATTTTTCTTCGTTGGTTAAACGCCATTTTTACAACCTGCTTAAATTTCTTTTCATCACAATTAAGTTTTGATTCGTTGTTTCTGGTAAAACGAATAACAGCCGATTGAACTTTTGGGGGTGGGTCAAAAACATCTCTACCAACTGTAAAAAGATATTCTACATCATAAAATGCTTGTAACAAAACACTTGTTATTCCGTACGTTTTAGACCCTGGAGCTGCTGCAAAACGTTCTGCAACTTCCTTTTGGAACATGCCAACAACCTCTGGTATTTGGTCTTTATAATCCAACACCTTAAAAAGAATTTGCGTTGAAATGTTATATGGAAAGTTACCTATTACAGCAAAAGCATCACTTCCTGCCAAATCAGTTAAATTCATTTTAAGGAAATCCCCATAAATAATGTTCCCTTTTAATTCTGGATATTTTTCAACTAAATAACCTATCGACTCTCTATCAACATCTATTGGGAATGTTTGGTACTCATTATGTTCAATTAAAAATTGCGTAAGCACTCCCATTCCTGGGCCAACCTCAACCACTTTTTTATATTTAGAGGTTTGTTTAAGTGCTTCAACAATGTTTTTAGCAATGCTTAAGTCTGTTAAAAAGTGTTGTCCGAGGTGTTTTTTTGCTTTTACTTTTTGCAATATAATAGGATATTTAAAGTTGTATCTTCGCAAAGATAATCAAACAGTTTTAATGCGATTTTTTTATTTTCTATTCATTTTTTTTAATGCAGGTCTTTGTTTTGCGCAAAACTATAGCGAGCTTGTAAACACAAATCCTGTTTTTGTTGAAGAAGTTGATATTAACCTCCTTAAAGAAAATCAGCTCTATATCTCCATGCCGTTTGCAAAAAAAATTGTTCTTAACCCAAACCAAAAAAAACAATTAACCGAAAAAGTAGTTGTAAAACTGGAGCTTGTTTACACAGAGTACAGAACGTCCAGTACTTTCAACCAAAAAAAACTCAACAGTAACAGGTTAAAAGAGTTAAACAAATTAGCTCCTGCTGTTTTTGAAGGTCGTTTTTGGGATTTTCAACTCACCAGCCAAACCAAAGCGAAATCTCGAGAATCAGGAAAGAAGATGTTTCATGGTTTTGTCGTTACTTTTCGCCCCAACTCAACATCCACAACACTAAAAAAAGAAGCGGAATATTTAAATGCCATTGTAACAACTATGCTTAAAAACGATAGTATTAAAAAAGACACGCTTCCACAAGCCTATAACATTAAAACGCATTATGACAAAAACAAAGGATACATGCATGATACTATTTGGCACATAGACACTATTAAACCTCCAAAACCTCCAGATTTTTTTTACAACCAATCACTATACAACGACTCTACTGTTCTAAACTCTTTTGCAAGAAATAATAGTTGGAAAAACTTTATTGTTGTTACAGATGTTACAGGAAGCATGTCTCCATATAGTGCCCAAGTATTTGTGTGGTTAAAAGCACAAGCAGAAAATAAGCTGGCCAAGTGCTTTGTTTTTTTTAACGATGGCGATGAAAAACCCTCGCGAAAAAAACATCCTTTAGAAACCAAAGGTGTTTACCTAACTAAAAACTCATCAATAACAAGCGTTATTAATACTGCTGGAAAATGTATGAAAAATGGCTCTGGAGGTGGTGAAAATTTAGAAAATGATGTTGAAGCAATTATTGAAGGGCTTAAGCAACACCCCGAAGCTAATGAAGTCATCCTTGTTGCTGACAATATGGAAAGCATGCGCGATTATAAGTTCCTAAACAAAATAAAAAAACCAGTTCGTGTAATTTTATGTGGGTCTGAAAAAAGAATAAACATACAATATTTAGACTTAGCTAGGCAAACAAGAGGCTCTGTTCACACCAAAAATTCAGACATTATAAACCTGCAAGAAATTAAAGAAAAAGAACATTTCTTTATTGAGGAAAAAGAATATCTTTTCGAAAATGGACGGTTCCATTTTATTTATTAAACATATGGCTCGTAAATTATAATATTTTATATATAACAATATAGCCGTCCTCTTTTGTTGTTTCTTCTTTTTTTTTCAAATTTTGATTTGATTGTCCTGTTTTAATTTCACCCACAATGTCAATCTCTTGATAAACTTTTGAACGCAACTCTTTTTCACTCACCTTACTTTCTGTAAGACTTATTATATAAGGAAGTCCATTATCAAAATAAAGTACTGGGGTTTCTGATTTCCCACTAGATAACGTTTTTGATTTAACAACAACTTTCCCATACATTTTCATTCCATTGTTCGATGTTTTTAATTCACCTAAAGCGTTGTTGTTTGAAACATTTTTTTGCGGAGAGCAAGAAAACAAAAAAATTGTACTAATTGCTAATAGAATCTTTTTCATGAATTGTATAGTTTGCTTAATTTATAATCTTCAAAAGTATCAATATCATTTAAGGTTTGAAGTAAAGAAAAGCTAACCTCTTGTTTTCTTAATTCATCTAGTGTTTGTTTTAAAAGTGTTGGTTCGCTCCAAGGTTTGTTTTCAAAAATAAATTTATGCTGTTTTTTCATTCCAACCAAATAATAACCTCCATCTTCTGCTGGTCCAAAAACAACATCGTTTTGTTCTATTTCATCAAACGCTTTCCCTATGATTTCTGGAGAAATATCTGGCAAATCAGAGCCTATTAAAACCGCTTTGTCATAGCCTTGTTTAAAAGCATAATTAAAAGCATTACACATTCTTTCCCCTAAGTTTTCTCCTGTTTGAACAAACTTCAACTCATCAATCCATTTGCCATTAATTACAACATCAGAGAAGTAAACATGTTTATCTGCTTTTACTTTTTTAGAACATTCTTCAGTAATATCAACCAGCTGTTTATAAACCTCAAAAGCTTTATTGTCCCCAACCGTTTTGGCTAATCGAGTTTTCACTTTTCCGAGAATAATATTTTTAACAAAAATGATTAGTAAATTTTTACTCATAAACCTTTTCTCCTTTTGTTAACCATTTTTCCCAAGACTTATCATAGGGGTGTATTTTTTGTGTTTTTTTACCGAAACGGTCGTAAACAGGGTGGCTCGAATTTACCCAGTCAAAAATACCACCTTTTAAATTCATTACTTTTTTAAACCCTGCATTTTTCAATTTCTCACCAATCTTTTCGCTTCTATATCCAACCGAACAATAAACAACAACAATTGTTTCCTTGTCAAGTTTACTCAAATCACCTATTTTAAAATTATCGTAACCAATATGTTTAGCTTTTTTTAAGTGACTAACCTCATATTCTTTTTTTTCTCTAGCATCCAAAATCAATAGGGGTGTTTTTGTGTTTTCTACTTTTTTAAACTCTTCGACAGTAATTAACGGAATTGTTTTAGAAACAATATTGTTCTTCATCTCTTCAAACGAAGAATAGTTTTGAGAAAAACAGATGTTTCCAACAATCAAAAAAAATATTACTAACCCTTGTTTCATTTTTTCTATGCTAATGAGCCTTGGCAACTTGAACCCGATCCTGCAGTACAACCATAACAATGTTGCCCTAAAATAATGTCTCTTTTTTCTAATTCAAGATTATTAAATTCTTTTATGTTTTGTGAAGAGGAGGCGACCTTTAATTCTAACATTTGATTAAAATCACAATCAAAAAGTTTGCCATCCCAACCAACAGAAATTGTATTTCTACACATAACTTCTTTCGCAGCATGCGGATTAAAAGACTCTATTAACTTATTCATGTAGTCCTCATACTTTCCCTCTTTCAAAAGAAAGTCTAAAAACCGACTAATAGGAAGGTTTGTTATTGTAAACAAATTATTAAACTCAACATTAAAAAGTTCCTTTAACTCTCTTTTATAGTCTAACTCTAAAGCTTTTTGTTCTGGAGGTAAAGATGCTCCTCCCGGATTAAAAACCAAGTCTAACTCTAGTCCCGAACCGTCTTTTCCATAACCAACTTCGTTTAATTTTTGAAGTGCTTGAATAGACCTTTCAAAAACACCGTCACCCCTTTGTTTATCTACGTTATCTTTTGAATAACAAGGCATAGAAGAAACAACTGTAACCTTGTTGTCAGCATAAAACTGGGGAATGTCTAAATACTTTTTATAAGTCAAAATAGTTAAATTACTTCTTACTATTACTTTTTTTCCTAATTGGGACAATTCCAAAACAAACCATCTAAAGTCAGGGTTCATCTCTGGAGCACCCCCTGTTAAATCTACAGTGTGGATTGAAGGTGTTTTTGCTGCTTCTAAACATTGCAACAAAACCTCTTTTATCATTATTTCCTTTCTATCAGGGCCTGCATCTACATGACAGTGTTCACAAATTTGGTTACATAACTTTCCTAGGTTAATTTGAAGAATTTCTATTTTTGTTGGTTTTAAAGGGAATAGCCCGACCCCTTTAAGTTTCTCCGAAAACTTAATTTCTTTTGTGTTTTCGAGTGTTTTTACTTGGAAAGAAGCCTCGGACAGTCTGTTGTGGTCTTTTTGTAATGTTTTCATAATTCAAGGCTAAATTCAACAATTTTAAACTTATTCCCTGTCAAAGGTTTTACAAAAGAATATTTTAATTGATTCTAAATATACTCTCCATCAAAAAAAGCGAATGTAAACCTTGTAACCTCCCATACAATTTTTACATTTGTACATCTATTTATTAAAAAACAAACAAACAATATTATGAGTAACGGATTTTCAAATTCTTCTGTTGGTAGAAAGGTGCTTATGGCTCTGTCAGGCTTTTTCTTAATTACATTTTTAACACTCCATTTTGTTATTAATTTCTTGTCTGTTTTTAGTGCAGACTTATTTAACATGGCCTCTCACTTTATGGGAACTAACTGGATCATCCAGTTTTTAATGCAGCCTGTCTTAATGTTTGGAACATTGTTTCACTTGGGTATGGGAATAAACTTGGAGCTAAAAAACAAGGCTGCCCGTCCAATTAAGTACGCAATGAACAAGGCCAACGAAAACTCTTCTTGGATTAGCAGAAACATGTTAATTACAGGAATCATGATTTTCTTATTTTTAGGGTTACACTTTTATGATTTTTGGATTCCAGAAATTCAAGATAAATTTGTTGATGGTATTTGGGATGACCCTACAAAATACTTTCCTCACCTAGTACACAAATTTGAAGACCCTATTAGAGTAATTATTTACTGTGTTTCTTTTGTCTTTTTAGCGCTACACCTGTTACATGGTTTTCAGTCAGCTTTTCAGTCTGCAGGTTTCAACCACACAAAACACACTCCATTAATTAAAAAATTAGGTTATTTATTTGCCATAGTTGTTCCTCTGGGATTCATTTTTATAGCAGTATTTCACCATTTATGTTCTCATTAATCTTTTTTATTTAGAAAGAATATGTCAAAATTAGATTCAAAAACACCAGAAGGTCCAATTAAAGATAAATGGACTAAACATAAAAACGATATTAACTTAGTTAACCCTGCCAACAAACGTCATATCGACATTATAGTTGTTGGAACAGGATTGGCTGGCGGAGCTGCTGCTGCATCTTTAGCTGAAATGGGTTATAAGGTAAAAGCATTTGCTTATCAAGATTCTCCACGTAGAGCACACTCTATTGCCGCACAAGGGGGTATTAATGCTGCAAAAAACTATCAAAATGATGGAGATTCTACTTACCGTTTGTTTTACGACACGGTTAAAGGTGGGGATTACAGAGCTAGAGAAGCAAACGTTTATCGTTTAGCTGAGGTTTCTGCAAACATTATTGATCAATGTGTTGCTCAAGGAGTTCCTTTTGCAAGAGAATATGGTGGCTTATTAGACAATCGTTCTTTTGGTGGTGTATTAGTTTCAAGAACTTTTTATGCCAAAGGACAAACAGGACAACAACTTTTATTAGGCGCTTATTCTGCAATGAATAGACAAATTGGTAAAGGAAAAATTACAATGTATAACCGTCATGAAATGATGGATATTGTAAAAGTTGACGGCAAAGCAAGAGGAATTATTGCTCGTAACATGATTACTGGAGAAATTGAAAAACATTCTGCTCACGCTGTTGTTATTGCTTCTGGTGGTTACGGAAACGTTTTCTTTTTATCTACTAACGCAATGGGTTCTAATGCAAGTGCTGCATGGAAAATCCATAAAAAAGGAGCTTACTTCGCCAACCCTTGTTATACGCAGATTCACCCAACATGTGTGCCTAGAGCCGGTGACTTCCAGTCTAAATTAACCCTAATGTCTGAGTCATTAAGAAATGATGGTAGAATTTGGGTGCCAAAAAACATGGATGATGTAATGGCAATTAGAGAAGGTAGAAAAAAGCCAACAGATTTAAGTGAAGAAGAAAGAGATTATTATTTAGAAAGAAGATACCCTGCGTTCGGAAACTTAGTACCAAGAGATGTTGCATCTCGTGCTGCTAAAGAAAGGTGTGATGCTGGTTATGGTGTAAATGCAACAGGTGAAGCTGTTTATTTAGATTTTAAATCTGCCATTAACCGTTACGGAAACGAAAAAGCACACGTTTTGGGACTTCACAACCCTAGCGATGCTAAAATATTAGAATTAGGAGAGGGTGTTATCGAAGAAAAATACGGGAACCTTTTCCAAATGTACGAGAAGATTATTGATGAAAATCCGTACAAAACACCAATGATGATTTACCCAGCGGTACACTATACAATGGGCGGTATTTGGTGTGATTATAACTTAATGACAACTATTCCTGGATGTTACGCTGCTGGAGAAGCAAACTTCTCAGATCACGGAGCAAATAGACTAGGAGCGTCTGCATTAATGCAAGGTTTAGCTGACGGTTATTTTGTATTACCTTACACTATTGGTGATTACTTGGCCGATGACATTAGAACAGGTCCAATTCCAACAGATAGTCCTGAATTTAATGCTGCTGCTAAAGAAGTAACTGATCAATTAGAGGGGTTAATCAACATCAAAGGAACTAAGTCTGTAGATCATTTCCATAAGAGATTAGGAGAGGTGATGTGGAACAAAGTTGGTATGTCTCGTAATGCTAAAGGTTTAACTGAAGCAATGGACGAGATCAAACAAATTCGAGAAGAATTTTGGAAAGATGTTCGTGTTCCTGGTGGAATGAATGAATTGAACCCAGAGTTAGAAAAAGCAACAAGAGTTGCAGACTTCTTAGAGCTTGGAGAATTGTTCGCTAAAGATGCGTTGGCAAGAGAAGAATCTTGTGGTGGTCACTTTAGAGAAGAATCTGTTGAATTAGACGGAGAACAAAAAGGAGAAGCAAAAAGAAACGATAACGATTTTGCTTATGTAGCTGCGTGGGAATACAAAGGAGACCCAAGAGAGGCAGTAATGCACAAAGAAGAATTAGAATTTAATGATATTGAACTAAAACAACGTTCTTACAAATAATTAGAAGACTATGGATTTAACGTTAAAAGTTTGGAGACAAAAAAATAAAGAAGATAAAGGTGGTTTAGTAACTTATCCTGTAACAGGAATTTCTGAGCACGCTTCTTTTTTAGAAATGTTAGATGTTTTAAACGAACAACTAATAAACAAAGGAGAAGAGCCTGTAGCTTTCGATCACGATTGTAGAGAGGGAATTTGTGGAATGTGTTCATTATACATTAATGGAGAAGCTCACGGGCCAGATAGAAAAGTGACTACTTGTCAATTACACATGAGAATGTTTAAAGACGGTGAAACTGTATATATTGAACCTTGGAGAGCAAAAGCAATGCCTGTTGTTAAGGATTTAATTGTTGATAGAACAGCTTTTGAAAGAATACAACAAGCTGGCGGGTTTATTTCTGTAAATACTTCAGGAAATACACAGGATGCTAACTCACTTCCTATACCAAAACCAATGGCTGATAAAGCAATGGATGCTGCAACATGTATTGGTTGTGCTGCTTGTGTTGCTACTTGTAAAAACTCTTCAGCAATGTTGTTTGTTGCTGCTAAAGTTGCTCAATACTCATACTTACCACAAGGTCAAGTTGAACGTAAAGAGCGTGTTTTAAACATGGTTGATCAAATGGATAAAGAGGGTTTCGGTAACTGTACTAACACTGGTGCATGTGAGGTTGAATGTCCCAAGGGAATTTCTTTAGAGTTTATTGCTAGAATGAACAAAGAATATTTAGGGGCATCTGCTGCTTCTGAATAATTAAACACAACATATTTATAAAAAAGCCTCGAGTAATCGGGGCTTTTTTGTTTGTCTAAAAACTGACAACAATAACTCCTTATTATGCTTAAATTTGAATATGAAGAAAAGCACACTAATATTAGGGGCTAGTCCAAAACAAGAAAGGTATGCCTACAAAGCAACAGTAATGTTAGCACAAAAAGGGCATTCAGTCTTTCCTGTAGGTCTTCGAAAAGGAACAATACAAGATCATGAAATACTAACAAATAATCCTATTCTTAAAAATATTGATACAGTAACCCTGTATATAGGGTCTAAAAACCAACCCGGATATTATGATTATATCATAAATACCATAAACCCTAAGCGTATAATATTTAACCCAGGCACAGAAAATGATGAATTTATAGCTTTAGCCAATAATAGTGGAATTGAGACAGAAATTGCTTGTACACTCGTTCTATTGTCATTAGGTAGTTATTAAACAATTAACCGCTCATCCTAATTTAATTGACCAATATATATTTATAATTATCTTTAACGGTGATTATTAAAAACACAACAACATGAGAATTTTAAAACTTACCGGTATTGCATTAATTTCTTTTCTTTTCTTAACGAGCAATAATGCGATTGCACAAAAGAAAAAAAAGGGTAAAAAAGAAAAAACAGAAGCTCCCAAAAAGGATAAAAATGCTGTAAAGAAAATTTCGGAGGTTACCAAAAAGTGCAAAAAAATTGAAGGGCTATTTACTATTTACCAAGACACAACAACAGGCTCTATAAAAATGGTGGTAAATAAAGAACAGTTGGGAAATGAATATATTTATTTTAGTCAAATTGCAGATGGAGTATTAGAGGCTGGTTCTTTTAGAGGAGCTTATCGAGGTTCTAAAGTTTTTAAAATTGAAAAATATTTTAATAAAATTGAATTCATTACTCAAAACACATCTTCTTATTTCGATCCAAACAATGCTTTATCAAAATCTGCTTCCGCAAATATGAGCGAAGGTATTATGGCTAGTTTAACTATTGAGGCGGTAAACAAAGAAAAAGGGTTATATTTAATTAACGCAGACAACCTGTTTTTAAAAGAAACATTATCGCAAGTAAAACCACCAAGATTTCCAAAACAATCGCCAATGGCTTTTACTTTAGGAAACTTAGATAAAGAAAAAACAAAGATTAACGCAATAAGAAACTACCCCGAAAACACAGATTTAGCAATTGAATATGTTTATTCAAAAGGGTCTGTTTTAAATGGTGGTTCAAGAGCTGTTTCTGATGGAAGAAATGTAAGTGTAAAAATCTATCACAGCTTAATAAAAATTCCTGAAAACGATTATGAACCATTAATGGATGACCCGCGTGTTGGTTATTTTATGACTCAGGTAACCGATATGACCTCAACAAGTTCATCTCCATACAGAGATTTAGTTCATCGTTGGAATTTAAAAAAGAAAGATCCTAATGCTGCCATTTCTGAGCCAGTAAAACCAATTACTTGGTGGATGGAGAATTCTACACCAGTTGAATGGAGGGAAACAATAAAAAATGCTGTTTTACAATGGAATGTTGCTTTTGAAAAAGCAGGTTTTAAAAATGCTGTTGAAGTAAAAATACAACCAGATGATGCTGATTGGGATGCAGGAGATGTTCGTTACAATGTATTAAGGTGGACATCTTCTCCAAGAGCTCCATTTGGTGGGTATGGACCAAGTTTTGTAAATCCAAGAACCGGTGAGATTTTAGGTGCTGATGTAATGTTAGAGTTTGTTCACTTTACTAACAGGGTTATGTATGACAAAATATTTAACCTAGCTTCTTTAGACAAAGAATTTGAGACTCCTTTATTTGAAAACGATATACGTAAAGCAACTTGTTCTTTAGGACATGTAATGCATGAAAATACCATGTTTGGAAACGCAATATTAACTGCACAAGGAGCTTCTGATGTTGAACTTAAAAAAATGAAAGAAGAAGCAATGATTGCTTTGATTATGCATGAAGTTGGTCATACATTAGGTTTAAATCACAATATGAAGGCAAGTCAGCTATTTTCTCCAGAACAATTAGCTGATGCTAGTTTTATTAAAGGAAAGTGTCTTACAGGTTCTGTAATGGATTATGCGGCTATTAATTTAACTAAAGACAGAAGTAAACAAGGGCAATATGTAGATGTTGCTGTAGGTCCTTATGATCTATGGGCTATTCAATTTGGGTATACTCCTTTTAAAACTGAAAAAGAAAAGAATGATTTATTAGCAAGATCAACTGAACCAGCATTAATTTTTGGTAATGATGCTGATGATATGAGAGCACCAGGTAAAGCAATTGATCCTAGAGTTATGATTGGAGATTTATCAAATGATCAAATAACCTACTCTAATAACATTTTTGAATTAATTGATGAAATGATGAAAGAGGTTAAAACTAAGTTTACTATTGATGGTGAATCATACCAAGAGTTAAGAAGAGTATATTATGTTTTAAGCAAACAAAGAGCTACTGCTGCTGGAGTAACCTCTAGGTTTATTGGTGGTGTATATGTTGATAGAGCTATGGCAGGTCAAAAAGGTGAAACAAAACCTTATACTCCGGTTAGTTTAGCTGATCAAAAAAGAGCTATGAAAACGCTTGAAAAATATGTTTTTGCTCCAAATGCTTTTAATGCTCCAAACGAATTATATAATTATTTAGCATTACAAAGAAGAGGTTATAACTTCTTTATGGGTCCTGAAGATCCAAAAATTCATAGCCAAGTATTAACTTATCAAAAAAATGTATTGGCACATATTTTACATTACAACACAACACAAAGGTTGGTTGATTCTGAGTTATATGGAAATGAATACAGCTTGTCAACAATGATGACAGAATTAAACAATGCCATTTTCAAGGCAGACATTTCTAGTAATGTTAATTCATTTAGACAAAACTTACAGGTTAATTATACTAAAAAGTTAATTAGTATGATTGTTGGTCCAAGAAGTAAAAAGTATGTTTCTGCTGTACAATCTATGGCTGTTTATAATTTAAAACAAATTGAAAAAATGGCTGGAAATGGAGTTGGAAATGTTTCTACAAAAGCACACAAAGCACATTTAAAAACATTGATTGCTAACGCATTAAAAGAAATTAAGTAATGTCTAAAACAGTATTTATTACAGGAGCTACTTCTGGATTTGGAAAGGCAACTGCAGAACTTTTTGCAGAAAATGGTGATAATGTAATTATTACTGGAAGAAGACAAGAACGATTAAATACTTTATCAAAAAAACTAATTTCAGAACATGGTGTAGAGGTTACTACACTATGTTTTGATGTTAGAAATAATTCTGAGGTTGTTGCGGCAATCAATAGTTTAGAAAATAAAGTGATTGATATTTTAATAAACAATGCTGGTTTGGCTAGTGGTATAAATAAAATTCAAGATGGAGCTTTTGATGATTGGGACAAAATGATTGACACCAACGTTAAAGGGTTGTTGTATGTTTCTAGGGCTATTATGCCATTAATGATTCAAAATAAAGAGGGTCATATTATAAATATAGGCTCTACTGCAGGCAAAGAAGTTTATATGAATGGCAATGTTTATTGTGCTACAAAACACGCTGTAAATGCAATATCTAAAGCCATGCGCATAGAGTTGTTAGAGCACGGTATAAAAGTTAGCCAAGTTTCTCCAGGTGCAGCAGAAACAGAATTTTCAGAAGTAAGGCTTCACGGGAATGTTGAAAAAGCAAAAGAAGTTTATGCAGGTTATGAACCTATGACGGCTGAAGATATTGCTTCTATTATTTTTTATGTAGCGACACTACCTAAAAACTTATGTATAAACGATTTAGTTGTAACATCATTGTCACAAGCAAATTCTTTTTATATAAATAGAAAATAAAATTTAAACTAAGTTTATTCTTTTAAAAAGCTCTTCTTTGTAAGAACCACCTATAGGTAAAAGTTTTTTACCACCTTCTATAACAACGTTTGGTTGTTCAATTGCAATAATTTTATCTAAACGAACAATGTAAGACCTGTGTATTCTTTGAAACTCGTTGGCAGGAAGTTTTTTCTGAATATCTTTCATTGTTGAGTGTATCGTATATTTCACATCATCAACGTTTATAACAACATAGTCTTTTAAAGCTTCTACAAACAAAATACTGCTCGTTTTTACTTTAACTAGCCTAGAGTTCGATTTTACAAAAATAACTCCTTCAGCGTTCTGGTTTTCAACAACAGAATATAAAAAATCTCTTTCTTTAATAACTTCTCTTTCTTTAGAGTGTTTGTAAAGAGCCATTTCTATTGATGTGTGTAAATCAACCTCTTTAAAAGGTTTAATAATGTATCCGTAAGGTTCGGTAACTTTTGCTTTTGCCAAGGTGCTTTCATCAGCATAAGCTGTTAAATAAATAACAGGTATAGATAGTTTTTCTCTAATTTGTTCAGCAGCATCTATCCCGCTCATATCACCCTTAAGCATTATATCCATTAAAACTAAGTCTGGTTTTGTTTCTAGTGCTAAAACAATTGCTTTTTCGCCAGTAGCAGCAGAACCAACAATGTTATAGCCTAGCTTTTTAAGACTTTGTTGAATATCTTTAGAAAAAATTGCTTCATCTTCTATAACCAGTATGTTGTTTTTCGACATTATTGTTCTTTTTTAAATATGATAGTATATTTTGCTCCATTTATATTGTCTAATAAAACTTCTGCATCAATTTGTTCAGCTAAAGTCATAACTAATTGTAAGCCTAAAGAGTCTGTTTCTTTATAGTTTATACCTTTTGGCAAACCTAAGCCATTATCTTGTACAATTAAATTAATTACCTTGTTTTTTTCAAACAAATAAATCTTAATTATTCCCTTCCTATCTTCTGTAAAGGCATATTTTAGTGAGTTTGAAACTAATTCATTAATTATTAAACCACATGGTATTGATAGGTCTAAGTTTAAATAAACCTCTTCTAAATTAGTTTCTAATTCTACTAAATCTGAATAAATACCGTATGAATGTACTAAATTTTTAGACAAAGAAAAAATATATTCGGAAAAGTTAATTTTAGAAAAATCATCTGTTTTATATAAGCTCTCATGAATAAAAGACATTGACTTTATTCTGTTCTGACTTTCTCTTAAAATATTTAATGTGTTTTCATCTTTAACATAAGATGATTGTAAATTTAAAATACTTGATATTACTTGTAAGTTATTTTTAACCCTGTGGTGAACCTCTTTAAGTAAAACCTCTTTTTCGGACAGCGATTCTTTAAGTTTTTGTTCTGATAATGTTTTTTCTGTTATATCATGGCCTATTCCTGAAACCTCTACTATTTTTCCTTTTTCATCATAAATAGGGTTTAAAAAAACTTCTTTAATTATTTTATTTCCTTTGCCGTCTTCTTTAGTAGAAATAAAATATTGAGATTCTCCTTTAAAGGTTTTACTATATTTTTTATCCCAAAAATCATGTTGACTTTCGTCAGAATACCTTACTTTTTCTTTTTTATTGTTTTTTATAGCATCTTTATTATATGCTTTTTTAATATAGTCGTTAAAATTCTTGTTAGAGGTTGTTACTCCTTTTTCCTTGTTATAGGTCCAAAAAAGATGTGTACTATTTTCTATTATTGATCTTAGTTTTGCAGACTGATTATATATAATATTTTCGTCCTGTTTTCTTTGAACGGTTAAGGCTAACAGTCCTGAAATAAATTCTAAAACTTCAACATCTTTATTTTTAAATTCATTTTCATTAGAATAGGATTGAACTGATAAAACACCAACAGTTTTATTTTTAATTTTTAAAGGAACACCTATAAATGAAAGACACTTTTTTCCTAAAAGTTTATATTTTCCTTTTCCAATAATTTCATCAAGTTCATTTCTTTGTAATAATTTAGGCTTCTTTTGAGTAAGAAAATATTCATTAATTCCCTCACCTTTCTTTCTTTCCTTTTTTTCAATTACTCCTTTTTTTCCTTCAAAATAATAAGGAAAAGATATTGTTTCATCGTTTACTAAATAAGAAATAATAAAAACCTCTGTATTTATTATTTTGCCTAATTCAATTCTAATTTTTTCATATGTTTCTTCTGGGGTAATTGTTTCTGTAACAATTTTGGCAATATTATTATATGTTCTTTGCAATGAATTTTCCCATTCTTCTTTTGTTATATTTCTTAAAATACCTCTTGTTGAATGTGGTTTTCCTTCTTTAAATTTTAAACCAACATTTCCTTTTACAATAATTTTATTTAAATCTTTAGTTAATAAATCAAATGTAATATCTAATGCTTCTCCTTTGTTACTATTTAATAAATTTTCAAAATGATTTTTACATTTATCTTTACAATCATTATGAATAAAATCAAATATATTTTTATTTATTATTTCTTCTTCCGAATAACCTAAAGTTTCTTTCCAAGCTTTATTTACAAATAAAATATTTCCATTCATATCTAAACTTTGAATGAGATCAGAAGCATTTTCAAACAAATCTCTATATCTTTCTTCGCTTTCAATTAATTGTTCTTCAGCTTCTTTTAATTCTGTAATATCTCTTGAAACACAAATTGTTCCAATAATATTATTATCATTATCATAAAGTATAGATGCTGAAAGAAAGGATGTAAATACTTCTCCTTTTTTCCTTTTATTTTTTATCTCTCCAATAAAAGATTTTCTAATTTTAAGTTCTTTACTAATTTTTAAAAATTCATTTTTATTTTCATAAATAAAATTAATAGACTTACCTAAAACTTCTTTTTCTAAATAACCAAAAGCTTGTTCAGCTGCATAATTAAATTCTATTATTTTTCCATCTATATCAGATGCAATTATAATATCTAATGAACTATTAATTATACTGCTTATATATTTTTGATTATTTGTTAATTCCTTTTCAATTTTTTTTCTTTCGTCAATTTCTTTTTTTAGCATCTTATTTGATGCTTCTGTAATAGTAACTTTTAATTGTTCTTTTGCTAATTTTTTTCTATCAGAAATATCTTGAAAAACAAGATGAATAGCTTTTTCTCCTTTATAATCAATAATAGTAGATCTAGTTTCAATATCTATTATTTCATAAGTTAAAGGTTTTTTTATTTTTAATTCAATAAAAGGAATTTCTTCTCCTAACATTACTTTTTTTCTTCTTTGTAATGCTTCTTCTTGATATTCTTTTGGTAAATAATCGAATAAATTAAGTTTACCATTAAGGTCATCAAAACTAGTTAGTCCTAGAAATTGAAAAGATTTTTTATTGGCATAAACTATTTCTCCATCTATATGTATTAATGTTGCATAAGGAGATTGGTCTATTAATTTTTTATAATTTTCTCTACTTTCTAATAGTTGTTTTTCTATTTCTATTTCTTTAGTTATTTCTACTAAAGTACCTTCTGCTCTATAGCTTTTATTTTCTTTTAAATAAATAGAAACATTGGTAGATATCCACATTAAACTACCATCTTTTTTTTTATGTTTTACTATATGATTGGTAAGTTGTTTCTTTTTTTTTAGTTTTTCAAAATATTTATTTCTGTCAATTTCAGAGAAATAAAAATCTTTTACATTTTTACCTATTAATTCTACTCTAGATTTATAACCAAATATTCGTGCAAAAGAATTATTACATTCAACAACTATATCATTTTCAGTAATAAAAACTCCGGCCAAGTTTTTTGTGAAAATATTTTTATAAACTTTTTCATTTTCTTTAAGATGATCTGATATAACTTTCTGTTGAGTAATATCAATTGCTGAAGAAATAATAACTTCTTTACCAAAAGTAAATACTTTTTGTACGGTTACTTTTTTTAGAAAAATGTCTCCATTCTTTTTTTTAGCTACAAATTCAAATATTTGAACTTTTCCATTCCAAGCTTTTTCAATGCTTTCACTAATTTTTTTTAAATCATTATTTGGTCCAGCTAAAAAATCAGGATATTTTCCAACTATTTCTTCTTTTTTGTAACCATATTTTATAATAACAGCTTTATTAACATCTATAAATTTACCATCTCTGTTTTGTATATATAAAAGGTTTGGACTATTATCAAATAAATCTTTATAGCTTTTATCAGCATCTAAATTTTTATTTTTTTTAAGGTTTTCTATTTCCTTAATTAATTCTTCTTTTGATTTTTTACTATAATCCAAAGCTTACTTATCTTTTAATTTAGTTCCATCAATTTTTACTTCTTTTCCATCTTTATATAAAATGGTTAAAACTAATTCTCCTTCTATATTATAAGATTTCCATAAATCTTTTTGTATTCCCATTATATAATTTTCTTCTCTTTTAATTTTTCCATTATTAAAATAAAATTTATGTTTCCCATCAGGTTCACCATCTCTAAAATTTCCCTTAAAATTTATTTTTCCATTTATATAATGATAAACCCATTCTCCGTTTTTTTGTCCATCTAAATAACTTCCTTCTTCTATATGATCACCGACTTCATAAAACCAAGGACCATCTTTTAAACCATCTACATATTCTCCTTCAGTTATTATTTTACCTGTTGGAGTATATTCATGCATCATTCCATCTTCTTTTCCTTTTAAATAATATTCTTCTCTTAAAACATTTCCATTTTCATAGTACCATACCCATTTACCTGTAGGACGTTCTCCTTTTAAATATTTTCCTTTTTGTTTTATTTTTCCATCATTAAAATAATATTCCCAATCATAAACCCTAAGTCCATCTATATAATTTCCTTTAGATTTTAATTGACCATCTTCATAATATTCTTCCCAATATCCTTGTCTTCTTTCGTCTTCATCAATTAATCCTTTAGTTAAAAGTTTTCCATGTAAATAAATTTCTGTTTTATCTATTTTACCACTATCATTATAATGTTTAAATAAACCATTTTTATTACCTGCTTTATCATAAACTCCCTCTTGCTCTACTTTTCCATTTCTATTATAATTTTTTCTAACTTTTAATTCAGCTAAATTTTCAGCATTACTTTGAGGAACACCATTTATATATAAAGTAGCATTTATTAATTTTCCTTTTCTATCATATTCTTTTAAATACCCATTTAATAAATCATTTTTATACCTTGATTCTTCTTTAATTTTTCCATTTTTATAAAAAACTTTCCAAGCACCTTTTTTCTTATTTAATTTATCATATCTATTAATATTTTCGGTACCAACTAAAACATCTTTTTTATAAGTTATTAATGTAATTAATCTACCGTCTAAACTATATTCAAAAGCTTTTCCTTCTTTAATATTATCAATATAATTTATTTCTTTCCACTTAATAGTATCTTCTACATCATAATAATAAGTAGCTATATTATGTTTTAAACCTTTTCTATAATTTTCTTCTAAAATGATATTGCAACTATCACTATAACTTGTTACTAAACCATGTTTAACTCCATTTTTATAATTTATTTTTGATTTAAAATCACCTAATTCATTATAAAAAGACCAAGTACTATCTAATAAAGTTCCTTTTCTATTTCCTTCAGATTTTTTAATTCCATTTTTATAATAAGATATCCAATATCCTTCAGGTAAACCATTTTTAATAAGTCCCTCACTAGAAACATTTCCATTTTCAAAGTAAAATTTTTGAAAACCATCCTTTAATTTTGTTTGAGCAAAAAAAGAGCTAAATAAAAAGATTGAAATAATTAAAATGTAAAACTTATTAAACACTAGTATATATTATATTATGTTTTAATTAAAATTTAAAAAAAATAGGTTATTACTATTATACTGTTAAAACAGTTTAAAATTAATAAATTGTTTTCTTGCATTTATTAATTATTAAAAGTTATGACTATAAATTAACACATTATACAATTATAAAGACTTGAAAAACTTGCTATTAACATTTTTATTAAGACAATGTTAATAGACAATAAAATTAAAAAGTATTTAAATTAGTTATCAAATTATTATTGAAAGAACTGTTTATAAATGACCCTAAAAAAAGAGGTTTAAAGTTTGGTTATAATAAAGTAAAAAACAATTCTAATAATAAATGAAATAACCTAACTATTTCTTTCAACTTTTATAACAAGATAATATTATTATAAACAGGTTTATAGTTAATTTTATAACCTTAAAATTCAGCACTTTAAAAGAAAAGCATTAAAAGAACTGTTAATAACTATAAAAAAGGTAAAAAGATGAGTAAAATAGCAATAGGGAGCGATCATGCAGGCTATCAATTAAAAGAAAAAGTAAAAGAATATTTATATAAAAAAGACATTGAATTTAAAGATTTTGGACCTTTTTCTGAAGATAGAGCAGATTATCCAGATTTTGCTCATCCTGTTGCAACTTCAATAGAAAATAAAGAATGTTCTTTAGGTATATTAATTTGCGGAAGCGGCAATGGAATTAACATGACAGCAAATAAACATCAAGAAATTAGATCGGCTTTATGTTGGCAAGAAGATATTGCAGAAATGGCAAGACTGCATAATAATGCAAATATTATTGCTTTACCTGCAAGATATATAAGTGAAGAAATTGCTTTAAAATGTGTTGAAATATTTTTAAATACTGAGTTTGAAGGAGGAAGGCACGAAGGAAGGGTGAATAAAATAAGGTGTTAATTGCCCTTATTTAAAATTGATACCTTTGCAAAAGCTAAAAGCAAGGAATAATGCAGTTTGAATTAACCAAAGAATATTTAGAAGAACTTAACGCTGCCGTAGAAGGCAATGTTGAAACTAAAGTTTTAGAGCTTATAGAAGGTCTTCATGCAGTTGATATTGCTGAAATTTTAGAAGAACAATCTACAAAAGAAGCAACTTTTTTTTATACCTTTTTACCAGAAGAAATTGCTGCAGACGCACTAATAGAGCTAGATGAAGATACTCGTGAGCGTTTTTTAGAAAATATTTCATCAGAAGAAATTGCTGAGAAAATTATTGAAAATCTTGACTCTGATGATGCAGCAGATTTAATAGGTGAACTTTCTGAAGAAAAACAAGATGAAGTTATTTCTCATATTGAGAATATTGAACAAGCAGGTGACATTATTGATCTATTAAATTATGATGAAGATAGTGCTGGTGGGCTAATGGCTAAAGAACTTGTAAAAGTTAAGGTTGATTGGGATGTGTCAACCTGTATTAAAGAAATTAGAAAACAAGCAGAAGAAGTAGAAAAAATGTACACCGTTTATGCGGTAGATGATAATAATATTTTACAAGGAAGAATATCTTTAAAAAGACTTTTATTAGCACCAGATTCTAAAAAGGTAAAAGACATTTATAATGATGAAGTTATTCTGGTAAAGGTAGATGCACCAGGAGAAGAGGTTGCCCAAATAATGGATAAATATGATTTAGTGGTTATTCCAGTTATTGATGACATAGGCAGGTTGTTAGGAAGAATTACCATTGATGATGTTGTTGATTTAATTAGAGAAGAGGCAGAAAAAGATTACCAAATGGCCTCGGGTATTTCTGAAAATGTAGAATCATCTGATAGTGTATGGCTTTTAACAAGAGCTCGTTTACCTTGGCTTTTAATAGGGCTGTTAGGGGGAATATTGGGAGCTCAAGTAATAGAAGCCTATGAAGGACAAATAAAAATACATCCAGAAATGGCCTTTTTTATACCGCTAATTGCTGCAATGGCGGGCAATGTTGGGGTACAATCTTCCAATTGTTGTACAAGG
>Ga0206123_10001107_pt1 | contig 25792 bp, 38 predicted proteins | sample Helgoland_Spring_2_FD_160086 | JGI IMG/M metagenome (GOLD analysis project Ga0206123, IMG submission 160086) | Pelagic subsurface seawater microbial communities from Kabeltonne, Helgoland, North Sea - Helgoland_Spring_Bloom_20160316_1 | ecosystem: Environmental > Aquatic > Marine > Epipelagic ...
TGGACCCATACTCCCAGTTATTACCTTTGAAAACCTAGATGAAGTGATTGCAAAAGTAAAGAAAAGAGAAAAACCACTTGCCTTATATATTTACAGCAAAAGCAAAAAAACAATTCAAAAAATACTGCACGAAATCTCTTTTGGAGGAGGTGCAATTAATGAATCCTTGGTTCATCTTTCTAACCCCAATTTACCTTTTGGGGGTGTGGGTGCAAGCGGAATTGGGAATTATCATTCTAAAGCAGGATTTGACACTTTCACCCATTATAAAAGTATTCTGCACAAAACCTCCTGGTTTGAACCCAATATAAAATACACTCCTTTTACAAAATTAAAGAAGAAAATTCTTAAATTCCTTTTAGAGTAATGCATATTTAAGAAGTCTTATTTTGGGGAATGTTTGGTATCTGTGCAGAAATAGGGTTTACTGCTTTTTTCGACCTTTTCACAAAAAAGAGAATTACCCTAATTGGACATACTTCCCTTTGGATGTTCCCAATTTATGCTTTTGGATTATCCTATGGTTTTGATTTAGTAGAAACACTTATCTCTAATGATATAATCCGGTATTTGTCCTATCCTATTTGGGTATGGATGATTGAAATTTTAGTAGGATATCCCTTATTAAAATTTGGAATTCGACTTTGGGATTACACTTATTTAAGCAACCAAAAACATTGGAAAGGAATCATCAGTTTTGTTCATTTTCCTATTTGGATTTCCCTTGGAATAATGGTAGAATACATCAAAGAAATACTGCTTTAATAAAATGAAGTATCAATTTAGCTTTTAGTATATTTACCGAATGAAATTTACAGAATTTAAGTTCGGGAACGAACTTCAAGAGGGGTTAGACATGATGGGATTTGAAGAAGCTACCCCAATACAAATACAAGCAATACCAACTATACAAAAAGGAAAAGATTTAATAGCTTGTGCACAGACAGGAACAGGAAAAACAGCAGCTTTTGTTTTACCAATTTTGGATAAACTTACAAAGACTAAGCAAACAAATAAAGTCAATACTATAATTATTGCTCCTACAAGAGAGTTAGCTAAACAGATTGATAGACAAATTGAAGGTTTTGCTTATTTCACAAACTCATCTTCCTATCCTATTTATGGTGGAGGAACAGGGATAGAATATGACAACCAAAAACAAGCGCTAAAAAAAGGCGCTGACATTATTATTTGCACTCCAGGAAGATTAATGGCACATTTGGATTTTGATTATTTTGATACTTCTGGGGTAAAACATTTTATTTTGGATGAGGCTGATAGAATGTTAGATATGGGGTTTTATGATGATATCATGAAAATTTCTAAAGAGCTTCCGCAAGACAGACAAAATTTATTATTCTCGGCAACTATGCCTCCTAAAATAAGGGAGTTAGCAAACAAACTTTTAACAAATCCGGAAAGTATTAGTTTGGCAATTTCCAAACCTGCTGATGGACTTACTCAAAATGCTTATATGGTACATGATAAGCACAAAGTGAAATTAGTAAGAGATATATTAAGCGCAAAAGGAAAAGATTTGAGTCATGTTTTAGTTTTTGCTTCTAGTATAAAAAGTGTGAAGGAAATAAAACAAACACTTAACAAAGCTGGAATGAGAGCATCTGAAATGCACTCAGGATTAGACCAAGAACAAAGAGAAGAAACCATCCGAGATTTTAAAAATAAGAAAATTAGAATTTTAGTTGCTACCGATATTTTATCAAGAGGAATTGATATAAAAGGCATTGAACTCGTGATAAATTATGAAGTACCTCATGATGCAGAAGATTATGTTCATAGAATTGGGCGTACTGCTCGTGCTGACAGAACTGGTGAAGCAATTACTTTTATCAATCAGCAACAGGTCCGTAATTTTTTAGACATTGAAAAGCTTATTGAAAAAGAGGTTCCTAAATTAGAATTACCTAAAGGGTTTGAAAAAGGGCCTGAATACAAAATGCAACCTAAAAACAAGAAGAAAAAACAGTGGAGGAATTTTAAGAAAAAGAATAACCCTACCTCTCCAAAATAGGAGCATGATGCGCTTTTATTCTGGCATCAATTATAGGAATAGAACAAGAAAAATGTTTATTTTTATTCTCAGAATGTAATCCATAAATATCGTTTGCAGGATTGGAACGTGTAAAAGTAACCCACAACCAATTAGAGAAATCCTCACTTACAAAAGTAGAATCATCTACTAAAGTAAGGAGGGCTATTCCTTCCACATTTTGTTTTTCTAAACTAGCAATCAAATCATTCACATCTCCTTTTCCGTCCAGCACTAAGTTTCCATTACTCACTAATTTAGGATTAGAAAATCCATTAGGCAAATCAATATTTGGTAAAATAGCAGCTAATTTTCTTTTCACCTCTCCAGCTGCAGCAACCACAACTTTTGAACCTTCATTCAGGCCATCCCCACTATAGTCCAAAGTATCAATTGTAGTTTTGGTTTGGAAATGAAAATCTCTTTTCCAATCTACTCTTTCTAAAAAGTGAGTAAAATATTCTTTTTCATCATTCACATTTGGTGCATTTTCCTCATCACAAATAAATACATATTTGGCTAAGGACATTTGTCCTGTTCCTAAAATATGATTGGCAATAGTTAATAATTCTTGGGGTTGTTTAGTTGGGTTGTAAGGAGTATATCTTTCACTTCCCACCGCTAACAATAAAGGATGAACTCCTGCTTCATCTACTGCATTTACAGATTTCAACCCTGGAATTTCTTGCTCAATTGCCTTACCACTAATTTCATGTATCAATGCCCCAAATTGGGAATCCTCTTGAGGAGGGCGACCCACAACTGTAAAAGGCCAAATGGCATTTTCTTTTGCATAAACTTTATGAACTTTTAAAACTGGAAAATCATGTTTCAAACTATAATAACCTAAATGATCTCCAAAAGGGCCTTCTGGTTTAGTCTCATTTTCATGAAGTTCTCCACAAATTACAAAATCTGCATCTGCAGAAATAGTATAACCATCTTTCTTGGAATATCTAAACCTTCTCTTACCCAAAACCCCTGCAAAGGAAAGTTCACTCATTCCTTCAGGAAGTGGCATAACAGCCGCAAAAGTATGAGATGGAGGACCTCCAATAAAAATAGAAACTTTTAAAGGTTCTCCCTTTTTATTTGCCTTTTTCTGATGCACTCCAATCCCTCTATGAATTTGATAATGCATACCTACTTCTTTATTTAACTCATAATCATTTCCTGAGAGTTGAACCCTATACATTCCTAAATTGGAATTCATAATTCCAGGATTGTCTACATCTTCAGAGTATACTTGAGGTAAAGTAATAAATGCACCTCCATCCTCTTTCCAACATTTTATCTGAGGTAAATCTTCAATTTGAATTTCATTAAACCCTTTAAACCTAACTTTTTTGGGAAGAGCATAAATTCCATTTAAAGCAGTGAAAATAGCTTTTGCTGGATTATTTAAAACAGAAATAGGATTAGTTTTTATATCAATTAAATCTTTTACAATTTGCAAACTATCCCGGAACATAAATCTACTTCTTTCTAAAGTTCCAAACAGATTAGATACAGCAGTAAATTTACTTCCCTTAATGTTTTCAAAAATAATTGCCTTACCTCCTTTTGCAAATTCATCTAAGTGAATAGAAGCCATATCCAAATCAGGATTTATCTCATCAGAAATTTTGAGAAGTTCTCCTTTTTTATCTAAATCAGAAACACATTGTTGTAAAGATTTGTAAGCCATATGCCAAAAATAAAAAAAGGAAGCCAAATGACTTCCTTTTTAAAAATATTAATCAAAAATTATCTGTTTTCCATGTTTACATATGCTCTTTCAGTAGCACCAGTATAAACTTGTCTTGGTCTCCCGATTGGCTCTCCATTTTCTCTCATTTCTTTCCATTGTGCAATCCAACCTGGCAATCTTCCAATTGCAAACATTACAGTAAACATATCAGTCGGAATTCCTAATGCTCTATAAATGATACCTGAGTAGAAATCAACATTAGGGTACAATCCTCTTGCTTTGAAATACTCATCATTTAATGCAACTTTTTCTAATTCCATTGCGATATCTAATACAGGATCACTAAGACCAAGTTCTTTTAAAACATCATCAGCAGCTTTCTTAATAATTGTTGCTCTTGGGTCAAAGTTTTTGTAAACTCTATGCCCGAATCCCATCAATCTAAAAGAATCTGATTTGTCTTTTGCTTTTGCAATATATTTACCTACATCTCCTCCATCTGCTTTAATTTCTTCTAGCATTTCAATTACTGCTTGATTAGCACCACCATGAAGCGGTCCCCAAAGTGCTGCAATACCAGCTGAAACTGAAGCATATAAACTAGCATGAGATGAGCCAACAATTCTTACTGTTGATGCAGAACAATTTTGCTCATGATCAGCATGAAGAATAAGTAATTTATCAAGTGCTTTTGAAATTACAGGATTAACCTTATCATCATTTGTTGGTAATGAAAACATCATGTGCAAGAAATTTTCAGTATAGCTTAATCCGTTTTGTGGATATACAATTGGCTGACGCATTCTATTTTTAAAACTCCAAGCTGCAAGAGTTGGAAGTTTTGCTAAGAAACGAATAATTGTTCCGTTAATTTGTTCTTGTGATCTATTAGGATCTAATGATTTTGGATAAAATGCAGTTAAAGCAGAAACCAAAGAAGATAACACTCCCATAGGGTGAGCCTTTGATGGATATCCGTCTAAAATTGATTTTACATCTTCATGAACTAAAGTATGCTTATCAATATCATTAGTAAATTTTGATAACTCCTCAGAAGTTGGCAGTTCACCATAAATAAGTAAAAATGAAACTTCTAAAAAAGAAGATTTTTCTGCTAATTCTTCAATTGAATACCCCCTGTATCTTAAAATTCCTTCTTCACCATTTAAAAAAGTAATTGCACTTTCGCAAGAGCCTGTATTTTTAAATCCTCTATCCAAAGTAACCAATCCAGACTGCCCTCTCAACTTGCTTATATCTAGCGCATTTTCTAGTTCTGTTCCTGTAACCACTGGAAGTTCAAATACTTTCCCTTCATAATGTAACTCTGCTTTTTTTTCCATGTCTATTTTTATAAAAATTTAAAACCTTTTCCTGTATAAATTGCTTGTTCCCCAAGTTCCTCTTCAATTCTTAATAACTGATTATATTTTGCCATTCTATCAGATCGAGAAGCAGAACCTGTCTTTATTTGACCACAATTAAGTGCAACTGCCAAATCAGCAATTGTTGTATCTTCTGTTTCACCAGATCTGTGACTCATTACTGATGTGTAAGAATTCTGTTGTGCCATCTGAACAGCATTAATTGTTTCGGTAAGAGTTCCGATTTGATTTACCTTTATTAAGATAGAATTTGCAATATCATTATCAATTCCTCTTTTTAATCTCTCCACATTCGTTACAAATAAATCATCTCCAACTAACTGAACTTTATCTCCAATTTTTGTTGTTAAATATTTCCATGCATCCCAATCATCCTCATCTAACCCATCCTCAATTGAAAGAATTGGATATTTTTCAGTCCATTCTGTCCAATAATCAACCATCTCAGTAGGAGTTAATTTATCTCCAGTTGATTGGTGAAAATGATAAACATTCTCATCAGCATTATAAAATTCTGAAGCAGCTGCATCCATAGCAATATACATATCTTCTCCTGGACGGTACCCAGCAGATTCAATTGCTTTTAATACAACTTCAATAGCCTCTTCATTAGACCGTAAATTAGGAGCGAAACCTCCTTCATCACCAACATTTGTTGAATGTCCCTGAGATTTCAATTCTGCTTTTAAATGATGAAAAACTTCAGTTCCCATTTTTAATCCTTCAGAGAAAGAAGTAGCACCAACTGGCATCACCATAAATTCCTGAAAATCGATACTATTATCAGCATGAGAACCACCATTTAAAATATTCATCATTGGTATCGGTAATTCTCTAGCATTTACTCCACCAATATAATTATATAATTCTTGTCTACTTTCAATTGCTGCTGCTTTTGCGCAAGCTAATGAAACAGCTAGCATTGCATTGGCACCCAAGTTTGCTTTATTTGGAGTGCCGTCTAAAGCAATCATCTTATTATCAATAAGAGCTTGTTCATTTACATAAACTCCATTTAATTCTTCATTAATTGCTGTTTTAATATTCTGAACAGCTTTTAAAACTCCTTTTCCTAAATAAATTCCTTTATCACCATCTCTTAACTCAACCGCCTCATGTTTTCCAGTTGATGCTCCAGAAGGAACTGCTGCTCTCCCCATGACACCATTTTCAGTAACTACTTCTGCCTCAACAGTAGGGTTTCCTCTTGAATCTAAAATTTGTCTTGCATGTATGTTTACTATTCTTCCCATTAATCTTTATTTATATTTTTAATAAATTCATCAAATAAATATCTAGAATCATGTGGGCCTGGAGATGATTCTGGGTGATACTGAACTGAAAAACAGTTCTTATTCTTAAACTTAATTCCTTCTATAGTATCATCATTCAAATTAACATGAGTTACTTCAACATTCTCATTGCTTTTTATATCCTCTTCTGAAATTCCGAACCCATGATTTTGAGAAGTAACCTCCGCTTTTTTAGTCGCTAAATTAATAACAGGATGGTTAATACCTCTATGTCCATTATGCATTTTATAAGTAGAAATTCCTTCTGAAAGAGCAAGTGCTTGATGTCCTAAACAAATTCCAAAAACAGCCTTTCCATCAGCAGTAACTTTTTTAACTTCCTTAATAACCTCTGGCATAGCAGATGGATCTCCAGGTCCGTTAGACAAAAAGAATCCATCAGGATTCCATTGTTTCATTTCTTCATAAGAAGTATTCATAGGGAATACTTGTAGATAACAATCTCTGTCTGTTAAGCATTTTAATATATTTCTTTTAACACCTAAATCCAAAACAGCAACTTTATTTGATGCATTTTCATCACCAACAAAATAAGGTTTCTTAGTGCAAACAGATGAAGAAAGTTCTAGCCCTTCCATTGAAGGGACTTCAGAAAGTAATTTTGTTAACTCGGCAATATCAGTAGTAGCAGTAGAAATAATTGCATTCATAGCTCCTTTATCACGAATATGACGGACAACAGCTCTTGTGTCAACATCTGAAATAACTACTTTATTTTGATCAACAAAATAAGAATTTAAATCACCATCTCCACCATCACGAGAAAAACCATTATTGAAGTTCTTACAAATGAGTCCAGCAATTTTCATGTCATCAGATTCTACCTCATCATTTTTTATACCATAATTCCCTATATGTGAATTAGTAGTAATCATCAATTGACCAAAATAAGAAGGGTCAGTAAACACCTCTTGATAACCAGTCATACCAGTATTAAAACAAAGTTCTCCAGTTGCAAACCCATCAATACCATTAGCTTTTCCATGGAAGATGGTTCCATCTTGCAATAACAATACTGCTGGTTTTTTCTTAATATATTTCATTTAATTTATTTATAAAAAAAGGATAAAACCTAAGCTTTACCCTTTCATTAAATCTTAAAAAGAAGTTATTTAACTACTCTCCTTTTTCTTCTTTATTTTCAGAGTTATCAGCTTCATCTTTAGTTTCTTCCTTTACTTCAGGAGTCTCTTCTATAGCTGGTGTTTCTTCAACAACTTCCTCAACTTTAGCTTCAACTACATCTTCAGTAGCAGGAGCTTCTTCAACAACTTCCTCAACTTTATCTTCAACTACATCTTCAGTAGCAGGAGTTTCTTCAACAACTTCCTCAACTTTAGCTTCAACTGCATCTTCAGTAGCAGGAGTTTCTTCAACTACTACAGCTTCTTCAACAGCAAGCGCTACATTTTCAATAGCTTTTTTCTTTGTTCTTCTAGCTTTTTTACGCTTAGGCTTATCAGTAGTATAATCTTCATTATAATCAACTAATTCAATAAATGCCATTTGAGCATTATCTCCTAATCTGTTACTTAACTTTAAGATTCTAGTATATCCACCTGGTCTATCAGCAACTTTAGTTGCAACATCACCAAATAATTCAGTAATAGCTTCTTTTTGTTTTAAGTAAGAAAAAACAGTTCTTCTTGAGTGAGTAGTATCATCCTTTGATTTAGTAATCAAAGGCTCAACATAAACTCTTAAAGCTTTTGCTTTTGCTAATGTAGTCTTAATTCTTTTGTATTCAATTAATGAACAAGCCATATTAGCAAGCATAGCTTTTCTATGTGCCGACTTTCTACTTAAGTGGTTAAATTTCTTTCCGTGTCTCATTTTCTTCTAATCGTTTAAATTATACCTTACAGTGTCAAAACCGAAAGTTAATCCTTTATCCTCTATTAAATCTTCTAATTCTGAAAGTGACTTCTTACCAAAGTTTCTGAATTTTAACATATCAGATTTTTTGAAAGATACTAACTCTCCTAATGTAAATACTTCTGCAGTTTTTAAGCAATTTAACGCTCTTACTGATAAACCAAATTCAGTTAGTTCAGTTTTTAATAACTGACGCATATGTAAAGTATCTTCATCAAATTCTTCTATAGTCTCTTCTTCTAAGTTAATTTTCTCATCAGAGAATAACATAAAGTGTTGAATTAATATTTTAGAAGCTTCAGTTAATGCTTGTTTTGGGTCAATTGAACCATCAGTAGTAATGTTAAAGTTTAATTTCTCAAAATCAGTTTTTTGCCCAACTCTATAATTCTCAACATTATAATTTACATTCTTAATTGGAGTAAAGATAGAGTCAATTGCAATTGTACCAACTGATGCTTCTTCATTTACATTTTCTTCAGCAGGAACATAACCCCTTCCTTTTGATATAGTAAACTCCATTTCAAATGTTACTTTTTTATCCAATTCACAGATTAATTGCTCAGGATTTAATACTTGAAAGTTTGATAAACTACTAGCAACATTAGCAGCAGTTACAGTGCCACTTTTACTTACAGTTAGAGTAGCAGTTTCTGATTCAACAGAATCAATTTGTTGCTTAAATCTAACTTGCTTAAGGTTTAAGATGATTTCTGTTACATCTTGCACTACACCTTCAACAGTAGTAAATTCATGCTCAACACCAGTTATTTTAATGGAAGTAATAGCAAAACCTTCTAAAGAAGATAATAAAACTCTTCTTAAAGCATTCCCTACTGTTAATCCATAACCTGGCTCTAACGGACGGAACTCAAAGTTACCTTGGTTAGCTGCTTCATTAATCATTACTACCTCATCCGGCTTTTGAAAATCTAAGATTGGCATATTTTTTATTTTTTTAATTATTCTTATTTAGAGTACAATTCAACAATTAACTGCTCTTTAATGTTTTCAGGAATCTGAATTCTTTCAGGTGCAGCAACAACTTTACCTAATTTAGTTTCAGAGTTAAACTCTAACCACTCCATTTGGCTTGGATTTGCAATCATTGAATTCGTAATTGCTTCTAAAGATTTAGAACGCTCACGCACAGAAACAATATCACCTACTTTTAATGCATATGAAGGAATGTTTACATTGTCTCCATTTACAGTAATGTGCTTATGAGTAACTAACTGACGCGCAGCTCTTCTTGTAGGAGCAATACCTAATCTAAAAACTACATTATCCAAACGCATTTCACACATTTGCAATAAATTCTCACCTGTTACACCTTTTCTTCTTAATGCTTCCTTAAATAAATTAGAAAATTGCTTTTCTAAAATACCATAAGTAAATTTAGCTTTTTGCTTTTCCATTAACTGCACACCATATTCCGATTGTTTACCTCTTCTTCTTTGGTTTCCGTGCTGTCCTGGACCATAAGCTTTTTTAGCTAATGCTTTGTCTGGGCCAAAAATTGGTTCTCCAAATCTTCTTGCAATTCTTGATGTTGGGCCTGTATATCTTGCCATGTTTTCTTCTTAATATAAATTAATTAAACTCTTCTCTTTTTCGGTGGACGACATCCATTATGTGGCAATGGAGTAACATCTACAATCTCAGTAACGATAATCCCAGAATTATGAATCGTTCTGATAGCAGACTCTCTACCTTGACCAGGTCCTTTAACGTAAACCTTAACTCTTTTAAGTCCTTTTTCCAAAGCTACTTTTGAGCAATCTTCTGCAGCCATCTGTGCAGCATAAGGAGTATTCTTTTTAGATCCTCTGAATCCCATTTTACCAGCAGATGACCAAGAAATTACTTGTCCGCCTTTATTTGTAAGTGAGATAATAATGTTGTTGAAACTAGCTTGAATGTGCGCTTGTCCTTCAGCTTCAACTCTTACTTTATTCTTTTTTGTTGTTTTAGCCATGCTATATATTATTTAGTTGCTATTTTTTTGTTTGCAACTGTTTTTCTTTTCCCCTTTCTGGTTCTAGAGTTATTTTTAGTTTTTTGTCCTCTTAAAGGCAATCCCATTCTATGACGAATTCCTCTGTAACATCCAATATCCATCAATCTTTTGATGTTCATTTTTGTTTCAGCTCTCAATTCTCCTTCAACAGTATATTTATCTCCAACAATTGCTCTAATAGCATTAGCCTCATCATCAGACCAATCCTGAACTTTTTTATCGTGAGACACCTTTGCTTCATCTAAAATTGCTACTGCAAAAGATGAACCAATTCCATACACATAAGTTAATCCAATAACTCCTCTTTTGTTTTTTGGTAAATCAATACCTTTAATTCTTGCCATTCTTAACCTTGTCTTTGTTTATATCTTGGGTTCTTCTTGTTAATTACATACACGCGACCTTTTCTCTTTACGATAATGCAATCTTCACTTCTCTTTTTTACTGATGCTCGTACTTTCATTTTCTTATCTATTTAATTAGTACCTATAAGTTATTCTACCTTTTGTTAAATCATAAGGAGACATTTCCATTTTCACCTTATCTCCTGGCAACAATTTAATATAAAACTTTCTCATTTTACCAGATATATGCGCAACTACTTCATGTCCATTTTCTAATTCAACACGAAACATAGCATTTGACAATGCTTGTGTTATCGTTCCATCCAATTCTATGTTAGCTTGTTTAGCCATTTATCTTTTTTTCTATTTCTTCAAAACTTGATAATATTTCTGCTTTCTCCTTTCGAACCACAATTGTGTGTTCAAAGTGTGCAGATGGTTTATTATCAATAGTTGTTATTGTCCATCCATCATTATGTTGCATAATCTTTCTTGTACCCATATTAATCATTGGCTCAATTGCTATGACTAATCCTTCTTGAAGTTTTGCTCCTCTTCCTCTTCTTCCGTAATTAGGAACTTCTGGTGATTCATGTAAATTTTTACCAACTCCATGTCCAACCAATTCTCTAACCACTCCATATCCAAAACTCTCAGCATGCTTTTGAACTGCATAGCCGATATCTCCAATTCTGTTTCCTGAAACAGCCATCTCAATTCCTTTGTAAAGCGACTCTTTTGTAACTTTAAGTAATTGTTTTGTTTCAGCATCTACTTCACCAACTTCATAGGTAAAAGCAGAATCACCAAAATAGCCATTCATCACTACTCCACAATCAACCGATAAAATTTCGCCATCTTCAAGAACTCTATCATTTGGGATACCATGTACCACCTGATCGTTTGGTGACATACATAATGTATTCGGGAAACCTCCATAACCCTTAAAGGCTGGAACTCCTCCATTATCCCTGATAAACTCTTCAGCAATTTTATCTAATGCTAGGGTAGTTATCCCTGGTTTTATCAGCCCTGCTATCTCAGCATGGGTTTTTGCAACAAGTAAAGAACTATTTCTTATTAAATCTATCTCTTCTTCTGTTTTATAATAAATCATAATTAACTTATGATTACATCATATTACCAGAAGACTTTCCTTTTATCCTTCCTGAATCCATCAATCCATCATAATGACGCATTAATAAATGACTCTCAATTTGTTGTAATGTATCCAACACTACACCTACTAAAATTAATAATGAAGTTCCTCCATAAAACTGAGCAAACTGCATATTAATTCCTCCAGCCATTGCAAATGCTGGCAAAATTGCAACAGCACCTAAAAATAAAGATCCTGGCAATGTAATTCTTGACATCACTGCATCTAAATAATCAGCAGTAGCTCTACCCGGCTTAATACCTGGAATAAAACCACCATTCTTTTTCATATCATCAGCCATCTGATTAGGATTAACTGTCATTGCAGTATAGAAATATGTAAATAACACAATCATTACAAAGAACATCAAATTATACCAAAATCCACCAAAATCAGTAAGTACTGCAGCCATTCCTTGCAAGCTTTCATTATCAGAAAAACCAACTAATGTGATTGGAACAAACATAATTGCTTGAGCAAAGATTATTGGCATTACTCCAGCAGCATTTACCTTTAAAGGTATAAACTGACGAACTCCACCATATTGTTTGTTACCAACAACTCTCTTAGCGTACTGCACAGGAATTCTTCTTGTACCCTGTACTAACAGGATAGTAACCATAATGACAACTAATAAAGCTAACATTTCAACCATGAACATTACAAGACCACCACCAGTTGATCCTAATGCAGCAACAAATTCTTGCATTAATGATTGTGGTAAACCAGCAATAATACCAATCATAATTAATAATGAAATTCCATTACCAACACCTCTATCCGTAATTTTTTCACCCAACCACATTACAAACATAGTACCTGTTACTAAAATAATAATTGACGACATCCAGAATGCTCCTGGTGCTAATAAAAATGCTGATTCAGGTAATGTTGCTTTCAAATTAGCAATATAACCAGGAGCTTGACCACCAGTAATTAAAATCGTTAAATATCTTGTAATATTGTTAATCTTTCTTCTTCCACTCTCTCCTTCTTTTTGTAACTTCTGGAAATAAGGAATAGCCATTCCTAATAACTGAATAACAATAGAAGCAGAAATATAAGGCATAATACCCAGAGCAAAAATAGATGCTTGTGAGAATGCACCCCCAGTAAACATATTTAATAGACCTAATAAACCATCAGAAGTTTGATCTTGTAAAGCAGAAAGCTGGGCAGGATCAACACCAGGAATAACAACAAAACATCCTAATCTGTAAATGGCTAAAATACCTAATGTAGTTAAGAGTCGATTTCTCAAATCCTCAATGTTCCAAATATTTTTTATTGTTTCTACTAACTTTTTCATCTTACTTTTCTATAATAGTTGCAGTACCACCAGCTTTTTCAATAGCAGTTTTTGCAGTTGCAGAAAAAGCATTAGCTGTAATATCTAACTTAGCTGTAAGCTCACCTCTACCTAAAATTTTAACTAAATCATTTTTCTGTACAAGACCATTATCCATCAAATCTTGCTTAACAACAGTTCCTTTCAATTTTTTAGTGTCAATTAAAGCTTGAATAGTATCCAAGTTTACACCATTATATTCAACTCTGTTAGGATTTGTAAATCCAAACTTAGGAACTCTTCTTTGTAATGGCTGTTGTCCACCCTCAAATCCAATTTTCTTTGAATATCCAGAACGAGACTTTTGACCATTATGTCCTCTTGTAGAAGTACCACCTTTCTTAGATCCTTCTCCTCTACCTACTCTCTTACTGCTTTTTATCGAACCTTTTGCAGGTTTTAAATTATGTAATTCCATATCTGTTATTATTCTACTACAGTTACTAAATGCGAAACTTTCTTAACCATTCCTAAAATTTGAGGAGTAGCATTATGCTCAACAATTGCATTCATTTTTCTTAATCCCAAAGCATCTAAAGTTAACTTTTGATCTTTCGGTCTTCCAATTCTACTTCTAACCTGCTTAATTTTAATCTTGTCCATTCTGATTATATATTATCCGTTAAATACTTTATCCATTGTGATTCCTCTTTGCATAGCAACAGTTCTTGGGTCTCTTAATTCTAATAAAGCTTTTAAAGTTGCTTTTACTAAATTATGAGGATTAGAAGAACCTTTTGATTTTGCTAATACATCTTTTACTCCAGCTGCTTCAAGTACGGCACGCATTGCACCCCCAGCTTTCACTCCTGTACCATGTGATGCAGGTTTAATTAAAACTTGTGATCCACTAAATTTAGATGCTTGTTCATGAGGAATAGTTCCTTTTAAAATTGGAATTTTAACTAAATTCTTTTTAGCAGATTCAATTGCTTTTTGAATAGCTGTAGCAACATCTTTTGATTTACCTAAACCAATTCCTACAATACTTTGCTCATCACCAACTACAACAATAGCTGAAAATCCGAAAGCTCTACCTCCTTTAGTTACTTTTACTACTCTCTGAACTCCAACTAATCTGTCTTTCAACTCGATATCACCAGAAATCTTTACTCTTTTATTTTGTGCTAATTTTAACATATCTATTTCTTAAAATTTTAATCCTGCCTCACGAGCTGAATCAGCTAATGCTTTTACTCTACCATGGTATAAAAAACCACCTCTATCAAATACTACAGCTTCAACTCCTGCTTTTTTAGCAGTTGCAGCAATTAATTTTCCAGTTGCAGCAGCTTGTTCTGTTTTAGTTCCTTTTGCATCAGCAGAAGAAGCAGAAGCAAGAGTAGTTCCAGCCAAATCATCAATTAGTTGTGCATATATCTCTTTATTAGATCTGAACACAGCTAATCTTGGTCTGTCTGCAGTACCAGAAACTTTCTTTCTGATAGCATATCTTACTTTTTGTCTAGAATCTTTTTTTGACTTTATCATCTTATTATCTTATTTTAACTTGCAGCTGTTTTACCAGCTTTCTTTCTAACATATTCATCTACATATCTGATACCTTTACCTTTATACGGCTCAGGCTTCCTTTCAGCTCTTACTCTTGCAGCATAAGCTCCAACTAATTGCTTATCAACACCTGAAACAGTAACAACAGGTGCTTTTCCTTTCACAGTTTCAGCAGTAACTTTTAATTCTGATGGAATTTCAAATACTATATTATGAGAATAACCAGTTGAAATATCTAAAGCATTTCCAGCAACAGCAGCTCTATATCCAACACCTCTGAATTCTAATTTCTTTGAGAAACCATTAGTTACACCTTCTATCATATTAGCAATTAATGCCCTGTATAAACCATGTAAAGATCTATGATCTTTATTATCAGATTCCCTTGATAGTGTAATTGTATCTCCATCAATTTTAACTGTTACAGCAGTATCGATTTCTTGAGATAATTCTCCTAATTTTCCTTTTACCGAAACAACATTTCCTTCTAGAGTTGCAGTAACTCCTTCAGTAATTGTTATTGGGCTATTTCCTATTCTTGACATTTTATTAACTCTTTATCTTATTAGTAAATGTGACAAATTACTTCACCACCAACATTTAAGTTTCTTGCTTCTTTATCAGTAATAATACCTTTAGAAGTAGATAAAATTGCTATCCCTAAACCATTAATTACTCTTGGTAAAGTTTTTGAATCAGCATATTTTCTTAAACCAGGCTTACTAATTCTGATTAATTTCTTGATTGCAGGCATATTAGTATTGTTGTTATACTTTAATGCAACCTTAATATTACCTTGATTATTAGCTGTATCTTCAAACTTAAAGTTTAAAATATAACCTTTATCAAACAAGATTTCAGTAATTGATTTCTTCATATTTGAAGCTGGAATTTCAACAACTTTTTTTCCTGCCATCTGTGCATTTCTAACTCTCGTTAAATAATCTGCTATTGGATCTGTAAACATCTTTCTTTTTCTTTAATTTATTACCAACTTGCTTTTTTAACCCCGGGGATTAATCCAAAGTTAGCCATTTCTCTAAACATAACTCGTGAGATACCAAACTGTCTCATATATCCTTTTGGTCTTCCTGTGAGTTTACATCTGTTGTGCATTCTAATTGGAGATGCATCTTTTGGTAATTTTTGCAATCCTTCATAATCACCAGCAGCTTTTAATGCAGCTCTTTTATCAGCATACTTTGCAACACATTTTTCTCTTTTTACCTCACGGGCTTTCATTGATTCTTTTGCCATAAATTTTAACTTTCTGATTTATCAGCTTCTTCTGATAAATCTTGATTATTTTCTTTAGCTTCTGATTCTTTTGTGTCAGAAGTATTATTTTCTTGTTCAGATACATTCTCAATAGTTCCAGATTCCTCCTTTGCATTTTCAGCTCCATCAGAATTTTCTTCATTAGAAGCTTCTAATTTTGCTTGTTCCTCAGCCTCTCTTCTTTTTTCTTTTCTGGCTTTTTCTATTTGTTCTTTTCTCTGTCTTTCAAAATCATCATGCTTTTGAAATGGTAAACCTAATTCCTTAAGTAATGCTAAAGCTCCTTCATCTGAGTCAGTGTCAGTTACAAAAGTAATATCCATACCTGTTATTTTATTAATTTTATCAATACTAATTTCTGGGAAAGCAATTTGCTCTTTTATTCCCATAGTATAGTTCCCTCTACCATCAAATCCTTTTGGAGGAATTCCTGAAAAATCACGAACCCTTGGTAAAGTTGAAGTAACAAATCTATCTAAGAATTCATACATTTTATCTCCTCTTAAAGTTACCCTAACACCAACAGGCATACCTTTTCTTAACTTAAAGTTAGAGATATCTTTACTTGATTTAGTTAACACAGCTTTTTGACCTGTAATCATAGTCATTTCGTTCTGTGCAGCTTCAATTTGTTTCTTATCAGATGATGCACTTCCAATACCTTGGTTAAGACAAATCTTAACTAGTTTTGGTACTTGCATAACTGATTTATAGTTCCCTTTAAGGTTGTTTACAACCTCAGTTTGGTACTTTTTCTTTAATCTTGGTGTGTATTCCATTATTTAATTACTTCTCCTGAGTTCTTAGAATATCTAACTATTTTCCCTGTTTTTTCATCCACCTTTCTTCCTATTTTTGTTGCTTCTCCTGATTTAGGATCAACCAAAACTAAGTTAGAAATATGAATTGAAGCTTCCTGCTTAACAATCCCACCTTGTGGGCTAGCAGCATTAGGTTTCGTATGCTTAGAAATCATATTAGCACCTTCAACCATAGCTCTATTTTTACTAGGGTATACTTTAATAACTTTACCTTTTACTCCTTTAGAGTTTCCAGTAGTTACTATAACTGTATCGTTCTTTTTTATCTTAATTTTTGCCATCATCTAATATTTATAACACCTCTGGTGCTAATGAAACAACTTTCATAAAATCATTGTCACGTAATTCTCTAGCAACTGGTCCGAATACACGAGTACCTTTCATTTGTCCGTTTTCATCAATGATAACGCAAGCATTATCGCCAAAACGAATGTAAGATCCGTCAGGTCTTCTTACTTCTTTTCTAGTTCTTACAATAACAGCTTTTACAACCTGTCCTTTTTTAATATTTCCTGAAGGCATAGCATGTTTTACTGTACCTACAATTTTATCTCCAACTGAAGCGTAACGTCTTTTTGTACCACCTAAAACTCTAATACAAAGTATTTCTTTTGCTCCACTATTATCAGAAACTTTTACTCTTGATTCTTGTTGTATCATCTTATTTCGCTCTTTCGATTATTTCTACTAATCTCCAATTCTTATTCTTACTTAATGGTCTTGTCTCCATAATTTTCACAGTATCCCCTTCATTACATGTGTTTTCTTCATCATGTGCAATAAACTTTGAAGTTTTCTTCAAAAACTTACCATATAATTCGTGCTTTACTTTTCTTTCGATTGCAACAACAATAGACTTTTCCATTTTGTTACTAGTAACAACACCTATTCTTTCTTTTCTATCTTTTCTTTCCATCTTTATTATTTTGATGTATTTCTTCTATTTGAAAGCTCAGTCATTACTCTAGCAATTGCTTTACGAGTAAATTTAATTTGCAAAGGGTTCTCCATAGGAGAAACTGCATGACTCATTTTCATTTTAATTAACTTCTCTCTTTCTGTAACTAAAAGATCATGAAGTTCATTTTCCGGCATATCTGTTAATACTTGTGCTTTCATTTTCTTAATTCTTTTGTAAGTCTCTTCTTATTACAAACTTAGTTTTGATTGGTAATTTTTGTGCTGCTAATCTTAATGCTTCTTTAGCTGTTTCTAAATCAACTCCATCACACTCAAAAAGCATTCTTCCTGGAGAGACTGTTGCTGCCCAGTACTCTGGAGCTCCCTTACCTTTACCCATCCTTACCTCTGCAGGTTTTTTAGTAATTGGTTTGTCAGGGAAAATTCTAATCCAAACTTGACCTTGTCTTTTCATATAACGAGTAACTGCAACTCTGGCTGCCTCAATCTGACGAGCAGTAATCCACACTTCCTCAAGAGCTTTAATTCCGTAAGATCCGAAAGACAACTGGTGTCCTCTTTGAGCATTACCTTTCATCTTGCCCTTTTGCATCTTTCTGAATTTTGTTTTCTTTGGTTGTAACATTTCTTAATTCTTTTCTAAAGTTCTAATTACTTTCTTCTTCTATTATTTCCTCCTGGTTTTCCTCCTCCTTTCTTCTTTGGAGCTTTAAAGTGTAGCATTAAGTCACGCTTTCCATAAACTTCGCCTCTACAAATCCATACTTTCACACCAATTAAACCATATTGTGTTAAAGCCTCAGCCAAACAATAATCGATATCAGCTCTAAAAGTATGTAATGGAGTTCTTCCATCTTTCATCATTTCAGATCTTGCCATCTCTGCTCCATTTAATCTTCCTGAAATTTGAACTTTAATTCCTTCAGCTCCCATTCTCATTGTAGATGCAATAGCCATTTTTGTAGCTCTCTTATATGAAACTCTTCCTTCAATTTGTCTTGCAATACTATCAGCAACTAAAGTAGCTTCAAGTTCAGGTCTTTTTACTTCAAAAATATTAATCTGAATATCTTTATTTGTAATCTTCTTAATTTCTTGTTTAAGTGTCTCAACTTCTTGACCACCTTTACCAATAATAATACCTGGACGAGCAGTATGAATTGTAACTGTAACTAATTTCAAAGTTCTTTCGATAGCAATTTTTGCAACACTCGCTCTTGAAAGTCTTACTTTTAAATACTTTCTGATTTTAGCATCACCTGCTAATTTATCACCAAAGTCGTTACCACCATACCAGTTAGAATCCCATCCTCTGATAATACCTAATCTATTCCCAATTGGGTTTGTCTTTTGTCCCATATTAATTTATTGCTTCTATTTGTCTACTATCAACCACTAAAGTAACATGGTTAGATCTTTTTCTTATTCTATGTGCTCTACCTTGAGGTGCAGGTTGAACTCTTTTTAACATTCTACCACCATCAACTCTAACTTCAGAAACATAAAGGTTAGCCTCATCCATTCTTTGACCTTCATTTTTAGCTTCCCAATTTGCTAATGCTGATAATAAAAGTTTCTCCATTCTTCCTGAAGCCTCTTTTGGATTTAATTTAAGTTCAGCTAATGCTTTATCAGCATCCATTCCTCTAATTAAATCAGCAATTAACCTCATCTTTCTTGGTGAAGTAGGACAATTATTCAATTTTGCAAAAGCGATTTTCTTTTTCGCTTCCTTCCTTGCATCTGCTGCAATTCTTTTTCTAGCTCCCATTTACTTATTTTTTTCTATTAGCTCCATGACCTCTATAAGTCCTTGTTGGAGAAAATTCACCTAATTTATGCCCTACCATGTTTTCAGTAACAAATACAGGAATAAAGTTTCTTCCATTATGCACTGCAAAAGTCTTCCCAACAAAATCAGGAGATATCATTGATGCTCTTGACCAAGTTTTGATTACTGAATTTTTTCCTGACTCATTCATTGCATCAACTTTCTTTTGCAATTTGTAATGAATAAATGGTCCTTTTTTTAACGATCTAGCCATAAATTATTTCTTTTTTCTTCTTTCAATTATATACTTATCAGAAGCTTTCTTCTTATTCCTTGTTTTATATCCTTTAGCTGGTACACCATTTTTGTTTCTTGGTAACCCTCCAGAATGCTTCCCTTCACCACCACCCATTGGATGATCAACAGGGTTTTTAATTGTTGCTCTTACATTTGGTCTTCTACCTTTCCATCTGCTTCTACCAGCTTTACCAGATACTTGTAATTGATGTTGAGGATTAGAAACTGAACCAATAGTTGCTAAGCAAGTCATTAATATTTTTCTAATTTCTCCAGAAGCTAACTTAATAACAGCATACTTACCATCTTTTGCCATTAATTGAGCGTATGAACCAGCACTTCTAACCATAATACCACCTTGTCCTGGTTTTAACTCAATATTATGAATAACTGTACCTAAAGGCAATTCACTTAAAGGTAAAGTATTCCCAACATTAATGGAAGCTTCTTTAGAAGATATTACTTCAGTTCCAACTTTTAATCCATCAGGTGCTAACATGTATCTTTTTTCACCATCAACATAGTGTAATAAAGCAATATTTGCTGTTCTGTTCGGATCATACTCAATAGTAGCAACTTTAGCAGGAATACCAAATTTATTTCTTTTAAAATCAATTATTCTGTATCTCTTTTTATGACCACCACCAATGTTCTCGATAGTCATTTTACCAGTATCGTTTCTACCTCCTGATCTAGTCTTCTTTGCTAATAAACTTTTCTCTGGCTTAGATGCAGTAATTTCTTCAAAAGTAATTGCTACTTTATGTCTTTGACCTGGAGTTGTTGGTTTAAATTTTCTTAATGCCATTGTGCTCTAATTAAATGTTACTATAAAAGTCTATAGAATCTCCTTCAGCTAAAGTTACAATCGCTTTTTTGTAAGTTGCTGTTTTACCAACAACCATACCAGACTTTGTTCCTCTAACTCTTTTCTTCCCTATACACACCATAGTTCTAACTGAATCAACCGCTACATCATACATATCTTCAACAGCTTTTTTGATTTCAATCTTATTTGCTTTTCTATCCACAACAAAAGCAAAACGATTATACTTCTCGCTTTGGTCTGTCATTTTTTCGGTTATAACCGGTTTTTTTATAATACTCATCACTTAAATATTAAAAGTTCTTCTCTATTTCATTGATTGACGATTCCATAACCATCAATTTATTAGCATTCATAACAGTGTAAGTGTTTAATTCTGAAGCTAATACCACTTTTACCTTCTTTAAATTACGGGATGACAAAAATATATTTTTATTTGACTCAGCAAGTACTAATACTGTTTTATTATCTAGTAAATCAAAATTAGATAAGATGTCAGTGTAAGATTTAGTCTTTGGAGTATCAAAAGAAAAGTCTTCTAAAACTATGATATTCTTATCTTTAGCCATATAAGAAAGTGCAGATTTACGTGCTAATCTTTTTACTTTTTTATTTACTTTAAAGTCATAACTTCTTGGTCTTGGTCCAAAAACTCTACCTCCACCTCTAAACAATGGATTTTTGATATCACCAACTCTGGCAGCACCACTTCCTTTTTGTTTTCTTAATTTTCTTCTACTACCTTTAACATCAGATCTTTCTTTAGCTTTATGCGTTCCAGATCTTTTAGCTGCTAAATATTGTTTTACATCTAAGTAGATTGCATGATCATTTGGTTCAACACCAAATACATCATTACTTAAATCAACTTTTTTAGAAGTCTCTTTTCCTGTAATATTATGTACTGCTAATTTCATTATTTTTCTATTGTTATGTATGAGTTGTTTGCTCCAGGAACAGCTCCTTTCACTACTATCATATTTTTATCTGCTAAAACTCTTAAAACTTGTAAGTTTTCAACTTTTACTCTTGCATTACCCATTTGCCCAGCCATTCTCATTCCTTTGAATACTCTTGCGGGATAAGAAGCTGCACCAATAGAACCAGGAGCTCTTAATCTGTTATGCTGACCGTGAGTTGCATCACCAACACCTCTAAAGTTATGACGCTTCACAACACCTTGAAATCCTTTTCCTTTTGAAGTTCCAACTACAGCAACAAAATCACCTTCTTCAAACATTTCAACATTCATAGTATCTCCTAAAGCAACTTCAGAAAAGTCTGCTGGAAATTCTACTAGTTTTTTCAAAGGAGCTGAATCAGCTTTTTTAAAGTGCCCTAAAGCAGCTTTAGAAACTCTACTTTCTTTTTGCTCAGCAAAACCTAATTGAACAGCACTATAACCATCAACTTCTTCAGTTTTTATTTGCGTAACCTTACAAGGCCCTACCTCTAAGATTGTACATGGAATATTTTTTCCTTCTTCTGAGAAGACAGAAGTCATTCCTATTTTTTTACCTATTAAACCTGGCATCTTTTTCTTTTTTAAATTACTTTAATTTCAACATGAACTCCACTTGGCAACTCTAACTTCATTAAAGCATCAATAGTTTTTGATGAAGAGCTATAAATATCCATTAATCTCTTATGATTAGATAATTGAAACTGCTCTCTTGCTTGCTTATTTACGTGAGGTGATCTCAATACAGTAAAGATTCTTTTGTGAGTTGGTAATGGAATTGGTCCACTAACAATCGCTCCTGAATTTTTAACCGTTTTTACGATTTTCTCAGCTGATTGATCCACTAAAGTGTGATCAAACGATTTTAATTTTATTCTTACTTTCTGTGCCATATTATTCTCCTTTTACTTTTTTAATTACTTCTTCAGATATATTTTTTGGAGCTTCAACAAAGTCAAAGAACTCCATAGTTGATGTTGCTCTACCTGAAGTAATTGTTCTTAAGTCTGTAATGTATCCAAACATTTCTGATAATGGAACTTTAGCACTTACAACTTTAGCACCTCCTTTATCATCCATTCCTTCAACCTGACCTCTTCTTCTATTTAAATCTCCAATTACATCTCCCATATTAATTTCAGGAGTAATTACTGATAACTTCATAATTGGCTCAAGAATTTTAGGTGTAGCTAATTTACATGCAGATTTAAATGCTATTTGTGCAGCTAATTCAAATGACAATGCATCAGAATCCACATCATGATAAGAACCATCATACAATCTAACTTTTAATGTATTAAGTGGGAAACCAGCTAAAACACCATTAGACATAGCCATCTTAAATCCTTTTTCAACTGAAGGTATAAATTCCTTAGGGATATTACCACCTTTAATTTCATTGATAAATTGAAGACCTTCACCCTCAAAATCAGCATCAACAGGGGATAATTCAAACTTAATGTCTGCAAATTTCCCTCTACCACCAGATTGTTTCTTATAAATTTCTCTATGATCTACAGCTGATGATATAGATTCCTTATAAGCAACTTGAGGAGCACCTTCATTACACTCAACACCAAATTCTCTTTTTAATCTATCCATAATGATCTCCAAGTGTAATTCTCCCATTCCTGAAACAATTGTTTGGCCTGAATCTTCATCAGTCTTAACAGTAAATGTAGGATCTTCTTCAGCTAACTTACCTAAAGCAACTCCTAATTTATCTAAATCTTTTTGAGTTTTTGGCTCAATTGCAATTCCAATTACTGGATCTGGAAAGTCCATAGATTCTAAAACAATAGGATTCTTTAAATCACATAAAGTATCTCCAGTTCTAATATCTTTAAATCCAACTAAAGCAGCAATATCTCCAGCTCCTAAAGTATCAATTTGATTCTGCTTATTAGAGTGCATTTGGTAAATACGAGAGATTCTCTCTTTTTTACCAGTTCTTGAATTATGAACGAAAGTACCTTGCTCTAAAACTCCTGAATAAGCTCTCGTAAAACACAATCTACCAACATAAGGATCGGTTGCAATTTTAAATGCTAATGCAGAAAAAGGAGCATCAAAAGCAGGTTTTCTACTTTCTTCTTCATCTGTATCAGGATTAGTACCAACAATTGCATCTACATCCATTGGTGATGGTAAAATCTCCATCACCATATCAAGCATTGCTTGAACTCCCTTATTTTTAAATGCAGAACCACACATCATTGGAATAACTTTTCCAGAAATTGTAGCTTCTCTTAATGCATTTAATATTTCTCTTTCAGTTAATGAATTTTCATCTTCAAAGTACTTTTCCATCAAAGTCTCATCAAACTCAGCAACAGCCTCTAAAAGCTCACCTCTATATTGTCTTGCCTCATCAATAATATCAGCAGGAATTTCAACTTCTTTAAAAGTCATTCCTTGATCATGCTCATTCCAAACAATCCCTCTAAAATTAATTAAATCAACAACTCCTTCAAATTCATCTTCAGCTCCAATAGGAATTTGCAATGGTAATGCATGAGATCCTAACATCTCTTTTACATCTCTACAAACTGCTAAGAAATTAGCACCTTGTCTGTCCATTTTATTTACAAAACCAATTCTTGGAACATTATAGTTATTTGCAAGTCTCCAGTTAGTTTCTGATTGTGGCTCAACACCATCAACAGCAGAAAATAAGAAAACTAAACCATCTAAAACTCTAAGCGATCTATTTACCTCTACAGTAAAATCAACATGTCCAGGAGTATCAATAATATTTACATGATATTCTTTCTCTCTATAATCCCAAGTTAAAGTAGTAGCAGCAGAAGTAATTGTAATTCCTCTTTCTTGCTCTTGCTCCATCCAGTCCATAGTAGCAGCACCATCATGTACTTCTCCAATTTTATGAGAAACCCCTCCGTAATAAAGAATCCTTTCAGTAGTAGTGGTTTTTCCAGCATCAATATGAGCTGCAATACCAATATTTCTAGTGTATGTTAAATCTCTAGCCATATCTAATTAAAATCTAAAGTGTGAAAATGCCTTATTTGCCTCTGCCATTCTATGAGTATCTTGCTTTTTCTTATAAGCAGTACCTTCTTCCTTATAAGCAGCCATTAACTCAGCAGCTAATTTAGCATCCATTGTTTTTTCATTTCTTTTTCTTGCAGCAGTAATCATCCATTTCATCCCTAAAGATATTTTTCTATCTTCTCTTACTGGATGAGGAATTTGGAAAGTAGCCCCTCCAATTCTTCTTGATCTTACCTCTACATGAGGAGATACATTATCTAAAGCTTTTTCAAAAACTACTAAAACTTCTTCCTCCTCTATTTTTGCCGCAATACTATCTAAAGCAGTATAAAACACTTTAAAAGCAGTGTTTTTCTTACCGTCTAACATTAGATTATTTACAAACCTTGTTACAGTTACACTACCAAATCTTGGATCTGGTAATAAAATTCTTTTCTTGGCTCTTTTCTTTCTCATTCCTTATTTATAAATTATTTCTTCTTAGATTTTTTAGCACCATATTTTGATCTTCTTTGAGTTCTTTCACTTACCCCAGAAGTATCTAAAGCACCTCTGACAATATGGTATCTTACTCCTGGTAAATCTTTCACTCTTCCTCCTCTAACTAAAACTACTGAATACTCTTGAAGATTATGTCCCTCTCCTCCAATGTAAGCATTCACTTCATTTCCGTTTGTCAACCTTACCCTAGCAACTTTTCTTAATGCTGAGTTTGGTTTTTTAGGTGTTGTTGTATAAACTCTAGTACACACTCCTCTTCTTTGAGGGCAGCTTTTTAGAGCTAACGACTTACTTTTTTTCTTAATAGTAGTCCTTCCTTTTCTTACTAATTGTTGTATTGTTGGCATATTATATCTTTACTAAAATGGGCGGCAAATGTAGTAATTTATTAATTAAATGTGAAATTGTTATTGTTTTTTTTTGAGCTTATTTTATTTGCTTATTTTATTCTAACAAAACAGTATTAATATTTATAGTTTTAAAGTCAAAATAAAGAGTAAATAAAAAAGACACTAAAAAATAGTGTCTTTTTAAAATTTTACAATTTGTAAATTATTCGATTATTAGTTTTTGAATCATTGATTTTTCTCCCTCTATTTCTATTTCCATAAAGTACACTCCACTGGCTTTAGTGTTTCTTTTTATGATGTAAGTATCTTGGTTCTCTAAATTGTGTGTTTCTATTAGCTTACCATAAACATCTAC